>Ga0209341_10003872_pt1 | contig 13904 bp, 13 predicted proteins | sample RifCSP13_2_FD_184020 | JGI IMG/M metagenome (GOLD analysis project Ga0209341, IMG submission 184020) | Soil microbial communities from Rifle, Colorado - Rifle CSP2_sed 13_2 (SPAdes) (version 2) | ecosystem: Environmental > Terrestrial > Deep subsurface > Rock core/Sediment | place: Rifle...
GAGGTCGCCTGTAGCCCGACGACGAATCCGTCGGGGAACAACGTCCCACCCGCGGGGAACAACCCGTCGAGCGGGCAGAACCCCGACGGCTTCTACGTCCTGACCGCCACGGACGCAGTCGACCCGGACCCCGAGATCTTCATCCAAGACTCGGGGAGCAGCTTCGTCGCCGGCCCGTTTGCGAGCGGGACGACGATCAAGCTGGTGCAGGCCCCCGGGGCGACGCCGTCGGTGTCACCCGGCACCGGCGCGATCGACTGGAAGGTGCGTCTGAAGGGCGACGCGCTGCTCGTGGCGGTGGACGATTCGGGGAACGAGTCGGACCCGATCTCCTGTCTCGTCCCGCCGCCGCCCAAGTGATCGAAGCCTGACCACGCGATGCCCGAGGGCCCGCTCCGAGCGGGCCCTCGGTCTCTCACGTAGCGGAGAGAAGGGCGGCGACCGTCGCGGTCGCTGCGCGTGCCGCTTCGACCGGGTCGGCGCCGTCAGAGCGGGAGACGAGGTACGAGACCCAGAACATGTCTCCAGCGCCCGTCGGGTCAACCGGTTCCTCGACGGGCGTCGCCGGAACGTGCTCCGCTCTGTCCGCGGTGACCACGACCGCGCCTCCCGAGCCGAGCGTGAGCACGACCTCGGGCACACAAAGACGACGGAGATCTCTCGGCTCGGTGCTACCGACGAGGATCTTCGCCTCGGCCTCGTTCAGCTTGACCGCGCGAACGGACGTCCAGCTCTCAGGCGGGACCTCACCGTCCCGCACGAGCGGGCCGAGCGTGCCGCGACGAACGAGACCCTGTGCGTCGACGAGCAGCAACCGCCGGCCCTGACGGAGGGCGGCGAGGGTTTGCGGCGGGAAGTCCGCCCGTGTCAGCGCTCCGAGGAGGATCCACTCGGTGTCTCCGATCGCCTGTGCGACCCAGCCCTCGACGTCGTCGGGCGTCCACGGATCACCCAAGCCCACGACCTCCATGAGTCGCCGCTCCCCCTCGTAGTGGAAGCTGAACGCCTGCGTCTCCCGCGCCGGGCGCCAGATGACCGGGAGACCGAACTCCTCGAGCGGACCAAGGAGGAGCTCGCGATCATCCGGCGCGCACCGCGTCACGAGCCGGACATCCAACGAATGCCCGAGTTGCCCGAACGCACGTGCCTGGTAGAAGACAGCGCCCCCGGGTCGTTCCTGGGCGCCGGCGACCACGTCTTTGACGAGGTTCCCGATCACGGCGACGGCCGGCACGCTGCGATCCTAAGGTGGTCCTGAGCGTTTGCGCTCGTCGAGCATTCGTGCGACGAGCGCGCTGGCCTCGCGGGCGGCCTCGACCGGAGACCCGCCGTCGACTCGGGCGGCGGCGTACCCCACCATGAACGCGTCTCCCGCACCGGTCGTCTCGACCCCGAGCACGGGTGTCGTCGGCACGTGGGTGACGCCCCCGTCGACGACCCACACGTCCTCGCCATGGGAGCCGAGCGTGACGAGGATCTCCTCGACGCCCAGAGACCGGGCGATCGAGGCGTCGAAGCGACCGGCCGCGACAATCCGCGCCTCCTCCTCCGAGAGCTTCAGCACGGACACAGGTGTGAGCGCGGCCGGGTCGAAGTCCGCGTTCTGCTCGAGCGGGCCGATCCGAGGCTCGCGGACCAGTCCCTGGCCGTCGAGCGAGAGACTTCGACCGCCGCTTGCCAGGGCCGCGAGTGTCTCTGGCGGGAAGTCGCTGCGCAGGAGCGGCGCAACGTGGACCCAGCGCATGTCGGGGTCGAGATGCGCGGCGTCGGCGGGAGCCCACGGGTCTCCGACGGCGGTGACCGTCGTCCTTCGGATCTCTCCGTCGTAGAAGTGGTCGAACCCTGACGTGCGTTCCGAGGAGAGGATCGTTACCGGCACTCCGAGCGCGTCCACCGGGTCCTCGAATAACGGCCGGTCCGCGTCCGAGCAGCGCGTGACGATCTGGCCCTCGCGGCCGAGCAGGCGTAGCGCGAGCGCAGCGAAGAACGGGCATCCGCCGGCCTGAAGCGGGCCGCCGTCGATACGGTCCCGAGCCAAGTTGCCCACGACGGTGACGCGCGACATGTACGCAGCCTACTTTCGGTCTCGCCGCTTCAGAACGAAGTAGGCTCCGTCGGGTGGGGCGCACCGTCGGCATCGGCCTCGTCGGCGTCGGCTGGATGGGTCGGGTACACAGCACGTCGTACCGCCGCGCGCACGAGCACTACCCGGACTGCGCGGGCATCGCGCGGCTCGTCGCCGCAGCAGACGAAAGCGAGGACCGAGCACGCCAGGCCGTCGTCGAGTTCGGTTTCGAGGACTCGTCCGCAGACTGGCACGACGTGATCGAGCATCCGGACGTCGAGGCGGTGAGCATCACTGCCCCCAACCGCCTCCACAAGGAGGTTGCACTCGCGGCGGTGGGGTTGGGCAAGCACATCTGGATCGAGAAGCCGGTCGGGCGCATCCCGCAGGAGACGGCGGAGATCGCCTCCGCGGTGCAACACGCGGACGTGCGCTCGATCGTCGGCTTCAACTACCGGCAGGCCCCCGCGGTGCAGCACGCTCGGAAGCTCATCGAGTCGGAGACGCTCGGCGACGTCGACCACTTCCGCTCACAGTGGGTCGCAGCGTACGCTGCAAGCCCGCAGGGCGCGCTGACGTGGCGCTTCCGGTGGGACGACGCGGGGCCCGGCATCCTCGGCGACCTCGGTACGCACGCGGTCGATCTCGCCCAGTTTCTGCTCGGCCCGATCGTGAGCGTGACCGCACGTACGGAGACGGTGGTCGCCGAGCGGCCGCTGCCGACCGCGGCGGGGACGCACTTCGCCGTCGTCGAGGGCGGCGAGCTCGCTCCCGTTGAGAACGAGGATGTCGTCTGGAGCATCGTCGGCTTTGAGCGCGGTGTCACCGGGACGATCGAAGCGAGCCGGGTGGCCGTCGGCCCTCAGGCGCGCTACGCGTTCGAGGTGCACGGGTCGCGGGGCGCGGTCGCGTGGGACTTCGAGCGGATGAACGAGCTCCTCGTCTACCTCCCGCTCGAGAGTGGGGACGCCGGGTACGCGCGGATCGTGATGGGGCCGGAGCACCCGCCGTTTGCGAGGTTCCAGCCGGGCCCCGGCCTCTCGATGGGTTACGACGACCTCAAGGTGATCGAGGCCGCGCTGTTCCTCCAGTCCGTCGTTGACGGCGAGCAGCGCGAGCCGGGCGTTCGCGAGGCGCTGGCCGCTGCGCGGGTAATCGCGGCGATGGAGCGTTCGGCGGCAAGTGGTGGGTGGGAGCCGGTCGGCGACCTCTCGCTCTCGCGCTGACCATCGGGCGGCTCGCTCGGCGCGGAAGAACCGGAGCAGCTCGCGGAGGGTGGGCAACGGCACGCCGACTGCCGCGGCGGTCGCTCGCGCGTCCAGGCTTGTGTGTCGTACGGGACCGTGGCAGGCGGTAGCGCCTCAGGGCCCGGCGGGTCGCTCCGGAGCAGCGACTCGTCGAGGCCGAACACCTCCGCGCTGTCACGCGCGAGCTCCATGCGGGTGGTCGCCTCGCTGCCGACGAGTGGTAGATGCCGGTCAGAGGCGCTCGCAGAGGTCGAGCATCAGGCGGGCTGAGTGGCTCCCGAGGCTTGGCGTCGCTCGCATGTTGATGGCGTCGCTCTCCCAGACGGAGAAGGGATCCCCGATCTCGAGCGCGCTGACGAACAAGGCGACGAAGTACCCGAATCCTGCGTCCTGGTCGCGCGGGAGCGACGGCTGCGCGCGGTGCGTCCCCATGAGGGTGCGCGTCACACCGACGTACGAGTCCCAGACGAGACGGGCGGTCGGCGTAGAGGCGCCGGAAGTCGTTGAGGATCGTGGTGTGCTTGATCGTGTCCGGCCGGGCGCGGGCGACCGCGGCACGCGTCGCCGCGACGTCGTGACGAGGACGCGCACGCGCTAGAGGATCTCGGCAATCCGCACGGGCCGTCCCTCGCGCACCGAACGCCAGGCGGCGAGACCGAGGACGAGCGCGGCGCGGCCGTCCTCCGCGGTGACCGGCGGAGGCCCACCCGCGCGAACGGCGCGCTCGAACGCGGCCCACTGGGCGACGTAGCTCGGAACGTACCGCTCGACGAAGAAGTGGGGGAGCGGCTGCGTCCTCGTCCCCGACTCCGTGCTGACCGTGCCGGTGTGCACGAGCGGGTTGTGAGAGGCGGCCATTCCCGCTGACCCGAACGCCTCGACGCGCTGGTCGTAGCCGTAGGCAGCGCGGCGGCTGTTGTCGATCACGGTCAGCACGCGATCGGCGTGCCGCAGGATGACGACCGCCGTGTCGAAGTCACCCGCTTCCCCGATCTCCGGGTCGACGCGGACGTCGCCGAGCGCGTACACATCGTCGACCTCCGTGCCCGTCACGAAGCGGGCCATGTCGAAGTCGTGCACGGTCATGTCGAGGAAGAGCCCTCCCGAGACCCTGATGTACGCGAGCGGGGGAGGACCCGGGTCGCGGCTCGAGATGCGGACGAGGTGGAGCTCGCCGACCTCGCCCGACGCGATCGCCTCGCGGACTGACGCGTGCGCGGGGTCGAAGCGGCGGTTGAAGCCCACCTGCAGGAACAGGTTCGCGCGCTCGGCCGCGGCGAGCCCGCGGTCGACCTCGGCGAGGTCGAAGGAAACGGGCTTCTCGAGGAAGACGGGCTTCCCGATCGCCGCGGCGGTGACGAGCAGGTCAATGTGCGTGTCGGCGCTCGTGCAGATTGCGACCGCGTCTGTCGTCGAGCGCTCCATCAACTCCTCGGCGGAGGATGCGATCTCGACGCCGAGCGCCTGGCCGACGGCCTGGGCGGCGTCGGCGTCGACGTCGTAGACGGCCGACAGCTCCAGCCCAGGCACCTCGCGCGCGATCAGCCGGGCGTGCAGGCTGCCGATGCGGCCGGCTCCGAGGAGGCCGATCCGGATCGGTGCATTCACCGACCGATCCGCTGGCGCCGCTTACCGTCGAGCAGTCGCTCGCGCGCCGTGGAGACCTCGATTCGGAACGTCACCTCGGGCACGCCTACCTCCCAGAACGCGCCTCCCGGCGTCCAGTCGTGAGGTGCCGTCCGGATCACGATCACGGTCGTGCGGTCTGCCGCCCGCGCTCGCTCGAACGCCTCTTCGAGTGCCGCGATGTCCGTGGCTCCTTCTGCGAGACAGCCAAGCGACCGTGCGTGCGCGACCCAGTCCACCGGCGTGTAGCCGGGCCGGACGTCCTCGAGCATGTTCCCGTAGGGCGCGCCGCCCTGGCCAACCTGCAGACGGTGGATGACGGCGTAGCCGCCGTTATCGCAGAGCACGACGATCAGCTTGTGACCGGCCAGCGTCGCGCTGTAGAGCTCGGAGTTGAGCATGAGGTAGGAGCCGTCGCCGACGAACGCGATCACTTCGCCCTCCCCCCGCGCCATCCGGGCTCCCCATGCCCCGGCGATCTCGTAGCCCATCGTCGAGTACCCGTACTCGCAGTCGAAGGTGCTGACGCCCTTGGGGAGCCAGTTCACGTTCATCTCGCCGGGCAGGCCTCCTGCGGACGTGAGGGCGAGGTCGCTCGCGCCCGCCAGCCGATTGATCGCGCCGACCACCTGCGCGTATGTGGGCATGGCGCCGTCGGCGGTCGGGGCCGTCTGCGCCACGACGAACGCTCGGAACGCCTCCTTCTCGACCCGCGCCCGCTCTCTCCACGAGCCCTGGGTGCGCCAATCACCGAGCTCCGCCGAGAGGTCGGCCAATCCCTCGCGGGCGTCGGCTACGAGCGGGTACGACGCGTGCTTCGCGGCGTCGTAGCGGGCGACGTTGAGGCCGACGATGGGCGTTCCCCCGCCGAAGACGGTCCACGACCCCGTCGTGAAGTCCTGCAGCCGGGTGCCGATCGCCAGCACGACGTCGGCCTCTGCAGCGAGCCGGTTCGCATGGTCGCAGCCCGTGACTCCGACCGGCCCGACCCACGACGGGTCGTCGGCGGTCAGGCAGGCCTTCCCGGCCATTGTCTCGACGACGGGGAGGCCGTGGCGCTCGACGAACACCCGCAAGCCCTCCTCGGCCAGGGAGTAGTGGACGCCGCCGCCCGCGATGACGAGAGGGCGGCTGGCGCTGCGGATGACTGCGGCGGCTTCCTCGAGCTGGCGCCGGTCGGGGCGCGGCCGCCGGAGCTCGTGGACCCGTGGCTCGAACAGGCTGGCGGGGTAGTCCCACGCCTCGACCTGGACGTCCTGAGGGAGGCCGATGAAAGCCGGGCCGCAGTCCGCCGGGTCGAGCATCGTCTCGACGGCGAGCGGAAGGCTCTGGACCACCTGCTCCGGGGTCACGATCCGGTCCCAGTACCGCGTTACCGCGCGGAAAGCGTCGTTCACCGTCGTCGAGGGCAAGCCGAAGTGCTCGACCTGCTGGAGCACGGGGTCCGGGATCCGGCTCTGGAAGGTGTCGCCCGAGAGGATGAGGAGCGGGAGCCGGTTGGCCATCGCAGCGGCGGCCGCGGTGACCATGTTCGTCGCTCCCGGCCCGATCGAGGATGTCGCGACCATGATCTGGCGGCGTCGCGTCGCCTTCGCGAAGGCGACACCCGCGAGCGCCATGCCCTGCTCGTTCTGCCCGCGGTACGTCGGCAGTGCGTCGCGCGCCTCGTGCAGGGCGTTGCCGAGCCCGAGGACGTTCCCGTGCCCGAAGATCGCGAAGACGCCGGGAAAGAGGGGCGCCTCCCTGCCGTCGACGACCGTGCGTTGCGCGACGAGGAAACGGACGATCGCCTGCGCGGCGGTCAGCCTCATCGTGTCCATGTCGGTCCCTCCGCTGTCGTCATCGGGCAGCGTGGGTCGATCGCTGCCGAGGACCAGGTGTCGCGAATCCAGTGGTGCGCCGGGTCGTCGGCGAAGGCCATCACGCGTCCGCGCTCCGGCCCGGCCATGACATTGAGGTAGTACATCGGGTACCCCGGAGCGGCCACGCACGGACCGTGGTAGCCGCGAGGGACGAGGAAGACATCGCCGTCGCGCACCGTGACGGTCGCGTCGATCGACCCGTCGTGGGTGTACGTGCGATGGAGCCCATAGCCCTCCGGGGCGTAGTCGACCGCGCCGGCTCTGCCGATGCGGAAGTAGTAGATCTCCTCGTTCCAGACCGGGCTCCCCTCCGTGTCGTCGTGCTTGTGGGGCGGGTACGACGACCAGTTGCCGTCGGGAGTGAGGAGTTCGCAGCAGATGAGCTTGTCCGCTCCGTCGAAGGCCTCGGGTGTCAGGAAGTTCGTCACCTGGCGGGTGGCGGGGCCGGCGCCGCGGATCTCGACCTCGACGTCCGAGGCCTCCACGTACTTCGGTTCGAGCCGCCGGGTGGCGCGCGCGGAAGCGACGGCGAGCTCGCACACCTCACTGCTCGACAGTCTCATCTCGGCGTCCATCGGGACGTAGGCCCAGTCGGTGACACGCGCGAAGACCGACCGGCGACCTTCCAGCGCGAACGTCCGGCCGTCCACCTCGACCGTCACCCCGCCGCCGGAGAGAGGGAGTACGGCGACCTCCTCGGAGCCGGTGACGAGCGTGCGCGCCTCGCCGGCTCCGAGCCGGACGATTCTGAGGCCGCAAAGCGCCCAGCCGGCCGTCTCCGGCGTGACCACGGCGGAATCGCCGTCGGCGCCGGTGGTCCCGAGCGGAAGGTGGAGCTCAGTTCCGCGCACCGCTCCGCTCCATCAGCTCCTGCACCTCCGACTCGGTCGGCATCGCGTCGGCGCAGAGCAGGCGAGACGCGACGAGTGCGCCGGCGGCGTTCGCGAACTCGACCGCTTCGAACGGGCTCTTTCCGGCCAGGAGCCCGTAGCAGAGCGCCCCGCCGAACGCGTCGCCGGCGCCGAGACCTGAGACCACGTCCACGTGCACGGACGGGATCACCCGCCGCTTGTCGCGGCCCGTGACCAGGACGCCGTCGCCGCCCATCTTCACGATCACGAGCTCGACGCCGCGGCCGAGGAGGGCATCGGCCGCGGCGTCTGGTTCGGAGGTACCGACAGCAATCTCACATTCGGCCCGGTTGCCGACGGCCGCGGTCGCCGAGTCCACCGCTGCGCCGATCTCGCGCCTCGCCTCGTCCTCGGATGACCAGAACGAGGGTCGGTAGTCGAGGTCGAGGATTGTGTGCCGTCTGCGGCCGCGCTCCGCCAACAGCGTTCGCGTCGTACCTCGCGACGGCTCGACGGCCAGCGCGCTCGCGCTGATCCAGAGGATCGGTACGGTGCGTACGACGTCGAGGTCGATCTCGTCGGGGACGATCGTTGAGTCAGGCGCGCGGGGCTCGCGATAGAAGACGAACTGTGGATCCTCGGGCGGATCCATCGCTGCAACCACGATCGGCGTCTGCAGCATCGGGTGCGTGCCGACGAACCGCGTGTCGACGCCGAACTCCTCGGCGAGCGCATGCCGGACGTACGCGCCCAGACCGTCGTTGCCGACCTTCGTGAACACGGCTGCACGGACGCCCAGCCGAGCTGCCGCGACGGCGACATTCGTCGGGCTGCCGCCGACCGACTTCTGGAACCGACGCGCCTCTGTGAAGCTCGCATGTAGCTCCTCGGCGTACAGGTCGACACCCACGCGGCCGACGGTCAACACGTCGAGCTCCAGGTTCATCCTTCCGCGCTCAGCCCCTCCAGCTCGTCTGTCAGCGCGTCGAGCTCGGCGCCTCCCGCCATTTGCAGGACGAGCTCGTCCCGCGTGACTGCTCCCTTCTCGTAGTCGCCGATCACGCGTCCGCGATTGAGAAGGATGAAATGGTCGCCGACAGGAAGCGCATGGTGGGGGTTGTGCGTGATGAAGATCACGCCGATGCCCCGGTCGCGTGCCTGGAGGATGTACTTGAGAACGATCGCCGCCTGCTTCACACCGAGTGCCGACGTCGGCTCGTCGAGGATGAGCACTCGTGCGCCGAAGTAGATCGCGCGGGCGATGGCCACCGCCTGGCGTTCGCCGCCGGAAAGAGTTCCGACCGGCTGCTCCGGGTCGCGCACGTCGATACCCATCTGCGCCATCTGCTCACGCGCCGTCCTCTTCGCACGCGCAACGTCGAGCCGGCTGAACGGCCCACGCCACTTCGTCGGCTCCTCGCCGAGAAAGAAGTTCCGCCAGATCGACATCAACGGGCACATCGCGAGGTCCTGGTACACGGTCGCGATCCCCCGCGCCCGGGCATCACGCGGGGAGTGGAAGCGAACGTCCTCTCCGTCGACGAGCATGCGCCCCTCGTCCTGCTGGTGGACACCCGAGACGATCTTGATGAAGCTCGATTTCCCGGCGCCGTTGTCGCCGAGGATGCACGTCACCTCGCCCGCGTCGACGCGGGCGGAGACGTCGTTCAACGCAACGACGTTGCCGAAGTACTTCGAGATGTTCTCGACCTGGAGCAGGTGCGGCCCGCGGTTGGCGATCTCGCTTGCCACGGTCACCTCGCCTTCTGGGCGCGATTGCGGATTAGCGTGTTGAGCAGGACCGCGAGGAAGAGGATCACACCCTGGAACGTGAACGTCCAGTTGCTGTCCCACTGCGCGAAGACGATGCCGAGTTGCACCATGCCGAGCATGGCAGCGCCGAAGAAGGTGCCGATCACCGACCCGTAGCCGCCGGTGAGGAGGCAGCCGCCGACGACGGCGCAGATGATGAAGATGAACTCCAGCCCGATGCCTTCCTTCGACTGCATCGATCGCAACTCGAGTGCCTCGATGATCCCCATGAGCGCCGCGGTCCCCGAGGTCATCATGAAGAGCATGACCTTGGTTCGAGCGACCGGGACACCGACGTTACGGGCCGCGACCGGATCACCGCCGGCGCTGTAGATCCAGTTGCCGAAGCGCGTCTTCGAGAGCAGCCAGGCTCCCACGATGGTGAGTCCGATCCACCAGAGCACCTTGACCTTGACGTCGTACTGGGTGATCTCTGACGCGAGCCACCTACGCGCCGAGTCGAAGCCGCCCGCCGCATCGATGTCCTGGATCGCAGTCTGCCCCGTCAACCTCAGGGTCAGTGCTGCGTTGACTCCCTGGAGGACGAAGAACGTCGCCAGTGTGACGATGAAGCTCGGCAGGCGCGTCCTGACGACGGTGATGCCGTTGAGAAACCCGACCGCTAGGCCGAAGAGGAGCACGATCGCCATCGCGGGCAAGATGTTCATGTCGGCGTGCGTCGCGAGATAGCCGAGGAGAAGCCCAGAGCTCCCGATCATCACGCCGGCTGAGAGATCGAACTCGCCGCCGATCATGAGCAGGGCGACCGGCACGGCGACGATTCCGTACTGCGCGGCCTGGTCCGTCCAACTCGCCCAGATGGCCGGGTCGCCGATCCAGTTGACCTCGCGCGCGAAGTACGAGAAGCCGAGAAAGACCGCGATCGCACCCAGGAAGGCGCCGATGTCCGGCCTGGTCAGGAGCCGCTTGCCGAAGCCGATCGCGACGAGGCGTTCGTCCGAGGCGACGGGGGGTGCTGCTGTGCTCATCGCGTCAGTCCGTGAGTCGTCTCCGTTGCCTGGAGAACCGGCAAGCGAGGAACGACGGGCGGGCGGCTCGCCCGCCCGCCCTCGTGTCCTAGCGGGTGCCCTTCTTCGCCAGAGCGGCGATGCGTGCCGCGTTCCCCTTGTTGACGATGCCGGGGCCGGTCAGGACCGGGGCCCCGTTTCCGACCGTGTTCAGGTTCGTCACGTACAGCATCCCGAAGACGACCGGCAGATAGCCCTGCAGGTATTGCTGCTGGTCGATCGCGAACAGCATCCTGCCTTTCTGGATCTCCTTGATCGCACCGCCGACGTCGAACGTCCCCGCCTTGGTGCCCTTGGGGATGACGTCGAGGCACGGGATGGTCACGTCCGGATCGAGGCCGAGGAACCCGTCCAGCGACTTGTTCGCCTTGAACGCCGCGGCGACCTTGGCCTTCGTCCCGGGAATGTCCGACTTGGCGTTCGGGATGGTCAGCACCTGGACGCCACCGCCGCCGAGGATCTTCTTGGCACCTGTCGCACGCTGCTGTAGGCCCGAGTTGGCCGCCTCGTGGATGACGATCAGCACTTTCTTCGCACCTGCGGCCTTGAACTGCTTTCCGGCGCCCTGACCCGCGATGTCCTCGGTCTGCCCGACGTGCACCATGTACGTGGGCAGGCTGTCGAAGGCTCCGAGGCCGGAGTTGACGGTGATGACCACGATCCCTCTTTGAGACGCTTTGGTGAGCGCACCCTTCAGCGCGCTCGCATCCGGTACCGAGGTCGCGATGATGGCCGCCTTCGAAGCGATGGCGGCGTTGATGCCGGCCACCTGCTTCGGGACGTCGTTGTTGGCGTAAACCTGCGTCACCGAGACGCCGCGGGACTTGAGGTCCTTGGCCGCCTGATCCACACCCTTCTTGAAGACCGACCAGAACGACCCCGTGTCGCCGTGGGTGACGACCGCGATCCTGATCTTGCCCGCCTGCGTTCCCGCCCCGAAGGCGGCCGCTGTGGGTCCGCCGAGCAGTGTCGCCCCGGCGGCCAAGAGTCCGCCCTTCACCATGAGGTCGCGGCGGCTCAGAGCGTGCTGCTCGAGTTCTTCGGACGTGTCGTACTCACTCATGCCTGGCTCTCCTTCCGTTTTGCACTCCGTTTCGTGCACCCGAGGATCGTGTTCGAGGCTGTCTCCTGCACGCGGGCTCGGCTCACCTCCCTTCGGTTGCCGATGCGACGCGCGCATCGCTCGCGAGGGACTGGAGGAACTCGATGCTGCGCCGTACGTCCTCGATCGGCCCCTCGCCCAGGGGAACGTCCGCCGACGGTAGTGCGCAATCCTGCTCGAGGACGTACCAGCCCTCGTACATGGCGCTTTCGAGTGACCGGACGGTCTCGGCGACGTGCGCCGAGCCTTCGCCGAGTGGTAGGAAGAGGCCTGACCGGACGGCCGCTGCGAGCTCGAGCTCCCCCGCCCGCAGTCGCTCGGCAACCGGTTTCGCCACGTCCTTCAGGTGCACGTGCGCGATTCTGTCACCTGCGACCTGCACGCACCACACGGGGTCGGTGCCGCCCAGCACGAGATGCCCCGTGTCGAGGCAGAGCAGCACATCGCTTTCCTCCATGAGCCATGAGATGTCGTCTCGGGTTTGGACGAGGGTGCCCCAGTGGGGGTGGGTGACGTGGGTCAGCGCGTGCTCGCTGGCGACCTCGTCGAGCCGCGCGAGCCCGTCGACGAGGGAGTGCCACTGCGCAGGCGAGAGCGGGATTCGCGGCGACCAGTCGAGGTCGGTGACGACGGCGGAGACGAGGAACGAGGCTCCTGCCGCTTCGAAGAGCGCGCCGACTCGGTGGGCCGCTGCGAGCGAGGCCTCGTGCTCGGCCGGATCGTGGAGCACGACGGGGAGGAACCCGCCGACGAGCCGGAGACCGTGTCGCGCGAGCAGGACGAGGATTGCGTCCGGTTCCGTCCCGAGGTAGCCGTCGGGACCCGCCTCGGTTGCGCGAAGTCCGAGCGAGGCCATCTCCGAGAGGACTCGATCGGGAGCAAGGTCGACTCCCCACCCGGGTACCTCACAGACACCCCAGGAGATCGGGCCGCCTGCGAGTCGCTCGAGCACGGGTGTCATCGGCGCACTTGTCCCACTCGTCAGGAGCGTCTAGCGTTAGAGCGCTCTAATCGAGTGGCGCGATTATCTGGCGGGAGGAGATGGCTGTCAAGGAGAAACACTCTGCCCCGACGATGGACGACGTCGCTCGCGAGGCCGGTGTCTCGCGCGCTCTCGTATCCCTTGTCGTACGCGAGAGTCCGAATGTCAGCGACGAGCGCCGCCGCCGAGTGCTCGCCGCAGCGGAGAGGCTCGGCTATCGGCCGAACGCATGGGCGCGGGGGCTCGCAAGCCGGCGTACGCGCACCGTCGGGGTCGTTCTCAACGAGCTGCACAACCCGTTCTACGCGGAGATCATGGATGGGATCGACGAGGGGGCGGCGACCCACGGGTACCGTGTTCTGATCGGCACCGCCGGCCGACGTTCGCGAGGCGAGGAGGCCGCGCTCGAGGCGTTTCTGGAGCAGCGGACGGACGGAACGATTCTCGTGGGCCCGAGGCTGCCCACGGAGCGCATCGTCAGGGCGGCTCGGCTCATACCTACCGTCGTCGTCGCACGCGGTATGCGCTCCTCCGCGGTGGATTCGATCACGAACGACGAGAGTGCAGGTGCACGTCTCGTCGTCCGGCACCTCGTCGGACTCGGGCACAGGGCGATCGCTCACGTCGATGGCGGCACCGGTGCAGGGGCACGGGCCCGTCGCGACGGGTACCGACGCGCGATGCGGGAGGCGGGCCTCGCGGGAGCGATCCGCACGGTGCCCGGCGACTACACTGATCTCGCCGGTGTCCGCGCGGCCGAGCGGCTCCTCGCCTCGCGAGACCTTCCGACCGCGATCTTCGCTGCTAACGACTTCGTCGCCGTGGGCCTCGTCAACCGACTCGAAGACGACGGGTTGCGCATCCCAGAGGACATCTCCGTGGTGGGGTACGACAACACCTTCCTCGCGGCGTTGCATCACGTCTCGCTCACGACGGTCGATCAGCCGCGACCCGAGATGGGCCGACGCGGCTTCGATGCGCTGATCGAGAGGATCGACGGGCTGCGCTCGACCCCTCTGCACGTGCGCGTGACGCCGTCGCTCGTCGTGCGCGCGACAACTGCGCCGCTGCGCTGAGCGCTCGCCTGCGTCAGCCGGCGACCGTCGCCTCCTCCCGCCGGCGTGCGAAGGACGCAAGAAGGAGTGCGATCGCGAAGGCGACGAGGAAGCTCGGCACCGTCGCGCCGATGCTCCAGTCGGGCGGGCTCAGGTTTCCGACGAGGTCGACCCACCACGACGGCCCGCTCGGGTAGAGCCACTGGTAGAGCGCGAACCCGGCGATCCAGGCCGCGACGAGCCCGGGACGCCAGGCCGGGGCGGCGAAGACGTC
>Ga0209341_10003878_pt1 | contig 13897 bp, 13 predicted proteins | sample RifCSP13_2_FD_184020 | JGI IMG/M metagenome (GOLD analysis project Ga0209341, IMG submission 184020) | Soil microbial communities from Rifle, Colorado - Rifle CSP2_sed 13_2 (SPAdes) (version 2) | ecosystem: Environmental > Terrestrial > Deep subsurface > Rock core/Sediment | place: Rifle...
CGGTCCTCCTCCCGCTGTCCGCGGTCCAGGAGATCCGCCCGCCGCACGACGACCGCCCTTCGCGTCACGAAGAGCGAGCCCGTCTGCACAGAGGCCAGGACCTCGCCCCAGCCCGCCTCGTCGCCCCAGAACACGGTGAGGGCTTCGTGCCGCGGCTGCGCCCCGAGGTGGCGCGTCAGGATGTCCTCGAGGATGTCCTCCGCCCGCTGGGAGTCCCAGTTGCCCTTGGCGTCGCCCAGGATGGCGTGGACGAGGGCGAGGTGGGTCCGCGCCGGGCGCGCCATCGCGGTCCCTAGAACGCCTCCAGCATCGCTGCGACCAGGTTACGGGCGAAGGCCTGGGACAGCCGTCCGATCGAGAGCTGCTCGCGGTCGAAGTAGCTCGTCGCCTGGGTGTCCATGTCGTACTCGTCGCGGAGGGTGAAGGCGTTGTTGGCCCAGATCGGCTGCTTCTGCCCGATCTTGCGGTAGACGACGCTCGCGGTCAGCGTGATCGCGTAGCGGCTGGCCTGGGAGACCCCGCCCTCGTCCGTGAAGTTCACCGGCACCGTGCTGTACGCGATGATGTCCCCTTCGACCACGGCGTCGACGCCACTCGCCTCCTTGACGACGGTGAAGCGGCCGCGCTTCTGAAGCTCCTCGATCACGGCCTGGGTGACGGTCGCATCGAGGTCCGACCTCCCCGTGCGGTTGTGGAAGAGAGGCACCCCGATCCGTTTGATCGAGGGGTCGGTGGTGACGCCCTTGCCGACGAGCGCGTAGCCGCACCCGGCGGCGAGGCCGCCGAGCGCCGCGACGAGGGCCTGCCGCCGTCTCATCCGACCACCACGCTCACGAGGCGGCCGGGCACGACCACGACCTTGACCACCGCTCGCCCCTTCAGCTGATCCGCTACGCACTCGAGCGCCTGAGCCCGCACCTCTTCCTCCCCCGCCCCGCGGGGCACCGTGATCCGTCCGCGCACGCGTCCGTTGACCTGCACCGCGAGCTCGACCTCGTCCTCCCGTGCCGTCTCGGCATCGAACGCGGGCCAGCAGGTCCGAACGAGTGGCTCCGTATGGCCCAGCCTGGCCCACATCTCCTCGGAGATGTGAGGGGTGAAAGGGTTGAGGAGCTGCACGATGGTCTCGAGGGCCTCGCGGAAGGCGGCGCGGCCCGCGCCTTGCGCCACCGCCTCCTCGACGCGGTAGATCTCGTTGACCAGCTCCATCAGGGCGGCGACGGCGGTGTTGAGCTGGACGCGCTCCTCGATGTCGCGGGTGACCTTCTCGATCGTCTGGTGGACCTTGCGCCGCAGCCCGCGCGCCGCCGCCGGCAGCTCCTTCGGGACGGGGGCGCGGACCTCGCTCGCGAGGGCATCCGCGTGACGGTCCACGAGGCGCCACACGCGGTGGAGAAAGCGGTGCGGCCCCTCGATGCCGGTCTCGCTCCACTCCATCGACAGCTCGGGCGGAGCCGCGAAGAGGATGTAGAGACGCAGCGTGTCCGCGCCGTAGCGCCCGACGACGTCGTCGGGGGCGATGGTGTTGCCCTTCGACTTGGACATGACCTCGCCGTCTTTGTGGACCATCCCCTGCGGGAAGAGGCGCACCACCGGCTCGTCGAGCGCGACCAGGCCGAGGTCGCGCATCATCTTGGTCCAGAAGCGGGTGTACACGAGGTGGAGGATCGCGTGCTCGATCCCGCCGACGTAGAGGTCGATCGGAAACCAGTACCGGATCGCCTCGGGATCGAACGGCCCGTCGTCCTTCTTCGGCGAGATGTAGCGGTAGAAGTACCAGGACGAGTCCACGAAGGTGTCCATGGTGTCGGTCTCACGCCGCGCCCGGCCGCCGCACCTCGGACAGGTGGTGTCGAGGAACGCGGGGACCTTCTCGAGGGGGTTACCCCCTTCGCCGGTGAAGGGGGCGTCCGGGGGAAGGACGACCGGAAGCTCGTCCTCCGGCACCGGCTGCATCCCGTCTCTCTCGCAGTACACGACGGGGATGGGCGTTCCCCAGTACCGCTGCCGGCTGATGAGCCAGTCCTTGAGGCGATACGTGACGGTCGCCTTCCCGAAGCCCTCCGCCTCCGCGTGCGCGACCATCCGGGGGATGGCCTCCGCGGCGGGAAGGCCGTCGAAGCGACCGCTGTTGACCAGGCGGCCCTCGCCCTCGTGGGCGGCGGCGAGCGTCGCCCCGTCGAGCGGGGGGCCCTCGGGCTGGATGACGACGCGGACGGGGAGGCCGTACTTCCGCGCGAACTCGAAGTCGCGCTGGTCGTGGGCGGGCACGGACATGATCGCACCCGTCCCGTAGCCCATCAGGACGAAGTTGCCGACCCAGACCGGGACCCTCTCGCGGGTGAAGGGGTTAAGAGCAAAGCGGCCGGTGAAGACACCCTCCTTCTCGACCTTGCCCTCGAGTCGCGCGCGGCGGTCCTGGGCCCGCAGCCGTGAGATCCCGTCCTTGCGGACCGCGGCGTCCTTCGCTCCCGCGAGGAGCGCGTCGACCATCGGATGCTCGGGGGCGAGGACCATGAAGGTCGCCCCGCAGATGGTGTCGATGCGGGTGGTGAAGACTCGGATCGCCCCGAGGCCGTCCACCGGGAAGTCGACCTCCGCCCCGTGCGACTTTCCGATCCAGTTGCGCTGCTGCACGAGGACCCGCTCCGGCCACTCCGGCAGCTGCGCCATGTCGTCGAGCAGCTGATCCTGGTAGTCGGTGATCCGGAGGAACCACTGGTCGAGCTCGCGCTCCTCCACGCGGCTGTGGCAGCGCCAGCACTCCCCCCCCTCCGCCTGCTCGTTGGCGAGGACGGTGGCGCAGGAGGGGCACCAGTTCACGGTCGCCTTCCTCCGGTAGGCGAGCCCGCGCTCGAGCATGCGGAGGAAAAACCACTGGTTCCAGCGGTAGTACTCCGGGTCGCAGGTCGCGATCTCCCTGCTCCAGGGGTAGCTGAACCCGAGACGCTGGAGCTGGCGCTTCATCCCCGCGATGTTGTCGCGCGTCCAGCGCTCGGGATGGACCCCGCGCTGGATCGCCGCGTTCTCGGCGGGCAGGCCGAGGGCGTCCCACCCGATCGGGTGCATCACGTTGAAGCCGCGCATGGTCTTGTAGCGGGCGATCACGTCGGTGATGCAGTAGTTGCGGACGTGGCCGACATGGATCTCCCCCGAGGGGTAGGGCAGCATCTCGAGGCAGTAGAACTTGGGGCGCGCCCGGTCCTCGTTGACCTCGAAGGCATTCCCCTCGGCCCACCTCTTCTGCCAGCGCGTCTCCATCTCGTCGAAGCGGTACTCGGTCATGGAGCGGTCGGATCCCGAACGGAAACGTCGAATGTTAGCACGCACGCCGCGGCGGCCCCGCTCCCGCTCAGCGCGCGAGAGGCGGCCAGCAGGGGGCGTGAACGCGACGGTAGGCCTCGACGAGGGTCTCGGCGCGCGGGCCGGGCCTCAGGTCCGGGGCGGGGCGCTCCCGGTCGAGGAGGCGGCCCACGACGGCGGCCGTCGCCTCCGCGATTGCCTGCAGGTTGTAGCCGCCCTCGAGGACGAACACCGCCCGCCCTCGGGCTGCACCGTCGGCGAGGGCCAGGCACACGTCGGCGAGCTCGGCGAAGCCGGCCGCGGTCAGGCTCATGCCGGCCAGTGGGTCATCCCGGTGGGCATCGAAGCCGGTGGACACGAGCACCAGCTCGGGATCGAAGGCCCGCCCGATGGGCTCGACGATCCGCCGGTAGGCAAGCGCGTAGTCGCCGTCACCCAGGCCCGACGGCATCGGCAGGTTGACGGTGAAGCCCCGGCCCGCGCCCTCCCCCACCTCCTCGAGCGCCCCCGTCCCGGGGTAGAACGGGAACGCGTGGGAGGAGACGTAGAGCACCTGCGGGTCCGTCCAGAACATCTCCTGGGTGCCGTTGCCGTGGTGGACGTCGAAGTCCACGATCGCGACCCTGCTCAGGCCTTGGGCCCGGGCGTGGGCGGCGCCGACGGCGACATTGTTGAAGAAGCAGAAGCCCATCGCCCGGGCGGGCGTGGCGTGATGACCGGGCGGGCGGACGGCGCAGAAGGCGCGGTCGAGCGTCCCGGCGAGGACGGCATCGACGGCCTCCACGACCGCGCCCGCGGCGCGAAGGGCGGCGGCGTGCGATCGCGGACCGGCCTCGGTGTCGGAGTCGAAGCGATGCCGGCCGCCTTCGGTCGCCGCCACCCGATCGACGTGGGCGGCGGTGTGGACGCGGAGCAGCTCTTCGCGCGTCGCCGGGCGGGGCTCGCGGACGGTGAGATCCCCCTCGAGCCCGGCCTCGCGGAGGCCGCGCCGGACGGCCTCCAGCCGCTCCGGCCGCTCGGGGTGACCCGGCCCCGCGTCGTGCTCCCGGAACACCGGGCTGTCGAATAGCCCAACCCGTATCGAGTGCTTCGTGTCCGAGGTCATGTGAATAAGCGTGAGCGCGCGGTCGCCCTCGCGCGGGACGCTCGCGCGCGGCCTTCCAGAGGATCGCGATCTTCGCGCGCTCGCTCGACGATCGGGCCCGACACGACCGAAATGCACCGATCGACGCCCGCGCTCCGGGCGCCGCGCGCTCCCTTCACAACCACCGCCCTTGCCTGGGGGGCTCGGCGCGCACCCCGTGTGCGGTCCTCGCCCGGCCCGTCCGAAGCTGCGGTCCTCCTCGGGGCCCCGCGCGCCGAGCCGCTGCTACCGATTGCCACTGCCTCGGCTCGGCCGCCGGGCTCGGGCGGAGCGGCGCGAGGGGTGCCCGGAGCGCGATCGTGATTGATGAATGCCGAATCCGTCCGCGTCGGTCAGGCCCGATCGCGCGAAGTGGCACCCGAGCGCCGCCCCCGGATAGGTAGGGACCGACGACGCGTGACACCCTAGGCCTCGGGAGCGAGCCGCTCCGCCACCAGCTCCGCGAGGTCCTTGACGCGGAGCCTCTCTTCGGCGTCCTTCGCCTTCGTGCCGTCGGTCATCATCGTCATGCAGAAGGGGCAGCCGACCGCCACCGTCTGCGCCCCCGTCGCCAGGGCCTGCTCGGTCCGCTCGACGTTGACGCGCCGGCCGATCTTCTCCTCCAGGAAGATGCGCCCGCCGCCGGCGCCGCAGCAGAAGCCGTTCTCCCGGCTCTGGGCCATCTCGGTCTTCTTGACGCCGAGCCGGACCAGCACCTCGCGGGGGGGCTCGAAGCCCCGGGCGTAGCGGCCGAGGTAGCAGGGGTCGTGGAAGGTCACCTGCTCGCCGAGGCCGCGGGCGAGATCGAGCGGCACACGCCCCGCGGCCAGCAGCTCGGCGAGGAGGCGGGAGTGGTGGACGACCTCGTACTGCCCGCCGTGCTCGCGATACTCGTTGCCGAGGCTGTTGAGGCAATGCGGGCAGGTGACGAGGATCTTCCGGAAGCGGTGCTTGCCGAGCGTCCCCACGTTCTCCCGGGCGAGCTGGGCGAAGAGGTACTCGTTGCCCATCCGCCGGGCGGGATCGCCGGTGCACTTCTCTTCGCGGCCGAGGGTCGCGAAGTCCACCTTCGCCGCCTGGAGCACCTTGACCAGCGCCTGGAGCGTCTTCCGCGCGCGCGGATCGGTGGCGCCCGCGCAGCCGACCCAGAGCAGGTACTCGACCTCGCGCCCCCCGTCCTTTCCCGCGAGCTCGGCCATCGTCGCGACGCCGAGGCCCTCCGCCCATTCCGTCCGCCGGTCGGGGCCCGCACCCCAGGGGTTGCCCTGGACCTCCATCCCGCGGAAGGCGTTCGTCGCCTCGGAGGGGAAGGCCGACTCCATCATGACGAGGCCCTGGCGGAGGGCGAGGAGCGTGCCCGGCACGGAGTCGATGAGCACGGGACAGACCTCGACGCAGGCGGCGCAGGTGGTGCAGGCCCAGAGCTCGTCGCCGTGGATCTGTCCGTTGACCTGAAGGTAGGTCCCGTCTTCCCTCACCGCGCCCGGCCGCTCGCGCTCGATGGCCGCCTTCGTGACGAGAGGCAACGTGGGCTCCGTCGCCGCCTCCTCCTCCGCCCGCCCCGGAAGCGGCCGCCCCACGGGGTCGCGATGGGCCAGGATCTGCTCGGCGTTGCCGTGACGCAGGTTCAGCTTGAGGTCGTGCAGCACCTTCATCGGCTGCAGCGGCTTGCCCGTCATGTGGGCGGGGCAGGCGGTGTTGCAGCGGCCGCACTCCGTGCAGGCGAAGGTGTCGAGGAGGCTCTTCCACGGCAGCTCCTGCACTCGATCGACCCCGAACTTCTCCGTCTTCTCGAAGTCGATGCGTGGCGGGAGGGCGAAGCGCCGACGGCGGAAGAAGTAGATGTTCGGCGCCGCGAAGACGAGGTGCATGTGCTTGGTGAGCGGGATGTAGGCGGCGAAGCCGAGGAACACGAGCACGTGCGCCCACCACCCCGCACCGCGGATCACCCGCGCCACGGGGAGAGACAGACCCTGAAGCGAGGCGGCGATGGCAGAGGTCACGGGCTGGGCGGGGGCGGGCAGGGCGGCGTCGTCCCCGAGGTGCCGCACGAGGAGCGTCGACCCCGTGAGGAGGAAGAAGCTCACGTAGAGGGCGAGGATGAACCAGAGGATCGTCTCCGCGTCCCTCGAGCGCGGCTCGAGGCGCTTCACCCGTCCCGACCACCGGCGCAAGAGCGCGATGGAAGCCGCCGTCAGCACCGCTGCCGCCAGCAGGTCCTGGCTCAGGTGATACACCGCGGTCAGCCGGGCGGGAAGGACGGAGGCGTAGGAGAACGGCTCCGCCCCGAACGCCCTCCGGAACGCGGTCAGGCCCTCGAGCACCACCTCGACGTGTCCGATGCCGAGCACGAGGAAGCCGTAGAGGAAGGCGATGTGGAGAAGGCCGGACAGGCGGTCCTCGAGGACCTTCTGGTGGCCGAACACGAGGGTGAGTATCTTGCCCGCTCTCTCCCCCGGCCGGTCGGTCAGTCGCTCGTCTCCGCGCGTTCCCGTGTTGACGAGGACGGCGATCCGGAAGAGCCGCGTCAGCATGAAGCCGAAAGCGGAGGCGGTCAGCAGCAGGGTGAGGAGGGAATGGAGCACGGGCGGCATGGGGGCGGCGGCGGTGCCTAGGCGCCGCGGGCGGTGGAGTGCGCCTTCGCCGCCGCGGTCAGGCGCGGGAGCAGGTCGAACACGTCGCCCAGGATTCCATAGTTCGCGACCTTGAAGATCGGCGCGTCGGGGTCCTTGTTGATGGCGACGATGTACTTCGAAGACGACATGCCCGCCAGGTGCTGAATGGCGCCGCTGATGCCGCAGGCGACGTACAGCGTGGGCGAGACCGTCTTCCCCGTCTGACCGACCTGCAGTTGATGGTCCACCCAGCCCGCGTCGACCACCGCCCGCGAGGCCCCCACCGCCGCCCCCAGGGCCTCGGCCAGACCCTCGATGAGGTGAAAGTGCTCGGGTCCCTTGAGGCCGCGCCCGCCGGAGACGATGATCTGCGCCTCGCTCAGCTCCACCTTCCCCCGCTCCGCCGCCGTGACGCCCGTGACCCGGGCCCGGGCGGCGGTGTCGACGACGCCCTTGCGCACCTCCGCCCGACGAGCGGGATCGGGGGTTCCGAGAGGGAAGACGTTGGGGCGAAGGCTTGCCATCTGAGGCTCCCCCGTCCACTCGACCGTCGCGTAGGCCTTGCCCGCGTACATGGGCCGGCGGGCGACGAGACGCCCGTCCTTGAGCTGCAGCTCCACGCAGTCGGAGGCGAGGCCGGCGCCCGTCTTCGCCGCCACGCGCGGCGCGAGGTCTTTCCCGGTCGCGGTGAAGGGGAAGAGGATGATCCGGGGCTTGATCTCCGCAACCACCTGCGCCACCGCGCGCGCCCATGACTCGGTGGCGTAGGTGGCGAGGGCCGGGGCCTCGAACGCGTGGACACGGTCGGCTCCGAACGAGGCCAGCTCCCCCGCTGCCGCTGCGGCATCGGGGCCGACGAGGACGCTCGAGACCGTCGCCCCCAGGACATCGGCCAGGCGCCGGGCCGCGGCGACGACCTCGAGCGAGGGCCGTCGCGGCTTGCCCGCCCTCTGCTCCCCGAACGTGAGGACTCCCGGCATCCCTAGATGACCTTGGCTTCCTCGTGCAGGAGGCGGATGAGCTCCCGGGCCTGGTTCTCGGGGTCGCCCTCGATCATCTGGACCGCGGCCCGGGGCGGAGGGAGCTCGAGGGCGGTGACGCGCACCTTGGGAGCGAGAGCCGCCGGGTCGAGGCCCAGGGCGGCGGCGTCCACGACCCGGATCGGCTTCTTCTTGGCGGACATGATCCCCTTGAGGCTGGCGTAGCGCGGCTCGTTGAGCCCCTTCTGCGCCGAGATCATCGCGGGGAGGTTTGTCTCCCAGGTCTCGCGGCCGCCCTCGATCTCGCGCTCCACCAACGCCCGGCCGTCCCCGACGTCGATCTTGACCGCCACCGTCACCTGGGGGAGGTCCAGAAGCTCCGCCAGCAGCCCCGGGATCTGGCTGTTGTCCCCCCCCACTCCCTGCTGGCCGCAGAGCACGAGGTCGAAGGGGGCGAGGGTCCGGACGGCGCCGGCGAGGATGCGTGCCGTGCCCGCGGTGTCGGTGGCGTCGAGGGCCGCGTCCTTGACGTGGACGGCGGAGTCGGCGCCCATCGCCAGCCCCGTCCGCAGCGCGGACTGCGCCCGCTCGGGGCCGGCGGTGACGAGCACGACCTCCCCGCCCTTCGCGTCCCGGATGCGGAGGGCCTCCTCGATCGCGAACTCGTCGTAGGGCGACACGATCCAGTTCACGTCGGTGTCGACGATCGAGCGTCCGTCGGGGCCGATGCGGACCCGGGTCTCGGTGTCCGGGACTTGCTTGACGCAGACGACGATCTTCATCGTCCCAAGACTAACCCTCGAAGCGGCGGAAGAGCAGGGCCCCGTTCGTGCCCCCGAAGCCGAAGGAGCTGCTCAGGACGTACCGCAGCCCCATCTTGCGGGCCCGGTTGGGCACGCAGTCGAGATCGCACTCCGGATCCGGGTTCTCGTGGTTGATCGTCGGCGGGACGACCTGGTCGCGCAGGGCGAGGGCGGCGATCCCGGCCTCGACGCCTCCCGCCGCGCCCAGCAGATGGCCGGTCATGGACTTGGTGGAGCTGATGGCGAGCTTGCGGGCGTGCTCGGCGAAGACGGCCTTGATCGCGAGCGTCTCCACCACGTCGCCGCGCGGGGTCGAAGTGCCGTGCACGTTGATGTAGTCGACGTCGGAGGGCGCGATGCCGGCGTCCCGGAGCGTGTTCCGCATGACCCGGACCGCGCCGTCGCCGTCCTCGCAAGGGGCGGTGATGTGGTAGGCGTCGCCGGACATCCCGTAGCCGACGATCTCGCAGTAGATCTTCGCCCCCCGCCGCCGCGCGTGCTCCAGCTCCTCGAGCACGAGGACGCCCGCGCCCTCGCCCATGACGAAGCCGTCGCGGTCCTTGTCGAAGGGGCGCGAGGCGCGCTCCGGCTCGTCGTTCCGCGTGGAGAGGGCGCGCATGGCGCAGAAGCCGCCGACGCCCAGAGGGGTGATGGCGGCCTCGCTGCCTCCGGCGAGCATCACGTCCGCCTCGCCACGCTGCAGGATACGGTAGGAATCGCCCACCGCGTGGGCGCTCGAGGTGCACGCGGTGCAGGTGGCGGAGTTGGGGCCCCGGGCCCCGCTGCGGATCGAGACCCATCCCGCGGCGATGTTGACGATCGCGGACGGGATGAAGAACGGGCTGATCTTCCGGGGCCCGCCCTTGAGCAGGGCCTCGTGCTCCCTCTCGATGGTGGCGAACCCTCCGATGCCGCTGCCGATGTAGACGCCGATCCGGTCCGAGTTGTCGGGCCCGATCGCGAGCGCGGCGTCTTTGACCGCGAGGTCGCTCGCCGCAACCGCGATCTGGACGAAGCGGTCCATCTTCTTGACATCCTTCTTCTCGACCCAGTCCAGCGGGTCGAAGCCCTTCACCTCGCAGGCGAAGCGCGTCGAGTGCTGCGAGGCGTCGAACTGGGTGATGGGACCGGCGCCGGAGCACCCGGCGAGGAGCGCCTGCCAGGTCGGCTCGGTCCCGATCGCCAGCGGGGACACGAGGCCCACGCCGGTGAGGACCACCCTGCGCGTCTGCGACACGATTCCGGCTCCCTCCGCGTCGCCCGCGCCTACTTCTTGGCGTGCTTTTCGATGTACTCGGTCGCTTCCTTGACGCGGGTGATCTTCTCCGCCTCCTCGTCAGGGATCTCGATTCCGAACTCCTCCTCGAGGGCCATCACCAGCTCGACGGTGTCGAGGCTGTCCGCCCCGAGGTCGTCCACGAACGACGCCTCGGGGGTGACCAGGTCCTCCTCCACCCCGAGCTGGTCCACGATGATCTTCTTGACCCGATCGCCAACAGGCTCCATGAAGCTCCTCCCGAATACCTCCGCGGTGCGCGCGGGACCCCAATTCTACATGTGGAAGCCGCCGTCAACCCCGAGTACCTGCCCCGTCACGTAGGCGGCGGCGTCGGAGACGAGAAACACCACCGCCCCCGCGACGTCCTCCGGCCGGCCCACCTTGCCCATGGGGATCGCGGCCAGCACCGCCTCCCGCGCCTTCTCGGTCATGGCGGCGGTCATGTCGGTCTGGATGAACCCCGGCGCCACCGCGTTGACGGTGATGCCGCGGGAGGCGACCTCGCGCGCGACCGACTTCGTGAAGCCGACGATGCCCGCCTTGCTGGCGGCGTAGTTGGCTTGGCCGGCGTTGCCGGTGAGGCCCACGACGGACGTGACGTTCACGATGCGCCCGCCGCGCTGCTTCAGCATCGGCCGGAGCACGGCCTGCGTGCAGAGAAAGACGCCGGTCAGGTTCGTCGCCAGGACCTGCTGCCACTCCTCGTCCTTCATCCGGATGAGCAGGTTGTCCCGCGTCACGCCCGCGTTGTTCACGAGGTGATCGATCCGCCCGTGTCGCGCCAGGACCTGGGCGAAGACCGCCTCCACCGAGGCCCGTTCGGCGACGTCGAGGGCGAGCGTCTCCACGCGACCGCCGGCGCCCGCGATCTCGGCCGCCGCCTGCTCGAGGCGCGATGCGTCGCGGGCGGCGAGGACGACCGTGGCCCCCTCGGCCGCCAGCGCCTTGGCGATCACGCGCCCGATCCCGCGCGACGCCCCGGTCACGACCGAGATGCGGCCTTCCAGGATCGACATTCCCTTCTAGCCCTTGGCTCCGTCGGCGAGGGCGGCCGCGGTCCTCTCCAGCGAGGCGGGGTCCTCGACGCTCAGAACGCGCGCGTCGGGGACCGTCTTGCGGACGAGGCCGCCGAGGACGGTGCCCGGCCCGACCTCGACGAACGTCCGCACGCCCTCGCGGGCGAGGAGCTCCACCGACTCCTGCCAGCGCACGGGGCGCGAGACCTGACGCTCGAGGCCGTCGCGGCACTCGGCGGCGGTGCGCACCGTCCGCGCGTCGACGTTCCTCACGAGGGGGACCTCCGGGTCCTTGAGCGGGAGAGAGGCGAGATCGCGCGCCAGGCGCTCCTCCGCCGGCTTCATGAGACCGCTGTGGAAGGGGGCGGATACAGGCAGGCGCACCGCGCGCTTCGCCCCCGCCGCCCGGCACCGCTCCATCGCACGGTCGACGGCGCGGGCGTGACCGGCGATCACCACCTGGCCCGGCGAGTTGACGTTGGCGGGGGCGACGACCTCGCCCTCCGCCGCCGCCCGGCACGCCTCCTCGATCGCGGCGAGGTCGAGGCCCAGGATCGCGGCCATCGCCCCCTGCCCGACCGGCACCGCCTCCTGCATGTACTGCCCGCGGCGACGGACGGTCTCGAGCGCGTCCGCAAAGCCCAGGGCCCCCGCCGCGACGAGGGCCGAGTACTCCCCGAGGCTGTGGCCGGCCACCCAGAGCGGCCGGTGCCCGCGCGCGAGGAGCGGCCGCAGGGCGGCGACGCTCGTCGCCAGGATCGCCGGCTGCGTGTTCGCGGTGAGCTGCAGCTCCTCCTGCGGGCCCTCGAGACACAGGCGGGAGAGGGGAAAGCCGAGCACGCGGTCCGCCTCCGCGAAGACCTCGCTGCTCTCGCGGAAGGCCTCGGCCAGGGCGCGCCCCATGCCCACCCGCTGCGAGCCCTGCCCCGGGAAGACGAAGGCGACGCTCATTCGGCCGCCATCTCCTTGCGGAGTCCGAGTGTTCGAACCTCGCTCTCGATCGTCTGGTTCACCCCGCTCCCGAAGAACTCCGCCGCCGCCCGGATCCCGTGCTTGATCGCCCGCTCGTCCGACTTTCCGTGCCCGATCACACAGCAGCCCTTCATGCCGAGGAGCGGCGCCCCCCCGAACTCGGCGGGGTCGCTCTGCTGCCGGACAGCCCGGAAGGCGGGTAGCGACAGCCAGGCCCCCAGGCGTGTGCGCGGGGTCCGCATCAGCGCCTCCCGGATGAGGTGGATCATGAACTCGGCGAGGGTCTCGCTGGCCTTGAGGACGACGTTACCGACGAAGCCGTCCATCACGACGACATCCACGCGGCCCGTGAAGAGATCGTGGCCCTCGACGTTCCCGACGAAGTTGACGGTCGAGGCCTTGAGCACCTCGTGGACCTCACGGGTCAGCTCGCTGCCCTTGGTCTGCTCCTCGCCCATGCTCATGAGGCCCACTCGCGGGCTCGCGGTGTGGAAGACGCCCCGGCTGTAGGCGCTCCCCATGACCGCGAATTCCTCGAGGTTGCGGGCGTTGCACTCGGCGTTGGCGCCCACGTCGAGGAGGACCGTGCGCCCGCCGGGGTGGGGCACCACCGCGGCGAGGGCAGGCCGGTCGATCTCGGGCAATGTGCCGAGGACCATCTTCGCGATCGTCCAGCAGGCGGCGGTGTTGCCCGCGGAGAAGAAGGCGTCGGCCTGACCATCCCGCACCTGCTCCAGCGCGACCTGGATCGAGGAGCGCTTCTTGAGCGTGGAGAGGCGTACCTTCTCGCTCATCCCGACCACGTCGGGGGCAGGCACCATGTCCAGGGCCAGGCCCTCCGCCCGCGCCCGACGGATCCCCTCCCCCAGCGCCGCCTCCGGCCCGACGAGCGACACGCGTAGGCCCAGCTCGCGGCAGGCGAGCACGGCCCCTTCGACCACCACCGCGGGGCCGTGGTCGCCACCCATGGCGTCCACGGCCACCCGGGGCGGGGTCACCTAGACCTCCTCCGCCTCGACGACGGGCTTCCCCTTGTAGTACCCACAGCGCGGGCAGACCCGGTGCGACATCTTGGGCTCGTGGCAGTTCGGGCAGAGGCTGAGGCCCGGGCTCGAGAGGTGATCGTGGGCCCGGCGGCGGTCGCGGCGGGCCTTCGAGTGACGGCGCTTGGGATTGGGCATGGTCTCCTACTCGCTACTGACGGTCAGGGTCCAAGAGCCTGCGCAGGCCCTCGAGGCGCGGGTCGACCGGCTCCTCCGGCACGGAGCAGGAACAGGCTTGGCGGTTGCGGTTGCTCCCACAGACGGGGCACAGGCCGCGGCAGTCTTCACGGCAGAGGCGCTTGAGGGGCAGCGACAGCACGAGCTGCTCCCGCACGACGTCTCCGAGGTCGAGGACGTCGCCCTCGTAGTACCCGACGACGACATCGCGGTCGTCCAGCCGGACGTCCTCCTCCTGCTCCTCCGGCTGCTGCGGCCGGTGCTTGAGGAAGAAGAGATCGAGCCTGGCGTCGACCGGGAAGCGGTAGCGCTCGAGGCAGCGGCCGCACTCGACCTCGAGGGGGCTCGCCAGGCGCCCGTTGACGTGCACGGTGTCCCCGTCTACGAACTCCACCCGGCCCCGGAAACCCCCTCCCGGGTGCAGGCTGAAGTCCGCCTCCGCCTCGAGGTGGACCGAAGCGGGATCGATGGCCTCGTCGATGTCGAGGCCCTCGGGCGGGATGCGCTTGATCTCGATGAGGAGCATGACCGCTCAGAGGAAAGGGACTAGTTTTGCCGATTCGCGCCTTCGCGTCAAGGACTTAGC
>Ga0209341_10003879_pt1 | contig 13893 bp, 11 predicted proteins | sample RifCSP13_2_FD_184020 | JGI IMG/M metagenome (GOLD analysis project Ga0209341, IMG submission 184020) | Soil microbial communities from Rifle, Colorado - Rifle CSP2_sed 13_2 (SPAdes) (version 2) | ecosystem: Environmental > Terrestrial > Deep subsurface > Rock core/Sediment | place: Rifle...
GGGCAAGGTTCCGTGCTATGAAGAGTCTCTCTCGGAGCGAGCCGCCGGGCACCGCCGCGGCCCTCTGTTGCTATAATCAGCGGCAGAAGTTGCGGATCCAAGGGGATCCGCTCCCGGGAGTGGGAATTGGATCGGTCAACCCGAGGGGAGACGCGCCTCCGGCGCGCCGCCACGACGGTAGGCGCGGCCCTCTTTCGGGGTGCCTCGACGGACATCCCGGTCCCCGGAGGCGCACCATGTTGACTCTCGGGCAGGACCGCAGAAGCCTCAGGTTCGCCGTCGTCGCCGTGGTGGTCTGGTCCGCCTTCAGCCTGGCGTACATTCTCGGACCCTTGGGCGACGTTTCCCACACCTGGTTCGCGAACATCGGCACCCTGCTGGGGGTTTGGAGCGTCGTGGTCCTTGCCCTCCTCCTGTGGCGATCCTGCGCCCCGGACGAAATAGCCAGGCGCATCTGGCTGGCCCTATTCCTTGGCTTCCTCTTGTGGGCAGTCGGTGACACCCTTTGGGCGTTCTACGACCTCCTGCCCGGAGGGGAGATCCCATATCCTTCCCCGGCCGACCTGGCATGGGTCGCGGGATATCCTCCCTTGGCGGCGGCGCTCTGGCTCCGCTACCGATCGATGGAAGTGCGGCCGGGGCGCGGCCAATGGCGTGCCTTGAGTCTGATCGTCCTCGTCGGCCTCGTGGTTTTCGGCTACGTGCTGTGGCCGACCCTAACCTACACGGGGTACGACCGCCTGATCGAGCAGGCCTTGGACGTGTTGTACCCCATCGGGGGATTCGTCCTGTTCGCCGGGTCCGTTCTGGTGGCGGCGGCGGTGCGCGGCGGGCGCCTGTCGTCCCCTTGGCAGATCATCGCTCTGGGGATCGCCATCCTGAGCCTGGCGGACCTGGTCTTCGCCTACGCCACCTGGAACGACCTGTACATCATTGAAGGGACTCCCAACGTGATCACGATCTTGGCCGACGCGCCCTACATGGGCGCCTATGCGGCCATCGCAGTGGGAGAATACGTCCTCGGTCGACTCGAGGACACTTTCTGATCGAGGGAGACGTGATGGGCGATCCTTCGGCTGGCGTCCGGCAGGATCGGCCGATGCTCGTGTTCACCGACGAAAGCGGCGTGGTCGTCCTGATCGAGGATGACCTGGCTCGGGCGCTGGGTTATGACGACCCGGACGATGCCTTAGGCGATCCGCTTGCGGCGGCCCTGGGAATGGCCGCGGGTGACGCGGAGACGCTGCTCAAGGAGATCTCGACGACAGGCAGCGCCAGGCACCGCCTCGCCCAGGTGAGGAGCCACCGAACCGGGCGGTCCTGGTGGGTCATGCTGAGCGGATCGGCCCCGGCCGCCGCGGGCCGGTTCATCGGGGCCGACATCACGGTGGCTCCCCCCGCTCTCCCCCTCTCGTCCGACGACCTCGACCACCGGCACAACCTCGAGCAGATGGCGGAGATGGTTCGCACTCGATTGCGAAACGGAGGCGAACCCGTCCTCTCGGAGGAAAAGGAGAGCGAGCTCAGGTCGTACTTCGCCGCCCGGATGCTGGCGATCTACATCTTGATCGTTCGCATGGGCGGCCGATCCCTGGGCGAGGTCCTCGAGGAGAAGGTCCAGCGTCTCAACCGGGAGCGTGGATGGTCGATGGACATGCGTCGCGGTCGTCTGACCTTCGGCGAGGCGAGTCTCCGGCCGGAGGCGTGCCGAGAGATCACGCAGGTCGCCGTGGCCTACGCCGTCAGCGTGACTTCGAAACGTCTCGTGGCGAAGGAGCTGGCGGAACTCGACGTGAATTTCGGCGGGACCACCGTCCAGAGAGCGACGCAGTACGGGCTGCGGAAAGACCTGTGAGGAGAGTCGCGGCCGGAGCCCGCCAAGCCCGTGCCCCCACCGGATAACGAAACCAGCGGCTGATGCCGCTGGTAGGAAAGGCCCCACCATGTCGTGTGCAGCTGGTTTTGAACCTGCTGACGCAGGTGGGAACCGCCCGACGAGTTCCGCCTTGGCCGAAGCCTAACGCGTCGCCCGCCTGAGAGAAGTTCCCCTAAGGCACGTGTTGGCTCAAAACGGTAGTGCTACATCACGTGCACGGCAGGGCAAACCAAGATATACCACGGAACCGGTCGGGCCGCCAGACCGCTCAGGGGCGCTGCACGATCTGCAGGTGGAGCTCGCGCAGCTGTTCCGGCTCCGCCGGCGAGGGCGCGTCGCTCATCACGTCGCGCGCGGCCTGGTTCTTGGGGAAGGCGATCACCTCGCGGATGTCGGGCTCGTCGAGCAGGAGCCGGCAAATCCTGTCGATCCCGGGGGCGATCCCGCCATGAGGAGGCGTGCCATACTCGAACGCCTCGAGCATGTGCCCGAAGCGCTGGCGCGCCACCTCGGGCGGAAGACCGATCAGCTTGAACACCTTCTCCTGCAGCGCGCGATCGTGGATCCGGATGCTCCCGCCTCCAGCCTCGATCCCGTTGAGCACCATGTCGTACTGCTGCCCGCGCGCCTTGCCGGGATCGGAGTCGAGCAGTGGAATGTCGTCGGGGATCGGAGAGGTGAAGAGATGGTGGCTCGGATCCCAGCGCTTCTCGTCCTCGTTCCAGTTGACGAATGGGAAGTCGATCACCCAGCAGAAGGCCAGCACGTTGGGATCTCGCAGGCCGAGACGGTCCCCGAGATGGTTGCGGAGCCTGGCGAGTGATTCGAAGACGACCGCGGCGCGATCGGCCACAAACAGCAACAGATCGCCCGGCTCGGCTTCGAGCCGCCTTCGAATCGCCTGGAGCCTCTCGGCCGAGAGGAAGCGCGAGAAGGAAGAGCGCCCTTCCCCGTCGGCCAGGAGCGCGTCGTACGCCAGGCCGCGGGCGCCGAACTCGCCGGCCAGGGCCGTAAGGTCTTCGATCTCTCTGCGGCTGAAGCCGGCGCAGCCCTTGGCGTTGATGCCTCTCACCTGTCCGCCTGAGGCAACGACGGATTCGAATATCTTGAACCCCGATCCCGCGGCAAGATCGGTGACGTCTTTGAGCTCGAGGCCGAATCGGATGTCGGGCTTGTCGATCCCGAAGCGATCCATCACCTCGGCGTACTTGAATCTCGGCCAGGGCGAGGCCAGCAGTCGTCTTTCGGGGACGAGGCTCTCGGCGAGCCGGGTGAAGAGATCCTCGGCCAAGGCGATCACGTCCGCGCGTTCGACGAACGACATTTCCAGGTCGAGCTGCGTGAACTCGGGTTGGCGGTCAGCGCGCAGATCTTCATCGCGGAAGCAGCGAGCGATCTGGAAGTATTTTTCGACCCCCGCCACCATCAGGAGCTGCTTGAGCTGCTGCGGAGATTGGGGGAGTGCGTAGAAATGCCCGGGGTGAACGCGGGAGGGTACCAGGTAGTCTCGGGCTCCCTCGGGCGTGGTCTTGAAGAGGATCGGGGTCTCGACCTCCCAGAAGCCGCGTTCGTCAAGGTAGTCGCGGATGAACTTGACCATCCGGTGGCGCAGCTCGAGATTGCGCCGCAGGCGCGGCCGGCGCAGGTCGAGGTAGCGGTACTTCAGGCGGAGCCCCTCCTCGACCTCGGTCTCCTCATTGATCGGGAACGGAGGCGTGCGGGCGGCGTTCAGCACCGTGACCTGGGCGGCGCTGACTTCGATCTCGCCGGTGGGCAGCGCTGCGTTCTCCATCCCCGCCGGACGGCGGCGGACCTCGCCGATCACCTGCAGCACCCACTCCGGGCGCGCTTCGGACAGCGCCTGGTGCGCTTCCGGCGCCGTGTCGGGGTTGGCCACTACTTGCACCAACCCGCTCCGGTCCCGCAGGTCGATGAACGTCACCCCGCCGTGGTCTCGCCGGCGGTGCAGCCAGCCCGCCAGCACCACGGGCTTGCCGGCATCGCCCGCTCGAAGGTCACCGCAGGAGTCCTCGCGATACATGCTTCCTCCCGAAAACAAGAGCCGCCCCTCCTTGCGGGAGCGGGCGGCGAGTTCTTTGCCAAGCCGAAGGATCAGGGACGACGCCAGGCCGCCCGCAGGGGCCCCGGCTGATTAGCCTCGTTCGTCGGCGATCGTCGGTCGGTCATCGGTCCTTGCGTGTCGGCGGATTATAGCACGCAGCCGCCGGCCTCAACGCTTCGGATGGTAGTCTTCCGGCGAATCGATGTCGGCGTGAATCCCGGGGTCCGACACCTCCACCGTCCGGAGCTCGGCCGCGTGGAGTCGCAGGTAAGAGCGCAGACTCTCGGCCGGACCCAGCGCCATCACTTGCGGCCAGGTGCGCCGCGGCAACAGCACCGGATGGCCGCGACGATTGCCGTACACCGGGACGCACAAGGCATCCTCGGAGGCGCGCCACGCCTCGATCAACGCCCGCACCGTCGCCGGTTGAATGGCCGGCAGGTCACCCGGGGTCAGCAGCGCTGCGGTCGCTTCGTCGCCCATGGCCCGCAGGCCGACTTGGATCGAGCCCAGCATCTCGCCGTCGGCGTAGCGGGGGTTTTCGACGAATTCCACGCCGCTGCCGGCCAGGGCCTGCTCGATCGCCTCTCGATCTCCGCCGACGACGACCAGGATCCGCCCCGCGCCGCCGCCGCGCAGGGCCGCCACCACGGCCTCGACGACCGTCCTATCCCGCCACGGAAGGGTCAATTTGGCCGACCCCATTCTGCGGGATCGACCCGCCGCCAGAACCAATCCGGCGGCAGCCGATGACGCGGCCGGGCCGGCTTCTTTCGGCCCGATCATGGATCCTGCTCCAGCTGGGCGAGATCCTCGGGCCGATCGATCTCGGCGAACTCGTGAGGATCGGCCTCGACCGCCTGCCACGGCCATCGCTCGAGCAGCGATCGTCCTCCCTGATCTCCACGCAACGCATGCAGGGCCGGGAACACCCGCCGATCAAAGAGCACCGGATTGCCGCGGCGCCCTCCGCCCACGGGAGCAACGATCGCCGGGAGTGAAACCCGATGCGCCTCCACCAGCCGGCGGATCGTTGCCCCATTGACACGGGGCATGTCAGCCAGCAGGAAGACGGCCGCCTCGACCTGCCCTTCCGCGGCCGACAGCCCGGCACGGACCGAAGTGCTTTGGCCATCCTGCCATTCGGCATTGTGGACGAAGGCGGCGCCCTGGTCAGCGGCGGATCGGACATCATCGGGCCGGGCCCCGAGGACGACGACGATCGGCGACAGCCCGCCACCCCGCGCCGCCTGAAGGGCATAACTGAGCAACGGGCGTCCCTTCCAGCGGGCGAGCTGCTTCGGTCCGCCGAAACGCTCCCCCGCCCCCGCCGCCAGGACGATGCCTGCCACTCGGCCGTCTACGCCGCGAACCGGGTCGCTCGAGGGCAACTCCCCCGTGACGACCGCCCGCACCCGCGGCGTCGCCAGAAGTCGGTCGCGCACCTCGGCGATATTCTCCAAGGAGGCGTTGTCGGCGCCGGTGAGAAGAACGCGCACCTCGGCCCCCTCGGGGATCCCCTGCAGACCTCCGCTCTGAGAAGAGACGAGGGCCGCCAGGAGCCGCGCAGTCAGGACGTCTCCTTCCTTCATGCCGAGCAGCCCGGCGATCCGCTCGGGCCGGTGGGCCGTCGCAGGACTCAGAGGAAATCCGACGGCCGGCAGCCCCGCCACGGGGACGGCGACATCGACCCAGGCTGGGACAACCGGCTCGTGATCCGACGGCGCCTTCACCCACCGACCCCGCGCTCCGTCGGCCTCGATCGCCAGCAGCGCACCCTCCGCCCAGCATCGGCGAGCCACCTCGGCCAGCACATCACCCTCCAGCCCCGGCAGCTTGGATTCCCTCTCGTCCTCCGGACCCGTCACCAGGATCGACCGGCCGGGGAGGATCGGGAAGCGCCGCGCCTCTTCGACCGAACGGACGATGACGTGCTCGTCGGCGAGCGAGCGCTGTGCGGTCCCCAGCCGTGTGGTCGTCGTCAGCACGATGGGATCGGCGCCGCGCGACTCCTGCGCCAACGATTCGAGGGCGGACGATTTTCCTCCGGCCCCGGTGAAGGCGACGCTCATCCCGGGCCGAAGGCGAAGCGCATCGGTCAGCCGCATGACGGTACCGCCGCCGGGGGATGGACCCGTTCGGTCACGCCCCACCGCCGTCATCGGGGGAGGGCCTGGTTGGTTCCATCGGGCGAGATTCCGTCACGCAGGACGCCCGACGCCGGCGCTCGCGGCCTGAAGATCGGAACCACGGCAGGTGGGTCATCCCCATGATCTTGATACAGGACACTATTCCGCCAACCTTCGCCGCAACTCCGGTCGTGAGAGGATCGCCTCCAGGGCCGCGCCTCCGACCGCCAGCGCCTTGTCCGAGACCTCGCGGCAGAAGCGCCCTTCGCGCCGCGGGTCGAGGTCGCCCACCTTCATCCCGGGTTCCACCCGCACGCCGTCGTGCAGCAAGCCGCGCAGTGCTCCATCGAATGGGGCGGCGACTGGCTGACGGTCGATCACCAGGAGGACGTCACCCTGGCGCACCACCGACCCGATCGGCGCCCGGCCCTGCATCACGCCGCTGCGCGGCGCCCGCAGGACGCGATCCACGGCGTAGCCCTCCACCGCTTCGGGGATCTTCGTGTCGGGGCTGGCCCGTCCGTGCCACAGGATTCGACCCAGGTAATGACCGCGCCGCGTCTCGATCACGGCGTGACAATCGACCCCGGCTTCGAACCCCGGACCCAGCCCAACGATCAGCGGCGCCGCATCGAGCGGGAGCTCGGAAGGAGCCTTGCGCATGCGTCCGTCGACGATCGCAGCCGGACGCAAGTCAGCGGCGGAAGCCGCCTGCGGGTCGACCAGGACGGGAATGACGCCGGTCTGCAAGAGCGAAGGGACTTCATCCGGAGTGTCCGCCCGGCGGCCCTCGATTCCTTCGACGACGACGCGGCCGGCATAGACCGCCTCGGCCATCGCCACCAGACGGCGCACGGCCAGCGGTTGTTGGATTTCCAGGACCAGGACGGAGAAGCCGGCTCGATGAAGACGAACGGCGACGCCTGTCGCCAGGTCGCCCCCTCCCCGGATGACCACGAGCGGTCCAGTCAAGGCAGGTTACGAGCCCTTAAGTGCAGGCTGTTCGACCTCACCCCCTTCCCCCTCTCCGCGGACAGCATGGCGGCCAATGGGGGCTCATTGTGGAGAGGGCGGGTGGGAGTGTGAGGGTGAGGAACATCTAACCCAGGAACTAGCGCACGCCGGCAGCGCGCAATCCGAACAGGACGCGCTCCGGAGTCAGGGGGAAGTCGTAGAACCACACGCCGGTGGCATCGTGCACTGCTGCCGCCACGGCCGGGACGAAGGGCAGATAGGGCATCTCGCCCATGCCGCGCGCGCCCCACGGCCCGATCGGGTCGGGGTATTCCAGAATCAGCGAGCGGACGCGGTCGGGGATGTCGAGGACCGTCGGAATGAGGTACGTCGAGAGATACGCCGTCCGCACTTTGCCGGCGTCCTGGATGAAGTTCTCGAGGATGGCGTATCCGCCCGCCTGGACGACGGCGCCTTCGATCTGGCCTTCGACCTGCTGCGGGTTCACCGCCTTGCCCACGTCGTCGGCGCACACGACGTCCAACAGGTGGATCTGTCCGGTCTCGACGTCGACCTCCAACGCCACCGCCTCGGCGACGTAGCCGTAGGCGAAGTTCGGTTCGGACTTGCCCGTCTGCGGGTCGAGGGGGGTCGTCGCCGGAGGGCGATACTTGAAGGCCCCCACCGCCGGGCGCTCCTCCAGGTTCCACTTCGCCAGCGCCTGTTCGGCGGCGCCGCGGATGGCGTTGCCCGCCATGAAGGTCATGCGGGAGGCGGAGGCCGAGCCGGAGTTGCCGGTGCGGGCCGTGTCCGAGACGACCAGCTCGATTCTCTCCATCGGCAGGTTGAGGGCTTCGGCGGCCATCTGCGCCATGACCGTGTGGACACCCTGTCCGCATTCGGCGCCGGCGTAGTGGACCACGGCGCGCTCGATCGCGGCCCCGCCGTGGATCTCGACCGTCGCCCAAGAATGCTCCGGGGCGCCGAACGAGAATCCGACGTTCTTGAACCCGCAGGCAAACCCCAGACCGCGCCGCAAATGCGCCGCCGCCGGCTTGCCCAAGCGAGCTCGACCGGGACGCTTGGCGTTCCCTGCCGGCACCTGCCAGCCGGCGGCCTCGGCGCACTGGTCGACGACCTTGTCGATCGTAACGCCCCTGGGCAGAGGCGTGCCGACCGAGAGCAGCGCCCCCTCACGCAGCAGGTTGCGCCGGCGGATCTCGACCGGGTCGATCCCCAGGGCTTCGGCCAGCAGGTTCATCTGCATCTCGGCCGAGAACGAAGCCTGCGGTCCGCCGAAACCGCGGAAGGCCCCGCCGGGGATGTTGTTGGTGTAGACCGAGTAAGCATCGACCGTCACGTTCGGGAATGCGTACGGCCCGGTGCACAACAACGTCGAGTTCCCCAGCACTTTGGTCGAGGTGTAGGCGTAGGCTCCGCCGTCCTGCAGGATCTCCACCTCGGCCGCCAGCAGGCGCCCGTCGCGCGTCGCCCCCCACTTCGACCGGATGGTGTAGGCATGGCGCTTGTGATGCCCGAGGATCGACTCCTCGCGCGACCACACGATGCGCACCGGCCGCCGCAGGCCGCGCTGGGAGAACCGCCACACCGCCAGTGCCAGCACGATCTGGACCGACATGTCCTCCCGTCCGCCAAAGGCGCCGCCGATGGCGGGGTAGATCACCCGGACCCGATCCAGGGGCAACCCGAGCGCGTGGGCGATCTGCTCCTGGTCTTCATGCGTCCACTGGCCGGCGACCTCGACCGTCACTCGGCCTTGGTCGTCGATATAGGACACCCCCGCCTCGGGTTGCAGGTAGGCGTGCTCTTGGACCGGGGTGTGGTACTCGCGCTGGATGACGACGTCGGCGGCGCGGAAGGCGGCGTCGGTATCTCCCTTGCGAATTCGGTAGTGGCAGAAGACGTTGCTGTCGCGATCGGGGAAGAGCAGCGGGGCCCCCGCGCTCATGGCCGTTTCGACATCGGTCACCACCGGAAGATCCTCGAACTCGACATCGATCTCCCGCAGCGCCCGAGCCGCCGTGGCCTCGTCCTCGGCGACGACCACCGCCAGCTGATCGCCGACGAAGCGGACGCGGTCCGCATACGGTTTGGCCGAACCGGGGCCGCACAGGACCGGCTGGTCCGGCATGATCAGGCCGTACTCGTTGACCGGCACGTCGCTCGCCGTGAAGACCGCCAGCACGCCCGACATGCGCTTTGCCCGTTCGGTGTCCAGGCGGCGAACGATGGCGTGGGGGCGCCCGGCGAAGAGAATTTTCATGGACAGCATCCCGGGCAGGTAGATATCGCCAGGGTAGAGCGTCTCTCCGGTGACTTTGCCCCGCGCATCGATCCGCTGCTGCGATCGTCCGACAGTCGTCACACAGCCTCCGGGCGGAGCTGGGGTGATCCCTCCAGCCGGGCGAGCTCGGCCTTGAAGATGCGGCGCAAGACCGCCAGCGCCGTGGCGTAGGTCGGGTCCATCCCGAAATAGGAAAGCGAACCGGAACCCAGGTTTCGCCCTTTGCTCAGCGGGGTGTCGGAGGCGTAGTGCAGAATTCCCACCTCGAACGGCAAGCCGTGCAAATCGACGATCTCGTTGTCGGGATACCGCTTCGGCCGCGAGATTTCGTAGACGGCCGAGAGGAACGGCCCGGCCTCCATCTCGATGTCGGTATAGCCCTCGCGATAGAAGACATCCATGTAGCGCGGCGTCTGCAGGAAGGTGCCGCGCACGCTGACCCCCTTCTGGTTGTCTAGCACCGTGCCGTAGGTCAGGTCGTCGGCCAGGCCCTCGGCGGTGAAGGCGTTTTCGAACAGGTAGGTGGTTTGTGAATGCTCGTCGTGCACGACCCCCGGGATCATGACGTCTCCGATGACCCCGTTGAGAGTGGCGGCCTTGCCCATGGCATAGACCCCGCGCAGCTCCCCGACGCGCGCGGCAACCTCGGTCAGGATCAGGTAGGCCCCCAATCCAAGCGGGTAATCGATGTTGAGGAGCAGCGCCCGGCTCTCGGCCAGTCGTTCGATTCCCGGGAGCTGCAGGCGCGGATCGAGCCAATCCGGCTGCAACGCGGCCAGCTCCACGACCTGGGCTTGCAGGTCAAATCCGTGTTCGCTGGGGATGCGCCGGATGCCGGCCTGCTTCTCGGCGGCCGCCCGCTCGGCGGCCAGCGCCTTCCCGCCGGGCGTGGCCAGGTACTTCTTGAGAGCGTAGTACAGGAAATTCTCGCGGCTGGAGGGGATGCTGCGCGCTTCGATCTCGCGCCACTCGGCCATCAAGTCGGCGTGCTCGGGCTGGCCGACGAAGCGCAGAACGGCCGGCTCGTTGCGCAAGGCGAAACCCGTCAGCAGGTTGACCAGGCTGTGGGTGTTGCTCGAGACGAAATAGACCGGCCGCGAAACCAGGGCCGGACTCACGCCGGCGACGTGGTCGAACCAGCCGTGCGTCGCCCGGCGATAGTCGTTCATCGACCCGGACAGCAGGCGCACCGAAAGCCGCGCCTCGCCGCCGGCGATGCGGCGCAGCATGGCCCAGAAATCGTCGCGCCAAACGAGCCGCAGCCGCTCCAGGTCCTCCACGGCGATGCCCATGCCGACGGCCAGCGTCGACATACCGTCGGCGTTGTCGACCGGCTCGCGCAGGAACGCCCGCACCTGCTCGCCGCGCATCCGACCGTGCAACTTGTTCCATTCGATCTGGTAGGCGGTCAGCAGCGGGATGATGTCGTCGATGTCGGTGCCGCTGGCGATGTAGCAGGCCAGCGTCGAGCGGCCGTCGAAGAAGCTGCGCCTGCGGCGCGCCGGCGCGGCTACCGGCGTCCACGATTCGACGTCGCCGATCCCGTGCTGGCGGAACTGCTCGCGGCTCTGGCCCAGCACCACGCGCCCGACCTGCGCGATGCACGGCGGCAGCCGCAGGGTGCAGTAGATGAAGGCCGACATGTCGGGCTCGAGGCCGCGCGCTTTCGGATGCAGCGACGATCCCATGCGGGCGTGGGCCTCCTCCAGCGTGCGGATGCGTACGTCGGTGGAGGCCCGCAGCAGCGAATAGTAGGTGCGGATGTAGAGTTCGATGTCCTCCGAGCCGGTCCGCGGCACCGTCCGATCCATCGAAGACCTCAGGACTTCCGCCGCCGCTCGCGCCGCAGGGGAGGGACGTCGAACTCGCCGCGTTTCTCCGGGAAGACGAACGAATAGGCGATGCTCAAGAAGGCGTAGGCGAAGATCATGAAGATGAAACCGACCGCCAGGCTGACCAGCGCGCCCGGCGGCAGCCACGGCGCGAAGGCCGGGCGGATGACTTCCGGCGGAAGGTAGACCCAACCGTAGAAGTTGTTGTTGACCAGGAACCAGTTGGAGAAAAGGTACCCCCCGATCCCCAGGACCACCACCAGCAAGCAGCCGACGCCGCGCCAGGCTGGATGGACCCGGCGCCGCTTCTCGCGTTCGATATCATGCTGTCGGGCTCGCCACGAATCACGTCCCATCGGGACTCTCCTTCTTTCGGCTGGCGGAAGCCTCCGGCCAGTTGTTGGGGACGGCTAAGCTCTCCCTCCACAAAGACCCAGCGACATGCGCCTTACCCGTTCGCTGCCGCCGCTCGCTCGATGGCGGAGACGATCTTATAGTACCCGGTGCAGCGGCAGAGGTTGCCCGTGATCGCCTCACGGATCTGCGATCCGTCCGGCCGGGGGGCTTCTTCCAGGAGCTTCGCCCCGGCCATCAGGAAGCCCGGGGTGCAATAACCGCACTGAACCGCCCCCTCGTCCAGGAAGGCCTGCTGCACCGGATGGAGGCGGTCGTGGCGTGCCAGGCCCTCAACGGTGACGATGTCCGCGCCGTGGGCCCGCGGCGCCGGCACCATGCAGGCCATCACCGCCGCGCCGTCGAGGAAGACCGTGCACGCGCCGCATTCCCCCTCGGCGCAGCCTTCCTTCGTCCCGATCAGATGACCCTCATCGCGCAGCAGGCGCAGCAGCGTCAGATTCTGCCCCGAGGCAAATCGATAAGGGCGGCCGTTGACCGTCGTCTCGATCGGGCGCCCGGCGTCATGCTCGAACCCGCCGGCGGGCGCCATCAAGCCGGCGCCCCACAGCATGATCGGGCGTGCGGGGAATCCGTCGTGCTCGTTCCCCGCGGCGATCGAGCGCAGCGCGCGGATGACGCTCACCCGCACCATCTCACGGCGAAACCCCGCCGACCCGCGCAGGTCGTCGATCGGCCTGGATTCGGCGGCCGCCGTCTCGCCGGCGCGGTCCACGACCTCCGGCGCAAGCCGCAGGCCTGCCAGCCCGGCCTCCGCCTGCGGCGTTCGGATGACGGTCGGCGCCACCGAGCCCAACGCGATCGCCGCCCGCCGGACACGCCCGTCGGAGAACTCGACCACCACGGCCGCGTTCACGACCGAGATCGCCTGTGCCCGTCGCAAGGCGAACTTGACGAAGGTGCTGCGCGTCCCGGCCGGCGGCGCGGCGAACGAGAGCTCGCTCAACATCTCGTCCGGCTGGAGAACCGTCTTGCGCACTCCTGTGTAGAACTCGGCCAGGGGGATCTGACGTTCCCCGCGCAGGCTGCGCAGTGTGACCGACGCCCCGAGCGCCATCAGCGGCGGGATCGAGTCGTTGGCCGGTGAAGCGGTGATGACGTTGCCGGCGACCGTCGCCCGATTGCGAATCTGCGGCGCCCCGACCTCCCAGCAGGCCCGCGCCAGGGCCAGCGCCCGCTCCTGAATCAACGGCGACCCGGCGACGTGATTGTGCGTGACCAGCGCCCCGAGGGAGATGCGGCCGTCGTGGCGCAGCTCGATTCGATCGAGCCCGGTCAGACGGGTGACGTCGATCAGCGTCGTCACGCCGGGTCGCTGGCCGCGCTCGAGCTCCAGGATCAGGTCCGTCGCCCCGGCCACCAGACGCGCCTTCCCCGCATGCTGCGCCAGCGCCCGCAGCGTCTCTTCGATCGTGGACGGGGTCAGGTAGTGGTCCCACATCGTCGGTCAGCCGGTGCGCGTCTCCCGCTTCGGCCGGGGAGGGTGGCGCATCGACTCCCCCGTCCCGCCCCGCCGCAAGAGGATGATCTCCGAGAGGATGCTGACGGCGATCTCCTCCGGCGTCTCGGCGTTGAGCTCGAGGCCCATCGGCGAGTGGATCCGCTCGAGCCAGGCGCGCGGCACACCGCGCCCCTCCAATTCGGCGGCCGCCGTCTCCCAGCGCCGCCGGGATCCGATGATCCCGATGTAGGCCGCCGGGCTTTCCAGGAGTGCCGGGACACCTTCGACGTCGATGCTCACGCCGCGGGTGGTGAGCACCAGGTAGGTGCTGGGGTCGATCCTGACCCGCTGCGCCAACGTAGCCAGCGGGCAGACGATGTGCTCGTCGGCCTCGGGGGCCGACTCGACCGAGGCGAACTCGGCGCGGTCATCGGCCACCACCGTTCGAAATCCCAGCCAGTGGGCCAGGTGGATCACGGCGCTGCCAACGTGTCCGCCGCCGAACACCACCACCGTCGGCTTTTTCCCAATCGGATCCACGAAGACCTCCACCTCTCCCCCGCACACGCCTGGATCCCCGTCTGCCGGGTTGCTCAGGGAGTACGGCGTGATTCGCGTCTGGCCGTCGGCCAAGGCCTCGAGCGCCTCCGCGATCACGCGGCTTTCCAATTCGCCGCCGCCGATCGAGCCTTCGATCGAACCGTCTTCGAAGACCAGCATCTTGCTGCCTTCGTGCCGCGGCACCGAGCCTTGAGCGCGAATGACGGTGCACAGGGCCACGGGTTGCCCCTTGCGGTCGGCTTCGGTCAGACGCTCGAGGATGTGGTCAGCCATCGGCCTCCCACGGCAGACAGCCAAACCCCCACCCCTTCCCCTCCCC
>Ga0209341_10003880_pt1 | contig 13888 bp, 12 predicted proteins | sample RifCSP13_2_FD_184020 | JGI IMG/M metagenome (GOLD analysis project Ga0209341, IMG submission 184020) | Soil microbial communities from Rifle, Colorado - Rifle CSP2_sed 13_2 (SPAdes) (version 2) | ecosystem: Environmental > Terrestrial > Deep subsurface > Rock core/Sediment | place: Rifle...
GTCATCGGCCCGGCGCCGGGTGAGCTCGGCAAGCGCAAGCGCGTCCAGCAGGTCGTCGTCCTCGGCCGCCAGCCGACCGAAGCGCAGCAGCGCCTCAACGGCGCGCGGGTTCAGGCGTTCCAGGGCGGGCAGCAGCTCGGCGCGCACCCGGTTGCGCTGCGCGTATGAAGGATCGGCGTTGGTGGGATCGACCCGATACGCGATGCCCGCCGCGTCGAGCGCGGCTCGCAGTGTGGCGCGCCGCTCGGTCAAGAGGGGTCGGACGACCCGACCGCGCCGCGCCGGGATGCCCCGCAGCCCGCGCAACCCACCGCCCCGGGCCAGGCGCAGCAGGACCGTCTCCGCGGCGTCGTCGGCGGTGTGAGCCGTGGCGATGAGCGCCACCGGGCCAAGGCCGACGGCCAGCTCCTCCAGGAACCGGTAGCGGGCCAAGCGGCCGGCGTCCTCCGGGGATCGATGCTCGGCCGCGGCGAGGTCGGCGACGGCTTCCCGACGCACGGTCACCGGAAGTCCCAGCGCGGTGGCCGCATCGGCCACGAACGCCGCGTCGGCTGCGGAATCGGGCCGCAGGGCATGGTCCAGGTGGCCGACGTGCAGGTTCCAGCCCCGTTCCCGCGCCACGGCCGAGGCACCGGTCAGGAGGGCCATCGAATCGGGACCGCCCGAGACGGCCAGCACCAGGCCGATCCCATCGGGGATGGCAAGCGAGCGAGCGCCGCGGGCGACGGCATCGGCCAGCGCGGATCTGGTAGCGGAGGGCGGATTCGAACCACCGACCAAGGGCTTATGAGTCCCCTGCTCTACCACTGAGCTACTCCGCCGTCGGTTGGGGGGCGATTCTATCGGTCAGGCGGGGCATCGGTCCACTCCGTGACTCCTTCCTGACTTTGGGTAGCTGACGGGCGCCTAGCCGCCGCCGATCTCGTGCAGCCCGGCGAAGACGAAGAGCGCGAACGAGCGTGCCGCCGGAACCAGATCCACGCGCGAAAGTGTAGAGCCGCGTCGTGGTTGCGGCTTGGGAAGAGCGAGATCAAGGTAAGTGGTGACGGAGCGCAGGGTCGACGATCGCCTGAGCCGATCCTCCCGTTCCCACGTGGCCCTTCGCCTTCACTGCGGTCGATCGCGGGTCAGCCTGCGGCGAGCCTGAGAAGGCCTCCGCCGCACGTGGGAGGGCGCATCCTCTCCGCATGACGTGGAGACCAGGTGGCATCGGTGCCTAGGTCCCTCAGCGGCCGAGTCGTCGCGGCTGGCGCCGTCGTGGCGCTCCTCGTCATCCTCGCGTTGGCTTGGAGCTCCATCGCTCCGGCGCCGAGTGCCTCGCCGGGACCGTCGGGGGTGGCCAGCCACCGCGCATCCGATCCGCCGAGCCCGGACCCCGCCGACGCCTCTCAGGCGAGCTCACCTGGGCCCTCGCTCCCCCCGACCACCGCGCCGTCGCCCCCGATGTCGCCCGCTCCCGGCGAGGTGACCCTGGCTCAGCTGTTGAGCATGCTCACCACGCAGCCCGAGAATCGGATCGGGTACGACCGGGCGCTCTTCGCGCATTGGATCGATGCCGACGGGGACGGCTGCGACACGCGCAAGGAGGTGCTGATCGGCGAGTCGCGAATCGCCGTCACCGTCGGTCCGAATTGCTCCCTCTCCGGCGGATCCTGGTTGAGCTCCTACGACGACGTCCCCTTCACCGACCCGAGCGGGCTGGACATCGACCACATGGTCCCGCTGGCCGAGGCGTGGGACTCCGGCGCGTGGAGCTGGAGTGCCGCGACCCGCCAGGCGTTCGCTAACGACATCGGTGTCGGCTGGTCGCTGATCGCGGTGTCGGCCTCGTCCAATCGCGCGAAGTCGGACCAGGACCCCGCCGATTGGCTGCCGCCCGAGGCGGACGCGTGGTGCGGGTACCTGGGCGACTGGCTGCCGGCGGGGGCGACCCGGCCTACCCGACGGTCTGCATCCCGCCGCCTCCGCCGGACCTTGATTGCGGCGAGATCAGCTATCGACAGTTCACGGTCCTGGCACCTGATCCCCACGGGTTCGACGGCGACCACGACGGGGTCGGTTGCGAGAGCGGTTAGCGCCGCGCGGCCTCGCGGTCCTTGAGGATCTGGCTCGCCGCCAGGCGGCCGGGGGCACCCATCACGCAGCCACCCGGATGCGTGCCCGAGCCACACTGGTAGTAGCCCTCAACCGGGGTTCGATACTGCGCCCAGCCGGGCGCGGGCCGGAGGAAGAACATCTGCGGCGCCAGGAGCTCGCCGGCGAAGATGTTGCCCTCGCTCAGCCCCGTGATGCGCTCGATGTCGAGCGGCGTCACCACCTCGCGCTGCAGCACGAGATCCCCGAATCCGGGGAAGTAGCGCTCCAGCGTGGCCTGCACGGTGTCCCCCAGCCGCTCGCGCTCGGCGTCCCAGTCGCTCTCGCGCAGCTGATACGGGGTGTACTGCACGAAGCAGGACATGACGTGCTGGCCTGGCGGCGCCATGTCCGGGTCGATCGTGGACTGGATGGCGCCGTCGATGTACGGCTCGGGGCTGTACCAACCGTACTTGGCCGCGTCGAACGCCCGCTCCAGGTAGTCCATCGAGGGCGCGATGTTCAGGAACCCGCGGAACATGTCGCTTCGCTCACCGAGAGCCGGGTAGCGGGGGATGCCGCTCAGGGCGAAGTTCACCTTCGACGAGACGCCCTGGAACTTCATGCGGCGCACCGTCTCGACCAGGTCATCGGGCAGCTCGCGGGGGTCGACCAGCTCGAGGAAGGTGCGCCGCGGGTCGAGCGCGCTGACGACCACGCCGGCGTGCAGCTCGGTCCCATCGGTGAGGACGACGCCGGTCGTTCGCCCGCCGCGGGTCACGACGCGCTCCACCCGCGAGGCGAGCCGGATCTCCGCCCCGAACGCGGTAGCCGCCCGCGCCAGGACCTGGGTGAAGCCACCGTTGCCGCCCTTGTGGAACGACCACGTCCCGAACTCCCCGTCGTGCTCCCCGAGGGAGTGGAACAGGAGGACCAGCCCCGAGCCCTGCGAACGGGGACCGACCTTGGTGCCGATGATGCCCGACGACGCCAGCCAGCCCTTCAGCAGATCCGAGTCGAAGTAGTCGTCCAGGAAATCGGCGGCGCTACCGGTCAGCAGCCGAACGGCGTTGTGCAGCGTTCGCTTGTCGAGGCTGCGCAGCCGCGAGCCGATCCCCGCGAGCGCCAGCAGCTCCTCCGGATCGTCGCTGAAAGGGTCGGGTGGGACCATGTCGAGCAGCGGCTTGATGGCCTGGCAGACCCGGTCCAGGTCGTGGCTGTACTGCTCGTAGGCATCGGCGTCATGCGGCGAGATGCGCGCGATCTCGCGCAGGTTCTGGTCGTGATGCTTGGTGAACCACAGGTACTCGGCCCCCGGCGTCGGCGCGAAGCGCGAGGACATCAGGAGCGGCATGAAGCCGTGCTTGGGCAGCTCGAGCTCGTGGATGATCTGCGGCCGCAGCAGCGACAGGGCGTACGAGAAGGTCGTGAACCAGAAGCCGGGACGCAGCTCCTCGGTGATCGCCGCTCCGCCGACGACCTGGCGCTGCTCCAGGATCAGCGTCCGCAGTCCCCCGCGGGCCAGGTACGCACCGTTGACCAGCCCGTTGTGGCCGCCACCGATCACGATCGCGTCGTAGGCGTCGGTGGTCACGCGGTCTTCCGTTCCGGATTGAAGAAGGGCAGCCGCACCACGTGGGCCGCGACCTTCTCATAGTGATGGTCGACGGTGAACTCGAGCTGAACCCGTTGCCCCACTCTGGCCAGGTCGGGCCGCACCCGCCCCAGCGCGATGTGACGCTGCAGGACCGGGGAGTACATGAAGCTGGTGGCATAGCCCACCCGCTGGCCGGCCTCGTCGTAGACCATCCAATCCTCGTGGACCGGCGCGTGAACCTTGGGCGGGATCAGCCCGGCCGCGCCATAGGCCCGATCGTAGTCCTCCCAGTCGACCACCAGGCCGCTCATCCGCCAGCGTGACGAGCGCTCGGCGATCTCCCGCTCCAGCGCTCGGCGCCCGATGAACGCCCGATCGTCGGCGGCCAGGTCGCGGAACATCCACGACCAGCCGAGCTCGATCGGGGTGGACCGATGCGCATCATTGAACGCGTATCGGCTCGAGTCGAAGTCGACCGCCAGCAGCAGCAATCCGGCCTCGATGCGGAGCATGTACAGCGCGGCCAGCCCGAACGGGAGCACGCTGTGTCCCTGCGCCGCCTCCCACAGGGCGTCCCAGGCACTGAGGGCATCGGCCGCCTCGACCCACACCTCGTAGCCCAGGTCGCCCGTGTAGCCGGTGCGCGAGATGGTCACCTCAACCCCGCCGATCTGCCCGCGGGTCATGCCGAAGAAGGGCGTGGCCGCGACGCTCGGCACCAGCTGGCTGAGCAGCGAGCGTGAGCGCGGCCCCTGGACGGCGAGGGTCCCGATCTGGCTGCTGACATCCTCGATGCTGACCGCGAGGCGGCCGATCCGGTCGGAGAAGTAGGCCAGGTTCGGCTCGGCGCTGCTGAGCAGGTACTCGTCCGGCGCCCGATGCTGGATGACCCCATCCTCGAGCACGAATCCACGATCGTCCAGCCAGGTCGTGTACTGGGCATGTCCGGGCGGGCAGGCGCGGACGTCGCGAGCCAGGACGCCGGCCAGGAAGCGCTCCGCATCGCGTCCGGCGATCCGGTACTTGTAGAGCGGCGAGGTGTCGAAGATGCCCGCCGCGCTGCGCACCGCGAAGTACTCGAACTTGTCCGATTCGACGTAGCGGTTGGCGGCGAGGTGCCCTGCCCAGTGGCTCCACAGCCCGGTCTCGTTGAGCACGCTGGTACGGGGATGGAAGGGCGTCGGCCGGATCATCGGTCCGCGAACCCTAGCACCGCCGCCGCGACGGCCGACCCCTCCTGAGGCGCGTGGATGATGAAGGCGTTCGGCTACGGCCCGAAGAAGAGCTGCAGCCACTGCTCCAGGAGCGGTGGCGGAACCGGATCGCGGGTGGCGTCGATTTCCGGCAGCGGGGCGGCGGCTCCGGGCGGAATGATCAGCAGATGCTCGCCGGGCGCGCCCATGTTGAGCAGGCGCCGCACCTCGGCGGAGACGAAGGCATCGCTGTTGAGGTAATCGAGCTCGCGCTGCAGGGCGGCGTTGTAGGCCTCCATCTCGACGATCTGGGCCTCGAGGACGGCCCGCTCCTGGCCGATCGACCAGTTGGTCCAGACCTCGCGCCCGATCTGGAGCGCCAGGAAGCCGCCCACCAGCACCAGCACCGCGATCCAGGCCAGTCCGCCGCGGGAGGCGGGCAGCCGCAGCCGGATCGGTCGTTCCGGTGGAGCCGGACGCGGGGCGGCGATCTGGATGCCGGTCATCGCCGGGCAGTCTAGTCCCCCACTTTTCCACCGTGCAAGGCGCGCCGTCGGGTTATCCACGTTCGGGTGCCCGGCGCGGCCCGCGCTAGAATCGGCGCCGATGCGCTTCCGGGCACGCTTCTCCGTCGCCACCGTCCTGCTCGCCGTCCTGCTCGGCGCGTGCGCGGCGGCGAGTCCATCGGCCAGTGCGCCGCCGTCAAGCGGGTACCCGGGCTGGCCGGCGAGTGGCGGCGCGGTGGGCGACCCCGACCTCGTGCCGGCGCTGATCTCCTCGGAGCAGGCGGTCGGCTACAACCGGGTGCTGGTCAGCGGCTTCGATTCGGAGGGTCGTTCGCTGGCATCGCCCGACGTGGCATTCGACGTCCGCTTCTTCGACCTCGCGTCCGACCCGGCCGAGCCCGCGATCGAGGTCGACGGCGAATTCCATTGGCTGCTGGACGACCCCGCCGGCGCGCAGGTGGGGGTGTACGTGGCCCGGGCCGACTTCGCACGCGCCGGCGATTGGGGCCTGGAGCTGGTCGCGCACCTGGCGGACGGCACCCAGCGTCGCTCGCGGCTGAGCTTCACCGTCAGCCTGACCACCACCACCCCGGCGCTGGGTGCCGCCGCACCGGCCTCCGACACGCTGACCGCCACCGACGCCAGCGCCATCGCCCGCATCTCGAGCGACGCCAACCCGGATCCCGATCTGTATCGGCTCTCGATCAGCGACGCGATCGCGGCGGGAAAGCCGTTCGTGGTCGTCTTCGCCACTCCGGCGTTCTGCACCAGCGCCACCTGCGGACCCGCCCTGGAGCTGGTGAAGCAGGTCAAGCCCGAGTACGCCGATCGGGTGACCTTCATCCACGTCGAGCCGTACGAGATCGAGGTCGAGCTCGGCCAGCGCAAGCTGAAGGTCGGCCCCGATGGCTACCCGATCAGCGTGCCGGCGGTGACCGAATGGGGCATCCCGTCCGAGCCGTACGTGTTCGTGGTCGACGCCCAGGGGCGGGTCAGCGCCAAGTTCGAGGGGCCGGCGGCGGTCGAGGAGCTGCGCGCCGCGCTGGAGGAGCTGACCTATTAGGGACCGCTACAGCACGTACAGCGTGCTGAACAGGAAGAGCCAGACCACGTCCACGAAGTGCCAGTAGTAGCTGACCGCCTCGACCGCGGTATGGCGGTCGGCCCCGATCCGGCCCAGGCGAGCCCGGTTGACCACGATTACGATCAGGGTCAGGCCGACCAGGACGTGTGCGCCATGAAACCCGGTCAGGGTGTAGAAGGTCGAGCCGAAGACGCCGTCGCTCAACCCGAAGCCGTTGGTCGCGAACTCGTAGGCCTGGATGCCGATGAAGACGCCGCCCAGTACCAGGGTCAGCGCCAGCCAGCGCAACAGCATGCCGCGCTTGCCGGTCGCGGCGCTCCGCACGCCGAGCTGCATCGTCACGCTGCTGGAGACCAGGAGCAGGGTGTTGAGCCCGGGGAGGAGCAGCTCGGGACGATCCACCCCGCCGGACGGTGGCCACGCAGGACTGCCGCCGCGGATCACGAAGTAGGCGGCGAAGAGCGCGCCGAAGAGCATGATCTCCGACAGGATCCCGAGCTGCACGCCAAGCAGCAGGTTACGTCGCGCGGCAACGGCGTCTTCGGGGTGCAGGACCGGAACGTGGCCGGTCACGGCGCCGGATGCCCGGGGCTGGGGGCCGCCGCCGAACCGTACTGGTACGGGGTCGCGCTGACCGTGGGCTGGTGCTCGAAGTTATCGACCGGAGGCGGCGAGGCGAGCTGCCATTCGAGCGTCTGGGCCCGCCACGGGTTGGCGACCGTCGCCGGTCCGCGGCGCCACGACCGGACCATGTTGACCACGAAGACCGCCACCGCCAGGCCGATGTTCAGCGCGGCGAACGAGACGAACAGGTTGACCGCGCCCATCTCGGCGGGGTAGTCGGCCACCCGGCGGCGCATCCCCTCGATCCCGAGCCAGAACATCGGCAGGAAGGTGGCGTGGAAGGCGAGGCTGAACCACCAGAAGTGGAGGCGCCCCAGCCCCTCGCTGTACATCCGGCCCGTCAGCTTGGGGAACCAGTAGTAGGTGCCCGCGAAGAGCCCGTAGATCGTCCCGCCCACGATGGTGTAGTGGAAGTGGGCGACCACGAAGTAGGTGTCGCTCAGCACGATGTCGGTGGGGACATCGGCCAGGTACACGCCGGTGATGCCGCCGACCAGGAAGGCCGCCAGGAAGCCGAAGACAAACAGCATGGGCGTCGCGAACCGGATCCGGCCCAGCCATATGGTGCCGAGCGCGGAGAGGAACACGATCCCGGTGGGCACCGAGATGACCTCGGTGGTGAACATGATCGGGATGTGGAAGGCATCGGCCATCCCGCTGACGAACATGTGATGCGCCCAGACCATGAAGCTGAGCACGCCGATCCCGATGAAGGACGCCACTGCCAGGGGGTAGGCGAAGAGCGGCTTGCGGGCGAAGACCGGCACGATCTCCAGGATGGCGCCCAGGCCGGGCACGGCCATGATGTAGACCGCGGGGTGCGAGTAGAACCAGAACAGGTGCTGGAACAGGATCACGTCGCCGCCACGGCTGGGCCGGAAGAAGCCGGTCCCCAGCAGCCGGTCGAACAGGAGCATGGTGAATGCCGCGGCCACGACCGAGGTCGCGATCAGGATCAGGCTGGCGGTGACGGTCATGGCCCACACGAAGATCGGCATCCGGAACAGGGTCATCCCCGGCGCGCGCATTCGGAACACCGTGACCAGGAAGTTGATCGCACTCAGGATCGACGACACGCCGATGGTGATGAAGGCCATCAGGTACGCCTGCTGACCCAGGTTGGCCTGCTGGCTTAGGGGCGGATACGCGGTCCAGCCCGAGTCGAAGCCGCCCAGCAGCGGGTTGATCGCCACCATCAGCAGCGCCAGCGGCAGGAGCCAGTAGCTGAGCGCATTCGCCTTGGGGAAGGCCATGTCGCGCGTGCCGATCATCAGCGGCACCAGGAAGTTCCCCAGCCCGCCGATGATCGAGACCAGGGCCACGGTGATCATCATCGCGCCGTGGGTGCTCATCACGGTGTTGTAGAAGTCCTTGTTGACCTGGATCCCCGGCTGAGCCAGCTCGAAGCGCATGAACATGGCGGCCAGGCCGGCGACCAGGAACAGCACGAACGCCGTGACCAGGTACTGGATCCCGATCACCTTGTGGTCGGTGGTGAAGCGCAGGTAGCGACGCCAGTCGCCGGCCGCCCCGTGGGCCGCGTGCTCGTCGGCGGGATCGACCTCGCCACCGGCGATCCAGGCCCACCAGAAGCGGAAGGCGCCGATCCCCAGCAGGAAGCCGAGCAGCGCCAGCAGGTAGCCCAGGCCCAGGATCTGCCCCGGCCCCATCTCCCCGCCGCCCAGCAGCACCAGCGACCCGCCGCCGATGGCGAATCCGAGCACCGCTCCGATGAGCGCGCGAAGGAGCGATGGCCGCATCATTCGGGTACCGGTGGCTGGTCGTGCAGCCACGCCTCAAGGTCCGCCATGGACTGCGCCACGACGGTCACGGTCATGCCGGTGTGGCCGAGGCCGCACAGCTCGGCGCACATCCCGCCATAGGTGCCCGGCTGGGTGACCGTCATCGAGGCGTAGGTGGTGCGGCCCTGGACGGCGTCCTGCTTGATCCCGAAGGCCGGGATCCACAGGGAGTGGATCGCATCGTCAGAGGTGATATCCAAGCGCACGCGGCGGTCCACCGGAACGTGGAGCTCTTTCGTCTCGGTCCCGTCGGGGTAGATGAAGTGCCAGGCCCACTGCTCGGCGACCACCTCCACCACGTAGTCCGCCGGTTCAGAGCCGCGGATCTCCAGCAGGCCCACCGCCCCGTAGCCGAACAGGCCGAGCACCAGCAGGGAGCTGACCCCCAGCCAGACGGCCTGAACCCCGCCGTGACCATGGATCGGCGGGCCGTCCTCGTCGTCGTCGTCGCCGGCCCGGAATCGGAGCGCGGAATAGGCGAGTCCCACCAGCACGAACATGAGCACCGGCATGGCCGCCGCGGTGAGCAGGACGAAGGCAGCGTCCTCAACCTGCGCCTCGCGCGATGCGATCTCGGGCAGGATCTGGATCCCGGCGACCAATGCGACGCTGACCACGGACAGCACCGCCCAGGCAGCCGCGGCCGTCAGCAGGTGACGCCGTGGGCTCGGCATGCCGGGCGATGTGTCGCGGGTGGCGAGTGGGTGCTAGTTGACGGTGAAGGCGGCGTGCATCCCCTTCTCATAGTGGGTGTCCAGGTTGCACAGGATCACGTAGTTGCCCGCCTCGAGGGTAACCACGAGCTCTCCGTCCGCACCGGCCAGGATGTCCTCGACCTCGTCAACCGGGGTCAGCTGGTCCTCGGGAACCACGTCGTCGATCACCGGCAATGCATCATGGGCCAGGTCGGTCGAGACCACCACGAACTCGTGGGTCTTCTCGCCGTCGTTGGCGATGTTGAAGGTGAATTCACCCGCGTTTCCGGATGACGCCGACAGGACCATCGTCCATTCGGTGAGCGTGGCATCCACGCTGCCGCCGGTGGCCGCGGTCGAGGGCGCCACCGATGCGCCGCCACATGCCGCCAGCAGTCCCGCGATGGCCGTCAGGGCCAGGTATCGATAGCGCCGCATCAAGTGTCCACTCCTCTTGCAGCCGGGGGCCCTGCAGACGCGGCCGATCGAGTCCGCGCCGCGAGCGCCCCGGACCGCCTAAGGATCGGGGCCGATTGCGTCCTGCTTCTATACTCCGAAATGACCAATCTGCGAGGACGGGATGACCACTCCCAACTACACGTCGTCTCCGGCAGCCGCGGCGCCGGACGCCATTCCGGCCCCCCGCTCCTGGTACGACCGGGTCGACACCGGCATCGCTCGGTTGCGAGCCAGTCGCCGACTGCTGCAGACCGGGCTGGACGTCGCCGGCATCGGGCTGGTCTGGTTGGCCTTCACCAGCAGCCTGCTGTCGCCCGAGCTGTGGTTCCACGGCGTCTTCGTGGTGCTCACCCTTCACGCCTTCCTGTTCGGCCTGCGGGGGACCCTGATCCGGATCGGGATCTCCTCCGTCCCGCTGCTGGTCTACGCCGAAGCCGACACGCTCGGCCTGAACCTGGCCCCGCTCGAGCTGACCGAATGGCCGCTCATGTTCGTGATCGCCGGCGTGGTGGCCTGGATGGCCGACCGACGGGAAGCGATCTCGCGCCGCTACGCCGCACTCTTCCGCCAGGCCAGTGAGCGGCTGCTGACGGTCCAGGAGGACGAGCGGCGTCGGATCGCCCGCGAACTCCACGATGGCGTGGGCCAGGTCCTCACCGCGCTGACGCTGACGCTCGACGCGCGGCCGCCGGAGTCGCGTGACCAGGCAGCGCTCGCCGCCCGAGCGCTGGCGGACACGGCGCTGGCCGAGACGCGCGACCTGGCCGACCGCCTTCGGCCGGCTCGGCTGGACGAGATTGGACTCGTCCCCGCGCTGCGCGACCTGGCAAAGCGCGCCGGCTTCCCGGTCGAGATCGAGGCCAGCGCCGCGGCCGCGGAGCGCGATCTGCTGGCGCCCGGCGTGCGGGTCGAGGTGTACCGGATCGTGCAGGAGGCACTCGCCAACGCGGCCCGCCACAGCGGGGCGAGTGGCGCCCGCGTCGCCATCGACCGTGGGCCGCGACGTTTCACGGTGGAGGTGAGCGACGAGGGGCGCGGCTTCGACCTGCTGGCCATCAGCCACGTCGGGATCGGCCTGGCCGGCATGCAGGAGCGGACCACGTTGATCGGGGCAGCGCTGCGGATCGACTCAGGGCCCACCACGGGCACCCGGCTGCGCCTCGAGGTCCCGCTGGCGGACGCCGGGCAGCCCGCGTGATGAGCCCGATCCGGATCGGCATCGTTGACGACCACGCGCTGGTGCGCGAAGGCCTGCGCCGGATCCTGGAGCGCGAACGTGATTTCGAGGTGGTCGGCGAGGCCAGCGGCGCGGCGGCCGCCAGGGCGCTGGTGGCCAGTGCCCGCCCCCATGTCGTGCTGGTTGACATCGGCCTCGGCGACGACGACGGGATCACGCTGCTCAGGGAGCTGAAGGCCCACCACCCGGAGATCCGGCTGGTTGCGCTGACCATGTACCAACAGGACGAGACGGTGCGCCAGGCCTTCCTGGCCGGCGCGGCCGGGTACGTGGTCAAGGGGGCGGCCGGCGCCGACCTGCTGACCGCCGTCCGGGCGGTGGCCGCCAACCAGCACTACGTGCACCCCACCGTGGCGGGGGTGCTGGTGGTGGACTCGTTGCGCTGGCTGCGCGGGTCGGGGCGACTGAGTCCGCGCGAGGTCGAGATCCTGCGGCAGGTGACGGCGGGTCGGACGGCGATCGACGCCGGACGACGGCTGGGGATCAGCGCCAACACCGTGCGGCGACACGTGGCCAACATCGGCTCCAAGCTGGGCATCCGCGGCAGGGTGGCCCTGGCGCGCTACGCGATCGAACACGACCTGGTTCCCGAGGACCATTGATCCGCGGCGCTCGGTAGACTGCCGCCCAGCGATGGGCGAGGACGACGTAGGGATCCATTCGGGCCGCGGCCCGGGGCGGCGCCGCCTCCGGTTCCGGGCACCGGTCTCCGGACGGCGACTCGTAATGGGGTCCGTGCTGGCGGTGGCTGCCGTGGGCCTGGCTTGGGTCCTCACCCGCCCGCTCGGCGGCGGGCCGTGGGTCCCGCTCACCACCGGCCCGAACTTCTATCCGATCGGCCAGGAGCGTCCCGGCCTGCTGGTGGGGCAGCGTGCGCCAGACTTCATCGGTTCAGCCGGAGGCGTGCCGGTGGTCCTGACCGACCTGGACGGCAACCCGATCCACCTGGCCGACTTCGCCGGACACCCGGTCTGGATCGTGTTCTGGGCGACCTGGTGCGTGCCCTGTCAGCAGGAGATCCCCGACCTGCGGGCCGAGCACGAGCTCCACGCGCCGGATGGCCTGGTCATCGTGGCCATCAATCGGGCCGAGGCCGCCGACGTGGTGCGCGCCTACGCCGAGGCACACGGGCTCGAGTACCTCATCGGACTGGATCGGACCGCCGCGGTGATGGACACCTACGCCGGATGGGGCCTCCCGACCCACTACTTCGTGGACGCCGACGGGATCATTCGCGCACGCTTCTTGGGACCCATGAGCCGGCAGCAGATGGACGCGCACCTCGCCACCATCCTGGAGCCGTAGCCGCACCGATCACCAGATCGCGACAGCCGAGCTGTCGTTGGCGACCCGTATCAATCCGGTCAGCGTGCTATCGTGCCGCCTCAAACCGAACGCCTGTTCGGAATCGCGATCCACCGGAGGGCGCCGTGCTGCTTGACCGTCCCACCTCGGCCGAAGAGGCGATCGAGGCGCTCCTGGCGGACCCGTGGCTGGATCCCCTGCTGGCCGCGCATCGCGTTCTGGAGCCGCAGCCCCCGCGCTACGCTCCGTGGCCGGCAGAGATCGACCCCCGGCTCGCGACCGCGCTCCGGGTGCGAGGGGTCGAGGCCCTGTACACCCACCAGGCAGCCGCCTTCGAGACGGTCAGCGCCGGCCGCAACGCGTGCGTGGTCACCCCCACCGCCTCCGGTAAGACCCTGTGCTACAACCTGCCCGTCCTCAACGCGGTGGCCGCGGACCCCACCTCGCGGGCGCTCTACCTGTTCCCGACCAAGGCACTCGCGGCCGACCAGCTCACCGAGCTGCGGGCCCTGGCCGGCGCCGCCGAGCTCGACCTGAAGACGAGCACCTACGATGGCGACACGCCCGCCACGGTGCGCAGCGTGGTGCGGGCTGCCGGGCAGGTGGTGATCACCAACCCGGACATGCTGCACGCCGCCATCCTTCCGCACCACACCAAGTGGTTCAAGCTCTTCGAGAACCTGCAGTTCGTGGTCATCGACGAGCTGCACACGTACCGCGGACTGTTCGGCAGCCATCTCGCCAACGTCATCCGCCGCCTGCGCCGGATCTGCGCCCACTACGGCTCCAGCCCGACCTTCATCTGCGCCTCGGCGACCATCGCCAATCCCGGCGACCTGGCGGAACGGCTGATCGGGGCGCCGGGCGAGCTGATCGCGGACAGCGGCGCGCCGCGTGGGCGGCGCCACGTCCTGATCGTCAACCCGCCGGTGGTCAATCCCCAGCTCGGGATCCGGGCCAGCTCGCTGCTGACGGCCCAGCGACTCGGCGAGCGCCTGATCCGCGACGGGGTGCAGACCATCCTGTTCGCCCGGAGCCGGACCAGCGTCGAGGTGCTGACCACCTACCTGCGCGAGGCGATTCCCTCGCCTCCGGGCCATCCATCGCCGATCCGCGGCTACCGGGGCGGCTACCTGCCCAACGAGCGGCGCGAGATCGAGCGCGGCCTGCGCGACGGACGCGTTCGGGGGGTGGTCGCCACCAACGCGCTGGAGCTGGGGATCGACATCGGTGGATTGGACGCCGCCATCAGCGTCGGCTATCCCGGCACCATCGCCTCCACCTGGCAGCAGATGGGGCGCGCCGGACGGCGC
>Ga0209341_10003881_pt1 | contig 13887 bp, 12 predicted proteins | sample RifCSP13_2_FD_184020 | JGI IMG/M metagenome (GOLD analysis project Ga0209341, IMG submission 184020) | Soil microbial communities from Rifle, Colorado - Rifle CSP2_sed 13_2 (SPAdes) (version 2) | ecosystem: Environmental > Terrestrial > Deep subsurface > Rock core/Sediment | place: Rifle...
CGGTCGGTCTTGTGGCGGATCGCCTCGGGCTGCTTCGACATCTCGATGATGCCACCGGCGTTGTCGGTGATCGGGCCAAACGTGTCCATCGCCAGGATGTAGGCGCAGGGCGCGAGCATGCCCATAGTGGCGACGGCGGTGCCGTAGAGGCCGGCGCCGGCGGTCTCGGGCAGCGCGAGCTGGCCGAGCTTGTAGGAAGCCATGAGCGCGATCGAGATCACGATCACGGGCAGCCCGGTGCACTCCATGCCGACCGCGAGGCCGGTGATGATGTTGGTGGCCGGCCCGGTGCGGCTCGCCTCGGCGATCGACTGCACCGGGCGGTACTTGTACTCGGTGTAGTACTGCGTGATCCAGACGAAGGCGTAGGCGGTCAGGATCCCGACGATGCCGGCGCCGAGCAGGTAGCCGGAGTGCGCCACCGCGGTCGAGCCTTCGACCGGCCGGAGCAGCAGGTAGACCGCCGCGGCGAAGCCGATCATGGCGAGGACGGTGGTGACCAGGTAGCCCCGGTTGAGGCCGTTCATCGGGTCCTCGTCCTCGCTCACCTTGACGCTGTAGACACCGATCACGGTCGCGATCAGACCGAAGGCGCGCGCGAGCAGCGGGAACAGGATCCCGCCCAGCCCGAACACCGGGTAGAGCGCGATGCCGAGGATCATCGCGCCCACGTTCTCGGCCGCGGTCGACTCGAAGAGGTCGGCGCCGCGGCCGGCGCAGTCGCCGACGTTGTCGCCCACGAGGTCCGCGATCACCGCGGGGTTGCGCGGGTCGTCCTCGGGGATGCCCGCCTCGACCTTGCCGACGAGGTCGGCGCCCACATCGGCGGCCTTCGTGTAGATGCCGCCGCCGAGCTGGGCGAAGAGCGCGACGAAGCTCGCGCCGAAGCCGAAGCCGACGATCTGCAGCGGGACGTGCCGGTAGTCCTGCATCCCGCCGAACAGCCAGAAGAGGCCGCCCACGCCGAGCAGACTCATCGACACGACCGAGAGGCCGGACACGGCGCCCCCGCGCAGAGCGATCTGCAGCGCGCGGTTGAGGCTCGTCATGGCCGCGGCCGCGGTGCGGATGTTGGCCCGGATCGAGACGAACATGCCGATGTAGCCGGCGATCGCCGAGCACAAAGCGCCGATCAGGAACGAGATCGTGACCTTCCAGAAGGTCCCCTCGCCCATCTCCTCGATGTTCGCGACGTGGCGATTCCAGAAGTAGAACGCGAAGATCGCCGCCGCGGCCACGATCGACAGGAGCCCGATCGTGCGGTATTGGCGCGAGAGGAACGCCTCGGCGCCCTCGCGGATGGCGTCCGAGATCGCACGCATCTCGGGCTTGCCGGTGTCCGCGGCCAGGACCTGGCGCGCGAGTAGCCAGGCTATGCCCAGCGACAGCAGGCTGATCCCGATCACGACCGGAAGGACGGATTCGACTGGCATGAGGCCTCCGTTGGCGAACTAGACTTGGGGTTCTATGAGTGCAGGCCGAATGGCTCAGGTGCATGACCGCCCCGAAGGATTCGCGGACGGCCAGCCCGGGAGCCTATAAGGAGCCTGTAGCCGAGTCAATCGTGCAAGGGTACGGGTAGAATCCCTGCCGGAGACCCATTGATACAGCTCGACTTCGTGAACACGCTGGCCGTGGCCGGGCTCGTCCTGTTCGCGGGCTACGCGATCCAGCGGCGGGCGCCGCGGCTCTCCCGGTACAACATCCCGGCCCCGGTCATCGGCGGATTGCTGGTGGCGGTCGCGGTGAGCGTGCTGCGGGCCACCGGGCACGACCTGGTCCGCTTCGACACGACGCTCCAGCCGCCGCTGATGATCGCGTTCTTCACCACCATCGGCTTCGGCGCAAGCCTCTCGCTGCTGCGCTCGGGCGGGCCGGCCGTGGCGCTGTTCCTGGGGCTCTCGACGGTGGTGGCGGTCGCGCAGAACGTGGCCGGGGTCGCGGTGGCCTCGGCCCTCGGCGTGCCGCCGCTGCTCGGCGTCCTCGCCGGGTCGGTCGCGCTCACCGGCGGTCCGGCCACCGCCCTCGCGTTCGCCCCGCTCTTCGAGCAGGCCGGAGTCGCGGGGGCGGCCACGCTCGGCGTCGCCTCGGCCATGGTCGGGATCGTCACGGGCGGCGTCATCGGCGGCCCGATCGGCACGTTCCTGATCGAGCGCCGGCGCCTGCGGTCCAAGGCCTCGCCGGGGGCCGGCAGCGCGCCTTTGGCCCTCGATCCCGCCCTCGCGTTCGAGCCGCCCGACCCCGTGCCCGCCCCGGCCGCGGCCAGCGAGGACCCGGGGGCGCGCGCGCTGCTGAAGGGCGTGGTCGCCCTGGTCGCCGCGATGGCCGCCGGGTCCTGGCTGAGCGCGTGGCTCAACGCTTGGCTCGCGGCCTGGGGCATGACGCTGCCCGCCTACATCGGGGCGATGCTGGTCGCGGCCGCCGTCCGGAACCTGGACGACGCGACCGGCTGGATCCGCCTGCCGCTGCGCCTGCTCGACGACCTCGGCAACGCCGCCCTCGCCCTGTTCATCGCCATGGCGCTCATGACGCTGAAGCTGTGGGAGCTGCAGCACCTCGCGCTGCCGCTCTTCGTGATCGTGCTCGCGCAGGTCGTGCTGATCACGCTCGTCTGCTTCTGGCCGACGTTCCGGATGATGGGCCGGGACTACGACGCGGCGGTGATGTCGAGCGGGTTCTGCGGCTTCATGCTCGGCACCACCGCCAACGCGATGGCGAACATGGGCGTGCTCGTCGAGAAGTACGGCCCGGCGCCGCGCGCCTACCTGGTGGTGCCGATGGTGGGGGCCTTCTTCATCGACTTCACCAACGCGATCATCATCACGGCCTTCCTGAATCTTCTCAAGTAAGGGGGTGCTGCGCCGCACCCCCTTGACACCCCCGCTCCCTCCGCCCGAGTGAATCGGGCTCCGCTCGCAGCTTGTGACTCCTGGCGTGCTGCGCCGCACCCCCTTGACACCCCCGCTCGTTTCCCCCTGACACCCGCGCGGGTTCCCGTATAATCCGCCGGATCTCTTTCATCCGACGTCAGGGCGGGCCGGGCGGAGTGCCGGCAAGAGCGCGGGAGGACGATTGGACTCGAACCTGCTGAAAACCAAGTCGCTCGAGCAGCTGGTGAGCGACGTCGAGAAAGGCCAGCACCTCAAGCGCACGCTGACCGCGGTCGACCTCACGCTGCTCGGCATCGGCGCGATCATCGGCACCGGCATCTTCGTGCTCACCGGCACCGCCGCCGCGAACCAGGCAGGCCCCGCGATCGCACTGTCGTACGTGCTGGCCGGGCTCGCCTGCGCCTTCGCCGCCCTGTGCTACGCCGAGTTCGCGTCGATGATCCCGATCTCGGGCAGCGCCTACACCTACGCCTACGCGACGCTCGGCGAGCTCGTGGCCTGGATGATCGGCTGGGACCTGATCCTCGAGTACGCGGTCGGCTCGATGACCGTGGCGATCGGCTGGAGCGGCTACTTCCAGCGCATCCTCGCGGGCTTCGGCCTCGATCTGCCGGCCTGGATGGCTGCCGCGCCGGGCACCGCGCCGGGGGCCCTCGTCAATCTGCCCGCGGTCCTGATCGTGCTGGCGATCACGGTGCTGCTGGTGATCGGGATCCGCGAGAGCGCGCGCTTCAACGCGGTGATGGTCTCGATCAAGATCGCGGCGGTGCTGTTCTTCATCGTCGCGGGCGCCACCTTCGTGAAGCCCGAGAACTGGTCGCCGTTCGCGCCTTACGGCTGGTCCGGGACCATGGCGGCCGGGGCCGTCGTGTTCTTCGCGTACATCGGCTTCGACGCCGTCTCCACCACGGCCGAGGAGTGCAGGAATCCGAAACGCGACCTGCCGATCGGCATCATCGCTTCGCTCTTGATCTGCACCGTGCTCTACATCGTGGTGTCCGCGATCCTGGCCGGCATCCTCCCCGTCACGCACTACCGCTCGTTCGAAGCCGCGCTGCCCGGGGTGCCGATCGTGTCGCAGGCCGAGAGCACCGATTTCCTGATGGCGCCGGTCGCGTATGCGCTGCACGTGATCGACCAGGACTGGGCGGCCGGGCTGATCTCGGCCGGCGCCGTGGCCGGCATCACCAGCGTGCTGCTCGTGATGCTGATGAGCCAGCCGCGCATCTTCTTCTCGATGAGCCGCGACCACCTGTTCCCCGCGGGGATCTCGGCCGTGCACCCGCGCTTCGGCACGCCCTACATCACCACCATCATCACCGGGCTGATCGTCGCGTTCGTGGCAGGGCTCACGCCGATCAACGTCGTGGGAGAGATGACCTCGATCGGCACGCTGTTCGCCTTCGTCGTCGTGTCGGCGGCGGTGATCGTGCTGCGCCACAAGCGTCCCGAGGCGCCGCGGCCGTTCCGCGTTCCCTTCGGCTACCTGTTCCCGGTGCTCGGCGTGCTGTCGTGTCTGTACCTGATGCTGAGCCTGTCCGCCGTCACCTGGGTGCGTTTCCTGGTCTGGCTGGACATCGGCATGATGATCTACTGGTTCTACGGGCGCATCCACAGCCCGCTCGCCGACCGCGCGGAGCAGGCGGCGCAGACCGGCATCGAGCGGGGCGGCAACATCGTGACGATGCTCGGGGCGCTCGGCCTGTTCAACGGCTTCTTCATGACCGTGCTCGGCTTCATGACCGAGCTCGGGATCACGACCGAAGCCACCACCAAGTGGCACGAGATCCACGTGACGCCGCAGCAGGCCGACACCGTGGGCCTGTTCGTGCTCGGCAGCGGCCTCGTGGTCTTCCTGGCCGGCCGAGCCATCGCGAAAGCCGGAGCCCGCCCGAAAGCAGCCTGAGGCAACGGGCCCTTCGCTCCGCGGGATTCACTCCCGCGGAGCGAACGGGGGGTCTGGGGGGTGCGGCGCTGCACAGCACCAAGGCCACGGGCTGCGCACGCAGGCGAATTCACTTCGCCGGAGTGCGCGGGGAGTCTGAGGGGGGCGGCGCAGCACAGCACCAAGGCCACGGGCTGCGCACGCAGGCGAATTCACTTCGCCGGAGTGCGCGGGGAGTCTGAGGGGGGCGGCGCAGCCCCCCTCAGAATAAGGTCAGCTCTCGACCGGGGTCCGCCGGCGCTCTTCGCGCTCGCGGACCTCGCTCTCGACCTCGACCAGGTTCGTGACGCTGAAGGCGAGCGTGGCGCGGGCGATGTGTCCGACCTGGACCTGCTCCACGCGCGAGCCCACCATGCCGACGAGCGTCACGCGGCCGCGCTCGACGTACACCCGGACCGGCGGGTCCAGCAGGTTGGCATAGCGCTCGAACAGTGGGTCGGCGTAGATCTTGGTGAACACTTCCCGCCGCAGCGCCACGTCGTTCTGAGAAAAGCCCTGGACGCGCAGGTTGTTGATCACGTCGCGGATCGCGTCGATGCGCGTGAGCCGCTCCTCGATCTGGCCGCGCTTCCAGGGGTCCTCGACGAAGCCGCCCAGGCTCACGACCCCGTCGCGGACCTCGATCCCGACCGCGTCGAAGGGCCCGTAGCGCTCCCAGCGCAGCACCGCCTTCTCGACGTCGCCGCGGATGTCCTTGTCGCTTCGCGGGTGCTCGGGCACGACGCGCAGCAGGTTGACGACGCTCTTGACCTCCTTGCGCGCCAGCTTGTCGGCCTCGCGAACGTCGGCCCAGCGCAGGACGATGCCCGTCAGGCGCCCGACGCCGCTCTCGACGTCCACCTTCATGTCGCCGCGCTGGTCGAAGCCGGCCTTCACCAGCCGTGCCTCGATCTTGCGGGCGAGCTGAGCGTCGGTCGCCGCGAGCGCTTCCACCGCCAGCGCCAGGATCCATCCGACCAGTGCCGCCTGTGAGGTGCGCCGGCGTATGGTCATGATCCCTCCCCCGCGACGTCCGGCTTTCCGGCCAAAGCTGCGTCCGCCTGCAGTCCGATTATAGCGGGGTCGCACGGCGTGGGTTGCACCCGCCCATGAGAGGATCGATGGGACGGTCGCGACAAAGGAGAGCGTGCGATGGGACGCATCGTGGACCTGTGCGGCAATGTGGCGGCGGCGGCGGAGGAGGGGCCCGACGGCCTCGTGCTGCCGATCGATGCCTGGGACCAGCTCCGGCAGGACTGGTCGGACGAGGACATCGAGGACGCGCTCGGCCTGGTGCGCGACTCGCTGCTGCAGACCGAGCTCGCCGAAGCGGCCGACAGCCTGAGTGCCCGGCTCGTCGAGCTGCTCGGGACGTGGGGCGACGCGAGCGCGTGGGCGAGAGCCGTCCAGGGCCACGTGAGCGTCCCGCTCGACGTGATCGGCCAGCTCGCCCGCCGCGTGGACCGGGTCGAGGAGGTGCTCGAGGCCTTCCGCGACGACAACGGGCCGGACCGGCGCGGCTTCGACGAGCTGCGGCGCCGCCTGATGGACGTGGGGATCGAAGAAGAGATGCAGGGCGACGCCGAGTAGCGGTCGGCCCGGCTGCTACACTGATCGGATGAGACACCTGCTCGAACGCGGCGCCCGCGGCCTCGCGCTCCTCGCCGCAGCCCTTCTCGCTGCCGTCCCCGCCCCGGCCGGCGAGCGGGTCGAGATCGCGGGCTACGCCGGCTACACCTTCCCCTTCTACAGCCAGACGTTCCGCTACGACCCGGGCCAGGTGACGGTCCCGATCCCGGGCGTGAGCGTCGAGCAGAGCGGCGAGTTCGAGGCGAAGGCGTCCGGCGGGCCGGCGTTCGCGGGCGGAATCACGCTCTACGCTACTTCTGGCGTGGGATTCGAGCTCCGCTACGACCGCGCGGACATCACGGTGGAGACGCGCGGCGCGAGCTACGCGGTGCGCGTCGGGCTGCCGGCGCCGCTCGACCCGGTGGTGACCAACCTCAGCTTGAGCGAAGGCGAGGTGGACCTGAAGCCGGTGGCGCCGCTCTCGTTCAACCTCAAGCTGCGCACCGGCGGGTCCGTCCGCTTCACCACGTCCTTCGGCGCGAGCCGGCTGGGCGACCTCGAGATGACGCTCTCGCAGTCGATCGGCCTGGGCGTGATCGGCTTCGACATCCCCGGTAACAGCATCAACATCGGGACGCTCAGCCTGCGGGCCGCCGCCGCCGCCGAGGGGGGCAGCAGCTGGGGAGGCAACCTGGGGCTGGGCTTCCAGATCCCGATCGGCGAGCACGCCGCCTTCGTGATCGAGGCGCGCGGGTTCTACTTCCCGAAGCGCACGGTCGAGTGGGAGCCCGTGCTCGACCGCCCGCTCACGCCGATCGAGCAGACCCTGCTCGATCGCGTCCTGGAGCGCCTGGAGCCCGTGGAATTCGAGCCGTGGTGGGTGCAGGCGAGCTTCGGCTTCGCCGTCCGCTTCTGACGCACACGGGGGGTCTGGGGGGTGTGTAAACCCCCCAGTGTCCAGCGCGTGGTAGTCCAGCGTTCTCCCGTCCCTCTTCTTGCGTCCTGATCCAAAGCCGTTGCATGCCTCGAGTCACAGGCATGTCCGTCCGTTGGGGACTCGTCCGGCTTGGTGCGCGAGCGCACAGTGCCACACGCCTTCGGTCCGCCGGTTGCATCGCGGGACGTGCGGGGGGCAAGGGGCCTCTTGGAGGGCGTGGCACAGATGCGCTGGCACCTCGGGGGTTGGGCGGCGGTGGTGGTCCTGTCGGTGGCAGGGGCGGCGCTGGCGGGGGACGGCGCCAAGGGCAAGCGGCCGCGGCTCGATCTGCGGGCCAGTCCCCGCGTCGCGCTCTCGCCCGTCGAGATCCTGCTGACCGGCCAGCTCAAGGGCGGCGCGGAGCTCGAGGAGTTCTACTGCCCCGGCCTCGAGTGGGAGTGGGGCGACGGCACGCGCAGCGCGTACGAGTCCGACTGCGCGCCGTTCGAGTCGGGTGCCGCGCTCGAGCGCTTCTTCAGCGCCCGCCATGCCTATCGCTCCCCGGGCGCCTACAGCGTCCGGCTGACCCTGCGGCGGGCCAATCGCACGGTCGCCGTCGCCACGGTCGCGGTCATGGTGCGCGGCCACATGGCCTCCGCCTCCGACGCGTCCGATTTCTGAGCCGGCGCTGTCCGGCGCGCTGACAGGCCGGCGACCGGATCGCGGACAGCGGCAGGCCCGGCGCGCGGCAGGTCCTATAGAATCCCGCCACCCGCTCACCGCGGGCCCCCGAGGTCCACGATGCGCCCCAGAACCCAAGGCCTCCTGCTCGCCGCCCTCCTCTCGGTGGCGCTCGCCCTGGAGAGCGCGCAGGCGAAGGGTCCACGCCACGAGCCGCTCCCGCTGCCGCCGCCGGCCGGGAAGGACGCGCCCGGCCTGCCGCCGCTGCCCGAGGTGTCGCCGCGCAACGCGAGCTACACGATCGAGGTGCTTTTCGATCCCGAGAAGCGCACGATCACCGGTTCGCTGGTCCTGGACTGGAGGAACACCTCCGACCAGGCGCTTGCGAGCTTCCCCTTCCACCTGTACTGGAACGCGTTCCGCAACAACCTCTCGACCTCGGCCCGGGGCGTCGGGCGACGCGCTCCTGCCGACCGCATGAAGGACGAGCGCAGCTTCGGGTGGACCGAGGTGAAGAGCGTGCGGCGGCTGGGCGAGGTTGAGGAAGACCTGACACCGACTCTCAGCTACCTGAACGAGGACGGGAACACAGACGACCGCACCGTGATGCAGGTGCGGTCGTCCGCGCCCGTCGCCCCGGGCGCGAGCGCCCGCTTCCGGATCGAGTGGGAGTCCCGGATCCCGCACGGCAGCGTCGGGCGCGCCGGCTGGGTCCACGACTACCACTTCATCGTGCAGTGGTTCCCCAAGATCGGGGTGTTCTGGCAGGGGCAGTGGAACTGCCACCCGTTCTACACCTGGACCGAGTTCTTCAGCGACTTCGGCGTCTACGACGTGAAGCTGACGCTGCCGCGCGGCTTCGTCGTGGGCGCCACCGGCCGGCTCGAGTCGAAGGCGGAGAACCCCGACGGCAGCGAGAGCTACCGCTTCGTGCAGGAGGACGTCCACGACTTCGCGTGGACCGCGAGCCGCCGCTTCCTCGAGCGGCGCGCGCGCTTCGACGAGGCGGGCTATCCGGCGGTCGAGATCCGGCTGCTGCTGCAGCCGGAGCACGCGCACCTCGGCGACCGCTACCTCGAGGCCGCGAAGATCGCGCTGCGCACCTACGGCACGTGGTCGGCGCCCTATCCCTACCCGCAGATCACGGTCGTCGATCCCGCCTGGGGCTCGGGCTCGGGCGGGATGGAGTACCCGACTCTCTTCACGGGAGGGGCTTCGGTCCTGGCGCCGCCCGAGCTGCAGAGCCCGGAGGGCGTCACGATCCACGAGGCCGGCCACCAGTTCTGGTACGGGCTCGTGGCCAACAACGAGTTCGAGGAGGCCTGGCTCGACGAGGGCTTCAACAGCTACATGACGTCGAAGGCCGCCGACCGCTCGCTCGGCCCGGAGGCCTGGGGCCGTCGCTACTTCGGCGCCGACTACGGGCGCGGCGCGCGCGCCGGCTGGCCCTTCGTGGCGCCGGGCGTGCGGATTTCGCGCGGCAGCGAGAGCCTGCCCGGGCTGCGCCAGGGCGGCGAAGCGGACGTGATGGCGAAGAAGGGCTGGACCTACCGCGACGGCGGCTCCTACGGCCTCAACTCCTATGGAAAGCCCGCGCTGGTGTTGCAAACGCTCGAGGGCCTGCTCGGCGAGGAGACGATGGTCAAGCTGCTACGGACCTACGCCCGGCGGTTCCGCTTCGCCCACCCCACCACCGAGGACTTCCTCGCCACCGTCGACGAGGTCACGGGCGGGGGCTGGCGCTCCTACTTCAACGAGACGTTCTTCTCCGGCGACCTCTGCGACTACGCCGTCGAGGTGAAGAGCGAGCCTGTCCGCCAGCCGGCGGGGTTCCTCCCCGGACCGGACGGCACGCCCGCCTATCGGGAGGCGCCCAGGAGGGGCCGTGCGAAGGACGACCGCCGCGACGAGCGCTTCGAGACGCGCGTGACGATCCTCCGCCACGGTGAGGTGCGCCTGCCGGTCGAGCTGCGGGTCGAGTTCGAGGACGGTCGTGTCGCGAACGAGCGCTGGAACGGCCGCGACCGCTGGTACCGCTTCCAATACGAGGGCCAGAAGGCGGTGCGGGCCGTGGTCGACCCGGGCCGCAAGATCGCGATCGACGTGGACCCGTCCAACAACGAGTGGATCGCCAACGAGCGGCCCGCGCGCCGCGCGGCCACCAAGTGGGCGGCACGCTACTTGTTCTGGCTCCAGAACCTGCTGGAGCTGCACACGGTCGTGGGCTAGCGACATGCTCGCGTCACTGCGCGACGGAGGTCGTTCGCTCGGGCTCAACTGGGGCCTGGTCGTGCTCGTCCTGGTCACGAACCTCGCCTTGGCGCTGGTGGTCGCGGTGCCGCTCGCGTTCCAGCTCGAGGCAGAGCTCGAGAACCGCGGCGCCTCGAGCGCGATGATGTACGGCTTCGACTACGACTGGTGGAGCCAGTGGTCCGAGCGGCAGCAGGGCCCCGAGACGGCGCTCGGGCCCGAGCTCCTCGGCACCGGCTTCGCGCTCAAGAACCTGGAGCTGCTGCTCAAGGGCTGGCTCCCGGCCGGCCTCTTCGCCCGGGGAGCGGACCGTCCCCCCGTCGACCCGCTCATCCTCGCGCTCGGCGTCGTCTACCTGGTGCTGCAGGCCTTCCTGACGGGCGGCATCATCTCCGTCTTCCGGCGGCCACGCGGGGGCTGGACGCTGCGCGGCCTGGTGCACGGCTGCGGCTTCTACTTGGGCCGTATGTTCCGGCTCAGCCTGCTGGCGCTCGCCGCCGCGGGCATCGTCTTCGCAGCAAACGCACCCTTCGCCCGCTTCGTGGACGGCCTCGCGCGCGAGGCGGTCTCGGGCCGCACCGCGCTCGTGCTCACGCTGGGCCGGCACGCGCTGCTGCTCGTCGCGCTCCTGCTCGTGCACATGGTCTTTTCCCACGCCCGCGTGCTGATGGTGCGCGAGGAGCGGCTCTCGGCCCTGCTCGCGACCGTATCGAGCCTCGGCTTGTGCGCCCGGCGCCTGCTGCCCGCGTTCGGGCAGTACCTCGTCCTGGCAGCCGTCGCCGCCGCGCTCATCGCGGTGTTCGCGCTCGCCGACTCGTGGCTCACGGTGATCGGCTACCGCAGCCAGCTCGTGGCGCTCGTGCTGTTCGAGGCGTTCGTGGCCGCGCGCATCGCGCTGCGGCTCTGGCTCCTCGCGTCGCAGCTCGAGCTGCAGCGCGCGCTCGCCCCCAGGCCCTGATCCCATGAGCGTCGACGCTTCGACCTTCCGCCGGACGCTGGGCCGGTTCCCGAGCGGCGTCACGGTCGTGACCACGCGCGACGCCTCCGGGCAGACGCTCGGCCTCACCGTGAGCGCCTTCTGCTCGGTGAGCCTCGAGCCGCCGCTGGTGCTCGTGTGCATCGACCACCGCTCGGAGGCGAACCGCGGCCTGCGCGAGAGCGGCCTGTTCGCGGTGAGTGTGCTGGCCGACGACCAGGAAGACGTGTCGCGGCGCTTCGCGGCTCCGGGTGTTCACAAGCTCGAGGGGTTCCCTTTCCTGGACAGCCGGCTCGGGCTGCCGCTCGTGCCCGGAGCGGTCGCCCACCTCGAGTGCCGCGTCCGCTCGTTCCACGACGAGGGCGACCACGCGGTCTGGGTCGGCGAGGTGCGCGGTGCCGCCGCGCACCCCGGCAGGCCCCTCGTGCACCACGACGGCGACTATCGGCGGCTCGTCCTGGACCAGGACGCTGGCAAGGCCGGCGGCGATCGGTTATAAAGGCCTGTCGGATAAACCACCTTCCCAAGAAGACCCAAGAGAAGAGAGAGCGAGGAAAGGAGCAGAAGGGACGCCCCTTCGCGCACCATGGCCGAGAACGTGCTGATGCCCGAGATGAGCTGGACCGAGGTGGAGCTGGCGCTCAAGGACCGTCCGATCGCGCTGCTCCCGGTGGGAAACACCGAGGCCCACGGTCCGCACTTGCCGGTGGCTACCGACACCGTCATCGCGATCGAGATGGCACGCCGCACCGCGCTCAGGCTGAAGCAGCGGGGGTTGCCCTCGCTGATCGCTCCGCCCGTGACGTTCTGCGTCTCGGAGCTGGGAGCGGCCTTCCCCGGGACCGTGAGCCTGCCGCCCGATACCGCGGCGGCGCTGGTGCGCGACTTGTGCGTGTCGCTCGCGAAGCAGTTCCGCGCGGTGGCGCTCGTCAACGTCAACCAGGAGCCGGCCAACCTCGAGGTGCTGAAGCGAGCCACCGAGGAGGCCAAGAAGGCGGGCGCCTCGGTGTGCTTCACCGAGTTCCAGAAGAAGCGCTGGGCCGACCGTCTGGGCGCCGCGTTCGCCGCGGGCGACCACGCCGGCAGCTTCGAGACCTCGCTGATGCTGGCCGCAGCGCCCGCCACGGTGCGCGAGAAGGAGCGCATCAGCCTGCCGCCGATGGACGCGCTCGGGCCGGCGCTCAAGAAGGGCGCCAAGTCGTTCGCCGAGGCCGGCGGCGAGGACGCCTACTTCGGCGATCCCACCGCCGCGAGCGTCGAGGAGGGCGAGGCGCACTTCACGACGCTCGCCGACATCCTGACGCTGTCGATCATGGAGCACCTCGGCAGCAAGGCGTAGAGGCCATGCCCGACAAGCCGACGGCGCGCTCCACGCTCCTCGTGGTCCTCGTGGCCATCCTGGTCGCTCTGCTCGGGGGTCTTGGTTTCTTCGGCCGCGAGGCCCTGCAGCGATTGGACGCGGTCGAACGGCAAGTGGCGATCCTCTCCGCCAAGGCGGATGAAGCGGCGGCCCAGTCGCGGCAGGCGATGGAGCGAGCGGCCGCGGCCGCGGCCGCGGCCGGGGTGGCGGCCGCGGGCCGGCAACTGGCGGAAGAACAGGCGACGCTTGCCCGTGATGAGGCCGGAACGGCCCGCCGCCAGGCCACGAGCGCCATCGACGTGGCAGCTCAGGCGCAGGTCGAGGCGGACCGAATTCGAAAGCAAGCGGAGGCCGAGGTCAACCGGTTGGAGCAGGCCCTCGGCCAGATCGCGGAGACGCGGCGCACCGCGCTCGGCCTGGTCATGAACCTCGGGAGCGACTACCTGAAGTTCGAGTTCGACAAGGCCGAGCTGCGGCCCGAGGATCGCGAGCTGCTGAGCCGCATCGCGGGCATCCTGATGACGGCGCAGGGCTACTCGATCTCCGTCAACGGACACACCGACGACGTCGGGACGGAGGAGTACAACCAGAAGCTCTCCGAGCGTCGCGCCGAAGCGGTGCGCGACTACCTGGTGGGTGCCGGCCTGTCGCCGGACATCCTGAGCGTCACCGGGCACGGGAAGTCGCGTCCCCTGGCGCCGGGCACCTCCGAGCGTGCCCGGGCGCGGAACCGACGCGTGGAGCTGGGCATCGCCAACATGCGGATCCTGCACGGGCCGGCCGCCACGCCGAAGGCGCCCTCCCCGCCCGGGCGCTAGAGGGACCGACTACTTCTTCTCGGGCCCCGGGAACAGCCGCAGGTTCATGTTGTCGGCAGCGATGTCCGTCAGGTCCACGATCGCCGCGGCGTTGACGCCGATGGCGATCGCGATCGTCTCCGAGATCTCCTCGCGGCTCGCGCCGAACTTCAGGGCCTTCTTGATGTGGCCCTCGAGGCAGCCCTGGCACTTCGCGGCCAGGCTCGCCCCGATCGCGACGAGCTCCTTGGTCTTGCGGTCGAGAACCGAGGGCTTGTACGTCTCCTTGTAGAAGTGGAAGTAGCGCTCGCGGAAGCGCGGCTCGACCATGGTGTACGAGGTCGGCTGGGGCCGCGGCTCGCCCTCTTCGTCTTCCGGGAACGGCTGGTGATGGTGCGGCTGCTCGTCACTCACTGTGCTTGCCTCGTCTCCTCGATCAGAGGGCCTCTCATTGCGCCGCCGCGGCGGTGACCGCGCCGGTTCCCGCAGCTCCCAGCACGACGGCCGCCGCGGCCTCGTACGC
>Ga0209341_10003884_pt1 | contig 13880 bp, 12 predicted proteins | sample RifCSP13_2_FD_184020 | JGI IMG/M metagenome (GOLD analysis project Ga0209341, IMG submission 184020) | Soil microbial communities from Rifle, Colorado - Rifle CSP2_sed 13_2 (SPAdes) (version 2) | ecosystem: Environmental > Terrestrial > Deep subsurface > Rock core/Sediment | place: Rifle...
CTCGGCGTCCGTTCGGTCCCGGACCTGGGCCGATGTCGCTCGGGAGACGAGGGCCGCCTATCGAGCGGCAGTCAGTCCTCGTTCTTGAGTTGGGCCGGGCTCGGGACCCAGGGCGCCGGCTTGCCCTTGGTGATCGAGACGGGAGTGCCGGTCGGGACCACCTGGATGAATGTCTGGCCGACCGTCAGCGTCACCGGGTCGCCCTTCGCGTCGTAGAAGCGGGTCGGATCGGTATTCGATCGTTTCCGCCAGGTGCCCTTGATGGTCGTCCCATTCGTCGCGATCCAGGCCGTCCCCTTGCCGATGAGATCGGCCTCGAGCCGGTTCTTTGGTGAGCCATCGCTGAGGGGCCCGAAGCGGACGACCATGACGACGACGTTCTTGGGAGCGACCCGCTCGCCCGTATCGGCGTCCCTCTGCTTGCCCTCCTTGGAGACCGTCCGGAGGTAGCTGTTCGACTTGCGGTCGTAGTCGTAGCGGATCTTGTTGGCGAGGTAGGAGACGGCGATCCGGCCGCCGACCGGTCGCTCGGCCAGTGGCTTGTCCCAGTCGAACCGCCAGGCAGGCTTCAGCGGACCGTCGGCGGCACCGCGGGCCTTGGCGATCCGGCGCAGCTGCTTGCCGTTGGTATACATGTTGTGGGGGGCATAGCGCGTCTTGATGCGCCAGAAGTAGGGCGGGCCGAACCTGAATTGGTCGGCGTCATAGACGAGCTTGCCGCGGCCGTCGGTGCGCAGGCGGGCGAGGGCCTGGGGCGACCCACCGACGTGGGCGTAGAGGGCCTTCCACTCCGCCGCCCACAGGACGAAGTAGAGGCGGGCGCTGCGGACCGGCCCGACGTTGCCCGGGACCTGCTCCTGAAAGACAAGCATGTAGCGCGGGATCCCCCCCTCGGCGGGTGCGTGCCATACGACTGACGCGGCCGAGAAGCCTGACTGCGGCCGGGCCGGCGACAGGTCGTCGACCATCACGGCGATCGGGTGGCGGGCAGCGGTCGCCGGGCCGACATAGCGGCCAGTGAGCGGCGCGGGGACGAGCGATGGGCTGGGCGAAGGGTTTGGAAAGGGGCTTGGAGAGGGGCTCGGCGACGCGATTGGCGAAGACGACGGCGATGGGCTCGGAGAGGGGCTCGACGACGGGATCGGCGAAGGCGACGGCGATGGGCTTGGAGAGGGGCTCGTGATCGATGCGCCGCAGGCGGACGCGACCAGCCCGACAAGAAGGGCGACGACGAACAGGCGGTCACGGCTCACGGCCGCGACAGGATACCCCGGACGGCGCCATGGGCCGGTCCGGGATAGGCTGGCGATCCACACCCCACACGAGAGGACGACAATGGGCGATCAGGCCATCGATGAGCGCGAGAGTCAGGACGGGGTGGAGCTGGCGGACGTGATCTCCGTCTCCGGCGGGGCGATCGGCGCCGCGAGCGCGGACGCGCTCGAGGTGTCCGTGGGCGCGATCGGGGCTGTCCGGGCAACCACTGCATCGATCGACACGGCGGCCGTCGGGCTCGTCGCCGCCCGCGACGTGACGCTCGACACGGCGATGACGGGGACGGTCCTGGCTCGCGAAGCCCACCTCGAGCGGACGCTGTCCCAGGTGGTACTCGCCCAGAGGGTGAGCATCCGCGGGGGCGCCCTGGCGGTCTTCCTCGTCGCCCAGCGGATCGAGGGTGACGTGCGTGTCTTGTTCGACTGGCGCGGGGCGGCCGCCTTTGGGGCGGCCTTTGGCGTAGTCGTCGGGATCATCGGGGCGACCCGCCGCCGCTGACGACGTCATCGGCCGCATGCCCGCGCCGCCCATCGGGCATATACTCCCGGACGGCCATCGGCGGAACGCGAGGGCCGTCAGACGACAGGAGCCCCGCGCAACGTGATCGATCCTTCCGCCCGCGTGCACCCGACCGCGGATGTCGAGACCGACGTCCGGATCGGCCCGTCCACCGCGATCTGGCACCGAGCCCAGATCAGGACCGGCGCACACCTGGGAGCCGAGTGCATCGTCGGCAAGGACGCCTTCATCGACGCCGGCGTGCGGATCGGCGATCGGGTCAAGATCCAGAACGGCGCCCTCGTGTATCACGGCGTGACCGTCGAGGATGGGGTCTTCATCGGGCCCGGCGCGATCCTCACCAACGATCGGTACCCGCGTGCCGTCACCACGACCGGCGAGCTCGCCCGCGATGACGACTGGACCCTGGCCACCGTCGTGCTCCGACGGGCCTGTTCGATCGGGGCCGGCGCGATCGTCGTCGCGGGCTCTGACGTCGGGGAGTACGCCACCGTGGGTGCCGGTGCCGTGGTCACCAGGGACGTTCCGTCCCATGCCCTGGTGGTCGGGAATCCGGCCCGCCGGATCGGCTGGGTGTGCGATTGCGGCCGGCGGCTGGCCGACGCGGACTCCGGCGGTCCGGCGTCAGCCGATCCGACTCCCGGTGCGATCCTCGACTGCGGCCGGTGCGAGCGCAGTTTCAGCTACGTTCCCGATCCGGAAGGCCTCGTCGAGCAAGTACCCTCCGTCCGGAGCCGACCCTCGTGATCCCGATCGCGCGACCGGATCTCGGCCCGGCTGAGCAGGCCGCCATCGCCGAGGTCCTGGCGTCGGGCGTGATCGCCCAGGGGCCTCGCGTCGCCGAGTTCGAGGAACGCTGGGCCGCCTACGTCGGCGCCAGGCACGCCGTCGCGGTCAGCAACGGCACGGTTGGCCTCAGCGCGATCCTGGCCGGGCTTGCGATCGGGCCGGGCGACGAGGTCGTCACGGTCAGCCACACCTTCAACGCCACCGGTGGGTCGATCCTGTCGGTCGGCGCCACCCCCGTCTTCATCGACGTCGAGCCGGACACCTATCTCATCGACGCCGGCCGGATCGAGGCCGCGATCACGCCTCGGACGCGGGCCATCATGCCCGTCCATCTGTTCGGGCTTGTGGCAGACATGGACATGATCGCGGCCATCGCCGATCGACACGGCATCGCCATCATCGAGGACGCTGCCCAGGCCCACGGGGCGACGTACCGAGGTCGCCGGGCGGGCTCGTTCGGGCACGCGATGTTCAGCCTGTACGCGACGAAGAACCTGACGACCGGCGAGGGCGGGATCGTCACGACGGCCGACGATCGACTCGCCGACTGGCTCAGGATGTACCGCAACCAGGGCATGCGCGAGCGGTATCGGCACGAGATCCTCGGGACGAATATCCGCCTGACGGACATGGCGGCGGCGATCGGGCTGGTCCAGCTCGAGAAGCTCGACCGCAACAACGATCGCCGGCGCGACATCGCCCGACGCTACGATGCCGCCTTCGCCGACCTGTCGGTCACCACCCCGATCACCCCGGAGGGACGCGAGCACGTGTTCCACCAGTACACGATCGGCGTCGGGCCCGATCGCGACGCCATCGTCGAGGCGCTGCGAGGCGCCGGCATCGGTGCTGGCATCTACTATCCGATCCCCGTCCATCGGCAGGCCTACGTCCTCGAGCGGGGGATCCATGCCGATCTGCCGGTCACCGACATGCTGGCGGCGACCACCATGTCCCTGCCGATATTTCCCGGGCTGAAGGACGCCGAGCAAGCTCGCGTCATCGACGCGTTGCGTGCGGCCATCGCCGATATGCGCGCGGCATGACCCCCGACTGGCAGCCAGTCGGGGAGAGCCAGCTGCGGATCGGCCTCGTCGGTCTGGGCGTCATGGGCCGCAACCACCTCCGGGTCCTCGGTGCCCATCCCGACGTCGAGCTGGTCTCCGTCGCCGACCCGGCGCCCGAAGCCCTGGCAGCCGCGACCGAGGCAACTGGGGCGGCGGGCTATACGGACCCGCTCGCCATGATCGCCGAGTCCGAGCTCGACGCCGTCGTGGTCGCCGCGCCGACGACGGCCCATGCCGCCATCGCCCTGGCGGCCCTCGATCGCCGCATCGCCGTCCTCATGGAGAAGCCGATCGCGGCGACCGTCGACGAGGCGCTGGCGATCCTCCACGCCTCGCGCCTCTCGGGTGTCCCCGTCGCGGTCGGCCATGTCGAGCGGTTCAACCCCGCCGTCCGCGAGCTCGGCCGGCTGCTCGACGACGGCTGGCTTTCGACGGTCTACTCCATCGTGTCTCGACGGGCCGGACCGTTTCCGGCCCGCATCCGCGACGTGGGTGTCGCGGTAGATCTGGCGACCCACGACGTCGACATCCTGTCGTGGATCGCTCGCGAGCGGCCGGTCCGCGCCTACGCCGAGATCGCCCGCCGGGTGGCGACCGACCACGAGGACCTCATGTTCGGTCTCCTCCATTTCCATTCGGGCGCCGTTGGCATGCTCGACGTCAACTGGCTGACCCCGACGAAGAGACGGCAGCTCGTCGTTGTCGGCGAGGAGGGCATGTTCGAGCTCGACTATCTGTCCCAGCGCCTGACCTACACGGAGTCGCGAGACACGACGAACCCGAAGCTGCTCGGCGGCTACGCCCCGACGTTCGAGGGCGATGTCGCGGTCCTCCCGGTCACCGCCGCCGAGCCGCTCGCGGTCGAGCTGGACGATTTCGTGGATGTCATCCGGACCGGCCGCCGACCCACCGTGGACGTGGTCGATGGCGTGTGGGCTGTGGCGATGGCGGATGCCCTTCTGTCCTCCGCTCGAAGCGGTCGGCCGGTGGATCTCTCCGACCTCTCTTCGAGGTTCGGCTCCTGATGGGTCGGATCGTCCGATCGGCCGCGATCTCGGCCTCGTCGCTCGTCGGTGGCTCCATCGAACTGACCGAGAACGCCTGCGACCACGGTCCGAAGCGGGCGGTCAGCCCCTGGGACGGCGATCGGGACTCGGCCGGTATCGTCGCGGTCGTCGGCGCCGGCAAGATGGGGCTCCCGCTCGCCGCCCAGTTCGCCGGTCACGGCTGGCGGGTCATCGCAGTGGACATCGACCCGCAGGTCGTCGACGCCATCAACGCCGGCAGATCCCATGTCGTCGAGGAGCCGGGTCTCGGACGGATCGTCGCCGAGCAGCATGATGCGGGCCGCCTGTCGGCGACGCTCGACGGGAAGGCCGCCGCGAGTGAGGCCGATGTCGTCGTCCTCATCGTCCCGGTCATGCTCGACGCCGAGGGCAGGCCCGGATATCGGCACATGGACGCCGCCGTCGAGGCGATCGGTCCAGGCATCCACGAGGGCTCCCTCGTCGTCTTCGAGACGACTCTCCCGGTCGGCGACACGCGCGGTCGATACGTGCCGCGACTCGAGGCCCTTTCCGGCCTGGTGGCCGATCGCGACTTCTTCGTCGCCTTCAGTCCGGAGCGCCTGTACTCGGGATCGGCCATCCGCAACCTGGCGACCTACCCCAAGCTGGTCGGCGGCATCGGCGCCGGATCCGGCGACCGTGCCGCAGCGTTCTACGCCTCGGTCCTCGACGCCGAGATCGTGCTCATGGGCTCGGCAGAGGCCGCCGAGTTCGCGAAGCTGGCCGATACGACCTATCGCGACGTCAATATCGCCCTCGCCAACGAGTTCGCCCGCTATGCGGATCGGGTCGGCGTCGACGTCGGCGAGGTTATCGCGGCGGCCAACTCGCAACCCTACTCGCACATCCACCAGCCGGGGATCGGCGTCGGCGGTCATTGCATCCCCGTCTATCCGCGCTTCCTGCTCGCCCGGGCACCGGACATGGAGCTGGTCGCCGTGAGCCGACGTGTCAACGACGACCAGGTCGGCTTGGCGGTCGAGCGGCTCCGCGAGCTCCTCGGCGGACTCAAGGGCGCCGTGGTCCTCGTCCTCGGGCTGACCTATCGGGCGGGCGTGAAGGAGCTGGCCTACTCGCGGGCGATGCCGCTCATCGAGCTGCTGACCGCGGGGGGCGCTCGCGTGCTCGCCCATGACCCGCTTCTGTCGGATGACGAGATCGCCCATTGCGGCGCGGAGCCCTGGGCCTGGGGCGCCCGGGCGCCCGGTGTGACAGCGATCGTGACGCAGACCGAGGATCCGCTGTACGCATCGTTCGACATGGCATGGGCGCCCGACCTGAAGGTCGTCGTCGACGGTCGGAACAGCCTCCGCGACCTGGCGCTCCCGGCCGGCGTGGCGTATGTCGGCTTCGGGACCACGAGTGCTCGACGATCGACGGCTTGAGAGTCCTCAGCGTCGTCGGGACGCGGCCACAGCTCATCAAGGCCGCCGCACTCAGCCCTGCCATACGGAAGACCCACCATGAGACCCTCGTCGACACCGGCCAGCACTGGGACGATGAGCTGGCGGGCGCATTCTTCCGCGAGCTCGACCTGCCCCGACCGGACCACATCCTGGGCGTCGGGGGCGGCTCCCACGCCGAGCAGACGGCCGGGATGCTCCGCGCCCTCGAGCCGATCGCCCGCACTGTCGCCCCGGACGCCGTCCTCGTCTACGGGGACACGAACTCGACTCTGGCCGGTGCGCTGGTGGCTGCCAAACTGGGTCTACCCGTCGCCCACATCGAAGCGGGTCTCCGATCCCACGACCGGGCGATGCCCGAGGAGGTCAACAGGCTCGTCACCGATCATCTCTCGCGATGGCTATTCGCGCCGACCAGGACAGCGGTCCAGAACCTGGCCGCCGAGGGGATGCACGACGGCGTCCATCTCGTCGGCGATCTCATGCGCGATCTCGCCGCCTGGATTGCCCCCACGGTCGTCGATCCGGCCATCCTCGATCCGATCGGCGAGCGACTTCGTGCGGCGGGTGCGAGCGTCGACCTGCGCGGCGGCCGCTATGTCTTCGCGACGGTCCATCGCCAGGCGAACCGGACCCCCGAGGCGCTGGCCCGTCTGGCGTCCGTCCTGGCGGAAGTGACCGCCGGCGGCCTTGCCGTGGTCTTCGCGGTTCATCCAGGAACCCGGACCGCCCTGGCCGACGCCGGGGTCGCGCTTCCGGACGGTGTCGCTCTCGTCGACCCCTTCGGCTATCGGACTTCGCTCGCCCTCCAGCTCCACTCGGCGGCCGTGGTCACGGACTCGGGCGGCATTCAGCGCGAGGCGAACTGGCTCGGTGTGCCGTGCCTGGTCCTCCGCGAGCGGACCGAGTGGGTCGAGGCGCTGGCGACGGCCGGCGGCCGGGTGACCCTCGTCGGGCTCGATCCGGACCGGACACGCGACGCGATCCGCGGGCTCGGTCCGCTCGATGACGCGGCGGCCCGTGTCAGGTCCCGGGTCGAGGGGCTCGACCTCCGCCCCGACGGCGCGGCGACGGCGATCGCAGCCATCCTCGGCGGGGATGCGACACGCGGCTAGCATGCCGACGATGACGAATGCGAAACGCCGCTCGGTGGCGATGATCGTCCACAGCTACTACGAGGAGGACCCGCGCGTCAGGCGCGAGGCCGAGACGCTCGTCGAGCACGGTTTCTCGGTCGACGTCTTCGCCCTCCGCCCACCCGGCGCGTCGGAGGTCGACCGCGTCGATGGCGTCACCCTCCATCGCCTCGACGTGAAGCGCCACCAGGGCGCCGGACTGCCCACCTACCTCGCCGAGTACACGGTGTTCACGGCTCGGGCGGCCTTCGCCCTGGCCGCCGCCCATCGCCGCCGCCGTTTCACCCTCGTCCAGGTCCATTCGATCCCGGACTACCTCGCCATCGCGGCCCTGCCCCTCAAGGCGACCGGCGTACCGCTCATCCTCGACCTTCACGAGGCGATGCCCGAGTTCTTCAGGAGCAGGTTCGCGAGCCGGCTGCCCGGGGTTCTCGTCGGGCCCGCGGTGGCGCTCGTGCGTGGGCAGGAGCGGGCATCGATCGCCCTGGCCGATCGGGTCATCACCGTCAACGAGGCGCTCGGCGACCGGCTGCTGGCCCTCGGCACGCCGGCCGCCAAGGTGGCAGTGGTGCCGAACAGCCCCTCCCTCGTCCGGTTCGACCCGTCCAGCCATCCGGATCGCCCATTCAGGGCGGACGACACGCTGAGGCTTGTCTATGCGGGTGGGTTATCGCCGATCTACGAGCTCGACGTCGTCATCGATGCGATCGCCCTTATCCGCTCGTCCCGGTCGACCATAGACGTCCGGCTCGACGTGTACGGTCGTGACTTCGGCGAGGTCCCGCTCCGCGAGCGAGCCGAAGCCCTCGGGATCGGCGGCCGCGTCACCTTGCACGGGCGCATCCCGCTCGAGGATGTGCCGGCCGCCGTCGCCGCGGCGGACATCGGTCTGGCGCCGACGAGGCGGTCGCGGTTCACGGACTACTCGCTCTCGACCAAGGTCTTCGAGTACGCGGCCATGGGCAAGCCCGTGGTCGCCTCGCGCCTGCCGATGGTCGAGCGTACCTTCGGGCCCGACACCGTCGTGACATACGAACCCGGCAACGCCGACGATCTGGCCGCGGCCATCCTCCGGCTGGCCGACAATGCCGCGGACCGGGCCGCCCGCGTCGAGCGAACGCTCGTCCGCGTCCGACAGTTGTCCTGGGATCGCGCAGGGTTGGACTATGTCGCTCTCGTCGAACGTCTCATCGCTCTGCGATCGCGCCCGACGGACGCGTGACCTGCCCGTCGCGGACGCCTGGCGTCACACCGGGCGACCGAGCGGCGTCAGGCGATGCGGTAGTATTCCGGTCCCCGCGCGACGCGCGACCTGCCCGCCGTCGGCCTTGCGACCACCCAATCCCGACCCGCACACGGATATGACCGCATGACCGTACGAGCCAAGCCGATTGGAAGCCGCTCCAGTCGTCCGTCGCGAATGGACGACGGCCGACGGAACATGTTGATCAGCGCGGCCTTCGGAGGCGTCGTCATCCTGGCCGTGCTGATCCTCCTCGGCGCGATCGGCGTGAACTGGTACACGGACAACTTCGGCGAGGTCGCCAAGGTCAACGGCTCGTCGATCAACCGCAGCGAGTTCCGCGATCGGTACCTGGTGGAGACGTTCCGCATCGACTATGCGCTGAGTCGACTGCGCGACGAGCTGGCGGCCGGCCGGATCGATCAGACCGATCACGACGAACAGGTCCAGTTCCTCCAGCAGCAACGTGAGCAATCGCAGCTCCAGCAGTCCGTTCTCGCCCGGCTCATCGACACCGAGCTCGAGGGCCAGCTGGCAGCCGAGGAGACCGTCTCGGTGACCGAGGCGGATGTCGACGCAGAGCTCGTCGAGGATGCCACGCGACCGGAGAAGCGCCACGCCTGGCTCATCGCCGTCGATCCGCGCGTCCTGGCAGGGACCGCGACGCCGACCGAGGCCGACAAGCAGGCTGCCCGCTCAAAGCTCGAGACGGCCCTTGCCGACATCGCGTCGGGCACGTCGTGGCAGGAGGTCGCCGGCCTCGTATCGACCGATTCGTCGGCCCTCCAGGACGGCGATCTCGGCCATGTCGATGCCAACGAGGAGGTCCTCGACCCGGCCCTCCATGCGGCCCTCTTCGAAGCCGCCGCCAATACGCCGACCGCGATCGTCGAGCAGGCCAACGGCACGTACGCCGCCGGTCAGGTCACCGAGATCGTACCCGCGGCGGTCGACGCCAGCTTCGAGCAGAAGCTCGTCGATGCCGGCGCGACGATCGAGGCCTATCGAGCCACCGCCCGGGCGGACCTGCTCCGCAGCCGGCTCGAGGAGAAGGTCGTCGCCGGTATCCTGGATGCCGAGAGCCTGCAGCGCCGCGTCGCCCAGATCTACATCAAGGATGCGCCGGCCAAGGTTCGCGTCCGCCATGTCCTCTTCTCTCCCAACGACGACCCGTCGGGCGCGTTCGAGCTGCCCGAGGACGATCCGGGTTGGGCGGCGGCCGAAGCGGAGGCGCGAGCCCTCCATGCCGAGCTGGCAAAGCTGGCCGGCAAGGACGAAGAGCTCCTGGCCGCGTTCACCGAGGCCGCCAAGGGGAGTGACGAGGATGGGGCGGACCAGAGCGGCGGGCTGCTGCCGTACCTCGCCCAGGAGGACCTCGACACGGATTTCGGGACCGCCGTCTTCGCCCCCGATCTCGAGTCGAACGATCTGCTCGAACCCACCAGGAGCGCATTCGGCTGGCATGTCATCCTGTTCGATGACCGCCAGCCGCCGGCCAACGAGCGCATCGAATCCATACGGCAGCGAGCGCTGGCTCCGGCCGCCTCGTTCGCGACGATCGCGTCCGAGGTATCCGACGGGCCGGAAGCGACCGACGGCGGGGATCTCGGCTGGGTCGCCCGCGGCCAGCTGTCGCCTGCCGAGGTGGAGGAGGCCATCTTCGCCGAGCCGATCGGCCAGGTCTCGGACGTGCTGATCGTCCCGGGCCAGGGCTTCTACATCTTCAAGGTGGCCGAGGAGGCGACCCGGCTGCCGGATGGGGAGCAGAAGGAGAGGCTTCGCTCGACCGCATATCTCAACTGGTACACGGCGAAGCGGGCGACGGCGGACATCTCGCTCGACCCGTCTCTCCAGGTGCCCACCGGCACCTGACGGACGGCCGCCCGTCGATGACCCGGATCGGCGACTAAGCGGTGCTCGATGCCCTCGTCACGGAGGCGCGCCTGCGCTTCGGGCTCGACCTGTCGGGTGGCCTCCAGGTCGTGCCGGCGGAAGGTCTGGTGGCCATCCCGATCGAGCCGTCGCGGCCGCTGATCGTCGCACCCGCGCCGCTCCTGGCCTCGGCCGGCCCGTCTCTCGAGGGGGTCGGGCCACTGCCCGGCAGGCACGGGCCGGCTGGCGCCGACCCGGTCGACGTCCTCCGTCGACTCTACCCGGCCGATCATCCGGTCGGTCGCTTCGGCGGTCCCGATGGGCTGACCGTGGGCGGGCTCACGCGGACGGATCTCGTTGGGCCGATCTATCTCGCTCCCCTCCATCCCGAGGCGGCGTTCGCGGGGCCGTGGGCGATGCCGGCGATCAGCGCCCGCCTGCGTCGACCGGACGGCTGCCCGTGGGATCGTGAGCAGACCCACCAGAGCCTCCGGCGCCACCTCCTCGAGGAGGCCTACGAGGTCTACGATGCCCTCGAGGCCGGCGCGACGCCGGAGCTGGCCGAGGAGCTCGGCGATCTGTGGCTCCAGGTGGTGCTCCATGCCCAGCTTGCTGCCGAGGCGGGCGTCTTCGATCTCGCCGACGTGCAGGCCGCCATCAGCAGCAAGATCGTCCGACGCCACCCCCACGTCTTCGGGGATGCCGAGGCCCGGACGGCGTCCGACGTCAATCGCCAGTGGGAGCGCATCAAGAAGGCCGAGCGAGGCGAGGAGGAGGGCTCGCCCGCCGACGGCGCGCTCGATGGGATCGGCCGATCGCTGCCGGCCCTGGCGGCCAGCGCCGAGATGCAGGAGCGGGCGGCCAGCCTCGGTTACGACTGGCCGTCGATCGAGGGCGTGTACGACAAGGTGGCCGAGGAGCTTGCCGAGATCCGCGAGGCCGTGGCGTCGGCCGGTCCCGGCTCGGGCGCCGTTCGCGAAGAGGTGGGCGATCTCCTGTTCGTCCTGGCCAACGTCGCCCGCAAGCTCGGCGCCGATCCCGAGGCATCGCTGCGCTCCGCCAACGACAAGTTCCGACGGCGCTTCCGCATCGTCGAGCGCCTGGCGGCAGCGGATGGCCGACCACTCCGCGAGATGTCCTTCGCGGAGCTCGACGCGTTGTGGGATGCTGCCAAGGTCGAAGACGCACGGGCAGCGGAGGCGGACGGATGACAGGGATCGGGAACCGGCCCGCGGTGCGAGCCGACGGGCGGGCGCCGTCCGAGGTGCGCAAGGTCTCGTTCACGCTCGGTGTCCAGAAGTGGGCCGAGGGCTCGTGTCGCGTCCGGATGGGCGCGACCGAGGTCCTCTGCTCGGCGACAATCGAGGACCGCGTGCCCCCCCATCTGCGGGGCAAGGGCACCGGCTGGGTCACCGCGGAGTACTCGATGCTGCCGCGCTCAACGGCCGAACGGACGCCGCGCGAGGCGGCGATCGGCAAGGTCGGTGGCCGGACCCACGAGATCCAGCGGCTCATCGGCCGCTCCCTGCGCGGCGTCGTCGACCTCGCCAGGCTCGGTGAGCGGACGGTCACCATCGACTGCGACGTCCTCGTCGCCGACGGCGGAACACGGACCGCCTCGATCACCGGCGGCTATGTGGCGCTCGGGGCGGCTCTCATCACCTACGGCATGGAGCGGCTGCTCGTCGCCAAGGTCGCGGCGGTCTCGGTCGGCATCGTCGAGGGCGTCCCATACCTCGACCTCGATTACTCGGAGGACTCCCGGGCGGAGGTCGACTTCAATGTCGTCGGGACGGACGCCGGCACCTATGTCGAGCTCCAGGGAACGGCCGAGGGCAAGCCGTTCGATCGGCCGATGGTCGATCGCCTCCTCGACCTTGCCGGATCGGGTCTCGAAACGCTCTTCGCCGCCCAGGCGGAAGCACTCGCGACGGTCCGGCGCTGACCGGCATAACTACCACTTATCGATAGCATCGGAACCGAGCGTGACACTTCGACGACGCCCGCGAACGATCGTCGTCGCGACCCGCTCGGAGCACAAGCTTCGCGAGCTTCGTGAGCTCATCGCCGTGCCCGGCGTTCGCCTCATCGCGCTCGACGAGGCCGGCTGCCCACCGGACGACGACCCGATCGAGGACGGCGCCACGTTCGCCGCCAACGCTCGGCTCAAGGCTCGCCACTACGCTCGGCTGACCGGCCGCCCGACGCTGGCCGATGATTCGGGCCTCGAGGTCGATGCGCTGGGCGGCGGCCCCGGCGTGCGGACCCGCCGATATGCGGGAGCGGACGCGTCGGACGAAGACAACAACGCCAAGCTGCTGGCGGCGCTGGGAAATCTACCTCCTGAACGCCGCCGGGCGCGATACGTCTGCGTGCTCGCACTCGCCGACCCGGGCCAGCCTGGTCCGCGTGGCGGCGTCCCGATCGTGGCCGAGACACGCGGCACCTGTCGCGGTCGGATCGCCACGGCCGCCCGCGGAAGTCGCGGGTTCGGCTACGACCCGATCTTCGAGCCGGCCGCCGAGCCCCCGGGTGGCCGCACGCTCGGCCTGTACCACGCCGCGGAGAAGAACGCCATCAGCCACCGCGCTCGTGCAGCCCGTCGGATGGCCGACACGCTCCGCGCGACCTGACTCGCCGGATGCCCCGACCTCGCCTACGACGGCGCGGGTGCCTCGACCGACGGCTTCGGTGTGGGTTTCGGGGTGGGCCATCGCTGCGGCGTCTCACCCTCGGCCGGGAAGAGCTTCGCCGCCATCGCCTGGATCGCCTCGATGTCCGGGATCTGGACGGACCCGTAGCGATGCCCGGCCGGGCCGGGGTGGACGAGGGGGTAGCGGATGACCACGCGGGTGACGGCTTTCGACGGGATCTCCTCGCCCAACGCGGCCAGCTCGGGCAGTCGCTCGATCGGGACGTCGGTCCGGACCGTGTCGCCGATCGCCTCGAGGAGCTGCGGGAGGCGCATGAGGAGGTCTTCGGTCCCGATCGCCCGCCTGATGGCGACGAGGACCTGCTGCTGCCGATCCGCTCGCGTGAAGTCGGACTCTCCGGCCGGCTTGCGGATCCGCGCGTAGGCGAGGGCGTCGAGCCCGTCGAGATGGTGGGGGCCCTTGGTGATCGAGAATCCGTGCCCGCCATCCGGGCGTGGGTAGGTCGGGTCGTCGAGGTCCTTGCGGACTGTGACATCCACACCGCCGACCGCGTCGACGAGCTTGACGAAGCCCGACAGGTCCAACTCGGCGTAGTAATGGATCGAAATGCCCAGAAGTGCCCCGACCGCTTCCTCAAGCGCCCGCAGGCCGCCGTTCGGGAACTCGCCGCGATGACCGTCCGCGTAGCGACGGAGAGAATTGATCTTCGGACCGAAGACGTCGCCGTTTCCGAGCGGCACACCGACGAGGTCCCGGGGGATCGAGACCATCGAGACGGTCCGCCCGATCGGATCGACCGACACGACGATGAGCGTGTCCGTCAGCGCGCCCTTCTTGCCCTCGACGCGGGCATCC
>Ga0209341_10003887_pt1 | contig 13874 bp, 10 predicted proteins | sample RifCSP13_2_FD_184020 | JGI IMG/M metagenome (GOLD analysis project Ga0209341, IMG submission 184020) | Soil microbial communities from Rifle, Colorado - Rifle CSP2_sed 13_2 (SPAdes) (version 2) | ecosystem: Environmental > Terrestrial > Deep subsurface > Rock core/Sediment | place: Rifle...
AGGTGTGTATAGTTGCGCCTTGTGGTGGGTGTCAAAGAAGGTCAGGCTGTCGATGTGGCGGTCCAGGGCCGTCTGTCCCAGTCGGCGAAACCGCTTCCACAGACTGGTGCCGGGCGTCGCCCGCCGGCTCAGCCACGTACAAGCCCCCTTCAGGTGCCGCGGCAAAACGTCGGTCATGCGATGCCTGAGGACGTCCCGATACCGATCGTAGCCGGCGAAGAGCTCGTCCCCGCCGTCGCCGGCCAGGCAGACCTTGACGTGGGCCCCGGCGAGCCGCGCGAGGTAGTAGGTCGGTACCGCCGAGGGATCCCCAAAGGGCTCGTCCAGATGGGCCGCCAGGCGCGGCCCGAGGTCGCTCGCCTTTTCCGCGTCGACCACCAGCTCGTGGTGCGCGGTGCCGAATCGCTCCGCCACCTGCCGGGCATAACGGAGCTCGCTGTACTCCTCCTGCGGAAATCCGATGGAGAACGTGCGCACCGCGCTCGAGACGCGGCACATATGGGCCACGACCGTGGCGGAATCGATTCCCCCGCTGAGAAAGGCCCCGACGGGGACATCGCTCACCATCTGGCGCGCGACCGCGGTCCGGAGTTGCGCGGCGAATGCCTCGGGCCAATCCCGGGGGGGTGCGGTCGGCGCAGGGAGATCCCAGTAGGTGAGCCGGTTGCTGCGGTCAGCCTCGACGATGAGCGCGCTCGCCGCCGGCAATTTCTGGATCCCCCGGAGAATGGTGCGTGGAGGGGGGATGTAGAGAAAGCTCAGATACAGGTCGAGTGCCTCAAGATCGAGGGGCCGGGGTTCAGGAGAAGCCTCCTGGATCGCCTTCAGTTCCGAGGCAAAGAGGCAGCGACGGTCGTCGAGAAGGTAGTAGAGGGGTTTGATCCCCAACCGGTCCCGGGCCAGCAGGAGTCGCCGCTTGTGACCATCCCAGAGGCCAAACGCGAACTGACCGTTGAGGCGCTCCAGGCAACCGATGCCGTGATCCTCATACAGGTGGAGAATCACTTCGGTGTCGGATCGGGTCTTCAAGCGATGGCCAGCCTGACGCAGCTCTTCGCGGAGCTCCCGATAGTTGAAGATCTCCCCGTTAAACGTAATCCAGATCTGGCCGTCTTCATTCGCCATCGGCTGGCTGCCGGTCTCGAGATCGATGATGCTCAGCCGTCGATGACCCAGGCCGACCGATCCGTCAACGAAAACGCCTTCCCCATCCGGTCCGCGGTGCCCCATGACCCGACACATCCGCTGGACGTCTGCACCGGCCACCGGCCGTCCATCGCGCATCCAGACCCCGGCAATCCCGCACATGCCTCGACCCCTAGGCGCGGTGGCTCAGGACCCGCTGGTAGACCTCGACGAGCCGGGCCGCCCTCGCCAGATAGGTATACTGCTGCGCCGCTTCTCGCGCCCGGACGCCGAGCCGCGCCGCCAGCTCCGCATCCTCCACGGCGCGCCGGATGGCGGCCGCGAGCGCCCGAGGATCCTCGGGGGGAATGAGCAGCCCGTTTTCTCCGTCCCGCAGGTCCTCCCGGACCGACGGAAGGTCGGAGGCCACGATCGGTCGCCCCCACGCCATGTATTCGTACAACTTCACATGCCCGACATACGGCATCTTTCCCTGGGCGCGCGCCGGCAGCACAAACAGATCCGCATCCACGAGCAGGCGCGATAGGTCTGCAGGCCGGACAAATCCGTAGAAGGTCACGCGCGAGGCCACACCGCATTCCTGGGCCACCCTCCGAAGGGATGCGATCTGCCCCGGCTGGCCCCCGACGATGTGTCCTTCCACCCCGGGAAGTTCGGCCAGCGCCTCGACGAAGCAATCCACCCCCTGGAGCGGGTAGAGCTGCCCGACGTAAAAGATGCGGGGCGCCCCTGGGCGTCGGGGTCGGGCCGTGCGCCCGCCGTCCGGAATGTCCGTCGCGAGGGGGACGACCGAGACCGGTCGGGTGAGGCCACACTTGTGCTGGAGGATATCCGCCAGCGTCCGGGTGGTCGCCACCAAGTGGTCCATCCGCGCAAATACCGCCCCCTCGATCGGATCCAAGTCGAAGCCTCGTCCGGGCTCGCCGAAGCAGTGGAGCCCGTGGGCCTCATAGATCCAGCGCGCCTTCCCCCCGTCGAGGTAGGGCAACAGAAACCGGGCGAGCTTCATGTCGGACAGGTGCAATATATCCACCCGGGCCCTCGCCCGCGTCCACATGAGGGCGAAGAGACACCCCAGGTGGAACACGCCATGCCAGGAAAGACGGGGCCATCGTCGACGACGGAGGACCGGAAGCTGTACCATCTCGAGCCCGGGATGGTCGCTGACCCCGTAATAGGCCAACACCTCTGCCCGCGGAGCAGTCCGGCCGATCATCAACGTCACCCGGTGGCCCAGCTCCGCCAGGGCCCGCGCGGTCTTCACCAGCCGGACATCCGGTCCCCGCTCCAGAAAAAATGGGTGATTTACCGGAAAGAGAATCCGCATCGTGGCCCCGCGCCTCAGCTCGAGGGTCGCCCCCCGTCATCCATGATTTCGACGGTCCGACGATCCAGGTATCTGACCGCGGCCGGGAGGGACGGCATCCTCGCGTCCGCCACCCGCGTCCTCCGCTCCTTGAGCGCAGCGACGATCAGATTGCGTCCCCAAGAGGAAAGGCGGCGCTCCAGAAAGCCGTTTCGCCTCAGGAGGGGGAAATTCAGGCTGTCGCATTCGCGGTGCACGACCCGGAATCCGTGCCAGGTCAGCATCTGGACGAGTTTTCCTTCGGTCCACATGTGCAGGTGCTGCATGTCGTTCGCCCAGTGGGGATGCTTGCGCAGCACCAACTTCCGCACCTCCTTCCAGTAGCCGAGGTTTGGAACCTCCACGACGATCAGACCACTATGCCTCAACACCCGGTTACACTCGTTCAGCAGGCCGTGATAATCAAAGATGTGCTCCAGCAACGCCGCTGCAAAGATCGCATGGATCGTCTCATCCTTGACGGCCCACCCGGATTCCAGATCGAGGTGGATCACTGCGCGATAGTGGCTAGCAGCTTCGCGGCAGAGGGCGGGGTTGATCTCAGTGCCGATGAGATGATACCGCGCCTGATCGAGGAACCGGTGCAGCGTGCCCGGCCCGCAGCCAATGTCGAGGACGCGCACAGGGCCCGGCCATCGGGCCGTCATCTCCCGAATGAGCCTAGCACCCTTTTCGATCCGCACCAGATCTGCGGCCGAGTAATCCGCTTCCTCGGCCTGGGCACTCCGGTAGCCGAGATAGTACTCTCTCAGCTTCATCGCACGCCCCGGTGTCCTGCCGCAAGTCCCTGCCGACTCTCCTCCAATCGCCGCCGGAGGAGAACGGCCGTGTGGGACCGGATCCTCGCAGTCTTCCGGAGCACAGCCCTGACGATGAGGCGATTGCCCCGTCCCAGTCGTCGCCTGCGGAGATAGGCAAGAAAGAACCGGAGCCGATCGCTCCCGGTGAGCGCACCGGCAGGAGCGGTGAAATTGAGGGTGGCGAGGTCTTTGATCCGCCACCTCCAGGAGAGCCGTCGCCGCTGCTCGACGCGCTGCAAATCGATGAGAAAAAGCCGAAAGTCCCCCCGCCCTTCCTCCCGGACGAAGATGTGGCCGAGATAGAGGTCCCGATGATACAGGCGCGCAGCGTGGAGGGAATGAACGAGCGATGCGACCTGCCGGATCAGGGCGCGTTTCTCCGCGATCGCCGTCCCCGTGAGTGGGGGACGGAAGCGCTTGGGGAGGAAGTCTTCCAGCCGCTCCGCTCCCTCGATCTCCGCCGACAGGAAGAAGGACTCTTGCTCGATCCCCAGCCGACGCACCCGTTCTCCCCACGCCACAGGCTCAAGCGTCGGAATACCCAGGGCCTGCAGCCGATGGGCATTCTGCCATTCCCTGTAGCCGCTCGATTGCGGCAACGCACCCCGCAGGAAGGGAGCCAGGAATTCTCGCAGGGCCGGCCGTCGTTTGTGCCGCTTGAGATACAGGGCAGGAGCCCCTGCTCCGTGGATGCGGAACACGGACCGGTACCGGTTTTCCTTCATGCGCTCGCCGTCAAGAAAATCCATCACCCCTTCGAACCGATCGAGGCCGAGGGCGTGCAGCTGCGGCCGGAAAGCCTCGCTGATCTCCATCCGGCCCACCGTTCGGATGCGACCATCGCCCGCGATCTGCGGCAGCGCTCGTTTCTCCGCCACGATCTTCTCGAAGAGGCGCAGCAGCTCCCCTGCATGTGACTCCCAGGTGAATCCGGCAGAAGTTTCCAGGGCCCGCTGGCCCATGGCCGTCCGGCGATCTGCATCCCGCAGCTCGTGGAGCGCCCGGGAAAGGGCAGACACGTTACCAGGGTCCTGGATGACGATCCCGCCCTGCCCCGCGTGCACGATCTCCGCCGCCCCGTTTGCTGCCGTGGTGACCACCGGCAGCCCGCAGGCCATCGCCTCAAGACAGACGTTGGCGAAGGGGTCGTACTGAGTCGGGAGCACGAACGCATCGGCCGCGCCGTAATACGCCTCGACGTCTTCCACCTCGCCCGCAAAGTGCAGTCGATCGCCGACGTTCAGACGCCTCGCAAGCCGCTCATACCGTCCCGAGGCGCCCCGCCCCACGACCAGCAATTGAAAGCGCCGGTCCGCCCGGGCCAGGGCCTCGACCAGGACCGGCACGCCTTTGCGGCTGAAATTGTGGGAGGCGTGCAGGAGGAGGATCTCGTCTTCGGGGATCCCCAGCGCCCTGCGGATGCGCTGGCGGTGCTGCCGGGTGCCGGGGTGAAACCGCCCGTGGTCCACGCCGTTGTAGATCACCTGGACCCGATCGGCCGGGAAGGGGTGCGCGGCGAGGAGCTGGCCTCGGCAGAGCTGAGAGTTGGTGACGACCCAGCGGCACTGTTCGGGCCGGAGCGTCCGGCGCTCGAGCCACATCAGGGCCAGGAACGACGGCCGCATGGCGGCCATCACCGCTCTGACGGCCGGACTCGTCCACCTGGTTTTCGCCCACACACGTTGGAGTCCTCCCCCCAGGCGGTGCACGTCCTGGGGGCAGCCCTGGGTCAGCGCGTAGACGATGTCAAAATCCTGGTCCCTGAGCATCCGGTGACAGAAGAGGGAGAAAGAGAGGATCTTCAACAGGGGAGGCCGATGCAGCATCGGGACCCGGTGCAGCTGAAGCTTCGGGTGGAGTGAGCCGTCCCACCGGTGCAAAAATCCATGGACCTCATGGCCAGCCCGCAGCAGCGCTTCGCTGACGTGACGGAAATACGTCTCCACGCCTCCCGCGGCCGGCCGATACTGCTTGACGATCAGAGCAATCTTCACATCAACCTCTTTGCTGGAACGCTAGCGCGCCAGGACGCTTCGTCCCTTCATCCCTTTATCCCTTCAACCCTTCGCCCCTTGATCCCTTCAACCCTTGACCCCTTCACCCCTTGTTCCCTTCAACCCTCCCTGCCCACACCGACCAACTGTGCCTGATAGAGTCGCGCATAGGTGCCGCCGCACGCCAGGAGTTCGTCATGGGTCCCCTGCTCTACAATCTGCCCTTCCAAGAGCACCAGGACCGTGTCCGCCCGCCGAACCGTCGAGAGGCGATGGGCGATGACGAAGGTCGTGCGATGCTCCATCAGGCGGTCGAGCGCCTCCTGGACCAGCTCCTCCGATTCGGCATCGAGCGACGAGGTGGCCTCGTCGAGGATGAGAATCGGGGGGTCCTTGACCACCGCCCTGGCGATGGCGATCCGCTGCCGCTGCCCTCCCGACAGTCGGACCCCCATTTCCCCGATACGCGTCTCAAGCCCCTGGGGAAGCTTTTCGACGAATTCCAACGCGTTGGCGATGTCGAGCGCCCGATAGACCCGCTCGGGCGACACATCCGTTCGGCCATAGACGACATTGGTGAAGACCGTGTCATCGAACAGGATGATTTCCTGCGTGACCATGCCGATCTGCTCCCGCAGGGATTTCAGGGTCGTGCGGCGGATGTCCATGCCATCGATCTCGATAACGCCCGCCGTGGGATCGTAGAACCGCGGGATCAGATTGACGAGGGTGCTCTTGCCGGCGCCGCTCGGTCCGACGATGGCGATGATTTCCCCCCGCCCGGCGGAGAGCGTGACATTCCGCAAGACCTCCCCGTGCCCATCGTAGCTGAACGAGACATTTCGAACGTCCACCTCCCGCTGCATCGGGGGCAGCGCCACCGCCCCGGAAGCTTCCCGCACCTCCGGCTGCATGTCCATGAGTTCGAAGACGCGCCGCACCCCGGCCATCCCGTGCTGGATCGCATTGTTCATCTTACCGATCTTCCGCACCGGCTGGAAGAAGAGTCCGAGGGTCACCACGAATGTCATCAGTTCCTCGGGCAGGAGGAATCCCCGCGCCACCAGGTAGCCCCCCAGCCAGACCATGACGAGCACGCCGCCGAACCCGAGCACCTCGATCACCGGCGAGGAGAGGGCATCGACGCGGGTGATCCGCATGGCCGCCCGGAAGAGTCCCGCATTCTTTTGCGCGAAGCGCAGGCGTTCGTACGCCTCCATCGCAAAGGCCTTCACGATCCGGATCCCGCTTACGGTTTGTTGCAGGAGGCTGTTCAACTCGGCTCGCCGTTCCTGGATGATGGTGCCCCGGGCCCGGATCTTCTCCCCGAACTTAATGATCGGGTAGACGCAGAGCGGGATACTCGGCAGTGCGACGAGGGCGAGCGGCCAATTGATCACGAACAGCACCACCAGCAGACCCACGGCCGTGAACGGCTCTTTGAGGATACTCCCAAAGAGCATCACCAGGGTCTTGCCGCACATGTCCACATCGTAGGTCAGGCGCGACATCACCTCGCCGGTCGGCGTCCGCGTGAAGTAGCCCAGGGACAGCGTGTGCATGTTGGCATACAGGCCGTCCCGAACATCGCGCATCATCCCTTCGGCCACGTAGCTCACCAGATATCCCTCGAGATAGGTAAAGATCCCCCGCAGGACGACGCCCAGGAGGAGGACCAGGGCTGCGAATGAGAGGAGCATGATGGCATCCGACGCGAGAGATTCGGGCAACAGGCGGAGCAGTGCTGGCCCCAAGTCGCGCAGGGGGCCCGGGAGGCTCAGGCGAGGCGTGTCCCCGGCATGAAAGACGAGACCAAAGATCGGCTGCAGGGCCCCCGCCGAGACCGCGCTGAAGCCCGAAACGAGGAGGGTCGAGAGAATCGCAACACAGAGGCGTCCTCTGTACGGCCGTGAAAAACGGAGGAGGCGCAGCAAGTCCTTCATCTCGACCGCCTCGGTGTCGGGTGTTGGGTGTTCGGTGTTCGGTCCACTGGGCCCCTTTGGCTGTTAGCTGTAGGAGTTAGGATTGGTTCAACGTGCAAGGTGCAAGGTTCAACGTTGAACATCGAACGTCGAACCATCATGAACCACCTTTCACTTCTCACTTCTCACTATTCACTTTTCACTATTCACTTTTCACCAATCACTCGCCTCTGGCGGCCTCTGCGATCCGCACGAGCTGTCTGAGCAGCGGCTCCAGCTCCCCCAAGGGCCACATCGTGGGCCCGTCAGACGGCGCCCGGTCCGGATCCGGATGGACCTCCATGAAGATGGCGTCGCAGCCGGCCGCCACCGCCGCCCGGGCAAGATGGGGGATATACTCCCGCATCCCCCCCGAGGCACTCCCCGCTCCCCCGGGCAGCTGCAGACTGTGGGTGGCGTCGAAGACCACCGGGTAGCCGAGGGCCCGCATCATCGGCAGCGCCCGCATGTCCACCACCAGATTGTTGTACCCGAAGCTCGTGCCCCGTTCGGTGAGCAGGAGCCGGTGATTGCCGGTGGAGACCACCTTTTCCACCACCCGGGACATTTCTCCCGGCGAGAGGAACTGCCCCTTTTTCACATTCACGGCGCGGCCGCTCTGCCCCGCGGCCACGAGGAGATCGGTCTGCCGGCAGAGGAAGGCCGGGATTTGCAGCGCGTCCACGACCTCCGCGACAGGAGCCACCTGCCCGACCTCGTGCACGTCGGTCAGGATCGGCAGGCCGGTCTTCTCCCGCACCCGCCGGAGGATCGCGAGTCCCCGCTCGATCCCGGGCCCTCGGAAGGAGGCGAGCGAGGTGCGGTTCGCTTTGTCATAGGACGACTTTAGTATGAGCGCGACGCCCACCCTCCCACAGACCTCCTGGAGCCGCTCCGCTACCCCGAGCAAGTGCTCTTCTCCCTCGATCACGCAGGGGCCGGCGATCAGCGCGAGGGGATTTTTTCCCCCCACCCGGACCGGTCCGACGGCAACCTCCCGCATGGCCATCCCTACGCCCGCTCCGCCAGCACCACCCACTTCTCCGACCAGAAGCGGAGGCACGGGACCATCGCAACCGGGCGCAGCCCGGCCGCGCGCAGCTCCTCCGTGACCTCGTCCCCCGAGAGCCGTTCCCGGATCCGCACGCGCGCCCCCAGGACGGACCGCGCTTTCTCCGTCAGGGCCTTCCAGGAAGAGCGGTGGACGAAATCGAAAACGACCCACCGCCGGGAGGCCTCGCGGAGACGTTCCAGAACCTTCACCCGCTCCGGTCCGGGGAGGTGGCGGAGGAACCGGATGGTGACGATGCAATCGAACGATCCCGGCCGGAACGGAAGATTCTCAATGTCCCCCTGGACCCACGCTACGCGCCGGTGCGCGGACCCCGCGGCTTCCCGCAGCATGGCGAGCGACACGTCCGCCCCGATCGCCGCGCGGCCGGGGAGGCGGGCCGTAAACCGGCCGGTCCCGCACGGGATGTCGAGGACCCGCTCAACAGGCCCGCAACGACCGAGCACCCTGCGGATCGCCCGGAACTTCAGGGCGTTCCGCAGCCGGCCCATGGGCGATCGAAACCGGGCCGCCGCATAGGCCGCGGCCACCCGGCCATCTTGATAGCGCATCCGGAGTCGAGCGAGCGTGCTCATCACGCACGAGCCGGCATGGAGCCGGTCCGCCACCTGTGGTTCAGGGCCGTCTCTGATAGTCCAGGGTGGCCCGGATAAAGGCCTGGAAGAGGGGGTGAGGACGTCCGGGGCGGGACTTGAATTCGGGATGGAATTGGCAGCCCACAAACCAGGGATGATCGGTGAACTCGACCATTTCCACCAGCTTTCCATCGGGGGACACACCGCTGACGATCAGCCCGTGATTCTCCACCAGGCTCCGGTATTCGTTGTTCACTTCGTACCGGTGGCGGTGCCGCTCCGAGACCTCCTCCTCCCCGTACGCCCGAAACGCCCTGGACTCCCGTTGCAGCCGGCAGGGGTAGGCCCCGAGCCGCATGCTCCCCCCCAGATTGGTGATCCCCCGCTGTTCGGGCATCAGGTCGATGACCGGATGCGGCGTTGCGGGATCGAACTCCCGGCTGTTCGCCTCCTGCAGGCCGCAGACCTGGCGCGCGACCTCGATGACCGCACACTGCATTCCAAGACAGATGCCGAAGAAGGGGATTTCCTCTTCCCGGGCATACGTGATCGCCGCGATCTTCCCTTCGATCCCGCGGACGCCGAAACCGCCCGGCACCAGGATCCCCGACACGCCATGGAGACACGCCTTGGGGCCTTCCCGTTCGACCCGCTCTGCCTCGACCGGACGGATCTCGACCCGGCAGTCATTGGCGATCCCCCCGTGGGAGATCGCCTCCGTGAGACTCTTGTACGCGTCCTTGAGCTCCAGGTATTTCCCGACCACTGCGATGGAGGTCGCCGTGGACGGGTTGCGGATCTTCTGGACGATTGCCTCCCAGCCGGTCAGATCCTGCTCCCGGGCGTCCAAGTGCAACAGATCAACCAGGAGGTTGTCCAATCCCTCGCTGTGGAGCACCAGCGGCACCTCGTAGATCGACGAGACATCCTTCGCGGTGATCACCGCCCGCTCCGAGACGTTACAGAAGAGGGCGATCTTGGCCTTGAGCTCCTTGGGGAGCATCCGGTCCGTCCGGCACAGGAGCACGTCGGGCTGGATTCCGATCTGGAGGAGCTCCTTGACGCTGTGCTGCGTCGGCTTCGACTTTAGCTCCCCGGCCGTCCCGACGTACGGGACCAACGTCACGTGCACGTACGCCACGTTCTCCCGCCCGACGTCCCCCTTGAACTGCCGAATGGCCTCGAGAAACGGGAGGCCTTCGATATCGCCCACCGTGCCCCCCACCTCCACGATCACGACATCCACCCCTTTGCTGACCCGGTAGATGGACCGCTTGATCTCATCCGTGATGTGCGGGATGACCTGGACCGTGGCCCCAAGGTAATCGCCCCGCCGCTCCTTCGTGATCACGTTGTAATAGACCTGTCCGGTCGTCACATTGTTGTCCCGGGTGAGCTTGGCAGTGGTGAACCGCTCGTAATGGCCGAGATCCAGGTCCGTCTCGGAGCCGTCATCGGTGACGAACACCTCGCCGTGCTGGAAGGGGCTCATGGTACCGGGGTCGACGTTGATGTACGGGTCGAACTTGAGGAGGGTCACCCTGAGGCCCCGGCTCTCCAGAAGATACCCGATGGACGCGGCCGCCAATCCCTTGCCCAGAGAGGACAGGACACCGCCGGTCACAAAGATATACTTCGTCATCGCTCCCCCACCGTTACGCACTACGCACCCGCTGCCCCCCACCCGCCGTGACTATCTGCTCTATCCGCACCAGGTCCGCGGGCGTATCCACGCCTGCGCTGTCGTATTTCGTCTCGATGACTCGAATCGGGTACCCGTACTCGAGTGCCCGTAACTGTTCAAGCCGCTCCGTCTCCTCGAGCGGCGTGGGCGCGAGGTGGGCAAGCTCGAGGAGAAAGTCTCTCCGGTACACATAGAGACCGATGTGCTTGTAGTACAGTGGTTCAGGACCGAGGACTGAGGACTGAGGTCCGCGGTGGTAGGGAATCGGGGCGCGGGAGAAGTACAAGGCGAATCCGCGGCAGTCCCGGACCACCTTGACGACATGGGGGCTCTGCCACTCGTCCTCCGCTTCCAGGCGCCGGCACAACGTCCCCATCCTGAGGTCGGCATCCATAAAAAAGGGGGTCACCGCCTCATCGATCATGGCCGGCTCGATGAGGGGTTCGTCCCCCTGGATGTTGACCACCACATCAGCGGAGAGGGATGCGGCGACCTCGGCGACGCGATCGGTTCCGGAGGGATGATGCGCCGCCGTCAGCCGCACCTCCCCCCCAAACCCGAGCACCACGTCGCGGATCCGGACGTCATCCGTCGCCACCAGTACCTGCGACAGCGTCGTGCTCCGACGGGCCCGTTCATAGACGTGTTGGACGAGGGGACGCCCGCACAGCGGGGCCAGTGCCTTGCCGGGAAATCGGGAGGAGGCGTAGCGGGCCGGAATGACGCCCACCGCCTTCACCATCCTAATCCTCCGTGCATTGCAAGCCTCGCCTCAGCTCCGCCACACTCACCGTCGCCGTGCCGCGCTTTCCCACCACGATGCCCGCCGCGTGGTTGGCGATCTGGGCCGCCTCCACCATGCTCGCCTGCGAGGCGAGGGCCAGGGCCAAAGTGGCGACTACCGTGTCCCCCGCCCCGGTCACATCAAACACCTCTATGCCCACCGCCGGGATGTGGGTCACCCGCCCGGTGGCCTCGAATAACGACATGCCCTTCTCTCCCCGGGTGATGAGGACCGCCTGGGCCCCCAGTGCCTCGAGGAGGTGTCGGCCCGCCGCAATGACGTCGGCCTCGCTCCGGATGGGACGTCCCCAGGCGGCGGCCGCCTCCCGGTGGTTGGGGGTCAGCACCGTGACCTCGCGATACAGATCGAAGTGGTTGATCTTTGGATCGACCACGATGACCACCCCGCGCGCCCGCGCCGGGGGCAGGACCTCCTGCAGGAGCTGGCGGGTGATGACGCCCTTGCCGTAATCGGAGATGACCAGGGCATCGCTCGAGGGGAGCCGCTCCCGGACCACGGCCGCGATCTTTCCCCGGACTTCATCGGTCAGCTCCTCCGCGCACTCCCGGTCGAATCGTACCACGTGCTGCCCTCCGGCGACAACCCGCGTCTTGATGGTCGTTTTCCCCGACCGATCCACGACCATGCCGTTGGATTTGATCCCGAGCTGCTCGACCTCGTGGATCAGCCGTTCCGCCATCGCGTCGGCCCCCACGACCCCGATGAGATCCGCCTGGCCGCCGAGAGCCCGGATGTTGGCCACCACGTTGGCCGCGCCCCCCAGGCGGATGCTTTCGTCCGTCACCTCGACGATGGGGACGGGGGCCTCCGGGGAGATCCGCGAGACGGTCCCCCAGATATATTCGTCCGCCATGACGTCGCCGAGAACGAGGATCCTGCGGCGCGCAAATCCGGTCAGCAACCCGGGAGAGGGGACCGGGGCCGGCCGCTCCATTCGATCACGCATCATGCCTTCCCTCGCGCCCCGGACACGCTCACGAGAGCGACCTCCGGCGAAAACACCCCCACACCAGTTGGAAAAAGACGGGCGAGCGACAGAGCGCCAGGATGAACTTCCGATGCCGCTCGAAATCCGCCCACCGGCGCACCAGCTCGGGGAGGTCGGAGTCATGGTAGGCGCGGATGAGCCGGTCGATCTGCTCGTCCGACAGCATTCCTCCGAGACGCCGGAAGAACGATCCGACGCGGAGCTCGACGCCGATCTCCTGGCGCCATCGCCGCTCGTAATCCGCCAAGACCCGCTCGCTGAGATCCCCGAGGCCAAACGCCCGGTCCAATGCGGCCGCCGCCAGATGGCCGCACAGGATGCCATACGAGATCCCTCCGCCCGTCGTCACCTTCACCTGTCCCGCCGCATCCCCCACCAGCAGGATCCTCTCGCGAAAGCTCCGGGAGATGTTAGCGATGGGAATCGCCTTGCGCTTGACGCCCGTCACGGGTCCGCGGAGGCGAGGGGCGATGGCCGGATGCTCGAGAAACCGGTGCAGGTACTGGCGGACTCCGCTGCCGTTACAGACGCCCAGCCGCACCATGGGGCCGGCCGGAATGGCCCAGGCGAAGTTCCCGGGGGCGACCTCACGCCCCAGGTAGACTTCCACGCGTTCCACCCCGTCCATGCTTACCTCGGCCTGGGCGGCCTGCAGGAACGTCGCGGGGCGATCGAGTCCCAGGCGTCCGACCAGCCCATAGCGCACGCCGGTCGCGACCACGGCGGCCCGGGCCGTGAAGCTGACCGGGCGGCCGTCCCCCTCGGGTCCCCGCTGGATCGCCGCCACCGTGACATGATCCTGACCCGCCTCCAGCCCGACACACTGCACCGACAGGAGGTACGTCGCGCCGCAGGCCATCGCCCTCTGCGCCATGGTCTGATCAAACTCGCACCGGCGCACGACATACGCCATTACCCGGCCGGCGCCGACCGTCGCGGAGCTCCCTTTGGGCGAATGGAAGGTCGCGGAATCGAATCCCCTGATGACCGAGGCGCGGGGGAGGTCGAATCGCTCAAAGGCCTCTGCCCCGATGAGGCCTGAGCACGTGGTCGGCACTCCAATCTGCGGATGCTCTTCAAGGACGAGGACGTCGTAACCCAGCTGGGCCAGGCTTGCCGCCGCCTGGCTCCCCGCCGGCCCCGCCCCTATCACGACCACATCGTGCATAGAGGCCCTCCGCACTCCGGATATCTTACGCTAGCGGCGAAACTGCTACCCGCACTCCGCCGTGTCTCGGCCCGTGACGTGCGCGGCCCCGGGCGCCCTTTCAGCGTTGGCCTCTCACATCCGGGTTTCCGCACCCCCTCGTGCCCCTGAACAAGATGTTTAACAATAGCCGTTAAACCCTTGGCCGTCAAGTGAAAATGCATCACCCTGAGGCAGGCGAGGCACGGTCGCGCCTGGAGCGGGCAAGAAGCCTCCACAGCCCCGCCACGGAACCGAGGATCAGGAGCAGGCTCATGAGCTGAGCGGCCCGGAAGG
>Ga0209341_10003889_pt1 | contig 13869 bp, 13 predicted proteins | sample RifCSP13_2_FD_184020 | JGI IMG/M metagenome (GOLD analysis project Ga0209341, IMG submission 184020) | Soil microbial communities from Rifle, Colorado - Rifle CSP2_sed 13_2 (SPAdes) (version 2) | ecosystem: Environmental > Terrestrial > Deep subsurface > Rock core/Sediment | place: Rifle...
AGGCGCGTCGCACCTTCACTTGGGAGACGGCCCGCAAGCGAGAGCTGACTGGTCTGCCCGGAGGCGGCACCAACATGGCGTGGGAGGCGGTGGACCGGCATGCAGTGGGCGCTCGCGCCAACCACGTCGCGATGCGGTGGCGGGGGCGTCAGGGGGAGTCGCGGGACATCACGTTTGCCGGACTCGCGAGCGAATCCAGCCGCTTCGCGAACGTCCTGACAGGGCTCGGTGTGGGTGCCGGCTCAACCGTTTTCTCCCTTCTCGACCGCGTTCCCGAACTCGACATTGCGGCGCTCGGGACGATGAAAACACGCGCGGTGTTCGCCCCGCTCTTCCCCGCATTTGGCCCCGATCCCGTCCGGGCTCGTCTGTCAATCGGCGAAGCCGCCGCCATCATCACGACGCCAGCGTACTTCCGCCGCAAGGTCGAGCCGGCCCTGAAGGATGTGCCCACGCTGCGTCACGTGCTGCTCGTCGGAAGCGAAGAGGAGGTAGCATCCATTCCAGGCGCCATCGACCTCCGCGCGAAGCTCCGCGCAGCGGCAGATGACTTCACCGTGCCGCCGACGTCGCCGGATGACCCGGCGCTGCTTCACTTCACCAGCGGCACCACCGGGCGCCCCAAGGGCGCAGTGCATGTACATGGTGCGGTGCTGGCCCACCATGTCACTGGCCGCCTCGCGCTCGACTTCCACGACGACGATGTCTTCTGGTGCACTGCGGATCCCGGCTGGGTCACCGGCATGTCGTACGGCATCATCTCGCCGCTCTCGAATGGCGTGACCCGAGTGGTGGATGAAGGTGACTTCGACCCGGAGCGCTGGTATCAGCTGTTGGAGCGCGAAAGCGTGACCGTCTGGTACACCGCACCAACGGCTATCCGAATGCTCATGAAAGCGGGCACGGAACTGGCCATGAAGTTCGACCTTTCCAAACTGCGGCTGATTGCCAGTGTAGGCGAGGCGCTGAATCCTGACGCCGTCCGATGGGGCGACGAGGTCTTCGGTCTGCCGATCCACGACAATTGGTGGCAGACCGAAACGGGCGGCATCATGATCGCCAACTATCCGTCGATGGACATCCGTCCCGGGTCGATGGGGCGCCCGCTGCCGGGGATCGAGGCGGCGATCGTGAGGCGGACGAATGACCAGGTCGTGGAGCTTCCGCCTGACGAGATCGGGGAACTGGCACTCCGACCGGGATGGCCTTCGATGTTCCGCGAGTACGTGCACGAACCCGCGCGGTACGCTCGCTGCTTCGCAGGCGGGTGGTACCTGACCGGCGATCTCGCGCAGGTGGACACCGACGGTTACTTCTGGTTCGTTGGCCGTTCGGACGACGTGATCAAGACGTCGGGACATCTGGTCGGACCGTTCGAAGTGGAAAGCGCCCTGCTGGAGCATCCGTCAGTGGCCGACGCGGCCGTCATCGGCAAACCGGACACTGTGGCCGGGGAGATCGTCAAGGCATTCGTGACGCTCAAGCCGGGTGTCGCGTGGTCGGTAGCGCTGGAACAGGAGATCCGCGGATTCGCCCGACAGCGACTGGGCGCTGCGGTGGCGCCCAAGGAAATCGAGCGCGTCGACGCGGTACCACGAACGAAGAGCGGTAAGATCCTGCGCCGGGTCCTCAAGGCGCGTGAGCTCAACCTGCCCGAGGGGGACCTGTCCACATTGGAACGGGACACGCCATGAGCGCGAACGAACACGACCTGGCGCTCCTGGAGGCGATGATCCGCATCCGCCGGTTCGAGGAGCGATGCGCTGATCTCTACAAGGAGGAGAAGATTCGCGGCTTCCTGCACCTCTACATCGGCGAGGAGGCGATCGCGGTTGGCGTTATGCAGGCCCTGACGCCGGCGGATGCCGTAGTCTCGACATACCGCGAACATGGTCACGCGCTCGCGCGCGGCATCGACATGAACCGCGTGATGGCGGAGATGTACGGCAAGGCGACAGGAACGAGCGGCGGACGCGGGGGCTCGATGCACCTGTTCGATGCGCCCTCCCGCTTCTATGGCGGGACCGCGATCGTTGGCGAGCAGCTGCCGATGGCGGCAGGCCTGGCGCTCGCCGACAAGATGCAGGGTCGGCCAGTGGTCACCGCCTGCTTCTTCGGCGATGGGGCCGTCGCGGAAGGAGAGTTCCATGAAACGATGAACCTTGCCGCGCTCTGGAAGCTGCCCGTACTCTTCTGCTGCGAGAACAATCGCTACGCGATGGGCACCGCCATCGAACGCGCGCAGTCCGAGACGGATCTGGCGCTCAAGGCTGCGGCCTATCGTATGCCGGCGTGGCCGGTAGATGGCATGGACGTGAAAGCGGTCGATTCCGCGGCCCGGCGGGCCGCGGAATCCATTCGTGCGGGCGAAGGGCCGCACTTCATCGAGTTTCGGACGTATCGCTTCCGCGCGCACTCCATGTTCGATCCGGAGCTGTACCGTTCAAAGGACGAAGTGGAGCAATGGAGACGGCGCGATCCGATCCTGCTGTTCAGCGAACGCCTGCGCCGCGAATCGGCGCTCGATGACACCGCGCTCGAGGCAATCGAGAAGAGGGTGGCGGCTGAAATCGAAGCCGCGGTCGCCTTCGCCGAAGCAAGCGAGTGGGAGCCGGTCGAGTCACTCACCCGGCACGTTACGACCCTGGCGGCGCCGTGACGGCGGTCGAATCCGCGGTCACCCCTCGAGTCGAGACGGCGACTCCCCAAGTCGTTGCGATGACCTATCGCGAGGCGGTGAGGGAAGCAATCCGTGCCGCGATGCGCCAGGACTCCCGCGTCTTCCTGATGGGCGAGGATGTCGGCAGATACGGCGGAACGTACGCGGTGAGTCACGGCCTGCTCGACGAATTCGGCCCAGAACGCGTGCGCGACACACCGCTCTCGGAATCCGCGTTCGTCGGTATGGGGATTGGCGCGGCACTAGGCGGCATGCGGCCCATCGTCGAGGTCATGACGGTGAACTTCAGCCTCCTCGCGGCGGACCAGATCGTCAACGGCGCTGCCACGATGCTCCACATGTCCGGCGGCCAGTTCAATGTCCCGCTCGTGATCCGCATGGCCACCGGAGCCGGCCGCCAGCTGGCGGCGCAACACTCGCACAGCCTCGAGGGCTGGTATGCGCACATCCCCGGTATCCGGGTGCTCGCGCCGGCGACGATCGAAGATGCGCGCGGGATGTTGCCATCGGCGCTCGACGATCCGGACCCGGTGCTCATTTTCGAGCATGCCACGCTCTACAACATCGAAGGGCAGCTCGCCGCCGGAGCCGGCGCGGTCCCGATCGACCGCGCCGCCGTACGCCGTGAGGGGCGGGACGTCTCTCTCATTGCGTATGGCGGCATGCTACGCACGGCGATTGCCGCCGCGGAGCAGCTGGAGGCATCGGGGGTGAGTGCGGAAGTGATCGACCTGCGCGTGCTGCGGCCGCTCGACGACGACACCATCCTCGCTTCCGTGCGGAAGACGCATCGGGCCGTCGTCATCGACGAAGCATGGCGGAGCGGCAGCCTGGCCGCCGAAGTCAGCGCCCGGATCATGGAAGGCGCGTTCTATGAACTCGACGCGCCTGTGGCGCGCGTCTGCGCCGCGGAAGTGCCCATCCCGTACCCTCGCCACCTGGAGCAGTACGCGCTGCCGCGCGTAGAGACGATCGTGGAGACGGTGCAGCGCATGACCACTCATGCCGGCTGAACGGCGCCAGCGCGGTGGTGATCCATGACTGAGCTCCGGATGCCGTCGCTCGGAGCGGACATGGAGTTTGGCACCCTCGTGCAGTGGAGGGTGAAGCCGGGTGCGGCCGTGAAGCGTGGCGACGTGGTTGCCGAAGTCGAGACGCAGAAGGGCGTGTTCGAGATCGACATCCGTGAGGATGCGATCGTGAGTGAACTGCTCGTCGCCGAGGGATCCCGGGTCAAGGTCGGTGCTCCTATGGCCGTGCTGGTGCCGGCCGGCGTCCGGGCGCCTGACGAGCGGCCTGCGGCCGCGCCGCCGTCAGTGAGGCCGGTGATGAAGGCTGCGCCGCCGATTCCAGTCGTCAGGCTCGATGGAGCAACCGTACCGTCCGGGACGCCGCCGCACCGACCGCGAGCGTCGCCACTCGCGCGTCGCGTCGCGGCCGAACTGGGCATCGACTTGTCCGCGGTCCCGGGAACCGGGGACGGCGGCGTCATCACGCGCTCCGATGTGGAACAGGCGGCCACCAGCGCGGCATCCGCCACGCCGCCAGTCGCGGCGATGCGGCCGATCGAGGTCTCTCCAAAGCCTCCCGCCGCCACCGCGGGCATGCGCGAGGCGATCGCCGCTGCGATGGCGCGATCGAAGCGCGAGATACCGCACTATTACCTCAGTGAGGATGTCGAACTCTCCCCGGCGATGAACTGGCTGAACACCACCAATGCCGCCCGTCCTGTTCCCGAGCGCATTTTGCCCGCGGCGATGCTGTTGAAGGGAGTCGCTCGCGCCCTCACGCGGTTCCCCGAACTGAACGGGTACTTCGTCAGCAATACGTTCCAGCCCTCGGCGCAGGTCCATCTCGGCGTGGCAATCACGCTCCGCGGCGGCGGTCTCGTCGCACCCGCCATTCACGATGCGGATCGGCTGTCGGTGACTGAACTCATGGCGGCGCTCGCGGATCTCGTCAGGCGCGCACGGCAGGGCGGGTTGCGTTCGTCGGAGATCACTGATCCGACGATCACGGTCACAAACCTCGGCGAGGAGGGCGTGCGAACCGTTTACGGTGTGATCACGCCACCGCAGGTCGCGATCGTCGGATTCGGCTCCATCGATGAGCGTCCCTGGGCCGAAGATGGGCTCATCGGTGCACGGCCCGTTGTGACGGTGTCGCTGTCCGCCGACCATCGCGTGAGCGACGGGTGGCGGGGCGCGCGCTTTCTGCGGGAGTTGCGGCGACTCCTGGGCACGCCGGAGGAACTGTGATGTCTCACGACATCCGGTCCGCGGTACTGGCCGCCATAGCGCGCATCGCGCCTGAGGTTGATCCCGCGACGCTCAAGGGCGACGAGCGCCTTCGCCAGCAGGTCGATATCGACTCCATGGACTTCCTGAACATGGTCATCGATCTGCATCGCGAACTGGGCGTCGACATTCCCGAGTCGGACTACGGCAAGCTCGCGACGGTGGACGATATCGTGAACTACCTCAACGAACGGGTGCGCAGCGCCTCAAGCACCTGATTCGCAGCGGGGAGAGGAAGCGGAATCGGATCAGAACGGACGGGTCACTCGTGCCTCCTGATCGACCGCATCACCAGCCTAATGCGGAACGGCGTGTCCGAGTTCGCGCTCGACGTCTTCGACGGCCTCGTGCATCCTGTCGCGAACGCCGGCGTGGTCATCGACCGTAAGAACCATATAGACACGGTCGTTCGTCGCACGGAGCCTGGAAAAGGCGCGATGGATGGCGGGCATGGTGCGATCCCAGTCCCCCTCGATCACCGTGGCTGCTCCATTGACCGCGTACGGCAAGTCAGCCCGGCTGATCTCATCCACCACATCCGCAACGGGCTCGGCCAGCGCATCGCCGGCACCAACCGGAAACATCGTCAGATTGAACAGCACGTCGGCCTCCTGATCGAAATCAGTGAGAAGTTGACCTACCCTGATGTGTTCCCTCGAGTGGACGACGCGCGAGAGCTGACTCGCGGGTATCCACAGTGGCCATTGCCTGAGTCGGGAGCGATCCGTGAATACAGGACGCTCATGCCGAGATCCCCGGCGAGGCTGGAATGAATGTCGAGGCAGGGCCTGACGCCCGGAGAAACCAGCACTTCCGGCGAGGTCCACGACCGGTTCGATCCGATCGCGTGCAGGTACAGGACCAGCGATTGCCTCTGTCGCAAGGCGTCCTCGGGCACGCGCAGCTCAGCGGTCGCGAAACCGATGACATTGCCGAGGCGAATCCGGGTCCCGCTCGCTGGGGACGGCAGCGCGAAGACGTTCACGTCGAAGAAGGAATGATTTCGCACCTCGAGAACCACGATCTGCTCAGGCGACCCTCTCGCCCGCATTCCTCCGCAGGCACACAGGGACACAATCAGGATGAGGTGGCCGCCAAGGCGCGCGTTCACGTTGGATGACATCTTCCGGATGCCTCGCGATCGAGCGGCTCCGCCCGTGCGATCGGATCGCGATGAACGACGCATAGAAGGGATCGATCACGACACGTGTGCCGTCGCGGCGCCGCAACGCGATGCTGCGCGGGGTTCGCTCCTCGCAGTCGAAGACGTCCCCGGGACGCAATCCGATGACGGGACATAAGAGGCGGACGCTGTCGAACACGATTTCCACCACCTGGACCTGCTCACCGCCTGCGACGTCGGCCAGCGGCCTGAGTCGCGTGTCGTGATTCACGACTTGCATGTCTCCCCCTCGCTTGGCTCCACGACTGCGTCAAGTCGTGAACCCCCGCAGCGTCTGTGGCGTAGCTGCGGGGGTTCCGATCCGCTGGCGACTCCCCAGTGTTCCGATTCGATTCCGCGTCGCTGTGAATACCACGTCATGACGCGCGGACCGCTGGAGGTCTTACCCTCGTCTACGGACTCCCGCGGCGTGACTGTCTGCCGGTCTCCCGTGGGATGGTATCCGTTCGCGACGTTCCGTCCGCGAACGCATGGTCAACCTGCGATCAATCCGCTGCTGCCGTATGAGGGGCAAACCTGATCTCCTGTCCGCATTGCCCTGACCGTGGCGGCGCGGCTCCACGAGCCCGCTAACGGGAGCGCCGCAGGGACCGCAGGAGCCTGGGAAGGGGCCAGGTGTTTGCCACCTTCGCCCCTTCCACCCAGCCTCGCCTGGCCTGGTCGATTCCCCATCGCATGAACCGGAGTTCGGCCGTGGAGTGCGCGTCCGTGTTCACGACGAACACGGCGCCTAACGACGCAGCGCGACGGCACGCGGCGTCATCCAGGTCCAGCCGTTCCGGTTGCGCGTTCACCTCGAGCCAGACCCCCGCCTGAACCGCCGCCCCAAGCACCGCGTCGAGGTCGAACTCAATGGGAGCGCGCCGACCGATCTGCCGGGCTGTCGGATGCGCGAGGATGTCGACGTGCCGGTGCTCGATCGCTCGCAGGAAGCGCTTCGTCTGCGCCGCCCGGTCGAGCGCGAACGAACTGTGCACCGATGCCAGCACCAGGTCGAAACCAGCCAGCGTGTTGTCATCCAGGTCGAGGGATCCGTCGGCATGGATGTCCACCTCGACGCCGCGCAGGATCGTCAGCCGCTTGAGGTGCGCGTTGAGCGCGTCGATTCGCCGCCACTGCTTTCGAAAGCCTGCTGCGTCCAGGCCGCCGGTAACGCGCACGGCTGGAGAGTGATCCGTAACGGCGAGGTATTCATAACCGAGCGCTTCGGCCGCCTCCGCCATGGCCGCCAGCGTGTCGCGGCCATCGCTGTCTGTGGTGTGCGCCTGAAGGTCACCGCGAATGGCGTCGAGTGTAATCAGGTGCGGGAGCGCTCCGGTTGCCGCAGCCTCGAGCTCACCGCTGTTCTCACGCAGTTCGGGCGGAATCCATGGAAGCCCGACCGCCTTGAACATGTCGCGCTCGTCGCGACCGCTGATCCAGCGTTTCCCGCGGAATACGCCGTACTCGTTCAGTTTGAGGCCACGCTCCTGGCCCATCCGCCTGACGGCGATGTTGTGCGCCTTCGATCCGGTGAAATAGTGGAGTGCAGCCCCGAATGACCGATCCGGGATCACGCGCAGGTCAACACGAAGACCCGAGCGAAGCCGGATCGCGGCGCGCGTCCGACCGCGCTCGAGGACTGCCTCAACTTCCGGATACGTGGCGAAACGCTGGATCGCTCCCGGCGCATCGTCCGTCGCCACCAACGCGTCGAGATCGCCCACCGTCTCCCGACAGCGGCGGAAACTCCCGGCCAACTCGGCGCGACTCACGCGGGGCGTCTCGCGCAGATAGGCGAGCAGCTCCTCGCCGTACTGCGCCGCCACCGCGCGCAGTACGCGTCGTTCCTCCGACGTCTGCGCCGCGACCTCACGCAGGATCGCCTCCTCGGTCTTCGTGCCGAAGCCTCGCAGTCGCCTGATTCGCTTTCCCTTTGCTGCGCGAACCAGGCCCTTCACTGTGTGAATGCCGAGCTTGTCACTCAAAAGACGCGCCCGCCGAGGACCGATGCCTCGCACGTGCATGAGTTCCACGGCGCCCTTTGGCGCCTTACGACGAAGGTCACGCATGAGCCGCAGCGTCCCCGAACTCGCGATCTCGGCGATCTTACCAGCCAGATCGTCGCCAATGCCCGGGATGTCGGTCAGCGCGCGTTCACCGTCGAGGTACGACTCGACCGGCTCGGGCAGTTCCTCGACGGAGCGCGCGGCATTCCGGTAGGCGCGAACGCGAAACTCGTTCGCTTTCTCGAGTTCGAGGAGGTCACCGACTTCCCGAAGGATGCGGGCGACCTCGGCGTTCTCGATGCGACGCCGTCTTTGGCGAGGCGGAGCGGTCATGGTCACATGTCGAGTGTGTGGGGTGAAGGGGCACGACTGCAGCCGGGGGATCGCGTGCGTGGGTGAGGGAAAACCTCACAACCTTGCGGCCGGCATCCGATTGGCGCGCCGACGTTTCAGCCCAAACTCCAGTTCAGGAGTGCGGCACAAGGAAGTGCCCAAGGAGTGTTCGCATGAGCGTCGAGACAGCGACCTTCCCGATGAACGCGCAGGTGGCGTCGCGGCTGGATGAAGCCGCACAGCTCCTGGAACAGCAGAAGGCCAATGCCTTCCGAGTCCAGGCGTATCACAATGCGGCGTCAACGATCCGGGAACTGCCGCGAAACGTTGTGGAAGTCCTCCACGAGGAGGGACTGGATGGTCTCGATCGCCTGCCGGGCATCGGCCCGGCGCTGGCGCGCGCCATCAGTCTCATCGTGACGACGGGCCGGCTCCCGATGCTCGATCGACTGCGCGGAGAGAGCGACCCGGTCGCCATTCTCGCCTCGGTGCCGGGGATCGGAACGACGCTTGCTGAGCGTATTCATGAGGAACTGGACATCGGTTCGCTGGAGGAACTCGAGGCGGCCGCGCACGACGGACGGCTCGCAGCCATGGCGGGCTTCGGTGAAAAACGCCTGGCCGGGGTGCGCGACGCGCTGGCAACGCGACTGGCGCGGCGGCGCTTGCCGCGCAGCGGCCGCGTTGCCGACGACAGGCCGGCTGTGGAGGAACTGCTGGACGTCGATCGCGAGTATCGTGCGGCCAGCGCGGCGGGCCGGTTGCACCGGATATCGCCTCGACGCTTCAACCCGCGGCGCACAGCGTGGCTTCCGGTCATGCACACATGGCGCGGCCCGAGGCACTACACCGCGCTCTACTCCAACACTGCCCGCGCGCACCAACTGGGCCGGACGCGAGACTGGGTGGTGCTGTATTTCGACGGCAGCGATGGCGAGCAACAGCATACCGTGGTCACCGCAACGTCCGGACCGCTCAAGGGGAATCGCATCGTGCGCGGGCTCGAAGCCGAGTGCGAAGCGTACTACCAACATCAGCCAACACGTCGGGTGTCGTCATGACAAACACACGAGTCGAATCATTCAGTTCATCGCGCGCCGGATTGGAAGGCGCGACGGCAGCGATCGCCGCTGGCCCGCGTGCCAATCCCGCGCGCCGGGGGCCGATCCTGCTGGCGATTCACGGCGAAGAGCCAACATCCGCCGCCATCACGATGGCGCGGCGGTTGGCCGACTGGAATGAACTGGGACTTCGGGTGGTGACAGTCGTCGAGTACGTGTACGCGTTCAGCGGCGCGCCAGGCATGCCGCCGACGGTGACGATGAACGCGCCGGAGGTGAAGGACCAGCAGGCGGAGGCCGTGCGGCGGCGCCTTGGTGACGCGTTAGGCGAGGAGACGCAATGGACGCTGGACGTCCGGCAGGGATCGCCGGCGCGGGAGATCGCCCGCGCCGCCCATGAGGTCGACGCCACATTCATCATCGTCGATGCCGCGCCGCGTCACGGAGTCCGGCATGTGGTATCCGGTGCGCGCGCGCTGCAGGTCGTTGGCCGATCGTCGTGTCCGGTGCTCTCGGTCGCACCCTCGTTCGCGTTTCCGGCGTCGACCATCGTTGCGGCCATCGACTTCAGTCCTGCCAGCATTCGCGCCGCGCAGGCCGCGCTCCTGTTCGCCGGCGACCGCACCAGGCTGCTGCTGGTTCATTCACCGTTGCCGATTCGCCTGGCGCGCCCGGCTCGCGACGCCGCGGGCGCGCTGTTCGGGGGTGACACCGGAGAATACTTCGCGAAAGTGCGCGAAGAGCTCGATCCGTTCGTTCCGGCCGGCGTGACGATCGAGACACGCACGATCGAGGGCAGCGTCGCGAGCGGCGTGCTGGCGCTCGCCGAGTCGGAGCGCGCCGACCTCATCGCCGCCGGAACGCACGGCCCGGGCCCAGTCGAGCGGTTCTTCGTGGGCAGCGTCGCCGCCGGACTTCTGCACGGCGCGCCATGTCCCGTTCTGGTCTCGCCGCCACCGTGCGCCGCGGAGTTTGTGCGCCTCGAACTGCGCCTGTCGGGTGACGCCACCACGAACGATCCCGCAGCCTGGGGTGGAGTGCTTGCTGAAGCCACGGAGCGCAACGCGGGTCGCAAGGTGACCGTCGAGGTAGACGATCCGGCAACTGGCGGCGCGCGGGTGCAGGTGGAAGGGTTCGTCCTGCGCGGGATCGTCTATGATCCAGCCGACCGTCGCGTCGAAGTCATGATGGACGAGAGGCCCGACGGTGCGGGACACCTGACGCGCACCATCGAGAAGGTCGAATCGATCACGATTGCCGCGTCGCCGGAGGGGCGGGACCGGGCGATCGAGATCTCGCGGGGGCGAGGTCACACGATCGTTCGGTTCGACGACTGACGATCGCGGTCACTTGCGGACGGCTCGGCCAGCATCCGAAGGTCCCGGATTCAACAGGTCGCCTAACGGGATCCTCAGAGGACGGCGCGATGTGGACCTGAGGACCTTCCGGAGCTGGTCCCGGTAAACGAGTTCCTCGACGATTCCGGCGCCGGAGAGCGCGTCGAGGGCGCGCTGTTGCTCGCTGCGCCTGTCCAGCGAATAGATGTCGCGGTACAGGAACAGAGTATCGTCAGCGACCTCGGCTACGTCATACCGAATCCGGATCGGCACGGGAAACTCGAGGAAGATGAGCCGTGTGAAAGACGTGTCCGCCACCAGCGAATCCAGGACCGCGTGTGGCAACGCGGGAGTGCCAACCGCGTGTATGTGCAACGCAAGGGCGATAGCGTCCTGGTTTGCCATCCGCACGCAGCCATGCGACGCCGCGTGGCCGAGTGACTGCACGGCAGGCGTTCCGTGGAGGAAATAAAGCGGCAGGAAGTTGACCTTCACGCGCCCCATGGGGTTGGACGGTCCGGGAGGAGTCGTGCGCTCATTGCGCGCCCAGTCGCGATCCGGAGGTATCCACCAAGGATTCCAGTCCACGGAGGTGATTTCATACTCGCCGCGCGGAGTTCGGTATCGTCGCATTCCGACTGCGACAGTAAAACGCAACACGCGTATGCCGCCGTCGTAGGCATCAAGCCGGTAGGCCGGGAGGTTCAGGTCGAGCTCAAACGCATGAGTGGGCGCGACTGGTCGCGGCGCGTCGAGAGAACGTGACGGCGTCACGGGCGTCCGGACCGGATTGAGCACGAGCCCTGCGACGACGCCAACGTCCGCGCAGCCGCCGGCATCCTCGACGTACGCCGGCGAACCGGTCATGACGAGCAAGAGCGGGAGGAAGAGTTGGGAAGAGCGCACTGAATGAGTCGTTGGAGCCTGACGCAGGCTCAGCGAAATCAGGCTCTTTCGCTATCCTCATACCCCCGACGTGGGCATGACGGCTCCCTGACAGATTCGTTGTCCATCGCGTCGCATCCTGCGTCGGGCGTGCTGCAGGTATGAGAGCGCCGAATCGAGACTGGACCGGCGACCAGGGTTGTCCTGGAAATGGGCCGGCAGCCGTGGCTTGGGGTACGGACCGATGGGGTTCTGTCGCGCATGAGCACTGACGAGTTCGGCGAAGCACGCCCACTTCGAATCGGCATCGCCGGCGACGTGATGCTTGGCCGCCTCGTGAATGACGTCGTTCTCGAGAGGGGGGCGGGCTATCCCTGGGGCGACCTCCGGCCGACGCTCCAGTCGCTCGACGCGTTTCTGGTCAATCTTGAATGCGCCATAACGAGTCGCGTGGAGAAGTGGCGCAATGGATACTACCGCCCTTTCCATTTCCGGGCCGATGCGGTGGCGCTCGACACGCTCCACGCTGGACGGGTGGACCTTGCATCGATTGCCAATAACCACATCGGGGATTTCGGCCCCGATGGTCTTCTTGAAACCATCGCCGCGCTCGATCGGGGCGGCATCGCGCACGCGGGTGCCGGGCGCGACCTGGGTGCAGCGCGAGTGCCCGCGCTCCTGCACGTTGGCGGCCTGCGGGTGGCGGTGCTGGCATTCGCGGATTACCCCGACACCTGGGCTGCGACCGGATCGCTTCCGGGGCTGAACTTCACCAGAGTTTCGGCGACGGATGAGGACTTCGCAGCCGTCGCGAACGCGATTGCCGAGGCACGAGCCCAGGCCGACCTCGTGATCTTCTCGATTCACTGGGGGCCGAACATGCGCGAGCATCCGCCTGACGAGTTCCAGCAGTTCGCGCACCGCGTGGTCGACTCGGGCGCCGCGGTCTTCTGGGGACACAGCGCCCACATCCTCCAGGGCGTCGAATACCGTGACGGCGCCGTGATTCTCTATGACACCGGCGATTTCATCGATGACTACGCGGTAGACCGGAAGCTGCGGAACGACCTGGGCGCCCTGTTCACCGTTGATGCGTTACCGCACAAGGCCGTGTCCGTGTCGATCCGTCCGGTGCGCATCGATCACATGCAGGTGAACGGCGCCCAGGGCGCCGATCACGCCTGGGTGGTCCGCCGGATGGAAACATTGTGCGCGGACTTCGGAAGCATTGTCGCGCAGGATGTCGACGGGACGATAAGGATCGAGCGCGCTCACCATGTCATTCCGTCCGCCCGGCTGGAATAGCGGAGGGCGTGACGGTCAGATCATCCCGGTTCACGCAGCGACTCGCCGGTCTCCAGGCGTCGGATGACGCGTGCGATGAGCGGAGCCACGGAGACCACGTGATGGCCTGGCGTGGCGGGCCACTCGGTTCCTGAAGGCTCGACGGTGTCCGTGACGACCACGTCGCGCACACCCGCGCCGGCAAGGCGATCCGCCGCACCCGGCGCGAACACCGCATGGGTCGCAACGACCGCGCGTACTTCCCGGGCACCGGCGGCTCGGAGCGCGCGAACGCTTTCGACAACGGTGGCGCCGGTCGAGATCATGTCGTCCACGATGATGCACGAGCGGCCGTCCACGTCGCCCACCACGCCCGTGACTTCAACTTCTGTCCCGTCATGGCGGCGTTTGAGGCAGAGGGCCATTGTGCGCCGCAGGCGACGGCTCGTATCGCGCGCGCGGCGCACCGCGCCAAGGTCTGGCGCGACGATAACCGATTCCGCGCCGAGCAGTGGACCGAGCGCGGAGTCCATCACCGACATGGTCTCGATGTCGTCGGTGGGGATGGAGAAGAACCCCTCGACCTGCGGTGCGTGGACATCGAACGTCACCACGTGACCGATGCCTGCTGCTTCAAGCATGGTCGCGGCGGCGCGTGCGCTCACCGGTGCGCGGCGCCCCTGGCGACGATCTGAGCGGGCGTATCCGAAGTAGGGAATGATCGCGGTGATGTGGGAGGCTGCGGCCCTCCGGCATGCGTCGGCGAGCAGCACGAGCTCCATGAGGTGATCGTTGACTGGCGGTGATGTCGGCTGGATGAT
>Ga0209341_10003892_pt1 | contig 13854 bp, 9 predicted proteins | sample RifCSP13_2_FD_184020 | JGI IMG/M metagenome (GOLD analysis project Ga0209341, IMG submission 184020) | Soil microbial communities from Rifle, Colorado - Rifle CSP2_sed 13_2 (SPAdes) (version 2) | ecosystem: Environmental > Terrestrial > Deep subsurface > Rock core/Sediment | place: Rifle...
AGCCGGCCTCGTAATTTTTCTCCCCGAAGGTGACGCGCAGAGGGATGCCGACCAGGTCCGCGTCCTTGAACTTGATCCCGGGCCTTTCGTCCCGGTCGTCGAACAGCACCTCGATCCCCCGGGCGGAGAGCTCCTTTCCCACCCGTTCCGCCTCCTTCACCAGGCCCTCGTTTTTCGTGTTCACCGGCAGCACGCATGCCTCGAACGGAGCGATCGATATCGGCCAGACGATCCCGTCGTCGTCGTGGTGCTGCTCGATGGCCGCCGCCGCGGTCCTCCCGACGCCGATGCCGTAACATCCCATTACGATCGACTGTTCCTTCCCGAAGGCGTCGAGGTAGGCGGCGGAAAGCGCCACGCTGTATTTCGTCCCGAGCCGGAACACGTGCCCGACTTCGATCCCCCGGGAAAAGCGAAAGGGCCCCGAGCACCGGGGGCAGCGGTCCCCCTCCTCGACGAGTCGCAGGTCGGCGTAGCTCTCCGGGAGGAAGTCCCTCCCGGGGACGACATCAACGAGGTGGGCGTCCTTTTCATTGGCCCCCGTCGCCCCGGAGGCGATCCCCCGGACGGAGTGGTCGGCCAGGACACGCACGGGGAGCCCCACAGGCCCCGCGTACCCGGACGGCGCCCCCGTGATCTCGCGCACGCGTTCCTCGCCCGCCAGTTTCACCCAGTCGGCGCCGAGTCGGTTCTTCACCTTGACCTCGTTCACTTCGTGCTTCCCGGAAAGGACGACGGCCACGTCCCCCTTGTCCGTTTCGAACAGGAGGGTCTTGAAAAAAAGGCCCGGGGGAATCCCCAGGAATGCGGACACCTCCCCGATGGTCCGTTTCCCGGGAGTGGGCACCTTCCTCGGGGGGCCCGGCGCGGGGGTGGCGGCGGGAACGCTTCCATCCGGACCGCATTCCGCCTTCTCCACGTTGGCGGAATATTCGCAGGCCCCGCAGGAGACGATCGCATCCTCGCCGGAATCCGCGATCACCATGAACTCGTGGGAGCTTCTCCCCCCGATCGCCCCCGTGTCGGCCTCGACGGCCCGGAAGGCAAGCCCCATTCGCCGGAAGATCCGGCAGTAGGCGTCGTACATCTTCCGGTACGACCCGGCCGCCCCCTCCTCGTCCGCGTCGAAGGAGTAGGCGTCCTTCATGAAGAACTCCCTCCCGCGCATCAGCCCGAACCTCGGCCGGATCTCGTCGCGGAACTTGTCCTGGATCTGGTAGAGGTTCAACGGGAGCTGGCGGTACGAGCGGACCTCCCGCCGGACGAGGTCGGTGATCACCTCCTCGTGGGTCGGACCCAGGCAGAACTCCCGGTCGGCCCGGTCCCGGAACCGGAGCAGTTCCTTCCCGTAGGCGTCCCACCGGCCGCTCTCCTTCCACAGTTCCGCCGGGATGACGGAGGGCATCAGCACCTCCTGCGCCCCCGCGCGGTCCATCTCCTCCCGGATGATTCCCTCCACCTTCCGCAGGACCCTAAGACCCGCGGGGAGGTAGGTGTAAATTCCCGACGCCACCTTGCGGATGAGCCCAGCTCGGAGCATCAGACGGTGGCTTACGACCTCCGCGTCGGACGGGATTTCCTTCGTCGTCGGCATGAGGTACCCCGAGTACCGGATCACCGCGACCTCTCCTTTTCCGCCGCCAGCCGCAAGGCGATCCGGACGACCTCGGCGACGATCTCTTTTTCCCTCACCTTTTTGATGACCTTCCCCCGGACGAAGAGGAGGCCCTCCCCCCGGCCGCCGGCCACCCCCACGTCCGCTTCCCTGGCCTCCCCGGGCCCGTTCACGGAGCACCCCATGACCGCCACCTTCAGGGGGACCGTCATGCGGGAGAGCCGCCGCTCCACCTCGCGGGCAATGCCTGCGACGTCGATCGAGACCCTCCCGCACGTCGGGCACGAGATGAAATCCGGTCCCCGCTCCCGCAAGCCGAGGCTTTTCAGGATCTGCCAGCCCACGCGGACCTCTTCCTCGGGAGGGCCGGTGATCGAGACGCGGAGGGTGTCCCCGATCCCTTCCGCAAGAAGGATCCCGAGCCCGATCGACGATTTCACCGTCCCGGAGAATACCGTCCCCGCCTCGGTCACTCCGATGTGAAGGGGGTAGTCGAACCGTTTCGAGAACAGGCGGTATGCCTCGACCGTGGTCGGGACGTCGGAGGCCTTGAGGGAGAACTTGACCTGCCGGAACCGGGCTTTCTCGCATAGCCGGACGGCCCGCGCGGCGCTCTCCAGCAGGGCTTTCGAGGTCGGCCCCCCGTGCCTGTCCAGGATGTCCTTTCCCAGCGAGCCGGCGTTCACGCCGATCCGGAGGGGGATCCCCCCGGACCGTGCCGCCCGCAGCACTTCGAGGGTTCTCGCCTCTCCCCCGATGTTCCCCGGGTTGATCCGCAGACCGTCCGCGCCCGCTTTTGCGCAGGCGATGGCGATCCGGTAGTGGAAATGCACGTCGGCGATCACGGGAATCGGGGAGGAGGATTTGATCCGCCGGAACGCCCGCACGGACGCCTCGTCGGGGACAGCGACCCGGACGATCTCGCACCCCTCGCGCGCGAGCGAACGGATCTGGGCGATGGTTGCGCGAACGTCCCGCGTGTCCGTGTTCGTCATGCTCTGGACGGAGACCGGGGCCCTGCCGCCCACGTACACGTTCCCGACCCGTATACGGCGGGTCTTTCTCCTATTGATCATCGTGCGGATTACTATAAGCGAGAAGGGGGTTTTCCGTCGATGCCTTTTCCCGGATTTCGGGAGTCCGGGGTCGAAACCGGTCCGCTACTTGGCCGGTAGGGCCAGCGAGAAAATCTGCCGCGCGTCCCCCCCTGCGCCGTCCGTCGCACGGAGGGCCACCTGCGCCTCCCCCTGGAATCCGGCCCCCGGCTTCCACCGGACCGTGCCTCCGTCGAGGACCATTCCCTCGGGGCCTTTGAGAATCTCGATCTTCACCGGGTCCCCGTCGACGTCCTCCACGGAGACGCGATAGGAAAACGTTCCGTCGGGGACGGCGGCGGCGGGAGGTTCCTTCAAAAAGCGGGGCGGGCTGTTCTGGACATCGACCACCGGTGTCGCCGACCACGTCCCGGAGGAAAACCCGTCGTGCGGGTACACCTCGCAATGGACCTGGTCCCCCCTCTTTTCCTCGGCAAGCCGGTATTCCCCTTTTTCCCCTTCCTGTACGACCCGTCCGTTGACCACCCACTTGTACGTCAGTCGGATCGGGTCCCCATCGGAATCGGTAACTCTCGCGGACACCGCAAGCGGGTCTCCTTTCTTCGGAGAAAGGGAGTTGAAGGAGACATCGGACACTGCGGGCAACGAGTTGACCACCTTGATGCGAGGGGATACCACGGTAATCCCCTTCCCGCCGGAGAATGCGTTGGCTTCCACCCAGACATCGTCTCCCCGCTTCGCCTCCCCCGCGGGGAGGCCCGATCCGTCCGACGTCGCCTTCTTGCCGTTGATGAACCATGTCCAGGAGCTTGCCGGCTTCTCGGCATGGGTCCTTTTGTCCCGCAGGACAGCCTGGATGGGATCCCCTCCCGTGGGGGGTGAGGGGAAGAGGGTGACGAGGAGGGATTCCCCGGGCGTTCCCGCCGTCTCGGAAGCCGTCGGTGGGACCGCTTCCCGCGCCCCTTCGGCATCTTCGGCCCCCGCCCTCTCCTGGACGCCCACGGGGGTAGCGGGAGAACACCCCGAGGCAGCCAGGCAGACGACGAGCGCCGCCGCCAGGACTGCCTCCCGAAACCTGTTCCTTGGCACGACGGTCAGAAGACCTCCTTCCAGTACCGGATCGACTTGTTCGTCGTCGGCGACGGGATCTTCAGGGCCTTCACGGAGGATCCCGTCGTGCCGAGATACATCGTGGCCACGCCGGTGCTGCTGACCGAGACCACCGGGCTGGACGGGATGCCGACGTTGGAAAGCGTAAGGATCCGGGTGTCGGCGCTGCTTGAGGTGCTCGAGGCGAAAAGCGCGTAGTTCCCGGCATTATACCCGGGCACGATGCCGAACCCGTAGACCCTCGCCGTCCCGCCTATGGAGCAGTCTCCCGTGTTCGGCTCGAAAGTCGTGAAAAAGAGGTTGCTGTTGAAGACCGTCGGGTTGGAGAGCATCTTCTCCGCCACGACCGGCAATTCCCCGAACCAGCCCTTGTCGTTCGCCCCCAGCGTGGGGAAGGAGGCGCTGCTGTCGGTGACGTTGGCAAGGAATGTCGTCGCGTTCGCCAGGTTGCCCTCCGTCTTCGTCGTCGTGGTCATCCCGTGCCGGGTAAACATGTCGCTGTCGAACACCCCGAACACGGCTCCCTTCATCCCCCCCATCGGATCGTTCCGGTCGCCGGTGCCGAAGTAGATCCACCAGTAGGGATAGGCTCCGGATCCTTTTGCGAGGGAGGTCTTCGAAAAGATCTGCTTCGAATAGGTCGAACCCGTAATGGCGAAAAAGGGGTCTCCCCCGAGACTGAACACGCCGGTGTTGTCCACGGCGGAACGCCATATGTTTCCGCTCAGGTCCCCCATATACACTCGCTCTATGTACCCGTATGGGTCGTTAAGAATGGCCGGGGGGGCCACCACCTGCCCCATGGAGGCATGGGTAAGGGTCTGGAGGATCTGCCCGCTCCCCGCGTCCAGGACGAGGATCGCCTTTCCCTCGACCCCCGGGTCCGTCCAGAAGACGGTGGTGGTGGATGCGGGGTAATCCTTCTTGTCCGAATTGTTCGGAAAGGTCACGTTGTCGAACGATATGGCGGTTTTCGAGGTGTAGCTGCCCGTCGCCGTATAGGTATTGTACACCCATTTGCTTCCCTGCCTTTCGTAGAGCGTAACCGAGAGGGTGATCGCTCCGCTGCTCGGGGCGTCGCCGGTGCTCGCCACGGAGATCGTGTACGGATTGTTGATGTTCGGGGAGAGATCGGCGAGAGCGTCAAGCGTCGTCGCCCCGGCCGAGCCGCCCTTGCCCCCCCCGACCACCGCCACCCATTGATCGTACCCGTAATCCTTCTGGGAGATGGTAACGACTTTCCGGATCTTGCCGATCGCGGGGGTGGACCAGGTCTGTCCGAGGTAGGACGTCTGGGCCTTGGTCAGCTCCCACTGGACCTTCGGGTCGTCGGGGTCGGTGATGTCGAGGGCAAAATAGCCGTTCCCCCCCTTCCCCGCGCCCCCGATCAGGTAGGTGTGCCACTCGGAGACCGTGTGCGCGTCGACATGGTCGCTGTTGCTGTCGACCCAGATGTCGGCCACCGCCGGAGTGGAGTCCACGTAATAGTTGTGGATCGCCGGGTACTGGTAGAAATTTTTCACCTTTCCGAGGAGGAAACCGGGGAGGTAGGCCCACTCCTCGTCGCCGTCCCCTCCGTCATAGGCGGGGGGCGTCGTGCTGCCGTTCCATACGCCGGCGTTGAAGGCGTGGAGCATCCCGTCGTTGGCGCCCGCTATGATGATCCGCTTCCGGTGGGCGTTGTTGGCCACGAACTCCTGGCGGGCATCAAGACCGCCCAGATCCGCGTAGTACGGGGAAGGGCTTCCGACGAACACGGGCGTGGAATGGAAGATGTCCCCCAGGCCAAGGCCCCGCACTTGGCTGATCACTCCGGACAGGTCTGCGCTCGAAACGCCGAGGTCGGCAGCCGTCACTCCGCTGGAAGGATTGTCGAGGAATTCCCTCCTCGTCCCCCCCACGGACGTATAGAGATTGCGGGCGGAGGATGACATGAATCCCAGCCTCGTGGCCGCGTCCCAGTTCTGCACCAGGGGGTCGGGGATGGAGCCGTCGGCGTTCAGGTCGAACGACCGGAGGTGCCCCGGCCACATGGCGCTGGCGACTCCCGAACCGGTGGCGGGGGTGAAGGAGGCGACGAACAGACGGTTGGCATCGGACGTCCTCACCGCGGGGACGACGGGAGCGACGAACTCGAACGTCGAGGATTGCAACTGGGCCACCATGTTCTGGAAGATCGCCGAGGTCTCCACGTCATTGGGGGTGGAGAAGAAGGCGATGCGACCGGCCCCCCCCGTCTCGTCCGCTGTCTCATCGACAGCCGAGGTATTCCGGGTAATCAGGCGTCTCAGCTTGTTCCTGTCCCCGGGGTTGCTGACCCCGATCCCGAGGATGAACATGGAGTAGGTGTTGTCGAGGACGGTGCTGCTCCAACCCGCGCCGGACATGTCCGAGCCGTCCGTGATCAGGAGAATGACCTTCGGGCGGCAGGAGGCGGAGCTGTCCGCCGCGGGATTCGAGGTGGCGTATGAGAAATAGCTCGCGATGTCGCTCTTGGGGAACGAGGCCGTAGTTCCCGATAGGGGAAGGGGGCTGGTACTGGTGAGGGCGTACACGTTGTCCCAGACGCTTTTGTACGACCAGTCGCCGTAGGGGGGCTGGTTCGGGGTGGTCGGGGGAGACTGGACCTGGAAAGGCGCCGCAGTCGAATGGTGCACGGCGCTGTCGTACCAGAGCACACCGATCCGCTGGGACAGGTACAGTTCGTCCTCCACCGTGATGAGCGACCGGAACTGCGATACGGCGGCCGCATAATCGGGCGCCGAAGCCCCGTAACTCGCGTCCTTGTTCCCGTCCGCGTTCAGAACCCGGAAGAGCGACTTGAGCGCGAGGTCGTATCGGGTGAAACGGAGATCCCCGTCGAGGTCCAGGGAAGAGTTGTCGAGGACCGTTGCCATGCTCGCGCTGCGGTTGAGCACGATGAGCAGGTTCGGGTACGCCCGGTACCGGAAGACATCCTCGTCGCTGGCCGGCCACGCCGTTTTCGGCCACGGTAAGACGGATGCCGCGATCAGTATGACGATTGCCGCAAAGGGGATATGACGCCGACCTTTCATGGCAGGTTCCTCCTCAGTATCCCGTCCCGGAAGGGACGGGCCCGTAGGCCGCCCCGGCGTCGATGATCCGCTGGCCGGTGAACGCGCCCGGGGGACGTCCCGTCGAACGCACGTTGAAGACCACCCGCACCCACCCCGTGTCGTACCCGGGGATCGCTTCCGCCCCGACCGACGTCGTCGCGACGTTGTACGTGGACCCGTTCGCGAGCGTGAGGCCGGTCGCCGTCGTCATCACGGGGAGGGTGTCGATCCCGTAATAGCCCCCCGCCTCCGCCGCGTTCAGCGCCGACCTCCCCGCCCTCGTATAGTTGGCCATCTCCAGTTCCGACGAGGTGATGCTCACGGCGTAGAGTCCCAGCGCGGTGAGGATCACGAGGAGAAGCATGGCGATCACCAGGGCCGTTCCCCGCTCCCGCGGCCGGTTTCCCATCGGCAGCCTTCCGTTCATGGCGCGATCCCCGCGTTTCGCAGGTCGACCAGCATCTCCATGTCGCGCCGCCGGTGGTTGCTGTAAGGAGCGAGGGCGGCGAGGTTCGTGCGGTTCCACTTCGGTCGTGGCCCCTCGCTGTAATCCTTCTCCGCATTGCGGGACCGTCCCATCAGGGAGAGGCGGACCTTGCGGACGTTCTGCAGTTGCGTCGGGTTGGCCACGAACCAGTCACCGTCGTATTCGTTGCCGTTGGCCAGGATCAGCCGCACCTGCATGTCCTCGATGTCGTCGGCGACGATCTGGGGGTCCAGCGTTCCGACGCCGCTGAGCACGTTCTTCACCAGCGTCGGGTGCGCGGGGTTCGAACCATCGAGGAAATACCCCGCGTATTTGATCTTGGCGACCGTGGACCCCTCCCCGTACGCCTTCGAGAGGTCCTTCCCGAAGAGCCCCTGCGGGTTGTGCTGCAGCATGTTCGATGCCTGCACCTGGGTCACCTGAAATACATCCGCACTTGCCGAGTCGAAGACGATGGCGACATCTCCTTCCACCCACCCCGTGACATCCACCACCTTGAGCTCCGCCGAGGTGTTCGGCATCGAAGAGGCAAGCGTCGTCGCCGTGGCCGAGAGGTAGATGATGTAGACGTTGTCCGATCCCGTCGCCCCTCCGTCGGAGAAGCCCAGGCCCGAGACCATGGACACGGAGCCTCCCCCGATGAGCAGGGCGGGGAGGACCATCGTGACTTGGGGGGGAATGCCGAACCCGGCGTTGCGCAGGTCGATCTCGACGTAGTTCATGGCCCCCCGGACGTTCTGTTGCGTCTCGGCCACGGCGTTCTGGGCCAGGTACGACCTCTGCTGGATATTGAAGCTGGCGAAGATCGCGGTCATCGAGAGGGCCACGATGAAGAGGGCGACCACGACCTCGATCAGCGTGAACCCCGCTTCGCTCCGGTATCCGGCGTCGCCCCCCCCGTTCCCCTTCGCGCTCATGACACGTTCCCTTTCTGCGTCACCAGCAGGGTCGAATGCCATTTCCCCTTTTCGTCCCGCCAGCACCCCCACACGGAGATCGTCTTGAGGGTGATCGTCGTGTTTTCCACGTTCCAGACCCGGTAGATGCGGACCCCCTTTTTCGTGACGACCGACTGCACGCCGGCGTCCGCCGGGATCGTGGCGTACTCGGGCTGCTTGGGCGTCCCCGCCGTGATGCCGGCCGAGGAGACGATGTTGTCGAATGCCGTCCGACGGAACGTTTCCATCTGGTCCTGCGCGTACTGGGTGGCGATGACGGTCTCGTTGGCCGCCGCGTTCCCCTTGATGGCGGTGACCTGGAGGAGCGCGAGCCCGAGCAGGCCGACGGAGAGGATGGTGAGGGCGATCATCACCTCGATCAGGCTGAATCCGCCCGGCGAGGCGGCGCGGCGGATTTCGTTCACTGGAGTTTCACCCTTGCCGTTCCCAAGGTGACGGTGATCGTCTGGTTGTCCGAGGCGTTGTATTTGTTGACGATTTGCACGTTCCCGTTGGAGCTGGCCGTCCCGTCGGTGTTGAACGTCACGCTCCCGCCGGCAACGATGTCGCAGGTGGATGGGGCCTTGATCTCCTGCCGCACGAATGCAGGCGTGGTCCCAAGGTGGCGAAGGCGTATCGTTTCGTTTATCGTGTCGACCACGACCTCGTGGGCTATTCCCGTGGTCATGGCGCGGTTTCTCCCCTGCTGAAACTCCGTGTACGCGTCCCGGACGAACCCCGTGAACCGTGTGTGGTGCACCCACTGCTTGAAGTTCGGTACCGCGAGAAACGCCATGATCCCGACGATTACGAGGGCGACCGTGATCTCGATCAAGGTGAACCCGTCGGTACGATTCATCGCGAAATCCGGAAAACGTATTCGATATCCCCCCCGTCCCCGTCGGAAACGAGAAGGACCACTGGAATTTCGCTTCCCTGGGGTACGGCGGATTCCTCCCATGACACGGCGGTGCCGGACAGGGTCACTCCCTCCGGGAGCGATTTGGGGCGGATGGAAACCGGGTCGCCGTCGGGATCCGTGACCCGTACACGTCCCGTATACCCTGCTCCGCTCCCCCGGGAGACGTCCACCCCCTCCACCACGGGAGGCGCGTTGACGATACGGACCTTCTGCGAAAAAGCCTTTGATCCCAAAGCAATGCCATCGTATACCTGAACTTCGGCATGAACCCAGGAATTCTTGGTTCCCTTCCCTGGAGACAGCGTCTCGGCCGTCTCTTCCTGGATTTCCCTATCGTCCAGGAACCAGCGGCACCGGTGGGAGACCGGGTCGCCATCGGCGTCACGCGAGGAAACGACCAGTCGGAGGGTGTCTCCCTTCTTCGGAACCGGGGGGGAGATCGACACGGATACGATCTCGGGCAGGGCATTTTGGACGATTGCCTTGGGAGAATCGACGGAGATCCTCTCGTCATTGACCGTTACCTGCGCCCGTGCCGTGATTACATCCCCCCGCCGGAGGGACGTTCCCGCAAGCCGGTCGATTTCTCCCCTTGTTTCCCCTCCATTCACGTACCAGCGAAGATCCTCCAGGGCAACCTTGCTCCCCGGAGGGGAATTCATTAACACCGCCCGGACGCCGGTCAGGGCATCCGGCCCGGCGGGGACAAGCCCAAGGGAAACACCGCCGGCCCGGGAAGGGATTGAAACCGGAATGCCGGATTCGGACGGGGGTTTGCCCTCCTTTGCGACCGTCGGATCGGACGGGGACGAAACCATTGCCCGGTCCCCTCCCGCTTTCCCGCACCCCGAAAGGCAGAGGGACAGGAGGAGGACGACGATTACGATTTCCGGCCTTCGGTACCTCACTGGGCGATCCATTCCTTCCACTTTTTCAACTTTTTGAAGGAAGCAGGGGTATCGACGGGAATCACCGTCATTCCGGCATTTGTCGTCCCGATATAGAGAGACGCGCCACCGCTCGCATTCATCGAGAGCACCGGACTGCTCGGGATCCCCCCGCCGGCAAGCTGCGCGGAGCGCTGTTTCCCGGTGACCCCGGTCACGGCAAGGATCCCCGCGCCGGCTGTCGCCGTTGTGCCCGCAGGCGCCTGGAGGTTTAACGACAAGCCGTACAAACGTGCGATCCCCCCGCCGCCGCACGGGTCATCGGTCGGTTGGAAGGTCGTAAAGTAGAGCTGCCCGTTGAAGACGACCGGGCCCGTGAGGACCTTTTCGCCGGTGTTCGGCATGCCCGCGAACCAGCCGTTTCGTCCGCCTGCCACCGTGCCGAAGACGGTCTGGTCGGTGTTCGACAGCACGCTGGAAAAATCCGACAGGTTTCCGTCGTTGTAGGGACTCCCCGGGTCACCATCCCGGATCGCGTAAAATTTCCCGGTTCCGCTCCCCTGGGGATTTTCCTGGTCTCCCGCTCCGTAATAGATCCACCGGTTCAGCGCCCCGTCAAAAGCGACCTCCGGTTTGTTGAAGAAGGGCTGCGCCGGAGGAAGGGTGGACGGGGCGAAGATGCGCTTCCCGCTCCAGCCGGAGGTCACCGTCTTGGACGAACTGCTGTAATCCCCTGTCGCTTTCACGTCGAACCTCCACAGCTGACCCCCGTGATCGACTTGGTAGACGTAATCCACGTAATTGTCGCCATTGGTGTCGATGGGCACCGGAGGAGAAACGAAGGGATACGACATGCCGGAGTCGGACGCTGCGTCAAGCGTCCAGATCACCTTCCCCAGCCCGATATCGATGACGTAGAACGCCTTGCCGAGGGGACTGACGAGCGCCTCTCCCGCATTGTGGGCGGATAGTTTTCTGTCTGCATTCCCCGTGGAGGGGATACCGGTAAAGCTCGTCGGGGTGATTGCGCCGTACTCGGCGAGATCCGTTCCGATCTGAAGCGTGCCGGAAGCGGGGAACCCTTCCGTGGAGGTGACGGAAATACTGGTTGCTCCCGCGATCACGTTCGCCGTCAGGGTCGGCGGGGTCCAGTATCCGCCCCCGACGAAGACGACCCAGCGGTCTTTCACGACCCCTCCGTCGGTGATCTTGACTTTCCCGATCGCCGGCGTCGACCAGGACTCCCCGAGGGTCGTAATGTCGGATCCGGTGAGCTCCCAGAGCAGCCTGGAATAATCATTCGCCGTGACTTGCGACGAATTGGGGGTGGCTCTGTCCGGAGGATGGGTGACATCGAGGGCAAACAGGCCCCTGCCCCCCTTTCTCAGCCCGGAAACGAGGACCGTCTTCCATTCCGAGGATTGCTTGACGTTGTCGCCGTTCGCATCCAGCCACACGTCCGCCACGGCGGGGGAACCGTCCACCAGGTAGGGGTGACTCGAGGTCGTGGTCACTCTCATATGGTTCAGCTTGCCCAGAAGCATCCTGGGGATATAGGCGAAGAGCTCTTCCCCTGTCCCGTCGTCGTAGCTCGGGGGGGTGAGCGAGGTTCGCCAGATTCCCGCGTCGAACGCGTGGAGCATCCCGTCGTTGCCCCCCGTATAAATGACTCGCTGACGGTGTTCCTGGGTTTTCAAAAAACTTTGGCAGGAGCCCGACAGGCATTCCGCCGTGGAGAAGCCCGTATCGAAAAAGAACGGGTTGGGCGACCTTACCAGGACCGGGTTGGAATGGAAAATGTCCCCCAGCCTCCTGGCCTGGTTTGTCCGAAGGACCACGTTGTTGATCAGGTCGTCCCGCCCGGAGGACGGCACGCCGAGGACGTTGTTGTCCAGCCAGCTGTTGGAGGAGGAGAAGGCCTGGCGGGACCAGGTTCCCGAGGAGTACGACGCGGTGTACACGTTCCTCGGCTCGGAGCCGTAGTTCCTGTTGATGCTGTACAGTGTTTCCCCGCCGTCCCAGAAAACGACCAGGGGAGACGTCAACGCCCCGTTGTCCTGCAGACCGATGCAGCCCAGGTGGCCTTCCCAGAAGGTTTCGGGTGCGTTGGCCGGGATGAACGTGGCCAGGTACAGCTTGTTGCTGTCGGTGGTCCGCACCGCGGGGACCACGGGGTAGGTGAACGAGCGGGACTGCACGATGATGCTGTCAAAGGAGTACTGCAGCGCCGTCAGGAGGTCGTCGGCGTTGTTCGAGAAAAACGCATTTCCGGCGGCGAGCGCGGTGTTGTCGCCGCTTTGCGCCGCCTGGTCGTACTCGGCTGCGGTGAGATCGATCCCCTTTTGCTCGGCCATCCTCCGCAACACCTGGCGAAGCACCTTGAGATGGGGCTGGTCGGATCCCGAATTGTCGACGAGCATCCCCACCCCTACGACAAACAGGGAAATCCCGTTGTCCGCGAGGAGCTTCGCCTGGCGAATGCTTTCGGAGTTCCTCGCGATCTGACCCTCGTTGCCGTACCCCGGGATCCCGTTCGCGTTGAAGAAGTTGATATCCCCGTAATTGCCGTCCGGATAATACTTAGGCAAGCCTCCGGTTCCCCCAAGAGCGATCGTGTCTTCCCCGTCCGTGACGAGAACGATAAACTTCTTCCGGCAGGCAACGGCCAGGTCCCCGGCGGCGGCGGTGGCGAAGTAGGTCTTCGCCGCATCGAGCGACCGGGCCATCGGGGTCGGATTCCCGCCGGGGGTAAAGGAGGTTTTGATCGCCCCCCAGAGGGAACGGTAGGAATTGGTGTAGGGGGGCTGATTGCTCTCTGCACCTGCGGTTTGCACCGGGACCTGGATCCTTGAAAATCCGTTCCAGGTCGTGTCCGGCCCGTATAACATCAGGCCGAGCCGAAATCTCAGGGCATTTTCGTCCCCTGTCGCGGTGATGTTCTGGTTGAATAGGTAACCGTCGGTGCCGGACGTGTCCGGCAGGACATGGGATCGTTGCGTCGGGTACGAGAAAACGTTTCCGGAAATCGTGACCGTGGATTGGTCCGCGTTCAGGAGTTGGTAAAGGACCCGATAGGTCACATCGACACGGCTGCTCACCTGCGCGCCCGACCCGCCGAAGGTTGCGCGGTCGGCCCCGTCGAGATCCCCCACCTCGGATCCCCCGTAGTTGCGCGCCATGGACCCCGAATCATCGAGGATCAAAAGCACGTTCGGCGTGGCCTGCGCCTTGAAGATTTCGGCATCGTCGCCCCTTGCCGCACGGGGGAGGAAACCTGCGAACGTCACCGTGACGATCAGGACGAAAACGAACCCTTTGTTGCCGCTTCGACGCTTCGACGCCATCTCCATGCCTCCTCTGCGCTTCCTTAGCACCCCTAGTAATTCGTCCCCGCGGGCACCGGCCCGTAGCTTACATCGGCATCCACGCGCACACCCCCCGTGAACCCCGAAGGGGCCTGGCCGCTCGAGGTGACCGAAAAGATCGCGAACTTGTAGTTCGCACCGAAGCCGGGCTCGGGCACGGAGGCGCCCGTAATGTTGGACTGTACCGTGTAGGCGGCGGTCATTCCGGTTGCGACCGTGAGCGCCGCCGTATAATCGGATCCCGCAGGGTAGATGGTCGGGAGCTGCGCGATGCCGAAATACACCCCGGATTCGGCGGTGTTGCGGGTGATCGTTCCGACCCTGTGGTTCAGGGCGATGTTCATATCCGTGGTGGAAATGCTGACCGCGTAGATCCCGACGGCGGTCAGGAGCACGAG
>Ga0209341_10003894_pt1 | contig 13852 bp, 9 predicted proteins | sample RifCSP13_2_FD_184020 | JGI IMG/M metagenome (GOLD analysis project Ga0209341, IMG submission 184020) | Soil microbial communities from Rifle, Colorado - Rifle CSP2_sed 13_2 (SPAdes) (version 2) | ecosystem: Environmental > Terrestrial > Deep subsurface > Rock core/Sediment | place: Rifle...
GATGAACCCCGGCCAGTCGAACAGGTGCTCCACGTTGGCGCGGCGGCCGGTGAGCAGGTTGTCCACGCAGAGCACCTCGTGGCCCTCCCGCAGCAGCCGTTCACAAAGGTGCGAGCCGATGAAGCCAGCGCCTCCCGCAACAAGAGTTTTCATCGCCGCGATCCCCTTCCAGTAGTGCTCGCCGCCGGGCTGAGAGCGGACTCAAGCAGTGGTGTCAGGACCTTCTCAGCCCCGAAGTATTCCTCGGCCAGCGCCCTGGCGGCGGCGCAGTGCCCGACGTAGTCGGCGTTGACGTCGGCCAGCGCGGCGGCCGCGCCCTCCGGAGAGTCGAACGCGACTACCCCGCGGCCGACGGGGAGCCAGCGGGAGAAGCCCGTGTCCTGGAGGACGGCGGGCCGACCGCTGGCCAGGTAGTCCGCGCTGCGCTCGCTGAACCAGCCGCTGCCGGTGACCACGTAGCCGTGCTTGGCGATTCCAAACTCGCCCTTGGAGTCCTGGAGGTAGCGCTGGTACGTCCAGGGATCCCTGGTGGGCACCCTTGGGTCGACGACGCGCCAGCCGCGCCCGCGAAGGAGGTCAAGCGGGGCGCTGAGGCTGCCGACCGCCAGCTCCAGGTTTACGCCCGTCGCCTGGGGCAGGTCAAAGTATGGGCTGAAGGAGTCCGACTTCATGCCGTAACGCTTCCCTTCATGCTCCAGAGCCGCATAGCTGTCCCACTGCATGACGGTGGTGAACTTCCCGTCCGCCGGGCCGGGCGTGATGGGCCAGGCTCCCAGGGCCACGGGCTGCCGAGTGGGCTGCCAGGGGAAACCATCGTCCGGGACGAGACATTCCGCTGAGCCGGCGTTCTCCGCGAAGGAGAAGAAGGCGTTGTGCGCGAGGGCGCGCTGACGGCGGGCCGGATCCGTGAGGTGACGCACCTGGGTAAACACCGGGTCGGTGTCGATGAGGATGCGTGTGGGGACCTCCGCCAGCCAAGGCCGCAGCGGGTTGGCGCCGGAGACGTTGAGGACCACGTCCGCCGTGGCGCAGAGGTCGAGGATGCGGCCGGCGCACGGCCCCAGCCAGCGCCTGGTGGGGGCGTCGTAGTAGGCCCAGCGGTCCCCCAAGCCCAGGCGGCCGAAGGCGGACCGGGTGAAGCGGAGGCCGTAGTCCGGGTCGGTGTCGGTGACGTTCCGCACGGGGTCGTAGCAGCTCCAGGGCTCGTCGCCACTGTCCTCGGCGAAGTACACCTCGTGGCCAAGGCCGGCCAGGCCCATTACGTACTGGAGGTAAGGCCAGGCGTTCCCGCCCACGGGAAAGCGTACGATGTAGCCGAGGACGATGACGCGCAGGCCGCCCGGGGCGCCGTCAGACGCCAAGCTCATCAAGGAACCTCCTTAACACCCTCCGCGCGTCCAGGAAATCATGGGCGATCTCGGCGGCACGGCGGGAATGGCGCTCGTAGTCGCCGGCGATCTCCGCCAGGGCCGTCGCGGCCTCGTGCCTGGTCCGCACGGCGAAGAGACCTTCGCCGCACGGGAGGTGATCGCTGAAGCCGGTCTCCTGCATGACCACCGGCCGGCCGGCCGCCAGGTAGGCCGCGCTGCGGTCGCTGAACCAGCCGCAGTTCGTGGCCACGTAGCCGTTCTTGCAGACGGAGAACTCGCCCCTGGAAGCGCGGACGTAGCCGGCGAAAGAGGCGAAGGAGACCGTGACCTCGTGGGCGTCTCTGATTCGCCAGCCCACCTGCTCCAGCTCCGCCTGCGGGACGCCCTTGCCGGACACCGCCACCTCCAGAGGCACAGGCGCCTCCATCGGCAGCTCCCGAAACTTGCCGAACTCAACGTCCTTATGGCCGTACGCTCGTCCTTCGTACTGCAGCGGCTCGTAGGACTGCCAGTTCATCACCGTAGTGTATGGGGCGTCCGCACCGCCGGCCCCGCCGCCGTTCGGCTCGAAGAGCTCTGGGACCACCGGGTGGAAGATATGCCGCCACGTCCTGCCCGCGGTGGGCGCGGAACTCCGGCCCGTCCCGATGTTGCGGCCCGTCGTGTAGTGATGGTCGTACTCCGGATCCCCCTCGCCCGCCGCCGCACGATTGGCCATCTTCATCTGCGTGAAGCCCGGCTCACCGTCGATGAGCACCCGCAGGCCGGCGCCCTGAGCCTCGGGCAGCCAGGAGCCGTGGGTTCCCATGTCGATGAACAGATCCGCGCCCCTGAGGACCGCCTCGATGCTCTGTCGGGGCATGCCGTGGTACGTGCCGGCGGCGTCGACGAAGCACCACCGGTCCTCCAGGCCGAACCTGGCGAGAAGCGCGTTCAGCGCGGCCACGCCGTAGGAGCAGTCATCGGTCATGACGTCCCGCGAGGGGTCGTAGCAGGAGTTGGGGTAGCTGGCCTTCTCGACGAAGTAGATGTCGTGGCCCAGCCTTTGGAAGCCGACGACGTACTGGAGGACCCAGGACATCATGCCCCCCAGCGGATAGCGGACCATGTAGGAGCCGAGGACGATGCGCGCCATGGTCAACGCCTCCCCGCCGGGCCGTCCGCGCGCACGTGGGCGGCGATGAACTCGTCCCGCACGGCCTTCACGATGGCGCGGGCGCGCTCGCGGCACTCCCGTGCCCTGGCCCGCGCCTGCGGCGTCAGGCAGTAGTCGAAGGCCTCGCTCAGCGTCTCGTCACGCAGGGAGTCGGCGGTGAAGACCAGCGGCCAGCCCAGCGTATCGGCCTGGCGCTTGACCTTCGCCCCACCAGCGATGGGGTCGATGACGATGGCCGGCACGCCATTCTTGATGGACAGCGCCGTGCCGTGGAGGCGCGTCGTGACCAGCAGGTCCATGCGGGCGACCAAGGACTCTACCTCTGCCGAGGTGCGCAGGCCGGTCTCGTTGACGTCGAGACGGGTATCGATGGGAACCGCCGCCACCTCGCGGCCGCTCAGCAGGCGGCGGACCGCCTCGTTGGCGGCGCCGTGCATCGCCCGGCCCCCGTACTCCTCCTGCGGGTGCACCAGGACGACGCCGACCACCGGCACCAGCGTCCGCTCCGACAGGAAGGAGATGTCCGGCCGGGACGTTCGGTCGCTGTCGCGTTCCAGGAGGAGGTCGAAGGGGTTCCAGACATCCAGCGGCTGGAGCATGGAGAGATTGAGGCCCACCAAGCGGGCGCCGGGGAAGCGGGAAAGGAACTCAGAGGTGAGCTCGTTTTTGCCGAAGGGCCCGCAGACGAAGACGACGAGGTCGTACTGGGAAGGGTCGACCGCGCGCCAGTCCACGCCGTCCGAGAAGGGTGGGGCGTGAGCGATGTGGCACTCGTACCCGGCTTCTCGAAGCCACTCGCCGGCGAGGTCGCGGGAGATGAGGTCGCCAGCGGTGGCGCCCATCTCCTCGAAGCTGAACCAGCCTGCCACCAGCGCTTTCACCGGACCGCCTCCCGGGCGCCGGCGGCGCTGGGGCTCATCGCCTGCTCCAGCAGACGGCCCAGCACCGTGGCGGAGTCGAACCAGCGCTCTGCGATGGCGCGCGCCGCTTGGCAGTGGCGGGCGTAGTCGCCTTGCACATCCGCGATCGCCGCCGCCGCACCGTCCACGGTGGCGAAGGGCAGGACGCCCTGGCCGGTGGGTAGCACGCGGCTGAAGCCGGTCTCTTGGAGGACTGCCGGGCGGCCCGCCGCCAGGTAGCAGGCAGAGCGGCAGCTGAACCAGCCCGGCTGACCGACGACGTAGCCGTTCTTGGCGACGCTCCACTCCGCCGTGGACGTCCGCAGGTACTCGCGGTAGGAATCGACGTCCGGGCAGACCTTCATCGGGTCGACGACGCGCCAACCGCGGTGGGCGAGGAGGTCGCGCGGGGTCCGCTTGGTCTTGCCTGCGTTGGCCGCCACCTCCATCATGGCCGGCGCGACGAGCGACGGCAGGTCCACGAAGCGCATGAACTCCACGTCCTTCTGGCCGTAAGTCTTTCCCCGGAAGGTCACCGGCTTGTAGCTGGTCCAGTTCATCACGGTGGTGAAGACTCCGCGATGGTCCGAGGCCGGCTCCCACTCGGAGAGCAACACCGGCTGCCGGGTTGGACGCCAATCGTAGCCGGTCTCCGGGACCTCCTCCGACAGGCTCTCGCCGAAGGTGAAGTGCACGTCGTGCAGGTCGATGAGGTTACGGAAGTCCTGCTGGCCGCGGCCTAGCTTGACCTGCGTGAATACCGGGTCGGAATCGATGTAGGCCATGCGGCGGGCGCTGCGATACTCCTCGGGCCGCTGGAGCGTGCCGGAGACGTTGATCAGGAGGTCCGCCGTCGCCACCACTTCGGCCCGCCTGGAGCCTGAGAGGCCGAACCACTGCGGTCCCCAGGGGAAGCGGTAGGCCCACCTGTCGCGCAGCCCGAAGCGGGACATGACCTCGTCCAGATAGGCCACGTTGAAGCCGCAGCTCTTGCTGACGCCGTCCTCGTGGGGGTTGTAGGGCCACTGGCCCGTGTCCTCGACGTAGTAGACGTCGTGGCCGAGGCGCGCCAGACCGGCGGCGTACTGGACGTAGTCCCAGGTCACGCCCCCCAGCGGGTACTGCGCGATGAGCCCGGTAACGATGATCCGGAGGCGGGAGTCCGTCATCTACAGCAGCCCTACCCTTCGCAGGAGGTCGCCGATGACGCGCTCGGCATCGAAGAACTCGCGGGCGATGCGCCGGGCGGCGGCGGAGTGCCGCCGGTAGTCGGCGTGGACGGCCTCAATGGCGTCCAGGGCCTCCTCCTCGGTGGAGAAGGAGAACAGGCCTTCGCCGGTGGGAAGGTAGCGACTGAAGCCGGTCTCCTGCATGATCACCGGCCGGCCGGCCGCCAGATAGCAGACGCTGCGATCGCTGAACCAGCCGCTGCGGGGCCGGACGTACTGCTCCTTGGCCACAGTGAACTCGCCCAGGGAGCGACGGATGTACGCGAAGTAGTCATCGGGGTCCTTGAACGTGGCCGAGGGGATGGTGCGCCAGCCGTGACGGTTCAGTTCCCCGATCTCCTCCTCCGATATGGAGGAGACGGCCAGCTCCAGCGGCAGAGGTGAGCGAGAGGCGACGTTCATGAAACGCAGGAACTCGTGGTGCTTGCTCCAATGCCACGGCTCGTCCTGCCAGACAACGTCCTTGGCGGTGTGCCGCCACTTGGCGATCGTGGTGAGGGCCGCGCCCGCGGGCGGCGGCCCGTCCGTCTCCCACCAGTCGGCGCATACGGGAGGCGCCGTGGTCAGCCATGAGTGCCGCTCCACAGGGACCAGACAGTCGGCGGCGTTGAGGTTGGCGCCGTAGGTAAAGCGATGGTGGTAGGCGTCCAGCTCCTGGATCTTCGCCTCGTCACCGTTGGCGACGGCCACCTGGTCCGCGACGGGGTCCGTCTGCAGGTAGACCAGGCAGCGGATCCGGGAGTGGTGAGGCAGGAGCTCCTGGGCGCCGCAAAGGTTGAAGACGGCGTCGGCCTCGCCGTAGAGGCGCGCGAGTCCATCCATGTCCCGGGCGCCGCGGCAGGTCTCGTAGGAGTGAGGGGCGCGGAAGATCCAGCGCTGGCCCAGGTCCAGGCGGTCCATGTAGCGGGCGATGTAGTCGACATTGGCCTCGTAGTCGGCGGTCTTGCCGTAGTCGTTGGCGCTATAGACGTAGCGATCCGAGTCCTCCACGTACCAGACGTCGAAGCCGAGGCGGCGGAAGCCGACCAGGTGATGGAGGACCTGCCAGGTCATGCCCCCGAAGGGGTACGAGCCCATGAGGCCCCAGAGCACAACCGTCCCCCGGGTCGCCGGCGGGTAGGCGCGACTGAGCTTGAGGCCGGGGGCGTTCAGCGGAGCCACTGTGCGCCTCCCGACGCCAGCCCCAGGCGCTGGGCGGCCGCGAGCAGCACGTCGAAGTAGCCGCGGCGCTTGCCAGCCGTCCGCTCGGGCCTTTCGCCCAGCCAACGGAGCGGCCAGTAGAGGCGGGCGGCGGCCAGCGACCTCTCGAAACTCGCCGGGGGGCCGCCGGGCCAGCGGGCTCCGGCATACGCAGATTCGCAGCGCGGAACGAGGTCCTCTGGCCAGTGTCCCTCGGTCAGGCTGGCGAGGTCGACCTCTCCCGCGGCTATCGCCGCCGACTGCCAGTCGACCGGGCAGATGCGCTGGCCCCGTACGAGGATGTTCTTGGGGTAGTACTCGCCGTGGATGACAGTCTGCGACGCCGCCAGGAGGTCAGGGACTAAATCGCTAAACCTCTCGCAAACAGCCGGCACCCATTCGAGGTCGGGCCGGACCTGCCGGGTGTAGATCGCGGTCCGCTCGGCCCATCCCAGGTAGTACTGGGCGCCGTAAACGTGGAGGTCGGCGGAGACGTTTGACGCCAATCCATCGGCGGCGGCGTGCAGCCGGCCGATCCACCGTGCCGCCTCTAACACCGCGTCCTGGGGAGCCTTGCTGAGACGAAGCCCGTCCACGTACTCGATCACCAGCCAGGTCTCGCCGGATGTGGGATCGGTGTAGTCCCCGTAGTAGGCTGGCGATGAGGCTTCCAGGGGCTGCAACACTTTGCGGTAGACGACCGACTCGAACGCGGTGCTGCCCCGAGAGCTGTGGCTCGGGCGCCCGAACGAGACTCCGTACTTGCAGAGGAGACGCAGCTCGCTGCCATCGTCAAGACGGCAGGCGACGACCTCGCTGGGGAAGGTGCTCTCATACGGGTTCCGCTCGCGGCCGGTCAGGGCGGCAAATCCGTGCCTACCATCCTCATTGCGAAGCACGGATGCGAGACCCCTGGCCAGCGCGGTTTCATCCGGGAAACGGTCCCTCGCGGCCTCGAGCGCCTCGCGCCTCTCCCGGCGCTGGGCATCCAGGTCGGCCGCCGTGGTGAGGAGCAGGTCGTCACGCATGGGCGTCATAGACCTCTCCCCACCCCAGCGCGGCCATGGCGCGGGACACGCGCTTCTGGTGCTTTCGGATTTTGTCGATCGGCTTGCGCACCCAATCGTGGACCAGGGCGCGGAAGATTCCGGCATGCCAGCTTAGCCGGTCAAGCTCTTCACTGCGGAGCTGCCGCCAGTGGCCGCTCGCCGCCGTCCGGTAAGCTTCGAGGTCCAGCTTGGCAAGGTCGACGACGGGGGCCGCTCGCCCCGCCTTCTCCCAGTCCAGGGGGCACAGCGACGGCCCGCGGGGCGTCGGGCGGACGCGCAGGTTGAGCTCCGCGAAGTCGCCGTGGACAAGCACCTCCGGTAGGCTACGGCAGGCGGCTTCGACCTCCGGCCAGCGGGCCTCCAGCAGGTCACATTGGCGGGCCGCGCTCTCGTAGACGGCGGCCTCCTCAGCGGTGGCCCGCCCGCCGGCCAGCTTCTCCAGGAGCATATGCCGGGCCCCTCGCAGGCGAGTCAGGAAGTGGGCGGGGCCGCGCTCCGGCAGCAGCGGCAACTCCTGGAGGGAGGCGGAGGCGGTGTGGAGGGCGGCCAGCCAGCGGGCGGCGAGGGCGCCGTGCTCCGCCTGCGAGAAGGGCAGGTCGCCGGCGTCCTCCAGGAAGAGCCAGACGAAACGCGGGTCTTCGCCGTCGTCCGCCGCGCCGTAGTAGGCGAGGGAGGAGATGGGGAGAAGCGGGAGGAACCGCTCGTACACCAGCCGCTCGGTGGCGGCGGTGGCGCGAAGGCAGCGCTTGGCGATGACGGTGGCGCCGTCAGGGCCGGCGCCGCGCAGCCGGTAGACGGCGGACTTGTCGCCCTCCTTCACCCCCTCGACGAGGGCCGGACGGTTGTGCCACCTCCCCAGGGTGGCCCAGGCCCGGGCGGCGGGGTAAGCGGCCGTGGTGATAGACGCTGCCTCGCTTCTCACCGGTTACCTCCAGCCGATCTCTGTGAAGGCTTCGTCCAGCAGGGTGAGGTAAACCCGCATCTTCTTGACAATCCGCTCCGGCCAAGCGGATGCCAGGCTGCGGGTTTCGCCGGGGATAGCCGAAAGTGCGCGGAACATCTTGCCGATGACAGCCAGGCGTTCCAGCTGCGGGGCCTCGAGGCGGGACCACGCCTCGCGCACGATGGAGAAGTAGGTGGCGATGTCAACGCGGGAGAGGTCTGCGGCCGGGGTCCCCCAGCCCGCGGCCTCCCAGTCGAAGGGGATGAGCGCGGGTCCGTCCGATCGCCGGCACACACGCACGTTCTTACGGCCGAAGCCGCCGTGCACGAGGGTGCAGGGTATGACGGCGCAGGCCGCCACCACCTCATTCCAGCGGGACTCCATTTTGTCGCATCGGGAGATGACGTCGGCGAGCACGGCGCGGCCGTCGGGTCCAAAGGCGGGGTTCGCCAAGGCTTCTCGCAGGGTGTCACGCGCGGAGGAGAGGACGCTCCGGTAGTGCGTCGGGCCGCGGTCCGGCAGGGCCGGGCCCTCCCTCAGGCCGGCAGCGGCGGCGTGGGCGCCGGCCAGCCACTGCGCGCCCAGCCTGCGGTGCTCCTCGTTGCCGGGCGAGTAGGCCTCATCACCGGCGTCCTCCATCAGGAGCCAGAGCCACCCGACTTCCGGATCGTCAGCGGCGCCGTAGAAGGCGGGGCTGGGCGCAGGGAGCCGCGGTAGGACCTGCTGGTACACCCTCCGCTCCACCTCCGCGCTGGACCGGCGACAGCGCTTGGCGATGACGTTGCCGCCGTCCGGACCCGCCCGCACCAGCCGGTACACGGCGGACTTCCGGTGGTCGCCCTTGACGGTCTCGATCCATGCCGGCAAGCTGGTCTGTCCGGCCTCGCGCCACGCCGCCACCGCCGGATGAGCGAGCAAGCCCTTCAGCTCCTCGTCTGGGCGCGCCGTCAAGTCCAGAGGTGGAACCGGCCAGCCCAGGGAAGCGGACGCCGCGGCCAGCCGCGTGTCGTACAGCATCAGGTTCCTCATCGCCCGCCGGACCCAGTCCGACCGCAGCGTGCGCACTTCCCAACTCACCGCGGCGATGAGGCGGAACAGCATCCCGATGTCGGCGAGGCGCCGCAGGTCGGCCGGAGTCATCGGCGGCCAGCGCCCGGCAGCGAGGGACCAGTAGGCGTCCATGTCCACGCGGAGGAAATCGGCGGCCGGCGTCCCCCAGCCCGCCGTCTCCCAGTCCAAGGGCAGCACAACGAACTCTCCGCCGCCGTTGCGGACTCTCAGGTTCTTCTTCACGAAATCGCCGTGGACGATGACTTCAGGCAACTGGGCACAGAACTCGTCCACCTCGGGCCATCGCGACTCCAGATGGTCGCACTGGGAGAGGATGGACCGTAGGGCCCCCACGTGATCGGGCGCCAGCGACGGATTCGAGATGTTGCGCAGGATCATGTCGCGGGAGAAGCGCAGGCGGTCCAGGTAGTGGGCGCGGCCACGTTCCGGCAGGCGGCCCTTGAAGGCCTCAACAGGGACGTGAGTGTGGAGGAGACCCAGGTATCGGCCGGCGGCCGCCCGCTGCCCGGCTTCCCCAGCGGCGTACCACTGATCGCCGGCGTCCTCCAGGAACAGCCAGGCGAAGCGGCCGTCAACGTCATCGGCCATCCCGTAGCAGGTGAGGTTAGACACCGGCAGCCGCGGCAGGACCTCGGCGTAGACCGTGAGCTCTATGGCGACGCTGTCGCGATATGTGCACTTGGCGACCACGTTGGAGCCGTCCGGCCCGGCGCCAAGCAACCGGTAGACGGCCGTCTTGCCCTTCTCCTTGAGGACCTCGATGCCGTGGGGTGCGGCATGGCCCGGCGCCAGCCTCCGCCAAGCAGCCAAGGCCGGGTGGTCGGCGAGATCGATCGTTTGGGGGGCCGCCCGCTCAGACATCGGCGCGGCTCCTCAGGGACGGGCTGTGGACATCGGTCGCCAGGGCATGACGGACCACTTCCGGGGCGGCGGTGGTGGTCTCCAGGAGGCGGCCGCCGTGGAGCCGCAGCCAGATGTCACAGTCCCTTAGCGTTGTCAGGCGGTGGGCTATCATGAAGGTGGTGCGCCCCTCCATGAGGCGCTCCATCGCCTCCATGATGGAGGACTCCGTGGCCATGTCCACGGAGCTCGTGGGCTCGTCCAGGATGAGGACGGGGGCGTCCTTGAGGAAGGCACGGGCCAGGGAGATCCGCTGCCGCTCGCCCCCGGAGAGGCGCATCCCCCGCTCCCCCACCATCGTGTCGTAGCTCTCAGGCAGGCCCGTGATGAAATCGTGAGCGCTGGCCATCTTGGCCGCCGCCATTATCTCGTCAAAAGAGGCGTTGGGCCGGGCGTAGGCGATGTTCTCCGCGATTGTGGTGGAGAACAGGACGGGCTCCTGGAGGACGATGCCAAACTGGTTGCGCAGGTCGGCGAGCTTGTAGTCGCGCAGGTCCACGCCGTCCAGGACGATCCGCCCGGACGAAGGGTCGTAGAAGCGGGTCAGCAGGCTCACCAGCGTGGTCTTGCCGGCGCCCGTGGCTCCCACGATGCCGATCCTGGCCCCCGGCGCCGCCACGAAGGAGATTCCCTTCAGGACATCGTGGCCGTCCACGTAGGCGAAGGAGACGTTATCGAAAGCGATGTCACCCCGCGCCCGCACTATGCCCCTGCTGCCGGACTTCTCGACCACGTCCGGAGCCTCATCCAGGAGGGCGAACGCGCGCTCGGCGCTGGCCAGGGACGATTGGACGCTGGCGATCTTCCTGCTGATGGTCCGCAGCGGCTCGTACAGCTGGCCGAGGTAGCTCATGACCAGGAGAAGCTCGCCCAGGGTCATGTCGCCGGACTGCACGTGTCGGGCGCCGATGTACAGCACCGATGCTGTGCCGGCCGCGATGCAGACGGCGATCAGCAGGCTGTAGGCGCTCTCAGCGACCGCCAGAGTGATCCGCGCCCGCACGCCTTCTTTGGACTTGCGGACAAACCGCTCTTGCTCCCGCTCTTCCTGGGAGAACGCCTTCACCACCCGCAGGGAGGTGAGCACCTCCTGGATTACCGCCAGGGCGGAGCTCTCGATCTGCTTCACCTCCCGGTAGCGCGGCCGGAGGTATTGCCGGTACATCCAGGCCAGCATCAGCAGCATGGGTGAGATGGTGAGGGCCACCATGCCCAGCCGCCAGTTCAGGAGCATGATTATCACCAGCATCGAGCCCAGGGTGATCAACGACGTGACGAACGGGATGACCCCATCAACGGCTATCGAGCCGAGAGAGCTGGCGTCGTACTGGATGCGGTAGGCGGAATCCGCGGTGCCCTTGGAGTCGTGGTACGCCAGTGAGAGCCTCTGCACATGCGCGAAGATGCGGGTGCGGAAGCCAAGCAGCAGCTTCTCGCTCGCGTAGGTCTTGGTCAGGGTCCTGCCGAGGTCCTGCATCTGCTTGAGCAGGACGACGACGATGACGAGGCCCGCAGCCGCGATGAGTATCGCTTCTTTCGACCGCGTCATGAATCCGGGAAGGGGTCCGTCCAGGAAGCCGGGCAGCGGATCCGAGCCGATGACGCTGTCGACGACTATCTTGATGGGGAGCGGACTCATCAGCGAGATGGGGCTGGCAAGCAGGCTTATCAGGAAGAAGACGAGGATATGCGGCCAGTAGGGCCGTGCCTGCCACATTAGCCTCCAGTACAGCGTGAGGTCAGTATTGCTACCGGCCAACGCGGGACCTCGTTTCGCCAATGTCGCGGACGGCGCGCAGCGCGGCCGCGGTGGCGGAGCCGGCGTCCCAGACCATTCGCACCGCCAACACAGCGGCGGCCGCCGCCAGAACGAGAGCGACGGCCCAGGCTCCGTCGAAGGCCGCGCCGGTGGAAACCCCCGCCAGCAGGCCGCAAAGCAGCGCGCCGCCCCAGGGCCAGCGAGGCCAAATCCGGAACCGGGCCAGCTGTTTCCCGGCGCCGTGCTCCTCAACCGCCGCGAAGAGCCGCGCGCTGCCCGCGATACCGCCCCTCACCTCCAGGTCCCAGCGGTCGAAATCGCCGCCGCGGAGGACAGCCTCGCCGCTTCCCTGCAGGACGTTCTCCAGGGAGCGCACCCACTCGGTCTGCGGCCGCCACTCCTCGCTCCAGAGGCTGACCCGCCGCGCTCGGGGCAGGGAAACGGCGGCCCGGCCTCGCCGTCGCCAGGGCGTGAGGCCGAAGCGGATCCGTCCACGAAGTCGGGCCAGCGGTTGCAGAAGGTGCAACAGGGCGACGAGCGCCTTCAGCCTCGCGGGCAACGGCTCACCGCCGGGCGAACGCGTTCGCGAGGCGCTCAACGACGCCTGGAGCAGCGGTACCGCCACCGCCGCCACGAGGGCCGGCAGGGCCAGCAGCAGGGGCGTCCACAGGGCGCCCAGAGCGCACAGGCCGGCCAGCACCGCGACAACGAGGTACCACTCCGGCATGAGCGGCAGGGTAAGGATAGCGCCCGGCGCGGGCTGATACATGGATTGGAAGAGCGAAGCTCCCCAGCCGCCGTGATATACGCGGTTGGGCCGGGCCGGCAGAGGCAGCGTGAAGCCCTTGCCATACAGCCGGCCGGACCAGCTCAGGTGACCGAGGCCGTTGTACTTCTCCGGCCACTTCTCCTCAAGTAGTGCCTCCGCCTTGCCGTAGCCCACCTGCTGCCGCCAGTAGGCGCGCACCGAGCCGCGGCGATGATGCCAGACCATGGCGCCCGGGCTAAAGCCCAGCTTCCAGCCTCGCTCTCGCAGCCGCCAGCAGGCATCGACGTCGTCGCCAGCGGCGCGGAAGCGGGGATCGAAACCACCGATGCTCTCCAGGGCGGGCTTCAGGAACGCCATGTTGCAGCCGGGGATGTGCTCCGCCTCGCAGTCGGAGAGCAGGACGTGGACGGGGCCGCCGGGGGCGTTGGCAATGCAATCGGCGATGGGCCCGTCGCCCGGCGGGGCGATGTTCGGCCCGCCGACCCCGGCGTAGTCGCCGCCGAGGAAGGCGGCGGCGAGGTACTTCAACCACTGAGGGTCCGGGTAGGCGTCGTCATCCGTATAGGCCACGATCTCGCCGGTCGCCGCCTCCATCCCGGTGTTGCGGGCGCTGCTAAGCCCCCGGTTCTCGGTGCTGATGACGTGGAAGCCATATTCGCGGGCCAGGTCGCCGGTGCCGTCGCTCGAGCCGTCATCGACGACGATGACCTCGAAATCCGGGTAGTCGAGCTTCTGCAACGCCTCCAGGCAGTCGCGGATGGTCCGCGCCCCGTTGTAGCTGCAAACGACGACCGAGATGCGCGGCCAGCTGACATCGGCAGGGAAGGGGACCTCCGCGAAGGCGTCGCGCACAGCCGCCAGCGCCGGCTTGGGCCGGCGCTGGCGGTCAGTGATCCCGAAGGCCCAATCTTCGATGTCGTAACCGCCCCGGTACCACTCGTCGGTCCAGGCGAAGACCACGGCACCCGCGCAGCCGGCGGCGAACACCTTCCGTACCTGCCAGTCCAGGACCTCGGCCTGACGCTCCTCACCGTGCCGACGGCTGTCCAGACCGATCTCCGTCATGACAAGCGGACAGTCGGCGGCCAGGTTCTGAAGGCGGGCCAGGTAGGCCTCCAGCTCGCCCTGGGACTCCAGATAGACGTTGAAGCAGAGGGCGTCGATGAAGTCCAGGTTCAAGTACTCCGTCGTTGGGTAGTTCACGTATGTGACGATGCCATCCGGGTCTTCCTGTTTGGCGGCGCGGTACAGCCGCCTGAGGAACGCCTCCACCCGGCGCCTGCCGTGCCACCTCACGATGGCGGCGGGGATCTCGTTGCCGATGACGTAGCAGAGCACGGCAGGATGACCGGCGCAAGCCGCCACGCCACCTCGCACGCTTCGCTCGATGGCGTCGGCTTGCCGGCGATCGTCCAGGAAGGTGACGTGCTGCTCCCAGGCCAGGCCAACCATGACTCGCAATCCGTGGCGGTGGGCAGCGTCCAGCAGCCAGCGCGGCGGAACAGCGTATGTGCGTACGGTGTTGATG
>Ga0209341_10003895_pt1 | contig 13850 bp, 18 predicted proteins | sample RifCSP13_2_FD_184020 | JGI IMG/M metagenome (GOLD analysis project Ga0209341, IMG submission 184020) | Soil microbial communities from Rifle, Colorado - Rifle CSP2_sed 13_2 (SPAdes) (version 2) | ecosystem: Environmental > Terrestrial > Deep subsurface > Rock core/Sediment | place: Rifle...
TGGCAGGGTGATGGCCGTAAATTCGACTCTGAGATCATTCCAGTCGGTAATGGCGGCGAGTTCCGCACCCGTCAGCGTGTAACCGACCGAAGTCCAAGGCGAAGAACCGCCCCCGGCGGCCAACAATATACTGATGAATTGGGCTTTCTGGGTAGCACCTTGGAGCAACCGAACGTTAAGCTGGACGCCCTCACCGATGGCGAGCGACGTAGCCCGCCAGGTGACGTGAATATGTACGTTATCGAACAGAGTCGGCGTATATCCAGGGTCGGACAGTCTGATCTCGGCAGCAGCGCTGCCAGCGGCCGCCTTGATGTAATCCGCAGTATCGAGCGTGCTCTCGTCAATCGACTGGTAGATGTTAGTTGCCGAGCCCGCCTGGTTCGTCCATCCGCCATCGGTAATGTCAGCATCGGGCCGCATATAGATGGCGCCGCTATCCGAAATCACCGTGCCCTTGCTCAGCGTGCCGGAATGCAGCGGAGGCAAGGGACCCGACGGTATTAGCCGATTCGCATTGTCCTGCAGAGTGGCATCCGCAGCGGCAAAATCAAGCTCCATCCACGACACATCGTGGAACAGATGTAGATTACCCTGCCCGATGGTCGAGATCTCGACCACGAATGAATTGGTAAAATTGATGAGCGCGAATTCGGCGGCCGACAACGTGACCTCGATCAGATCAAAAGACACCGTATTGGTGACAGTCGTATCGACCTGCTTGACGGTAGTTGAACCTGACTTGAGAGTGAATCTGAATTGTTCAGTACCAGCCGGCGAACCAGACACCACGATCCGTTTAGCCGTAATCCGGAAAGTAGCCGTGGCGGAAGCAGCCGGGGTAAAGCCCGGTCCACCGGCTCCCCACAATTGCACAGTGAGGAGTGTACTACCGGCCCCGTCGATGATCCCTTCAGTGATGTAATCGGCGTCATCTCTGGTCACCTCATCGATCACGTTCCAGATGTTGACGGCAGATCCCGCCTGATTGGTCCAATTGCCGGTACCACCAGAGATCGAAGTCGGCCGACCATATTGATGCCCGGCGAAGCTCGACACCATGGCCGAAGGCGTGAACCTGCCGCGCCAGCGCGAGGGTGTACCACGCAAGCTCGGGAAATACCACCAATTACCGACTTTATGAAAGCGTCGCGAACCGGAGAAGAAGAACCTGCGAGCGAATTCGAAAGCACCACGCGTGATACCGCCATCCCCCGATTCGTACCACAGAGGTACAACCTTGTACGCCTGGGCCGCACCGGGTTCCGGGTAAGTCACGTCGCCGAATTCGTCACCCAAGGTATAATTGAGATTGTTGATTTGGTCGCGGATGTAAAGCTGCGAGAATCGCCCGTCATCGAGCCCAGAAGCAATCGTCTCCTTGGTGGCGAGCGTCGCCGTCGTCTGTATACCATCGGTGATCGATTCCGACGTGAAGCTCTCCATCCAGCGGCCTTTGGCTGACCACTTGGCGGGGAGCAAGCCGACCGAAGCGCCGAAAGTATCGAACTTCTGCGTTTGACCGCCACGACGTTTGAAATGGCGTTCTCTCGGCTGGTAGAGGAAATCGGTACCGGACGCCACATACTCACGCGGGACTTGGTCGGCAGTCCGCGATCGCATCGAACCCGCGAACGGACCCAGTTCGATCTCATCCGCCTCGACGGCAGACTGTGCGATCCGGTTCGCCCATTCAAGCAGGGTAGATTCCGCCATCAGCGATCCTGCGAAGCCGAGATACGGGCCGAGAGCTTCCGCTCCAGGAACTTCTTCATCCGTTCCGAGAGATCCACGGCGATCGACGGTACCAATTCCGCGCGGCCGGCGAGCGGCGCCATCCTCAATGCCATGAGTAGCGGAATATCGTGCCCACCGATGTCATCGACATCGGCACGATCGGTCGCGCCACCATCAAACGGATCAAACTGTTTGATGTAATGGGCAGGAAAGTAGAACCCGGCCACCGACGGCCACCAGTAGAGGTCATAACGAGAATCTTCAGTGTCCACGGTCTTGGCGCGTCTGATGACTGCGTACTTTTTGGGTGCGGCATATGAACCCAAGGCCGATCCCAACGATTGCAACGCGACGATCTCCTCGTAATCAGCAGGGTCCAGCGGGATGTCGGAATTAAAATCCCCCGTGCTCCCCAAGGTAGTACTCGCCCAGACTTGCAAAAACTGTGCGATCTCTTCGGTACCGGAAGAGCCCGGCAAAGTGAAATCGGCAGCGCCGGAAGCACTCCCACCGCCGGTCCAGAGGGTGGAACCGGCGGCTGCAGTCTGCGCCCCGCCCGAGGCTTCATAGACATCGAGGTACGCCTGATTGGCATGGCGCAAGATCTCAGCAGTGCCGAATCTCGGGTCGGTGACCACGTTACACTGGAGGCGATCCAATGCGTAATCAACGATATCAGAATAAATCGGTGACGGCATTAGGGAGTCATCCTCATCACGTAGCCCACTGCCTCGGCATTATGCCGGCGTACCTCTTCTTGATACAGCAGCGTATGCCCGGCCTTTTCCCAAGTGCCAGCGATCGCCCGATTCAGCCGGCGTGTCGCCAAGTCATCATCCGTCATCTTCATGACCAACCGCGCCGACGTGAACAACACCAAAGCCGCCCCGCCGATGCGTGAAAATTGGATGATACCAGCCGCCTCCATATTAGCCGCGTCCCGGATGTCGGTGGGATCGATGGCGGCGAACAGATCACACAACTCGGCGTCTTTAGAGCGCGGCCAACATAGACCTTGCACGACTTGGCTAGCATCCTCATACAAGGCAAACAGCGAAGGCTTGCCGGTACCTACCGTGCTGGTGTCCGAGTCGTGGAGCCCGATCAGTTCGTCACGACTTCTGCGCTTAAGGTAGGAGCGGTCCGATTGCAGTTGAATCTCGACCATCCCACCGTATTCGATCGCACCTGCCGAAGGGAGCGCAAACGTGCGCGCGTTAGCGGCGATGGTGAAAGCGCCGGTCGTGAGCAGGCGCGGAGGCGGCAACGATGCCGCCATCTCCAAGTAGAGATCAGCGATCTGGTTATCGATCTCCACGACACCGGTTGTACTGCGGCGCGGACCCAATTCACGGATGTTCGCTCTCACTCGCGCGCGGATCGTGGCGAGGTTGAGTGACATTTAAATCACCCTTCGCCATTCGCCCGCGACGAAGCGCCACGGGAAGCCGTCAGGATCGCGCTGAATACCAGAACGCGCCACTTCGCGCTCGCCAAACAGGGGAACACCAAGGCAGCGCACCCCAGTGGCTTCCCATCGATTACCAACCAATCTGAACAACATACCGTCGAGCCCGGCCTCGACGTGGACCCCACGCGGCCGCCAAACATGGCTCCACCCGTTCCGGCGGGCCGTGTGATCGACAAGGCCGGGCTCCACGAACCGAATACCACCACTAGCATCACGAAGCTTTTCGCGATGCCGCTTGGCTTCATTCCTACTGTGCCGCTCGGTATCGGCCTTGATGAACGGCAACATGCATTCGAGCACTTCGCCGCCGATCTTGGTGAGACGACCGCGAACGTTCGGCCGGAATTTGAATCCCCACTCGTAGGAACCATCCGGACGATAATGCCGGTAATAACCTTTGCGTCCGGCGAAGTGCGCTTCCTTGGGGAGCAACGATTGGCACTTGGCGATCTCCGCCACGTGCACCTTCGTCGCCACCCGTTCAGTCACTTGCGCCTCGCAGGCTTGACCGGTACCGCCGACACCTTGGCGGCTGCGACCGGCTCATCCGGTGCGAGATCGATCGGCGCGGGCGTGTTGTCAGGCTCATCCGGCAAGACGCGATGGACCGGACCTTCCTGAAGCGATTCGTCCTGCATCTCACGCAGCCGGCGCCGATCTTCGAGCAACAGATCATAGCTGATCGCCTGCTTGGCATCGACACGCACGAACGACTTGACTTCGCCCGTGAAGATCTTCTTTTTGTAGTCAGCCGGCAAATTCATACCTTCGTTGATATTGACCGTAACCGCGCGATGAATCTTCTCACCCGAGAGTTTGTGATCGAGGCCAGGCTCCACGGCGATCACCTGAATGATTTCCCCATTCTTGCCATCCTGGCGATCACGCTCGCCGGCCCGCATGCGGTCATAGAGACGCTGCATGAACTGAAAACAACTGCACTCGTCCTCCTTCTTCATACTCTCATGAGTCTGGAGGAAATAGCCGATATTACGTGGCCCACGATCGCGAAAACCACCGAACCGAGTGAGCCGGAAGATGCAACGGGCGTATGATTGGCAGCCTTGCACCCCCGGTCCGGGGGGTGCGCAACTGCCAATCATACGACGATCCAAACCGCGTGATTTGAGTTCTTCGGGCGTGCCGACTGGGTTAGGCTGAAGCCCAAGAGATGCTGCCACTCCGGAGCCATAGACCGACATGACCTAAATTCTCCCCCCGCCGTTTACAGCGGATTGTTGGTGGTACGCACATCGACTCCGCGCAAATCGTGCTTGACCGCAGAGCCGACGTTGTTGTAAGCAATTAGACGCTGCTGCAGCGCGTCACGATCGCGAATCAACGACGATCTGCGATTCCAAGCGACGACATACGCGGAAGGAATGAACAGACTGTTGTGCCAACCGTTACCGTCCTGCTGGACAACGGTCGTCATCAACAGCATGATGCCACCGCCGCGCGTCCAGATACCCTTGACGTACGGATTCTCGGAATCGCCCCGAATCTCAGCCTGATTGAACTCGGGGATAGTGCCGAGGTTAGGGTACTGAGTGTGGGAGAAGACGCCGTACACTTGGACATCCCCGCCCGGCTCCGCCATACCATTGGTGTTGCCCATCAACTGCCCGTAAGCGCGCCGCAGTAGCGGACCGTCCACGTCAGGCTGAGACAGCGCCTGCGTGAGCGTACTGATGTTCGTCAATGCGGTCTGCTCAGTGAGTTCGGCGAGAGCCTGCTCGATGTTGCCGGCCGCCTCTGCGTCGAGATTCACGTCGATCTGCGCGTCCTCGTTCTCCGACCAAGCGACCGGGACGATACTGCCGACTGGAGTCACCGTCACCGGAGTGCCGATGATCGTCAGATAAGTGAGCCCCGTACCATCAGCCGACTGGCCGAGCGTAGTGCCGGCGACGCGCGCGTGCTTACGGATGTGCAACAGATTATACGGCCGGTCGCCCTCGTCGATCACCGGGATGAACTTCATCCGCTGGTAGGTGGCGTCCTCGATCGTACGCTGCCATTTCTCGATGTTCCAGCCCGTGGTCCCACCAGGAGTCAGGACCGCCATTGATTAGACCCTCCAGCACTAGCCGGGGATCAATTCGATCTCGCCGAGACGATACTTGCGTTGGAGCTTCATGGCGTCCATGAAACGCCCTTCCGCTTTGAGTCTCACGACCTCGGCATCGAATTCCGACTCGCGCATGTTCTTGGGTTCGGGTGTCTCCGTCTTGGTGACCTCCTTACCAAAGGTCGATGGGGCTTTGGCGACATTCGGATCGGGCTTCTTGCTCATCGCTGAAAGTTCGGCTTTGGTCTTGTTTAGCTCTACTTCGAGGTCGGCGACCCGCACTTCGGCCAACGCCGCAGCATAATCGCCGAGACGGTGCCGATTCTTCTTGTAGTGGGCCAACGCTCTCGCTTTCAACGTCGGGTCGGCTACCTTCTCCGCCACGAACGCATCGGCGATACCGCGTTCCAGCCGAGCGATCTTGCGCTCCAGCTTGAGTGCGCGTTTCGCGGCCAGGTCACCCCGGTTCGCGAGCATCTCCAGCCCACGGTCTTCCGCCTCTTCGGAGTCCTCATCCTCGTCGAATTCGTCGTCGGTCGTCGCGGCTGGCGGTTGCGACAATCGCTGTTCGAGTTCTTCGGGTGACTTGGCTCCATACTTCTGCATGAGCCTGTTGAGTTCCTCAGCCTTACCCTTCCAAGCCAACGCCAGATCCTTGTCGATCTCACCCTGCGACTGAGCGTCCCGCTCCTGCTGGTCCTGCGTCCCGGTCTTCCCCGTATTCTCAGAGGCGTCCCCGCCGTCAGGACCAGCCGTCCGCGCCGTCTCGTCCTTACCTTGTGGCATCCGTCACCTTCCTATCGCTTCGGGCTCGGGCACCACGCCCGCGCCGTTAAAGCCACCAATTTCAGCCGACTCCGGCGGCACCTCGGCCGCCTCGGCGTCGAGCGCTTCCTCGTCGGCCAGTTCTTCGGCCCTCTCCTTCGCGCGCATGATCGCCATGCTGAACCTGCGCACGATACTCCTCGGCACATTATTAACCGAAGCCCAGAGATCGAGCATCTCCTCCACTGGGAGCCCCAATTTCTGCGCCTTAAGCACCTGTTCGAACATGGCATCGAAAGCGCCCGCGCGTGCCTTATCCAAACCGCTAAATGGCGGATTGATCTCGATCACGAAATCGTAATTAGGAAGATCGCGACCCCACATACGCGCCGCGATCTCGACGCCCTCCATGTTGAGCCGCGAGATGCGTTGCGGCGTGTAAGTGGCGTGAACATAATCGGAGAGCACACCTGCGAATTTGGAGATCGCCTGCCCCAAGCGCTTGTTGAAATCGGCGATCGGCACGCTGCCCTGCCGTTCGAGCGCTTCCACCGTACCCACCGGGATGTCCTTGGTGCTCTCCGGAGTGAGCCCGAAATCAACCTTCGGCCGATACTGGAGCAACGCCGCTTGAGTGGCATTGAAGGCCACCGACCAGCCGGCCGCATCGAAGCTCGGAGCGGCATGAATTCTGATCTCGCCGCCGAAATTGGCCTTACTCATGTCGCGGAAGATCATATTCAACTGATCATCACGCATCACATGGCGACGACCCATGTAGTCGTTGAAGCCGACCGCCGGGATCTCCCAGTATACGCGATTCTCGTAGGTCCGCTGGAGCGCCATCGTGCGCAAGTTGTCGGATGCCAGTTGCTGATCCCACATCAACTGCACGTCTGACGGGCCGATCGTCTTACCGGGCTTGACATAACTCTGGATGAAGAGTCCAGGGAAACTGCGCGCACTCGGCACCGGCCAATCGCCATCCCACACCACACCGTCATCGGGTCCCTTGTTGAAGGGAGAAAAGATCGTAAACCTGCGGCCACCATAATAGGACTTGATGTGCTCCTCGTTGGCGCGTGTGTCAATCCGTTTCAGAGTACCGGATTCGCCCAATGCCGAACAGACCGGGCAGGAATCCTCGATCATCCTCGGCAACCCACCCTCGATCTTGCCTTGCTCCTGCAATTCGCCTTGCATCAACGAGCGATACTTTTTGCAGTTGGTACAGACCATGTAGCGCTCATCCTCCGCAAGCTCCAAGTCGGCCTCGGCCTCTCGCTTGTCCACCGTGGGATCATCCTTGTCCCACAGCAACCACAATTCAACGCGGTTATCATTGACCGCCCGCATGGGCTCCAAAGTGTGATTGTCGCCGAGCCTCACCAACGGGATCTCATCGCGCTTGCGCTCGCGCGGGTCCACCCGGTCTTTGTCGGGCTTGATCCAAGACTCAGTGCCGGGGAAGTTCTTGTACACCCAATCGACCGGGACGCGGCGGCGCTCCAGCAGTCGCCTGCACATCGGGTGATGGGGATCGCGGAAGCCTTGGTCCCACATGATACGGCGCGGGTCGATGCTGCGGTAAAGGATCTCGCCGAAGGGACCGAGATTGGACTCCCAATCCATCCAGACGACGCCGAGCCTCATCTCACGGGCCGACTGTACCGCTTCATAGAGGCAGCCCTCAAAGTCCTTCCATGGATTACTCATCTCGTTTTGGACTAGCTCGACTTCGATCTCGGCCTGATCCTCGTCGGTATCCTGATCGATGGCACGGGCCAACATCGAGCGCTGCGCAAGCATGGTCGCAGCCACCACATGACGCACCGTGTCTTGAATCTCCTGGCCTCGGATCTGGGAGAGCCTGCGATCACGCTGCTCGGCACCATGGTCGTCCTCATAACGATCGCCCGCGAGGAAAGCATCCTCGCGGGACATGGCATCCCAGAATGGAATCCAGCCACCGACGTTGTCTTCGTAGTATCGGCGCACTTCGGCGCCACGGCTGGCAGGAGGGGCAGCCTCGGTGGGACGAGCGGGGCTAGCCACGGCGGAGACAGACGCGCGGCATGGTATTGCGACGCGCCTGCTCCGTTCCGTGACGGATGATCACGTCAGCGAACCCATCGGCCCGCTTCGACCACGAACTGACCACTGTATCCACCACCGATGATGAACCTGATGTACTGTCCGCACAGACACAGCGTTCGGTTGATGATGTGATCATCAACGGCGGCCTGTGAAGGGTGACACGACAATTTGACCGAGGCGAGATCGGCCCCCGGATTGTCCTCGACACCGATCAACGTGGCAGCCTGCACCCCGTCCTGCCCAGAAGTCATGAAGACCGTATCGAATCGCTGTGTAGGTGTACCGGATACTGATGTCCAGTTGATGCCATCTGGGCTGACCTGCGCGCCCACGCGTACCGAATCCAACCCGCTGGTGATAGTCGTGCCGCCATATTGCAAGGTGTCTTGCCTGACTCTGACCATCAACCAGGGCGTGGTAGTCGTGTCCACCAAAGCATTCTGTAGGACCTGGCCGAACGTGGGAGGGAACCGGAAATACGACGCGTGGTAACCCATGGTCGTGTCGTACACGGTCCTAGTATCCACACCACGGCGGAACACGATCGAATCGGCGAAACCACTACTACCTTTCGCCGAAGGCCAGAACGCATTACGAGCGACTGACGCCGCAGAAGTGGACCGCATGACCAGCGGTTCCCACTGGATTTCAGCACCCTGCGGAGTCGTCTCCTGCGCGATTGTACAAACCGGCAGACTCAACAGAACCAGCAGCAAGGGAAGGAAGCGCTTCACTTTCTAGCCTCCCGAATAGGTAGGTACGGGCGTCCCCGCACCAAGTGGCCGCCAGCCGACCGAAATCAAACCACCGCGCAGGCCGGTTGTCAATGGTTCAGACACGGGGCCGCTCACGCGGCTTCGAGATTGGTCCCGGCTTCAGATTGTAGGGCTCGGGTTCCTTGCCCATGATCTGGGCGATGATCTCTTGATCTTTACTCGGCTTCGGCGGGTAAAAGTCCGGCACATCGAGGCCGTACCTGCGAACCGCTCGCCTCAAAGCTTGCCCACGGACGATCACGGCATCGTCATGGACGCCGGGGGCGCCGACGATCTTACCTGAAGAGTCCAAGACCAAATCGAGCAGTTGATCGATCACGAATCGCGATGGACAGTCAGCATAACGAATACCGGCGCGCCAATTCGATACCCAAGTCTGCAAGGCGCCTATGATCAGCGGCCGGGTCTTGCCAGTGTTGTGAAAACCGATCTCCTCGGACCACTGGCCGGGTCTGAGTTCCCGCTTCTCCCTGGCGAAATTGGAATAACCGTTCGCCATGACGCCCTCTACCACATTGACACCCCACCGGTCATTGACTTCAGGATCGATCGGCGCATTGTTATATTGCCGTGCGATGCCCACTGCCAGCACGCCGACTAAGAAGCCAGGCAGATAACCACCCGCCCGCAAACACAAATCGCCGGAACCATCTTCAGTGACTTGCAGTTCGTAGGGGTCGTGCTCGGCATCGTCAGTACCGCTAGATGGATCAATCGTTACCCAATATGACTGATTGAGACGCACCGGCCTGAAGAGTTCCACCGGCACGGTACGAACGACCTTGGTACGGCCCGTCACCGCGTCGGCTTCCTGCGTGATCCGCCATTCAACCATCTCCGGATCACGACAGAGAGCCCGCATCGCTTGCAAAGTCTCGCCGGTACGATCGAGCGGATTCGATCCCTCGGTGATGCAGTAGTCGCCGTGGAGCCTAGCCTCCAACAACGGATCACCTTGATAACGCCTGATCAGGCGTGCCTTCTCAGCCGGCGACAATACCCAGTCGGCGACTTCATCCAAGGACCAACGGGCTTCCGCTCGATCTTGATCGACGCGCCGGAGCGATCGCCTCGGGGTATCTCCGTAATCGTCACTGATCGGCTGCCACTGGCGCCGGATGGTGGGCGTCTCTAGGATCATCGTGATCGAGCGCCGCCCGGCATGTGATGCCTTGCGCAATTCTCTCAGGATCGACATCGGGGGCGGTTCATCAAAGAGGATCACGTCACCGCGCACGCCGACGCCCGTCGTGATGTTCTTCTCCGACAGGAAGGTGATCGTGGACCAATCGGAGCGGTCATTATGACGGCCGCCGACCGGCATCACATGAATGCGGGAAAAGTACGGCCCCTGCTTCTCTATGTGATGGGGCCAGGCGCCGAGGAGGCGCTGGTAGGCAGGCTGTACCGAGAGCAGTTGCTGCTTATAGTCGAGTACCAATTGGACGACTTCGACCGGCCCGCGCCAGCGAGGAAGCGGAACACCATCTAAATGTTCGCGCTTCTGGCCGCACGCCAAGCCCATCGCAGCACCAGTCTCGGTCTTGGTACCTTTGTTACAAGCCCGGCCGTGACCCTCTTCGATCGGATACTTGGACGTGAACAGGGCACACAGGGATTTCAATCTCTCGGCTGCGAATTTCCAATACCGGAGGGGTTCGCGCTCTACGGCCGAGAGGCCGGAACGCACGCGGCCGTAATGGGCCGCAATCGACACGAATTATCTCTTCACAGCCCGCTTGATGCGGCTGACGCTTCGCTTGATCGCTTCGCCAGCACGCCGACCCTGGCGACCGAGTTCCTCGATGTCCGACGGTACACGACGCACGGCTCGGGCAACGCGCCGCCCAACTTTACTGACCTCCGCTGGCACATCAGGTGGCCGACGGTACCCACGCTTAGCCACGTTCTCCCGCTCCTCTCTTGGAACGCGCACGCATCCGACCAGCCCGCCGCGTCGCAACACGTTCACCAGCCGCCAGCGACTCTACGTACGGATGAAGATTACGACTGCCGACGCGTTCACGTAGCGTGTCAATGGCCTTCGTTCGCGACATCCCTTCCTCACGCATGATGGCCTTGATGTCACGCTTCAACAGACGCGAAGTCTGGCGAGCCTCAGCATGACCACGCGCTGTCGCAATCGAGCGTGCCTCACGCGCACCCTTCTCGGCAATTGACCCGCGCATTGCACCTGCACTGTAGGCACGCGGGCCAACGCCTCGTTTGATCGCCTTCAAGCCAACCCTGACGGCTGCTTTTGCCAACTTGGTGACCGCTGTCATCTTACCTCCCCGCCAGAGCGACCGCCCCGGCCCACGTGGGACTCCCCCAGGCTCGCGCGATGAACCAAGACCCGCCCTGCTTGACTTTCACGCCCACCGCATGGTGACCACGACGAACGCGCCAAGCGAACACGCGGGATTTACCAGGCTGCTCGGGATAAAGGCGGCGCATCCGCTTGATCGCAGTCTTCCTAGTCATCGTCACCAGCCAATCAGAATGTCCCACAAGCACCAGATGTTCCAATACTTAGAATGGCCCCCGAAGAACGTCATCATCTCACACGCGTCACTGGCAGCGGACGCGACCACAGGAACGAGCACCGACAGCAAAGCCAACACAACGACGGCCCGCTTCACGGTGAACCTCCGAATTGTGCCTTCTCCTGTGCAGCGGAGGGCGGCGGAGCGACCTTGCGGATCTGCACATCCGCGATTTGCTTGATCGAGAGTTTGGGATCAAGGAACGACGCCAGAATGACGATACCGACGATGCCCTTCTTGGATCTCCCGACTTCGCAATCGTCCGGATGGAGCGTCCGATTGAGCGAACCCAGGAAGATCGGCGCACATTGTGGGCGGGGTGTCATCGCCATGACGCGATCAGCCTCCAATTCACGCCCATCGTCGGTCGTGACGACGATCGTATGATGACGCTGCCACACTCCGCCCGTGTCCCAAGCGGCCGCAAACGTGAACCACGAACGGGATGATTGGAGTGACGCCGCGATTCGGTATGCTTGCGCCTGTCCGCCGGGCAACAACGCCAACACCTCATAGCGCGGCTGCCAACGATCCATCAACACCACGGGGCCGAACGGCGTCGGGGCAGAGAGCGATGCCACTGCGACCAGCAAAGAGAGCATCAACGCTTGCCTTTCTTCGGGATCTTGGCGCCTTCCTTGCGTGCATACGAGATCTGGATCGCCTTAGCTTGCTTGAGCTTGGTGACAATCGGCCCGTCCTTGCCGGAATGGAGCTTGCCGGCGCGGAACTTGGGCATGATCTCTTTGGCCGGCATCGTCAGATCGTATGCAGCGGGTCCTTGCGGATGATCTGGCGCTGCTTCATCCGCTCGATCTCCCGCGCGCTCGGCTTCTTGACTTTGGTCCGGCTCCGCAAGATCACGAAATCGTCGCTCACCGGCACCGGCAACCTGGGCTTGGACTTAATTGCACCGGGGCCAGCAGGCGGGCGAATACGCCGGCCTTCAGCAATATCGGCCGTGGTCGGCATGCGAACGCGCTGCTTAGCAGGCTTAGGCATGATTATAGTTCTGCCGCCACGGCCGCCACTGCAGCCGCCTGTACCTGAGTCATACGTGCCTGCACAGCCTCAGCCGCGATCGCCCGCTTCTGACCATCACCAAGCGGCGCAGCCTGCGCCTTACTCGGGTCGTTGTGAATGCGCTTCTGCGTCGCCTCGTAGTCCTTGACGCGCGCCTTACTAGCAGACACACACTGCTCCAACACGTCATTCATCTCCGCGAACTTGTCCGCTGTCCTCACCATGATTAAGCCTCCGGCCGCCTGCGCGGCATTGGTAGGATGGGGAGCCGAGGCGGCTCCATCGGCGCCTGCGCCTCGGGCTGATCCTCGGGGCGGGGCGCACGTGACTGTGGGATGAACGGCAACGCATCGGAATGGTGCCTGAAGACACCATGGGGACCGACGCTGAAGACCGCACCACATTGCTGACAAGCGAGCCTACGCCCGGTGAGTTCGTCCACGATCTTCCCACCACGAATGACGAACGTCCGCAATCCGAGCACTTCGAACATCGGCTGATCACCGTGACAATCAGGGCAGCGGATCACATGATCATCGGGACGGCCGACACCACCAAACAATTTCATGATTGCGGCGCTCCCCACGGAATACCTGGTAGAGTCAAGACCGTATCCCACTCGCCGTTGGTGTTCCTACACCGCACATGGAGCTTCTCACCATCCCACCGATGCCACTCCGTCCGTCCATCGGGCATCCACACGGCATACCACTGGTCATGCGCCGGTATCGGAATGTTAGACCAACGGACGGCATCATACTCAATCTTGAGTGCATCGATCGGGACCGGACCGAATGGCGTCGGCTTCGCAGCACGTGGCGGCCGAACTGCGAACGCGAAGGGCGCCATGATGATTGACAACAGCGAAACGAAAAATCCACGCCGGTTCATCGAGCCACCCCAATCATGAGCCCTAGCGTCTCCCCTCGCAGTTCTCTCCGGAGCGAAGACCATTGGTTAAATGCGGATGTCCCTGCGACTCTTTCGCTAGGACTCATGGGAAGGGCGGAGAGAGCGGCCGTCAGGGTCATGGCGACAGGCGGGCCGCACGCCTGGATCCCGTGTGCCGGGGGTTCGCTCGCCTGACGGCCGCCAAACATGCGATGATCGTAGCACAGACTCGGGACGTTGGTCAATCCCCCTCCTGCGATCGATCACCTGCTAACTGCAAAGCGGAGGCCACGAGCCCCGGCACGTCTTGCGGGCTCACTGCATCCAGTTCGTAGCCGAGCATGATTGTGATTTCGTTCAGAGCGGCCAGTAATGTCTTTACATCGCGCTCGGAACCTGCTAACCGCCTGCGCAACGATTCCAATTCGGACAGGCTCACTTCCCGCCTCCCAGCGCCGCGTCGATGGCGGGGT
>Ga0209341_10003898_pt1 | contig 13842 bp, 12 predicted proteins | sample RifCSP13_2_FD_184020 | JGI IMG/M metagenome (GOLD analysis project Ga0209341, IMG submission 184020) | Soil microbial communities from Rifle, Colorado - Rifle CSP2_sed 13_2 (SPAdes) (version 2) | ecosystem: Environmental > Terrestrial > Deep subsurface > Rock core/Sediment | place: Rifle...
TAATATCCCGGCGGGAACGCTGATGAGCAACGGGCTGCGAGCGCAGCGGGATTCACTCCCGCGTAGCGAGCGGGGGGTCTGGGGGGTGTGGCGCAACACCCCCCAGAACGAAGAAAGATGACCACGCCCTCCAGGAAGGCCGGCGCCGAGGGCGAGGTCCTGCGCTGCTCGTTCTGCAACAAGGACCAGAACGACGTCCGCAAGCTGATCGCCGGGCCGACCGTCTTCATCTGCGACGAGTGCGTCGACGTCTGCAACGACATCATCGCGGACGACCGCCGCTCGGAGGGACGCCAGAGCCGCAGCGGGCTTCCCACGCCGCAGGAGGTCAAGAAGTTCCTGGACGAGTACGTGATCGGGCAGGAGCAGGCCAAGAAGAAGCTCGCGGTCGCGGTCTACAACCACTACAAGCGGATCGAGATCAGCAAGCAGCGCGGCAGGAACGAGGTCGAGCTCACCAAGTCGAACATCCTGCTGATCGGGCCGACCGGCTCCGGCAAGACGCTGCTGGCGCAGACGCTCGCGCGCCTGCTCTCGGTACCCTTCACGATCGTCGACGCCACGACGCTCACCGAGGCCGGCTACGTCGGCGAGGACGTCGAGAACATCATCCTGAAGCTGCTGCAGGCCGCCGGCGGCGACATCGAGAAGTGCCAGGAAGGCATCATCTACATCGACGAGATCGACAAGATCTCGCGCAAGGACGAGAACCCCTCGATCACCCGCGACGTCTCGGGCGAGGGGGTGCAACAAGCGCTACTCAAGATCCTCGAGGGCACCGTCGCCAACGTCCCGCCGCAGGGCGGCCGCAAGCACCCGCACCAGGAATTCTACCAGATCGACACCACGAACATCCTGTTCATCTGCGGCGGCGCCTTCGTCGGCCTCGACAAGGTGATCGAGAGGCGCGTCGGCAAGAAGACGCTCGGCTTCCGCACCGACACCAAGAAGGAGCCCAAGGCCGCCGTCGTCGACAAGGCCAGCCTGCTCGGGCAGGTGCAGCCGACCGACCTCATCAAGTACGGGCTGATCCCCGAGTTCGTGGGTCGCCTGCCGGTGGTGGCGACGCTGCACGACCTCGGCCAGGCCGCGCTCGTCGAGATCCTCACCCAGCCCAAGAACGCGATCACGCGCCAGTACCAGCGCCTGTTCGAGTACGAGAACGTCAAGCTGCGCTTTGCAGACGACGCGCTCGAAGCGATCGCGGAGCTCGCGATCCAGCGCAAGATCGGCGCGCGCGGGCTCAGAATGATCATCGAGGACCTGATGCTCGAGCTCATGTACAACCTGCCTTCGATGCGGAAGGTACGGGAGTGCGTGGTCACGCGCGAGATGGTGCTCGACCGGGATAAGGCCGCCGCCCTGATCGAGAAGGCGGGCTAGGCTCCCTCCCGTACCGCGTGCTACCGTTGGATTAGCGCCGCGCGGGGCGCACCCTGTCGTCCTGTGGGCGGAGCGAGGCCATGTTCGGGCGTGACAAGGCGGATCTGATCGAGAACCTGCCGATGGTGCCGATGCGGGACCTGGTGGTATTCCCGCACATGATGATCCCGTTCGTGATCGGCCGGAAGAGCTCGATCCGCGCGCTCGACCAGGCGCTCGCGCGCGGCAAGCGCATCTTCCTCTCGGCGCAGCACGACGCCACCCACGACAACCCCGGCCCCGAGGAGATCCACACCGTCGGCACCGTGTGCAGCATCGTGCAGAGCCTGAAGCTGCCCGACGGCAACGTGAAGGTCCTCGTCGAAGGCCTCGAGCGCGCCCGCGCCCTCGAGTACCGCGAGGAGAGTGGGGCGCTGCGCGTGGTGGTCAAGCTCGTGCCCGCTCAGGAGGAGCCGGCGACCGGCTTCGAGAGCCTGATCTCGAAGGTGATCGGGCTCTTCGAGCAGTACGTGAAGCTCTCCAACAACCTGCACTACGACGCGATGCTCGCGGCCGTGCGCGTCGAAGACCCCGGCCGCCTGGCCGACACGATCTCGTCGCACCTCGTGGTGCCGGTCGAGGAGAAGCAGAACCTGCTCGAGATCGTCTCGGCGCACGAGCGGCTCACCCGGATCGCATCGATCCTGGAGGCCGAGGTCGACAAGCTGAACGTCGACCGCCGCATCCAGGGCCGCGTCAAGAAGCAGATGGAGCGGGCGCAGAAGGAGTACTACCTCAACGAGAAGATGAAGGCGATCCAGAAGGAGCTCGGCAGGAAGGACGACCGCGCCAGCGAGACGGACGAGCTACGGCGCAAGGTCGAGCAGGCGCGCATGCCGAAGGACGCCGAGGAGAAGGCGCTCCAGGAGCTGAAGCGGCTGGAGTCGATGCCGCCGATGTCCGCCGAGGCGACCGTCTCGCGCAACTACCTCGACTGGCTGATCGCCGTGCCCTGGACCAAGAAGACCCGCGAGCGCAAGGACCTGTCGGCCGCCGAGAAGATCCTGAACGAGGACCACTACGGCCTCGAGAAGGTCAAGGAGCGCATCGTCGAGTTCCTGGCCGTGCGCCAGCTGGTGAACAACCCCAAGGGCCCGATCCTGTGCTTCGTCGGCCCGCCCGGGGTCGGCAAGACCTCGCTCGCGCGCTCGATCGCGCGCGCCACCAACCGCAAGTTCGTGCGCATATCACTCGGCGGCGTGCGCGACGAGGCCGAGATCCGCGGCCACCGCCGCACCTACATCGGCGCCTTCCCCGGCCAGATCATCCAGATGATGAAGAAGGCCGGCTCGCGCAACCCGGTGTTCCTGCTCGACGAGGTCGACAAGATGTCGATGGACTTCCGGGGCGACCCCTCCGCCGCCCTGCTCGAGGTGCTCGACCCGGAGCAGAACCACACCTTCGCCGACCACTACCTGGACGTCGAGTTCGACCTGTCGTCGGTCTTCTTCATCGCCACCGCCAACGTGATCCACACGATCCCCCAGGCGCTGCAGGACCGCCTGGAGGTGATTCGCCTCCCCGGCTACACCGAGCACGAGAAGATCGAGATCGCGCAGCGCCACCTGATCCCGAAGCAGATCAAGTCGCACGGCCTCACTCCCGGCAACGTCGCGTACGACGAGGAAGCGCTGCGGGAGCTGGTGCGCCGCTACACGCGCGAGGCGGGTGTCCGCAACATGGAGCGCGAGATGTCGTCGATCCTGCGCAAGGTGGCGCGCAAGGTCGTGCTCGAGGGCAGGGAGTACGCGGCCACGGTCACGCCCGTGAATCTGGCCGAATACCTCGGCGTCCCGCGCTACCGCACCACGCAGCAGGAGGAGACGAGCGAGATCGGGCTCGCCACCGGGCTCGCCTGGACCGAGGTCGGCGGCGAGATCCTGCCGATCGAGGTCACGCTGATGCCCGGCAAGGGCGCTCTGCGCCTCACCGGCAAGCTGGGCGACGTGATGCAGGAGTCCGCGCACGCGGCGATGTCGTTCGTGCGCTCGCGCGCCGAGCAGTTCGGGATCGCCCGCGACTTCAGCCGCAAGGTCGACGTCCACATCCACGTGCCCGAGGGCGCCATCCCCAAGGACGGGCCCTCGGCCGGGATCACGATGTGCACGGCGCTCGTCTCGGCGCTCACGCGCGTGCCGGTGCGCCGCGACGTGGCGATGACCGGCGAGATCACGCTGCGCGGCAAGGTGCTGCCGATCGGCGGCGTCAAGGAGAAGCTGCTGGCCGCGCACCGCATCGGCGTGACGACCGCGATCCTGCCGCGCGAGAACGAGAAAGACCTCGCCGACGTGCCCAAGAACGTGCTCGACGGCCTCGAGGTGCACCTCGTCGACCACGTCGACCAGGTGCTGAAGATCGCGCTCGTTGCGCCGGACGCCCCGCCCGCACAGGTGGCGGTCGAGGGGGCGGCGGACACGCTGGGCGCGGTGCCCGACGGCATGACTCACTGAGGCGCGCCTAGCCGCGCCTCGGCATTTGTTTCAAGAACCTGGTGTGAAGCACGACAGCCGAGCCCGTTCCCTGCGCAGCCGCCGGCAGGTCGCTTTCGCCGGCAGCGCCGCGGACCCCGCGCAGTTCCCGAAGGACCGCCTGCCGGAGGTGGCCTTCCTGGGCCGCTCCAACGTCGGCAAGAGCACGCTGCTCAACGCGCTCGCCGGCACGCGCGGGCTGGCGCGCGTGTCCTCGGCGCCGGGGCGCACCCGGCTCGTGAACTTCTTCAGGATGACGGGAGTCCCGAAGCCGGGCGGGCGAGGGCAGGGCGACCTCTACCTCGTGGACCTGCCCGGCTACGGCTACGCCAAGGCCTCGCGCGAGGTGCGCGAGACCTTCGAGAAGATCGCGGTCTCCTACCTGCTCGGGAGCACCGCGCTCCGGCTGTGCGTGTTCATTGTCGACGCGCGCCACCAGCCCGGCGAGCGGGACGAGGCGCTTCGGTCCTGGCTCGACCACCACGGGCTGCCGTGGGCGCTCGCCGTCAACAAGATCGACGCCCTTTCCAAGAACGAGGCGCGCGCCCGGGTAGCTGCGCTCGAGGCCGGGATCGGCCAGACGGCGTCGACGGTGCTGCCGGTGAGCGCGGAGCGCGGCACCGGGGTCGAGGAGCTTTGGAACGCGATCCGGGGGGCCGCATTCGAACCGCCCTCGCCGGAGGGCGGAGTGCTTGCCACACGAGGACCAGATGGACGCTGCTGACAAGCCGGAGCTGCCGGACGATTCCCAGACGGAGACGGAGATCGAGCCCGTGCCGTTGGCTCTCTCCGCCCTCAAGGAGATGGACATCCACGAGCTCACCGCCACCGCGATCGCGGCGGGACTCGAGAATGCGCCGGGCTCCAAGAAGCACGACCTGATCTTCCGCATGCTCCACGCGCAGGCGCAGAGGAACGGCCTGCTGTTCGCGGAGGGCGTGCTCGAGATCATGCCGGACGGCTACGGCTTCCTGCGCGCGCCCGAGTCGAGCTACCTCGCGGGGCCCGACGACATCTACGTCTCGCCTTCACAGATCCGGCGCTTCGACCTGCGCACCGGCGACACGGTGAGCGGCCAGGTGCGGCCGCCGCGCGAGGGCGAGCGCTACTTCGCCCTGATCAAGGTCGAGGGCGTCAACTTCGACCCGCCCGAGGTCGCCAAGGACAAGGTCCTGTTCGACAACCTGACGCCGCTCTACCCGCACGAGCGGCTGCGGCTCGAGACGACACACGAGAACATGACGGCGCGGGTGCTCGACATGATGACGCCGCTCGGCAAGGGCCAGCGCGGCCTGATCGTGGCGGCGCCCCGCACCGGCAAGACGCTGATCCTGCAGAGCATCGCCAACTCGATCGCGGTCAACCACCCCGAGGTGATCCTGATCGTGCTGCTGGTCGACGAGCGGCCCGAGGAAGTCACCGACATGCAGCGCACGGTGAAGGGCGAGGTGGTGTCCTCTACCTTCGACGAGCCGCCCACGCGCCACGTGCAGGTCGCCGAGATGGTGATCGAGAAGGCGAAGCGCCTGGTCGAGCACAAGAAGGACGTGGTGATCCTGCTCGACTCGATCACGCGCCTTGCGCGCGCCTACAACGCGACGTGTGCCTCTTCCGGCAAGGTGCTCTCGGGCGGCGTCGACGCCAACGCGCTGCAGCGGCCGAAGCGCTTCTTCGGCGCCGCGCGCAACATCGAGGACGGCGGCTCGCTCTCGATCATCGCCACGGCGCTCGTCGAGACCGGCTCGCGCATGGACGACGTGATCTTCGAGGAGTTCAAGGGCACCGGCAACTCCGAGATCGTGCTCGACCGCAAGATGGCCGACAGGCGCATCTACCCGGCGGTCGACATCAACAAGTCGGGCACGCGCAAGGAAGAGCTGCTGCTCAACCGCGACGAGCTGCAGCGCGTCTGGATCCTGCGCAAGGTGCTGTCCCCACTCTCCCAGGTCGAGGCCATGGAGCTGATCCTCGACAAGCTCGGAAAGACCAAGGCCAACAAGGACTTCTTGGACGGAATGGCCATCGGGTAGTCATTGCTGGTAATATTAGTGTTTGTGGCCATGGTGCTGGGCCGCCCTTAGGAGTCCCATGAAAGCTGGAATCCATCCCGAGTACGGTGTCGTGAACGTCCGTTGCGCCTGCGGCGCCACCTGGACCACCCGCTCGACCAAGAAGGAGCTGCACCTCGAGATCTGCTCGGCGTGCCACCCGTTCTTCACCGGCAAGCAGCGGCTGATGGACACGGCGGGGCGCATCGAGCGCTTCACCCGCAAGTACGGCGAGACCAAGCCGTCCGGCACGAAGAAGGCGTCGGCCAGGAAGGCCTCGGCCAAGGCCTGAGGCCGGGCCGGAACGGCCTCCCGCGCCACTGTATGGACGGGATCACCTTCCAGAAGCTTCGGGACATCGAGGCCCGCTTCGCCGAGGTCGAGACGCAGATGTCCGACCCCGCCGTGGCGCAGGACCCTCGCGCCTACCAGAAGCTCGCGCGCGAGGCGAAGGAGATCTCGCCGATCGTCGAGCGCTACCGGGCCTACAAGGACGCGCTCCAGGAGCTCGCCAAGGTCCAGGAGATGGCCAAGGCCGAGAGCGACCCCGAGCTGCGCGAGATGGCCCACGAAGAGGCCCGCGCGCTCGAGGCAAAGCGCGACGCACTCGACGGCGAGATCCCGCTGCTGCTCGTGCCCAAGGACCCGAACGACGAGAAGAACGTGCTGCTGGAGATTCGCGCCGGCACCGGCGGCGACGAGGCGGCGCTGTTCGCCGCCGAGATGTTCCGCATGTACCAGCGCTACGCCGAGCGGCAGGGCTGGAAGGTGGACGTGGTCTCGCAGAACCGCACCGGCCAGGGCGGCCTCAAGGAAGTGATCGCGATGGTCGAGGGCGAACGCGTGTTCTCGAAGCTGCGCTACGAGAGCGGCGTCCACCGCGTCCAGCGCGTGCCGGTCACCGAAGGCTCGGGCCGCATCCACACCTCCGCCATCACGGTCGCGGTGCTGCCCGAGGCGGAAGAGGTCGACGTCAAGATCGACCCCAAGGACCTGCGCATCGACACCTTCTGCTCGTCGGGCCCGGGCGGCCAGAGCGTCAACACCACCTACTCGGCCGTGCGCATCACCCACCTGCCCACGAACACGGTGGTCTCCTGCCAGGACGAGAAGAGCCAGATCAAGAACCGCGAGAAGGCGATGAAGGTGCTGCGCTCGCGGCTCTACGAGGTGGCGCTCGAGGAGCAGCAGAAGGCGATCGCGAGCGACCGCAAGAGCCAGGTGGGCAGCGGCGACCGTTCCGAGAAGATCCGCACCTACAACTTCCAGCAGGCCCGCGTGAGCGACCACCGCATCGGCCTCACGCTGCACCGCCTGCAGGAGGTGCTCGACGGCGACCTCGACGAGATCGTGGCCGGGCTGATCGCGAACCACCAGGCCGAGAAGCTCAAGGCGTGAGCGCCCAATGACCGTCGCCGAGCTCGTCGCCGAGGGCGCGCGCGAGCTTCGCCACGAGGGCGTGCCAGCTCCCGAATGGGACGCGGAGCTTCTGCTGCGCCACGTCCTCGGATGGGACCGGGCGAGCCTGCTCGCCTCGCCCGCTGCGGCCGTCGCTGCCGGACCCGAGCGCGAGTACCGCGACCTCGTGGCCCAGCGGGCAAAGCGGGTGCCGCTGCAGCACCTCACGGGCCTCCAGGCGTTCTGGAAGCACGAGTTCCGGGTGACGCGCGACGTCCTGATCCCGCGTCCGGAGACCGAGCTCTTGGTAGAAACGGCACTCGAGCTGGTGCGCCCGCTCGACCGGCCCCTCGTCGTCGACGTCGGCACGGGCAGCGGCTGCATCGCGCTCTCGCTCGCTTCCGAGAGAGCCGATGCGGAGGTGCACGCGACGGACATATCGGCGGCGGCGCTGCGGGTGGCTCGCGAGAACGCACGGCGGCTCGCACTCGAGGGGCGGGTGGCGTTCCACCTGGGCCAGATCCTCGAGCCCGTGACCGGGCTCGAGGGACGTGTCGACCTGGTGGTGAGCAACCCGCCGTACGTCGACCCGGCCGAGCGCGAGGCACTCGAGCCGGAGGTGCGCGAGCACGAGCCCGAGATGGCGCTCTTCCCGCCGGGCGACGCGCTCGAGCTCTACCGCAGTCTCGTGCCGCAGGCGCTGCAATGGCTGCGGGCCGGGGGCTTCCTGGCGGTCGAGATCGCGCCCGCGCTCGCCGACGCGGTCGCAAGCCTCTTCGCCGGCGCGGGCTTCGAAGACGTGCGGGTGGCGAACGACCTGGCAGGCCGGGCCCGGCTGGTGCGCGGTCGCCGGCCCCTCGCGAGCCCGCCTGTCGGGTAGACTGCCGCGGATGGCGCAGGCGCGGCGCTCACAGGGCGAGACCGGTCGAGCCGCGCTGCGCGCGGCTCTGCTCGCCTGGTACGACCGCCATCGCCGCGACCTGCCGTGGCGCAGGAGCTCCGACCCCTACCGCATCTGGGTCTCCGAGGTCATGCTGCAGCAGACCACGGTCAAGACCGTGCTCCCCTACTACGCCGCCTTCCTGAACCGCTTCCCCACGCTGCAGTCACTCGCCGAGGAACCCGAGGAGGAGGTGCTCGCGGCCTGGTCCGGGCTCGGCTACTACCATCGCGCCCGCAACCTGCACCGGGGGGCGCAACACGTGGCCGAGCGCCACGGCGGGCAGTTCCCCCGCTCGCTGGAAGCCGCGCTCGGCGTCCCGGGCGTAGGCCTCTACACGGCGAGCGCCGTGCTGTCGATCGCGCACGGCATGCCCCTGCCCGTGGTCGACGGCAACGTCAGGCGCGTGCTCGCCCGCCTGCTGGCCCTGCGGGGACCGCAGTTCCGGAAGGACGGTCCCTACTACAACCGCGCGGAGGAGCTCATCGACCCCGAGCGCCCCGGCGACTGGAACCAGGCGCTCATGGAGCTGGGCGCGACCGTGTGCCTGCCCAGGAAGCCGGCCTGTCCCGCGTGCCCGCTCCGCCAGCGCTGCGAGGCCCGTGCGCTCGGGATCGTCGAAGCGCTGCCCGAGGGCCGGCCGCGACGGGCGTCCGTGGACGTGACCGTGGCCGCCGCGCTCGTCGAGCGCGACGGGCGCGTGCTGCTCGTGCGCCGCCCGCAGGGCCGCCTGCTCGACCGCCTGTGGGAGGTGCCGCAGACCTCCCTCGACTCGCAGGGCCGGCCCGATCTCGCGCGCGAGCTGGAGGAGCGCCACGGCCTGCGGGTGGTACCGGGACCGCTCGCGGTCCGCGCGCGCCACGCCGTGACCCACCGCCGCATCACGCTCGAGGGCTATAGGACTCGGCTGCGGCCCCCGCTGCCCGAGGACCCCGAGCGCTTCCTGTGGGCACGGCCCGAGGAGGTGGCGCGGCTCGCCGTCGCATCCTCCACCCGCAAGCTGCTGAAGGGCCTGCGGGCTCCCCAGCTGCCGCTCGAGCTGTAGTGCCGATGCCGCGGGGGTCTGGGGCGCGCCCCGCGCCCGCCAGGGCAAAGACAGCTCGAAACAGGCCGTCTCAACCCCCCGAGGCGTGGGCGAGGTAAAATCGAGCCAGCTGATGGCCTGCATCTTCTGCGAGATCGTTTCCGGGCGGGTCCCCGCGCGCTCCGTCTCGTCCGACGATCGCCTGCTGGCCTTCCACGACGTCAACCCGCAGGCGCCCACCCACGTGCTGGTGGTCCCGCGGCGGCACATCACGAACCTGCTGGAGCTCGGCCCGGGAGACGACGATCTCGTGGGGGCGATGGTGCGAAAGGCGCGCGACGTCGCGAAGGAGCTGGGTCTCGCTGAGCGGGGCTTCAGGCTGGTTCTCAACTGCGGCGACGACGCCGGCTACAGCGTCGACCACATCCACTTGCACCTGCTGGGCGGGCGCCTGCTGGGCTGGCCGCCCGGATAGGAAGAGGAGCGACGTGAGCGCGTCCAATACCGCTGCCGCCCGCGACCCGAGCGAGATCGCCGGGCGCTATGTGATCGAGAAGAAGCTCGGGGCCGGCGCCTTCGGCACCGTCTTCAAGGCGAAGGACAAGGAGCTGGGGCGCATGGTCGCGATCAAGACCATCCGCCTGGAGGGCCTCGCTGCCTCGAGTGCGTCGCTCGAGGACCTGCTGAAGCGCTTCAAGCAGGAGGCGCGGGTCGCGGCGCAGCTGCAACACACCAACATCGTGACGCTCTACGACGTCGGCACCTGGGAGGGCTTGAGCTACATCTCGATGGAGTTCGTCGACGGCGTGGGGCTCGACGGGGTGATCAAGCGCTCCGGGAAGATGGCGACCGAGCGCGCCGCCGCGATCGGCGTCCAGGTGGCCGAGGCGCTCGACGCAGCGCACAAGCGCGGCATCGTGCACCGCGACATCAAGCCCGCCAACATCATGATCGAGCCGGGCGACCACGTGAAGGTGGCGGACTTCGGGATCGCCAAGTTCGCGGACTCGGCCGAGCACCTGACGGTCACCGGGAGCCTGCTCGGCACGCCTTCCTACATGAGCCCGGAGCAGGCGCGCGGCGGCGCGATCGACGGCCGCAGCGACCTCTTCTCCGTCGGCTGCGTCCTGTACGAGATGGTCGCCGGGCAGCGGGCGTTTCGCGGCGACTCGATCACGGCGCTCTTGTTCAAGATCATCACCGAGGAGCCGCCGTCGCTGCGCGAGCTCGACCCGACCGTCTCGGACGAGATGCTGCGGATCATCGCCAAGGCGCTGTCGAAGGCGCCCGAGACGCGCTACCAGAGCGGACGCGAGCTCGCCGACGACCTGCTGGCGATGACCCGGCCGGGCTACGTGCCGACGCTCCGCGCGCGGGAGATGCCAACCCTGCCGCCCGACGCGCCCCCGGGCGACGTGCCGACGATCTCCTCGCCGCCCACGGCGCAGGCCGTGCCGACGATCGCTTCGGCGGACACGGCCGCGAAGGCGCCCGCCTTGGCGCCCACGATCCTGACTCCAGCGACGGCCCGCACCACACCGCCGCCCTTGCCGCCGCCCCAGAAGGCTCCCAGCGTTCCGGCGCGCACCGCGCAACCCGTCGCAGCCGCGCCGCGCCGGAAAGGCGGCGGCACCGGGCTGGTCATGGGCCTGGGTGTCGCTGGCCTCCTGCTCGTGGCTCTCGTCGCGGGCGGCGCCTTCTTCCTGATGCGGGGCAAGGCGCCGGAGCCTGCCGCGCCGAGCGCAGCGAACGCGACGCCCCTGCCGGCGACTGAGCCGGCCCCGGCGAGTGACCCTGGTGCACAGCCCGCCGAGGCCGTGCCCGTCGCGGTCGCGACGCCCGCGCCCGCCCGGCCCCCCGTCGCGGGTCCGCCGCCCACGACGCGGTCCGCGGCCGCGGCTCCGCCGCCGCAGCCAGAGCCGGCCGAGGCCGAGTTCGCGCACCTCGACGAGCTACCGGGCGACGAGGGCGACGGCCGCGCCGCGGGCGCCGCCGCAGGGCGGAGCTACAGCCAGGGCGGGACGAGCGGCTTCGGGACCCAGAGGCGCTTCGCCACCCGTGGCAACGTGCCGCGCGGCGTCACGCTGCCGGAGCGGCCGGCAGTGGTGACGCTGCTCTACCTCAACTCGGTCCAGGGAGCCTTCCATCGCAGGAACGGCCGCTACGGAACGCTGCGCGAGCTGGCCGACGCGGGCCTGCTCGTGCTCGACGTGGCTTTCGACGCCAACGGCTTCAAGCGCAAGCAGTACGCTTTCCGCGTGACAGTGGAGTCCGACGGCTATCACGCCGAGGCCATTCCGCAGGCTCCCGTCGGCAGGGCCTTCTTCGTGGACGACTCAGGCAAGGTCCAGCTGCCCGACTAGAGCAGCGCTCAGTAGTCCGCGGGGCGGGCCTCGGCGAGGTAGGGCGCTATCCCGTCGAACAGCTCCTGCGCCTTCTTGAGGTCGGCCGGCGTGAAGTCGGGCCCGGCGTCGCGCACCGTCTCGCCCTTGCGACTGATCTCGGCGACCCCCACCGGGTGACCGTGAACCACGAGCGGTGTCGAGACCATCTTCTGGATCGGGCTCGGCTTGTCGCGCAGCTTGATGCTCTCGAAGAAGGTCACGTGCTTCACCATCGGCACGTTGTTGATGACCTCGCCCGAGCGCTTCGCCAGCACGCCCACGGCGATCGAATCGCGCTTCGTGGTCGGGATCGAGCCGAGCTCGGCGAAGCGGCGCGGCGCGATGAAGCGCAGGTGCTTGCCGTCGACCGAGAGCAGCAGGACCGCGACCTCCTCCTGCTTGCAGGCGAACTGCTGGCTGACGACCTTCACGACCCGCTCCCCCATGTCGAGCAGCAGCTCGCGGCGATCCTTGATCTTGTCCTTCTGGGCGGCCATCGCCTGAAGGATTTCCTGCAGCTCGCTCAGTACCTGTGCCATCTCAGGGCTCCGGATTATAGCGCGGCTCCGCCTCAGTCGCCGGGCGCGGGCCGGGTGCGTCCCGTCCGCACGAGCGCGGCGAGCTCGACCGCGACCCGCTCGAGGTCGAGCGCGAAGAAGCCGAGCCGCACGCGCAGCAGCGACAGCACGCGCAGCAGATGCTTGCCGAGGCGCCGCCCGGGCGGCCGCTGCGCCTCGGCGAAGTAGAACGCGACGCGCGCCAGCCGCCGCTCCGTCCCGGCGTCCCTCCAGGGCGTGCTGTCGAACGTCGCCCAGGCCTCGAGCGAACGGCCCGGCCCGGTCTCGGCCGCCGAAGGCCGTCGCTGCCGGATCGGTGTCAGGAAACGGCTATCCATCGCGCACAAGGCGCGCGCGGCCGACACCGCCGCCGCCAGCTCGCCGGGGCCGTCCGCTTCGCCTACCTCGAACACGAAGCGCCCGCCGAGCCCGGCGCCGCGCAGGCGCGCCGCCGTCTCGAGCAGCCGCTCGCGCGCGACACCCGCCACGAGGAGCTGCAGCCCGAGGCAGCCGCTATCCGCGAGCCGCCGCAGGCCCGCGGGTCCCGCCTCGAGCACGTCCCCGGGCCACCCCTCCGCGCGCCAGCCGAGCGGCGCGCCGGCGTCGATCAGCCCACCGGCTATGGCCTCGACGCGGCCCGGGTCGGCGAAGAAGTCCTCGTCCTGGAAGCAGAGCTCGCTCGCCCGGTAGCGCTCGCCGAGCTCCAGCACCTCGCCCACCACGCGCTCGGGGCGCAGGCCCAGCCAGTCGGGAGCGTCACGCCTGCCGCGGCTCGAGCAGTAGTCGAGGCGCCGCGCGCCGCGCTCCTCGAAGTAGCGCTCCACGTCGAGCAGCGAGTAGTCGGCGCGCGGCCACAACCGCGTCGGCGGCGCCGCGGGCGCCATGGCCTCGCCGCCACCCTCCACCCGCAGGCCCGGGGCCGACGCGAGCGGCCGCTCCGAGCGAAGCGCGGCGACGGCAGCCTGCAGCGGCTCCTCGCCGGCGCCGGGCACGCAGCCGTCCACGACTCCGCTGGCAAAGCACGATTCCGGGTCGACCAGCACGTGCGGGCCGCCCCAGACCACCGGCAGCCGCGGGCTCGCCGCGCGTGCGGCCTGGCTGACGCCCAGCGCCTCGCGCAGCGGCTCGCCGGTCCGCACACTCACCCCGAGGAGCAGCGCGCTCCTGGCCAGCTCCACGACGCGCGCCTCCGGCGCCAGCTCGAAGCGGCCGTCGACGATCACCACGTGACGGCCCTCCAGCCAGGACCCGAGCGCCAGTAGGCCGAGCGGCATCGCCGAGCCTCCGTCCCGAGGCTGATACAGGACGACGGGCTGGCGCCGTGCCGCGCCGCGGGCCGAAAGCGTGGATCACCTCCTGGGAGGCCTCAAGGATACCGGAGATCGCCCGCGCTCTTCCTCCCCGAGGCGATCTTTCGCGCGAGCGCAACGGCCCCGAGCTGCAGCGCCGCGCCGACGGGCAGCGCCAGCCACAGGTCGTCGCGCACGGGGAACACGGCGAGCGCCATCGGGAGCGTCGCCACGAGCGCCCACGCGAGCGGGCGGCCGAGCTCGACGGCGAACGCTGCGGCGCGGCAGGCGCGCGCGGCGAGCAGCAGCAGC
>Ga0209341_10003905_pt1 | contig 13829 bp, 11 predicted proteins | sample RifCSP13_2_FD_184020 | JGI IMG/M metagenome (GOLD analysis project Ga0209341, IMG submission 184020) | Soil microbial communities from Rifle, Colorado - Rifle CSP2_sed 13_2 (SPAdes) (version 2) | ecosystem: Environmental > Terrestrial > Deep subsurface > Rock core/Sediment | place: Rifle...
CTCGCCGGGGCCCCGCCCGCCGAGCCCCTTGCCGTCTGGCCTAGTGGATGCACACGACATCGGTGACACGACACTAGAATGCTCGCATGTCCCTCCGCGCGTCGATGCCGTCTCTGGCACTCGCGGGCGCCCTCCTGGCCGCCGGCGGCTGCAAGAACGAGCCCCTGACCACGCTCTACGAGCTCCAGCGGGAAGCTCCCCAGGCGGAGTGGGTCTTCCCACCGGGGGTGTCCGTCGTTCTCTCGCCGACGCTCGACGTGCACTTCGGTGAGGGGGCCCGCGCCGACCGTGCCTCCGACAGCCGGACCAGTCCCTCGCACCTGGAGACCCGGGCCTTCCTGCGGGGCTCGATCCCTCCGGGCCGCTCCCTGTACCTGGCGCTGTTCGTCGAGCCGGAAGCCCGCAACTCAGACCTCTTCATCGGGCGAGAAGGGGAACCCTCGGATCGCCTCGAGCCGGGCCGTCGAGGGTACGTCCTCCCACTCGCGCCAAGCACAGCCGGCGCCGTGGTCGAGCTCGCGGCAGAGCCGCCCCGAGACTCATCCCTGAGCCTGGCCGCGATACGCCTCTGCGGAGTGGCTCTCGTCCCCGGAGGCTGGACAAGGAACGCCCCTCTCGACTCCCTCGCGGGCGAGAGAGGGTCCATGCTCACTCAGGTCGGGCCGAGCGTCGTCCGTTTCGCACTCCCGCTTCCGGAAGGGGCGCAGTTGCGCTTCACCCCCGCCGCGGAGGCCACCGCGGGTCCGGTCCGCATGTGGATCACACTCGAGCGCGAGGGCTCGGCTGAGCGCGAGATATGGAGCGGTGCGGTGCGGACGGGCTCGGACAATTCGACCGAAGCCGTGGTGCGGTTGGGAAGCCGGCCCGGCCACGCGCGCGTCGCCCTCCATGTGGGAGGTCGGCCGGGCGAACCGGTGGAGGCGACGTGGCGGGCCCCCCGCATCTTCGGTCGCGGCCTCAAACGTCTGCGGCCCCGCGTTCAGGGTGCGGAGGACAAGGCTCGCGCCGACGGCCTGCGCGTTCGCCTTGCCGGCACGAACGTGCTCGTCGTCGTCCTGGACGCCGCCGCCGCTCGGCACTTTGGTTGCTACGGCTATGCGCGGCCCACGACCCTGAACATGGACCGCCTCGCCCGCGAGGGGGTCCTGTTCGAGCGCGCCTACACGCCCGCGCCCTTCACCATCGGCGCCGTCTCCTCGATGTGGACCTCCCAGTACCCGGACCAGCACCACGCCGGCACACGCCACCGAGCACCCCTTCCTCGGGAGCGGCTCACGCTGGCCGAGCTGCTGTCGGCGCGAGGCGTTTCGACGGTCGGCTTTGTGGCGAACCCCAGCGCCGGGTTGCCCTTCGGCCTCGACCGCGGATTCGGTGAGTTCCATGCGCTCTACGGCACCGGTGGGGCTTCGCCTCCGGGCATCCGGCGGGCCGAGGAGTTCCGTCCTGTGCTGCGCGACTGGCTCTCGAGGATCCGCGGCTCGCGCTTCTTCGGCTATATCCATCTTCTGGAGCCGCATTTCCCCTACGATCCACCCCATCCTTTCGACCGGCTCTTCGGCCGGCCGGGCCCGATGCCCTCACCGGCCCGGCGAGACGACGGTTGGATTCGCCGGGTCAACGCCGGCCAGTACCGTCCCACCGCGGAGGAGGCTGCCGACCTCGTGCGCCTCTATGACGGAAACCTGGCCTACGCAGACCGTGAAGTGGGGTGGCTCCGGCGGACCCTCGCCGAGCTGGGACTGCTCGAGCGGACGACGCTCATCGTCACCTCGGATCACGGCGAGAGCCTCCTCGAGCGCGGCACGATAGGTCACGGCGGGCACCTCAACGAGGAGTGCATCCGGGTGCCACTCATCGTGCGCTTCCCCGGCGGGCGGGGTCCGGCCGGGCTGCGCGTGCACGAGCTCGTGGACCTGCTCGATGTGGCGCCGACGGTCGCCGACCTGTTCGGCGCTCTCGACGGGGCGGCGGCCCGCACCTACGAGGGCGTGAGCCTGCTTCCGGTCGTCGAGGGGGCGCCGGGCAAGGGGGTGGTGCTGGCGCGGACCATGCAGGAGCGCCCCACGTACGCCCTCAACGACGGCACGTGGAAGCTGATCCACAGTGTCAAATCGGGACGCAGCGAGCTCTACGATCTGGCCGACGATCCGGGCGAACAGCACGACCTCGTCGAGTCGGAGTCGCTTCGGGCAGAGCTGATGCGGCAGGAGCTCTATCGCTGGCTACGCGATCTGCATCGCGAGCAGGGCTCCGCGACCGAGGAGCGGCTCACGCCATCGGAGCTCGAGACCATGCGAGCGCTCGGTTACGTCCACTCCTCGGATCGGTAGGCGACGGGATCCGAATCCCGCCCGCCCCACCTCAAGGAGCGGCGGCGACGAGCACCCGCACCTCGGGCACGCTCCAGCGCACTCCGCTCGACGCGAGACGCAACCCCCGGACCCGGTGCGGGCGGAGAAGGACGGTGAGGCGCGCGGCGCGGTGCTTCATGAGCTGGTCGGCCGCGCGGGTCCGGAGCAGCCTTCCGGTCGGCTCGACGGTGAGGTCGCGCCAGCCGTCCTCGAGAAGGCCGAGCACCCGTAGGCTCGGGGGCACCTCGCCGAACCGCCCACGGCCATAGTCGAGCTCGATCGCCGCCACCGGCTCGTCTCCCGAGAGCTGCAGAACGAGTCCGTCGCGACCATCCACCTCGGCCGCGGTCTCGAGCGAGCCGTCGATCGCCAGGAGCGCGGAGCCATCCTCGGCCGACGCCCGAGGCACCCGCCACTCGCCCGGCCCCGGTGACGGCTCGGGGCCGAGAGACGTCGTGGAGGCGCCGGGCAAGAGATCGAAAAGACGGGGGCCCGGGTCTCCGCCCGGCCCGGGCTCGCTCGCCCGGAGGACGAGGCCGTTTGGCAAACGCAAGAGGCCTTCCGCCGGCCTCGCCTCTTCGGACCGCAGGTCCAGGATGCTGTCGATGCCCCACGCGCGCAGCAGGAGGACGCTTTCCTCGGACGGGAACTCGTTGAGCACCTCGTGCGCGGGTGCGTACCAGCCAGGCTGAACGCCGGTTCGTCCGGCCACGATGGGTCGGCCATGGGACGGCTGCCAGAGCATGCGGTGCACGGAGAGAAGCTTCCCCCACGAGTCGACGGGGAGCTCGAGGAGACCCCCTCGTCCGCTCGAAGCCGCGAGCAGGCGGTAGTCCCCGGGCACGGGGTGAACGCGGATGCTCCGGGTGTCCGCGTTGAGCCGCTCGCCCACTCCCAGGGCGAGAACCACAAAGGCCAGCACGCCTGCCCACCGGGGGGGTCGAGAACGCAGCCGGCGCTCGAGAGCGAGGGTCCCGGCGACCACCGCCGCCCACCCGGCCGGCAGGAGGAAGCGCTTCAGCTCGCGCAGCTCCCGCAGCGGCGACAGCAGCTCGGAGAGGGGGCCGAAGATGCCGCCCGCCACCGCGGGCCCGGTGGAGGTCCAAGTGATGGGGCTCCCCAGGCCCAGGAGGAGGAGCACCGTGGCCGCCAGCGCGGCCACGCGGGCGAGGATGCCAAGGCGCTCTTCCTCGTCCGTCCAGGACCGGAACCGGGCCAGTCGCAAGCTTCCGGTCAGCAGCGCGCCCCAGAGGCAGGCGTCCGCCGCGAGGGTCGCCGCCCTCCCTCCGTCACCCAGAGCCGACGCGCCGACCGAGACCAGGAGCCCCGCTCCGAGCAGTGCTTGGATCCGGCCCATGCCGTGCGTCGGCCCACCTCCGCCGGCGGCGGTAGCCCTGGGCGCCCGAGGGGCTTGAACACGATCGGCAGCCGCAAGGGCGCCGGTCGCGGCGAGGAGGAGGAGGAAGGCCGCCCCCGGGTAAAGGCCGTCCCCGGCCGGGGCCGGGGACGGCCAGGGCGTAAGACTAAACTCGCGCGGGCTCGCGAGGAGGTTGGCGGGGTGGGCCGGCCACCAGGCCTTGTCGGCGGCGAAGTCGGCGTTCGCGTAGGTGGTGATGTCCGCTCGGTCTCGCAGGTAGGGCCAGAGCACCACAACCGAGACCACGCCCGCGGCGGCCAGCGCCAACGCCAGGCCGGCCACGCGTCGCCGGGCCCAGCGTGCGCCTCGCAGCGTCCACAGCAGCGGCGCGAGAAAAGGGGCCACCGCGAGCAGCATCACCGCGGTGTAGAGGCTGGCCTGAACGGTGAGAAAAGCGCTGACTGCAGCCGCGACGGCATCACTTAGGCGCCCCTGCCGAAGGAAGCGGGCGGCGAAAAACACGCCGAGGGGGAGCCACTGCAGCGACACCGCCTGGAGTCGGTCGAAGAAGACCGCGGTCGTGCCGACCAGGACGGAAAGGCAACCCCCCATGATCGCGAGGCTGGCGCCGGTCCCGAGCTCCCTCAGCATGAGCGCGGTGAACACGGCGAGCAAGGCGAGGGTCGTGAGCCTGACCGCGGTGTAGATCGCGGCCGGTTGCGCGCCCAGCGCGAGACGAAACGGGACCGCGAGCAGCGTCTCCGCGAGGAGCGGCTCCGTCCCCCGCAGCGGGTTCGGGTCGGGATAGAGGAACGGCGGCCGAAAGTAGCGCGAGGGATGGTGGAGCAGGCTCTCGACGTTGTAGCGCAGCAGCGCGGCGGTGAGGAGGGGGTCGGGGCTGCGGTCGCGGCGGGTGACGATCCTCTCCTCACCGGGCGGTGGAACCCGGGCGACCAGCAGCGCCGCGTATGTCCCGACCGCGGTCGCGCTGACGACGAGCAGCAACGGCGGCAGCCCGCGGCGAGACATCGGCTGCTTATATCACGCGACTGGGGACGCGCTACGCCGTTGGCTGACAGGGCCGAGGTGCTGTATATTTATTAGTTGTGGGTCTGTCTGATCGGACCGCCCGAGGAGCACCATGAAGGCTGGAATACATCCCCAGTACGACGCCGTCACCGTTCACTGCGCCTGCGGGGCAACGTGGACCACCCGCTCGACCAAGAAGGAGCTGCGCCTGGAGATCTGCTCCAGCTGCCACCCCTTCTTCACCGGAAAGCAGAAGCTGATCGACTCCGCGGGGCGCGTCGAGCGCTTCACCCGCAAGTACGCGAAGAAGAAGGCAGCCTCCGCCCGCGCCTGAGGGCGGAGCCCCCCACCGGCAGACCCCTGTGAGACCGCGATGGACGCGATCACCTTCCAGAAGCTGAAGGAGATCGAAGGTCGCTTCGGCGAGATCGAGGCGGCCATGTCCGACCCTACGGTCGTCCAGGACCCCACGGCCTACCCGAGGCTCGCGCGCGAGTCGAAGGACATCGCCCCCATCGTGGAGCGCTACCGCGCCTACAAGGAGACCCTCCAGGAGCTGGCCAAGGTCCAGGAGATGGCGAGGGCGGAGTCGGATCCGGAGCTTCGCGAGCTGGCCCACGCGGAGATCCGCTCCCTCGAGGCGAAGCGCGACGCCCTCGATGCCGAGATCCCCCTCCTCCTGATACCCCGCGACCCGAACGACGAGAAGAACGTCCTGCTCGAGATCCGGGCCGGCACGGGCGGGGACGAGGCCGCGCTCTTCGCGACCGAGATCTTCCGCATGTACTCCCGCTACGCCGAGCGGCAGGGCTGGAAGGTCGACGTGGTGTCCCTCAATCGGACCGGCCAGGGCGGCCTCAAGGAGGTCATCGCGATCGTCGAGGGCGACCGCGTCTACTCGAAGCTGCGCTTCGAGAGCGGCGTGCACCGGGTGCAACGGGTACCGGTCACCGAAGCCTCCGGTCGCATCCACACCTCGGCGGTGACGGTGGCCGTGCTGCCGGAGGCGGAGGAGGTCGACGTCCGCATCGACCCCAAGGACCTTCGAGTCGACACCTTCTGCTCCTCGGGGCCGGGCGGACAGAGCGTCAACACGACCTACTCCGCGGTGCGCATCACCCACCTCCCGACGGGCACCGTGGTCTCCTGCCAGGACGAGAAGAGCCAGATCAAGAACCGCGAGAAGGCGATGAAGGTGCTGCGCTCACGGCTCTACGAGATGGCGCTCGCGGCGCAGCAGCGCGAGATCGCCAGCGAGCGGCGCAGCCAGGTGGGAACCGGCGACCGGTCGGAGAAGATCCGAACCTACAACTTCCAGCAGGCCCGCGTCACCGATCATCGCATCGCCCTCACCCTCCACCGCCTCCAGGCGATCCTGGACGGCGACCTCGACGAGATCGTCGCCGGCCTGATCGCCAACCACCAGGCGGCGAAGCTGAACGCCTCCGCCTCCCCCGCCGCGAGCCGGGAGGCCCAGCCGAGCCCCGCCCGCTGACGGCCGCCCTTCCCTTCCGCCCGTGACCGTCGCCGAAGCGCTCTCCCGGGCGGCGCGCCGCCTCGACGAGGCCGGAGTCTCCTCCGCTCCCCACGACGCCGAAGCCCTCCTCCGTCACGTCCTCGGCTGGGACCGCGCGCGGGTGGTCGTGGAGGGGGGAGCCCCCCTCGATCCCGAGTCCGAGACGAGCTTCTTCGCCCTCGTGGACGAGCGCGCGGCGCGTCGGCCGCTCCAGCACCTGACGGGGCGCACGTGGTTCTGGCGGCAGGAGCTCCTCGTCAGCCCGGACGTCCTCGTCCCTCGCCCGGAGACCGAGGTCCTGGTCGAGGCCGCGCTCGATGCCCTGCGCGACGTGGAGCGGCCCCTGGTCGCGGACGTCGGGACCGGGAGCGGATGCATCGCCCTCGCCATCGCCAGCGAGCGGCCCGACGCAGAGGTGCATGCGACCGACCTTTCCCCGGCCGCCCTCGGCGTCGCCCGTGACAACGCGCGACGGCTCCAACTCGATCACCGCGTGCGATTCCACGAAGGGGATCTCCTCGCCCCCCTCGTCGCGTCGTTCGGACGATTCGCCCTCGTCGCCAGCAACCCGCCCTACGTGGGCGCCGAAGAAGCGCCGGCGCTGCCACCCGAGGTGCGCGACCACGAGCCACCGCTCGCACTCTTCCCCCCCGGCGACCGCCTCTCCGTCTATCGGCGCCTCGCGCCCCAGGCGGCGTCGGCCCTGCGCCCGGGCGGCGTCCTCGTCGTGGAGGTCGGGGCGGGCATGGCAGCGGAGGTCGCCGCGGTCGCCCAAGCGGCGGGCCTGCGACTCGCGCGCACGATCCCGGATCTCGCCGGCATCCCGCGCACGGTGGTCGCCCTCCGCCCCGTCGAGTAGACTCGAAGGCCGCATGGACCGCATCCGGGTCGTCGGCGGGCGTCCGCTGGAGGGGACGGTGCGGATCTCGGGGGCCAAGAACGCGTCGCTGCCCGAGCTCGCGGCGTCGCTTCTGACCGAGCGACCCCTGGTCCTGCGCAACGTGCCCGAGGTGCGGGACATCCGAACCATGACGCGGGTGCTCCAGGCCCTCGGCGCCAGCGTGGAGTCCCGCGTGGGAGGGACGGTCGAGGTGCGGGCGTCCGGCCTCACCTCCGCCGAGGCGCCCTACGACCTCGTCAAGACCATGCGCGCCTCGGTGCTCGTCCTGGGGCCGCTCCTCGCCCGCTCGGGGCGCGCACGGGTGTCCCTCCCCGGCGGCTGCGCGATCGGCGCACGCCCGATCGATCTCCACCTCATGGCCCTCGAGAAGATGGGGGCGACGGTCGACGTCGACCACGGCTACGTCGAGGCCCGCGCCGACCGACTGCGCGGGGCCGAGATCTACTTCGACATCGTCACCGTGACCGGGACCGAGAACGCGATGATGGCCGCCTGCCTCGCCGAGGGGCAGACCGTGATCCGAAACGCCGCCTGCGAGCCCGAGATCGAGGACCTTGCGGACCTGCTCGTCTCGATGGGGGCCCGGATCGAGGGAGCGGGAACTCCCGCCGTGCGCATCGAGGGCGTCTCGTCCCTGCGCGGGGCGGAGCATCGGGTGATCCCCGACCGGATCGAGGCCGGCACCTACCTGGCCGCCTGCGCCCTCGCCGGGGGGGAGATCGAGGTGCTCGACTGCCGCCCCCGCGACCTCATGGCGGTCATCGAGAAGATGCGCGAGACCGGGCTCCGCGTCGAGGAGGGCCCGGCGAACCTGCGCGTCCGCTCGGCACGGGTCATCCGTCCCGCCAACGTCACGACCCTGCCCCACCCGGGCTTCCCCACCGACATGCAGGCCCAGTACCTGGCCTTGATGACCCAGGCCGCGGGCACCAGCACGATCACCGAGTCCATCTTCGAGAACCGCTTCATGCACGTGGCGGAGCTTCAGAGGATGGGCGCGCACGTACGGCTGGAAGGGAGGACGGCGGTGGTCACGGGGCCGACCTCGCTCCTGGGAGCGCAGCTCATGGCCACCGATCTGCGCGCTTCGGCCTGCCTGGTCCTGGCGGCGCTCGCGGCGAAGGGCGAGACGATCGTCGACCGCGTCTATCACCTCGACCGAGGCTACTACCGGATAGACGAGAAGCTGCGTGGCCTGGGGGCTGACATCGAGAGGCTGACGTGACGGCGACGCGAGGCGCGCCCGCGCTCCACCACGCGCTGCTCGTCTGGTACGCGCGGCACCGGCGCGATCTGCCCTGGCGCCGGACGAAGGACCCGTACCGCATCTGGGTCTCGGAGGTGATGCTCCAGCAGACGACGGTCAAGGCAGCCGTTCCCTATTACGAGGCCTTCCTCGCCCGCTTCCCCTCGCTGCCGGCGCTGGCCGAAGAGCCGGAGGACGAAGTCCTCGCCGCCTGGTCGGGGCTGGGGTATTACCACCGCGCCCGCAACCTCCATCGCGGGGCGCAGCACGTGGCGGAGCGACACTCCGGCCGATTCCCCAGGACGCTCGAGTCGGCGCTGGCGGTGCCCGGCGTGGGTCTGTACACCGCGAGCGCGGTGCTCTCGATCGCCTACGATCTGCCCCTGCCCCTCGTGGACGCCAACGTGCGCCGCGTCCTTGCCCGCCTCTTTGCCCTGCGGGGCCCCAAGTACCGCCGCGACGGCGCCTTCTACGACCTCGCCGAGAGCCTGCTCGACCGCGAGCACCCCGGGGAGTGGAACCAGGCCCTGATGGAGCTCGGGGCCACCGTCTGCACGCCGCGGCGGCCGGCCTGCGACGTCTGCCCGCTGCGCGGGCACTGCCAGGCCCTTCGGCTCGACCTCGTGGACGAGCTGCCGGAAGGGAAGAGCCGCCGCGCCCCCGTCGACGTCAAGGTGGCCGCCGCCCTCATCGAGACCGACGGGCGGGTGCTCCTCGTGCGCCGGGGCGAGGGGAGACTGCTCGGGCGCATGTGGGAGGTTCCGCAGACCTCGCTCGAGTCGCGGGGCCGGGCCGACCTCGCGCGGGAGCTCGAGGACCGACACGGGATCCGCGTGGCGGTGGGCACCCTCGCCGTGCGGGCGCGGCACGCAATCACCCACCGCCGGATCACCCTCGAGGGCTACCGCGCCCGCCTCCGTCAGCCGCCCCCCTCGGACCCCGAGCGGTTCCGCTGGGTGGCGCCGGAGGCGGTGACCTCTCTCCCGGTGTCCTCCATGACGAGAAAGCTGCTGGCCGGGCTTCGCTCGCGACAGCTCCCGCTGGAGATGTGATGCGGCGAGCCCTCGGCCGCGTCGTCCTCGTCGTCGCCGCCGCGGCCGGGGTCTGGGCCGCCACCGCCTGGCCGCGCCTCAACGACGTCGAGACGGGCCGGACCCCCGAATACCCCGACCTTCGCGTGCGCGAGTACGCACAGGAACCGGAGCGCGTGGCCCGCGCGCTACAGGATGCGCTTGCCCGCCTCCCGCGCTGGTCGATCACCGGCTCCGGACACGGGCCTGGAGGCACCGTGGTTCACGCCGTTCATGAGACACGCGTCTTCCGCTTCAAGGACGAGGTGACGGTCCGCATCCGGCGCGAGGGGGGACAGACGCGGATCAGCGTCCGCTCCCGCTCCCGCATCGGCACGTGGGACTTCGGCCAGAACGCCCGCAACATCCGCGAGCTGCTCGCGGCCCTGGACGCCGAGCTGTGATGAGCCCCCCCGCGGCGGGCGAGTTACACTCTCCAGCGGGATGCCCTGCATCTTCTGCGACATCGCCGCCGGCTCCCGGCCCTCGCGTATCATCTCCTCCGATGACCGCCTCGTCGCCGTCCACGACATCCATCCCCAGGCCCCCACCCACGTCCTCGTGATCCCCCGCAAGCACGTGACGAGCCTCCTCGACCTCGAGCCGGACGACGACGCCCTCGTCGGTTCGCTCGTCCGCAAAGCACGGGACCTCGCCCGCGAGCTGGACCTCGACCGGAGGGGGTTCCGCCTGGTGATGAACTGCGGCGACGATTCGGGCTATAGCGTTTACCATATCCATCTCCACCTGCTGGGCGGGCGGCGGATGGGCTGGCCGCCCGGCTAGGGGAGAGCGAAGATGAGCCAGAGTCATCCCGCCGCTCCCGAGCCGACCGAGATCGCCGGGCGTTACGAGGTCGTCCGGAAGCTCGGCGCCGGCGCTTTCGGGACCGTCTACAAGGCGCGGGACAAGATGCTCAAGAGGATGGTCGCGATCAAGACCATCCGCCTCGAGGGCCTCGCCGCCTCCACCGCAAGCCTGCAGGAGATGCTCGACCGCTTCCAGCGCGAGGCCGAGGTGGCGGCGCGGCTCAAGCACCCCAACATCGTCACCATCTACGACATCGGCAATTCCTCCGGCCTCAGCTATCTCGCGATGGAGTTCATCGACGGGCCGGGGCTCGACCGGATCATCGCCGAAGGCGGGAGAATGAGCGTCGAGCGCGCGGCGGCGCTGGGGGCGCAGGTGGCGAACGCACTGGACTACGCGCACCGCCTCAAGTGCGTCCACCGCGACATCAAGCCCGCGAATATCATGGTCGAGGAGGGCGATCACGTTAAGGTGACCGACTTCGGGATCGCCAAGTTCACCGATTCCGGCGAGCACCTCACGATGACCGGGAGCCTGCTCGGGACGCCCTCCTACATGAGCCCGGAGCAGGCACGCGGCGCGCAGCTCGACGGTCGGAGCGACCTCTTCTCGGTCGGCTGCCTCCTCTACGAGATGATCGCGGGACGGAAGGCGTTCCGCGGCGACTCCATCACCGCCCTTCTCTTCAAGATCCTCACCGAGGAGCCGCCCCCCCTGCGCGAGCTCGACACGGCTATCCCGGAGGCGATGATCCAGATCGTCGCCCGCGCCCTCTCCAAGGCGCCGGAGACGCGATACCAGACCGGGCGCGAGCTCGCGGAGGCACTGCTCACCCTGACCCGGCCGGGCTTCGTGGCCACCTTGAGACAGCAGGAGGTCCCGACCGAGGCGACGACGGAGACGCCCACGGTCTCCGCGCCGCCGACGCTGCAGGCGACCGTGTCCGCGCTTCCGACGCTGCAGGTCACCAAACCCTCGCCCACGCAGCCCGGGACACCTCCCGCGGGGCCGCCGCCGCTTTCAACGGTCGTGACCAAGCCCCCAGTCGCCCCACCCCCGCCGCCGGTGGCGCGCCCGCAGAGGCCACCCGTGTCCCCGCCCACCCGCCGGACGGGAGGAGGGGCGGCGGGGCTGATCGGCCTGGGCGTGGGCGCGCTCGGGCTCATCTTGCTCGCCGTCCTCGGCGGGTGGTACCTGCTCGGACGCCAGCCCGCGCCCGCTCCGACGCCGACCGAGACGACCGCCACGCCAACGCCGGGGCCAGCCTCCGAGCCCGCGCAGACCGTGAGCGAGGCGCCACCGACGCTCGTCGCCTCCGTCCCCGCCACGACCTCCACCCCGACCTCCGGCACATCCTCCGGCTCGGAAGCGGCGGCTCGTCCCGCTGCCGGCGCCCCGGCTCCGGCCGCGGCGCGGCGTCTCGCACCGGCCGGCGGCGCGCCCCCGCCGCCCAGCGGTGGCGGCTCGGCTCCGCCCCCGGCCGCCGGCGAGTACGCGTTCCTCGACGACGTGCCCGCGGGCGCACTCGACTCGCGCGCGGCCGCGGAGGCGCTCGCGCCGAAGTATCGCTCGGGGGGTAGCTCGGACTACGGCACGAGCCGCCGCTTACGTGCCCGCGAGCGCGTTCCCCGCAACATCACCCTGACCGAGCGACCGGCGGTAGGCACGCTCCTTCACCTGATGTTCGCGCAGGGGGCCTACCACAAGAGGAGCGGCCGCTACGGGACGTTCCGCCAGCTCGCGGCCGCGGGCGCCCTCCGCCTCGACGTGCCCTTCGGCGAGGATTCCTTCGAGCGGTTCAGTTCGCGGGTCTTCAGCGGTCAAGATGGTCAGGTCGGCGAGCTCGACCGAAATCTCCTTGGCAGATTTTTCGCTCAGCAATTCCTTTTCAATCGCAGCGAGCAGTTCTTCTTCCGTCCACATCCCTTTTTCTTCTTTCGTTTTTCCTCCAGCCTCGGCTGGAGCGAAGCCGCGGAGTTTCTCCGCCATATCCTTAAGGCGCTCATTCACTCGATAGTTCACGGTTCCTTCTTCAAACGTACCATCTTCACGTTTTTCTCCCGCATTTACACCTGTAAGAAGCTCTATACCTTCGTTGATTGTCTTGACCGAGTACATGTGGAACTTGCCCTCTTTCACTGCGGCGACCACTTCTTCCTTCAGCATCAGGTTCTGGACGTTGCTCTCAGGTATCATGACGCCCTGCGCTCCTGTCAACCCCTTTGCCTTGCAAACTTCGAAGAATCCTTCGATCTTCTCGTTTACTCCGCCTATTGCTTGAACTTCACCTTTTTGGTTAACTGACCCCGTCACTGCAAGATTCTGCTTTATTGGCAGACCTGACAATGCTGAAAGCAACGCGTACAGTTCCGTGCTGGAGGCGCTGTCGCCCTCCACGCCCCCGTAGTTCTGCTCAAAAACCAAACGAGCCGAAAGACTCAGCGGCTTGTCCTGCGCATATTTCTCGTTCAGGTACCCGCTCAAGATTAGAACGCCCTTCGTGTGGATGGGACCACCCATTTTGGCTTCACGTTCAATGTCGACTACTCCTTCCCTGCCCAAGCCCAAGCTTGCGGTTACGCGGGATGGCGTTCCGAATGCGAAGTCTCCCTGCCCCATGACTGATAAGCCGTTGACTTGACCGATCACTTCTGCTTCCGTTCCAATGAGGATTATGCCTCGGGTAATCATTTCCTGAATCTTTTCTTGAACGAGCTTTGAACGGTAGACTTTTTCTTCTACGGCTTTCTTTATGTGTTCTCCTGTAACGTCCTCAGATTTTTCCTGCAGAGCGTAGTAATTGGCTTCGCGTATTATGTCGGCGACCTCGGCGAACCTGGTGGAAAGCTTTTCCTGGTCATCCGCCTGCCTAGAGCTGTATTCAACTATCTTGGCTAAAGCGGAACCATTGAGATGATTCAGGTTTTCCTTCTGGCAGAGCATGCACACGAACGCAGCGTACTGCTGAGCGTTCTCTTCGGTTCGAGGCATGGTTGTGTCGAATTCCGCTTTGACCTCGAAGAGCTCGTTGAACTCCATGTCCATCGTGAACAATAACTGGTAGACGTAGGGGTCTCCGATTAGGATTACCTTCATGTTCAACGGGATTGGCTGCGGCTTTAGGCTTTTTATGCTGATGAAACCGTAACGCTCCTCGGGTTCCTCGATGACTATATGTTTGTCTCTTAAGGCGTGTTTCAAAGCGTCGTATGAGAAAGGGTTGCGCAACAACTCTTCAACCCGTACAATTAGGTACCCGTGGTTAGCTTTGTGCAGTGCTCCTCCACGTATCATCGTGAAATCAGTAATTAATGCGCCGAACTGGGCTTCTTTCTCTGTTCGTCCAATTAGATTCTGGTAATTAGGGTTTAATTCCATTATGACTGGTGCGCCTTTCAGGTTTGAGTTGTCAACGACGACGTTTACCTCGTATTTCTTGAAGGGCCTTGTTTACTGGGTCTATGCTTCCTCTGGCCTTTTCCATGCCTTCTGTCATGGTCTTTTGATAGTCGCGCATCTGAGCTGCTGCACCGGTCATGGCTTCAGCCA
>Ga0209341_10003909_pt1 | contig 13822 bp, 9 predicted proteins | sample RifCSP13_2_FD_184020 | JGI IMG/M metagenome (GOLD analysis project Ga0209341, IMG submission 184020) | Soil microbial communities from Rifle, Colorado - Rifle CSP2_sed 13_2 (SPAdes) (version 2) | ecosystem: Environmental > Terrestrial > Deep subsurface > Rock core/Sediment | place: Rifle...
CTCCCCGTGCGTCTCCCGGAACCATCCCGGCGCCTTGAGGTAGTCGACCAGGGACTGGTGGACCCTCTTGACGTTGGCCACGAAGCTCTCGTCCCGGGCCGCCTCCTCCAGGTTCTCCTGGGAGAGGGAACCGAGCATGAGGACGGGGTTCTGGTACGATTTCTCCCAGAGGTCGGGGGAGAGACGGATGAACAGCTGGACGGCCTCCCAGTTCCACGAGAACCAGAGGTTCATCGCGATCTCCTGGAGGGGTTTCAGCTCCGGCGGAAGATTCGGGCGGACGTGAAATTCCCGGATTTTCATGCGGCCATCCTTTTCCGTTGATATCGCAACGCGGGGGGGAACCGTTCCCCAGGGGCTTTCGGGTCGCCCCGCACTATCAATAGACAACAGGAAGGGGGCGAAAACAAGAGGGGAGACCTCCGTTTCCGGGGGATGCGGGTGTACACTGTTCTTGACACGGGACGGAAAGACCGCAGGGAGATTCCTTCATGGGTGGACCGGTCGTGAGCGGAAGGGAGGCAAGCGGGTGAACCGGATGCTCTCCCTTCTGGCATCGGGGGCCCTCCTCCTGGCGGTGGCCGTGGTTCCGGCATCCGCGGAGGAACGGACCATTTTCGGGACGATCGTGCGACTGGACGCCGCGGATCGCACCTTGACCGTGCAGGACGGGAAGGGAGCGATGTGGAACTACAAGGTCGACGGGGACGCCGGGATTTCCCTCGCGAACCTCGAGGAAGGGGACAGGGTGTCGGTGACGATCGGCAGGGCCACGCCCCTCAACATGATCACGGCCGCGGACCGGTTACGGAAGGGGGACCGGGTCATTAAGATTCCCTTCTGAAATTATTGTGCACCCCCGTTTGCGGGCTTCCACATGCTCCTATGTTTTTCCTCCCTGGTTACCCTTTCTCCGCCGGATCCCTTCCCCACCTCCCAGAAATTCCGTTTCGCGTAGGATGCGACCTGCCATGCGCACTCCTTCACAGCCTGGTCGACAGGGCCCGAGTCCCCGCTTTCCCCTTGCGCATGGATCGATGCGATTTCCTTTCCCGCGAAGTTTATGAACGCGACTTCCGCGGTGACGGATCCCGTCCCGGGTTCATCCTTCCCCCCGGCAGGTTTTTCCCGCACCGCGGGAGGAAAGCCGGTGATCCTGTAGACGATGCGCAGCTCCGGTCCGTGAACAAACGGACCTCTGTCGTACAGGTACGTCATGAGGGCCATTCGAAAATCCCGGCTGACCTGGCCCGGAACGAACGTACCGGAATCCTCCTCCAGGACCAGAACCGACGAATACCGGACGTTCGCTTCGGGGGGGTGCAAAATCACGGTTCTCCCCGTCCCGGAACATCCGCACAACGAAAGGAAAACCCAAATTATCAATCCCGCCATCCCCAGGGGAAAACCGGGAATTCCGTGCCAATTTTCCGCCATCGCCCGCCCTGCAGGTATCGGGGCACGCGTCCGCCACCTGTCCGGTTCCACGATCCGCCTCATCCGTCCCGGCCCTCCGCGTCTTTCATCTCCCGCCACCATGGGTATCGGCACTGCGCCGGAAGAAGTTTACCGGTGAATGGGAAGGAAGACATCCCGATCGGAACATAAAAGCGGCCGGCGAGCGGGATGGGGTCGAGGCGTTTACGGCAGGGACCAGTCCTGTCCCAAGGCATCCCTCATGGAGAGGATCGGCCCGTTCTCATCCGACAAATAGAGGACGGCGCTTGTCCCCGTCTCGCCGTCCCTGCCGAACAGGCCCAGCGCCGGTTCACCGCTGCCGGCGAGCTTGAAGTTCACCCGCGCCCGGTAATCGTTGTCCCAGAAGGCGATCCCCGGATTCCCCTCGTCGGAAAGCCCGATGACCGAACGGTAGTGCCGTTCCTTGTCCAGAAAGGAAAGGATCGGTTGCCCCTTCCCCTGCAGTTCGAACACGGCGCGGAGATCCCCGTCGGAATCGTACAGGGAGAATCTCGGATTGTTCTCCCGGATCGCCAGCAGGATGCCCGGATTCCCGTTTTCGCGTGCCACCGCGAACCGTTTCGCGCGTATTTCTTCCGGGACATCCCCGGACAGGATCCGGAAGAGGGAAAAAAGGCAAAGAACGACCACGCCGACCGCACCCGCCAGGCTGGTCATTCGTAATTCCCGAACCTGTTTTTCCAGCTGTTGGAGGCGATGTTCCCCCTTATCGACCGCTTCTTCCGCCATCGCGAGCCCCTTTCCGAAAAAAAATCATTCCCTGTTTCTTCCCTTGCGTTTCCCTTCGGTGACCTTCTCCGGTTCCCTGGATTTTGGCCATGCCCTTCTTTGAAACACCTTCTGAAAGAGCCGGATGACCTTCCCTCCCCGGTCCTGTTTCTCCATCTCATCCGCCATGAGGTCCAGTCTCTCCGCCATGCCCCGAAGCTCTTTTGACTGTTCCCGGAGTTTCTTCGCCCGGTCTTCGCTTTTGGGGAGGGAATCCCCGAGGATCGGCTCCCCGCTCTTTTTGGAAAGGGGGACGCTCATCAACTTCCCGGACTCCTTCTGCTCTACCCGAACCCCGCCTTTCTTCTTTCCCCAGATTCCCATTCCTTTTCCCCCTTCGCACCGGCGGAGGCATCCCGTGGCGGCTTCCAAAGGTTGCGCCATTGAAGCGTCACAGAAAGAGCCCTGTTTTCTCTATGATAGGCCTCTTACCGAAAGATGGCCATAGGGGTTTGGCGGGGGAAAGAATCCTTGCCAACCCGCCGATGAATCATTAGACTTTACCCATTGCGACGCCAACAAACTTATTTCGTCGGACAAACATCCTTCGCTCCCCAACGAAAACATTTTGCTGCCTTTAAACGGCGTGCGAACATTTGTCATGTTTCCTCGCGAATAGGAACATTTCGAGGAAGGGAGATCCGGTAGGTTGGAAATCAAGGTCCTGGGTTCAGCGGGGTCGGAAGTGGCGGGGCACCGATCCCCCGCCTTCCTCGTCGACGGTGCAATTCTCCTGGACGCGGGGACAATCGGCCTGACCATCAACATCCAGGAAGAGCGGAGGGTCCGGCGGATTTTCCTCACCCACGCCCATTTCGACCACATCAAGGGAATCCCGTTCATGGTCGACAACCTGGTCAGCCGCGGGACAGGCAACACCGTGACCGTCATCAGCGCCAGGGAAGTGATCCGGGATCTGAAAACGAGCATCTTCAACGGCAAGATCTGGCCCGATTTCACCAGGATTCCCACTCCCGACGCGCCCGTCCTGCGATTTCAAACCCTGCGTCCCTCCCGCGAGGAGGAGTTCGACGGGTACCGGCTGGTCATGATCCGGGTCAACCACACCGTGCCCGCCTACGGCATCATCCTGATAAATCCGGAAGGGAAAAGGATCGCCTACACGGGCGACACCGGGCCGACCGACCGGTTCTGGAAGAACGTGGAGAGGTACAAGGTGAAGCACCTGATCGCGGAGACCTCCTTCCCGAACCGTCTGGAGGAACTCGCCTTGAAAACCGGGCACCTGACTCCCGCGCTCCTGAAAAAGGAACTCGCAAAGATGAAAAACCCGCCGCCGAAGATCTACCTGATGCACGCCAAGCCGCAATATTTTCCGGAAATCGAACAGGAGATCCAGGGGCTCGCCCGGAACAACATCCGGTACCTACGACAGGGAGAGGTGTTGACGATCTGACCGCGGTACCGCAGGCCTTTTCCCGGTCTGCTCCTTGCCTTCGGAAACCTTCATCCCACCGAGTCCATTCTCTCGCTCGTCAGCCGCGTGAGTTCCGCGTTCAGTTCCCGCAAGCGCCTGGACATCCTTTGCATGATCATGAAGGCGAGGGAAGGGTCGTCGTGGATTTTCCTAAGAAACATCTTCCGGTCCACGGTGAGCACCCGCACATCCCCCAGGGGACGGACCGTCGCGGAGCGGACGTCCTTCTCGAACAGCGCCATCTCCCCGAAGAAATCCCCCTCCCCCAGCTCCGCCAGCCGGATCTCCTTCCCCTCGTGCTCCCTGACCACCTCGACCTTTCCCGACTGGATGACGTACATGCAGTCGCCCACCTCCCCCTGGCGGACGATCACCTCGCCGGGCCGGTAGACCTTTCCCAAACCTCCAAGCGCCATTTTGTCCTCCCTGAACCAGAGTCGCTTCTCGATCGGGAACAACCCGACGAACATCTCGTACAGAAAACGTCCCAGGAACACGGGGTGAAGCGTCCGCAGGAAGACATCCCTGTACGAGGCGCTGCCGGTGAAGGTGTCCCAGAGCACGCTGCTCATCTGCCTGCGGGCGCCCGCCGCCTGCTGCTCCCGGGACGTCATCCGAAGAAGGCCGCGTCGGGCAAACTTCATGCTCTGGATCACCCGGGTGACCAGGAACACCATCTTGCCGATCGCGTTGTCGGTGGAAATCGCCCGGCAGGCGGGAAGGTAGTACTTCTGGAAATCCTCCGCGGAGATGCCGTGGAAAATGGCCGTCTTGGCGGCCACCTTGGCCGTGCGGTAGGAGCCTCCGATCCCGTCCTTGTACAACCGGCTCACGCCGCTGTCCCCGATGAACACCATCCCGTCGGCATACGGCTTATGCGCCCCGAGGACATTGATCGCGGGATAGCACCGGCAATACTCCTTGGGCATGCGCCACCGGGGGGGAAAGCACTTCTTTACCTCGGGAGCATTGAGGAAGGACTCCACGAGCTCCGCGTCGATCCCGTGGCCCAGGAGGACCACCGTCACGTAATCCCCCTTCGGGATCAGGGCGGCAAACTCCAGCCTCGGGAGGTTGAGGAGGAATACGTGCATCGAGGTCCCCAGGTAGGCCCGCAGGATTTCCTTCCCGAGGTAGAATTCGCAGATGAAGGTCCTGGCGGTTTTCGGCTGCCGGTAGCCCACCCCCAGCGACTCGAACATCTTGACCGTCGTGCTGTTGACGCCGACGGCACCGACGATCAGGTCGTATTCGTTGGAGAGCCCCCCCTTTGTCCGAAGCAGGGGCCTGCCGTTCGACCGCTCGATCCCGTCCACCCGGTCCCGGATCAGCGTGGCCCCCTTGTCCGCCGCAAGCTTGAGGAGATAGTCGTCGAAGCTTTCGTAGTTTAACTTCGTGATCCCCCGGGGGCCGCCGCCGCGGTACACCGCGGCGATCCTCTTCTCGCGCCGGGGGGTATCGATCCGGACGCTGCCCACGTCCATGTGGAGCACGTACGAGTCGATCCCCCGCTGGACGACGGAGGGGGGAAGATTGATCCCCTCCGTGGAAAGAAGCTGCACCATCGACTCGGAGACGATGCCGCCGCACATGTTGCAGCCGCCGGGCCCCGGCTGGTTGAAGTCCCGGGGCTCATAGACGTCGACGGCAAGGGATATGCCGATCCGCTCGGCCATCACGAGGAGGAAGTAGGTGAAGAGGGAACCCGCCGGACCGCCGCCGATCACCCCGACGCGCGACCCGTCTTCCAGGGTCAACTGGGGAGCGGTTTTCTGCATCTCTTTCGGCTGGGGACCAGGACCGCTCATCGCCTTACACCAAGGGAACCGGAAAGTGTCTGATGAAACCGCATTCCGCCGACAATCGATCAGAGCGAAAGTTGGGCTTGAATCAACCCTATTATGATAGTACGGATTGTCTAAATAGAATCAATGAAATGTTGCTTGTCGAACGGATTGCATGCGGGGGGAACCCCTGCGTACGACCTGTCGGAAACGTCCGTTCGGGAAACGTCGGGGGATTCCGCCCCCGAGCTGCCCATTTCTCACCCGGGCAGCTCGGGAGCCTTCGGTCAAAATATCGTTAAATCGATAGGGTAATTCGTGCAAAAAACATTCTTGCCGGCTGGATCGCTGGGTTCTGAGGGTTTGTGTCGAAATACTGGAATGACTTGTCGAACAGATTTGTCGCCCCCACGGTGAAGAACCCGTACCGCTTCGGCAATCGATAGCTGATTGAGGCATCTACCAGCCAGAACTGGTCATCGCCAGGGAAAAAAACTCCGGCAGGAGTGGCTAATCTCTCAAAATCGCCGTCCTGGTCATAGTAAGTCGACTGAACGTTTGAAATTAACCCACAAGGGTGGAAGAACCCAACACCCAAAGGAACCCGATGGGTCTTGACCTCCCCAGCCCCAAAGGCAAATTCCGAATCCCTCTTAAATTTCTCATATTGGTACTCCGCCCGAAGTGCCAGCCACTGATGCGGTGTCCAGTTCAGGTAGGCACGGCCCAGGTATTCCTTCCAATCCGCATCTCCGATATCAGGGATAGGGGGTGCAGGAGGTGCGGGGAATGCCAGAAAAGGCACCTCAAGGTCCCTTTTGAAAAACTCTGCTCCTCCGTAGATGTCTTTGGAGAACTTCTGATCGACAGCTAAGCCATAGGACCACGCCTTCGTTGCGGTAAAGTCGTCAAAGAACTGGTTGAAGCCCGCCACCTGGGTCGGCTCAAGGGTCTGGTTCGTGATCAGCGTCCTCTTCAATGTTCGGAAAGCCGCGGCGCGGACCGTGGTGGAAGCAAGCGGATTCCAGACAACCCCGAATTTCGGATTGAACTGTGTTTTATCGATGTCGAGCCCTGGCCCGAACAGGTCTTTGCCGTCAAAAATGTCTACGCTAGCACCAACGGTGAACGTCACATTCTTGATGAATTTGATATGGGAATACAGGTACGCATTCGTGTGCTTTGTCCTGCCCGTTTGGGATACCGAAAATGTATCCACAAATGTTGGTGGTACCGTGGAAGTATCGAAAAGCTCATCAGTAAAAACGGTGTCGATATCGATGTCGAAGTATCCCACGCCGCTGACAATGTTTACATATCGTGAGTTGAACAGGTGTTGAAGCTCGCCGCTATCTGCATCCTGGTCCGCTTTAATCGTAAAAATATCCCGAAGAAATATTGGAGGGACATCAATTACATCCAGCACTTTCGTGTCCTTCTTCGAGTGCATGAAATTGCCGATGAGGTCGGAACCCGGCGAAAAGGCGTGATGGAAACCAACGCGTATCGAATTGGTTTCGTCTTCGTTGCGGAAGTTCGGGAGAAATTCCTCCGGAAAGAATCGGAGATCAAGATCCCCAAATTCGGTTTCCCTGTATCGGAACTCGGCTTGAACGCTCGTTTTGGGGGTGATGCTGCCCTGAAGAAAGGCGTTGAAAATATCGTCATTAATGTCGTTGTTTGTCCGGAACCCGTCCGTCTCGAAATGATATTGGCCCACGCTGAGGGAAATCCTGTTGTGGATTCCCGAAACGACGACCTCATCCCCCCAGGTACTGTTTTCCGCGGCGGTCCCGGTGGCCTGAAGGGCAAGCTGGTTCCTGAGAAACAGGGGATTGAACTCCAGGAATGAGGCATTCGAAGGCCCCCCCTGCGCCACGGTCAACAGGTCGCTTTCGGCCAGACGGGGCTGGACGGGATTGATGTTGATCGGCTGAAGCAGCTGGGACTGGAGCAGCTCGCTGACCCTCGCGATCTCATGGCGCGGCAGGGCAGAATAGGAATCTGCCAGGAACCGGTGGGCGGAATAGTTGCTCGGATCGGTGTTGACGGATTTCCATCCTTCCGCCAGGGCAAGCTGCTGAAAGCCCAGATCGCTGTAGATGCGGGCAAGGCTCGCACTGCGCGCCGCCAGGTCCTGGTCCAGCAACAGGCGCGAACGGTAGACCGCCCGGTTGTCGTTCAGTTCGATCGCTTTTTGCAAATCGTGCAGGGCCTCGACGGGTTGGTTCACGGTCTGCTTCCGGATCGCGTCGTAGAAATAGGCGGTGGGGTCCAGCGGATCCAGAGTCTTGGCCATGTCGAACTGGCCCTTGGCCAAATCGTCGCGCTTCTCTTCGAAGTAGGCTTTCCCCAGATAGCTGCGGACGAGCCCGTTGTCGGGGTCGAGGGTCATGGCGATCTCGAGCTCCCTCCTCCCCTCCTCCAGGTTCCCCTCCCGGATCTTCGCCAACCCGAGACCAAGCCGCGGAAGAGGATCGGCCTGGTCCAGCCCGATCGCTTTGCCGAAGGCCTTCATCGCCTCCTGGGTGTTCACCTGGGTCAGGTAGGCAAATCCCAAAACCGTCTGCGTCCTCGACAGGTCGGGGGAAAGAGCCGCCGCTTTCTTCGCGGCGTCAAGGGACTCGTCCAGTTCGCCGAACGATTGCCGCAGCTCGGCCAGCCTCGCCCAGGCCAGGGCGTTTTCCGGGCCGAGTTTTACCGCCTCGTTCACGCTGCCCGATGCTCCCGGAAGGTTGAATCCGGCCTGCTGCGCATAGGAGAGGGCGATCCTTGCCGTGGGGGATTTCGGATCCGCCTCCACCGCTTTTTGCGCAAGGTCTAACGCCTTCCCCTTCTCGTTTTGCGCGACCGCGACAACCGACCGGAGGGCGAAGGCGTCGCTGTTCTTCGGGTCGAGACTCAAGGCCCGGTCGATATCCGCGCCTGCCTCGTCGACGCGGCCCACGGTAAGCAGAAGCGACGCCCGGTAGGTAAAGAAACGCGGGTCGCTGACGTCCTTCGGGGCTCCCTCGATGGCCGAGAACGCCCCTGCCAGGTCCCCCTTCCAGTACGACCCGACCGACTTTTGCATCATGTCCCGCAGGCCCGCATCGGGAACTTTCTCAAAATCGGCGGGACGGGCATAGATGACGGGCGGGTAGTACAGGGCCCACCGGACGGCATCCCGGGGGCGCACCACGACGACCGGGACAGGCGCCTTCCCTTTCTCGGCCACCGCCGACTGCCCCGTGGTGACCGCGAGGCTCCCGGCCTCGTTCACGGCCAGGACCTTCCCCTCGAAGATCGACATGGAGGTCTTCCCTTCCTCGACCCTGATGAAGAACTCGGTCCCCTCCACGCCGGCGTTCACGGTGGCCGTGCGCACCTCCAGGTTCCGGGTGACCCGGCTGAAGAAGAGCGCGGCCCCGCTCAGCATGTCGACCAGGGAGGTCCGTTCGTCCTTCATCCCTCCGAAGGTGATGGCGCTGTTCTCGTCGAGGCGGAGAAGCGGGTGATTCTGAAGGGCGACCTCCGCCCGGCTTCGCCGGTCGGTCCGCAGCATGTCGCCGGGGCAAAAGGTGTCGTTGAGCTTGACCGGTTCCCACTGCGTCCCCCCCGCGATCCTGGCCTGCACGGTCCCCTGCAGCGAGACCACCTTCCCGGCCCATTTCTCGCACGTCGCCGCGGACGCGGCGCCGGGGGTCAGCGCGATCGCGACGCCCGCGCATGTCAGAAGAGCCACCAGAAAGCACGAAGCCATCCGTTTCATCGCCTCTCCCTCCTTATAGGTTCGTCATCCCCTCTGGTCTCTCGTCATCCCCTCAACCGTCCCGTCCTATCCCCTGCATCGGACTACTTTTTCTCCATGTGGACCACGCCATCCCACGGCTGATCAGGCGGACTCTTTTGGTAGCTTTCGCAAAGACCCAGGTAGAACCGGGAAGGGCCGTCTTCCCCTAAATCTTCGATTAATCTTTGAAATATTTCCCTCGCCTCATCCCAGGCCCCTCTTTGGAAAGCCGCAAGACCCCCGGCAAAGGTCGCGCAGGCGTCTCTCTGCCTTTCGTCCGAATCCTCCACCCTGCACCATAACTCATGCACGCGGACCGGGGTACTCTTTCCTTTCAGCCGGAACTTCCCGCAATCCCTCGCCAGGTAGCCGTCGTTCCGGTGGAAGACCTCGTCCGACACCAGCACCGTCGTACCCAGGAATTTGTTGAGGCCCTCGATTCTCGACGCCGTGTTGACGATATCTCCCATCGGGGTGTACTCGTAGTGGTCCATAGCGCCGATGTGGCCAAGCAGAATCTGGCCGCAATGCAGGCCAATGCGGGTCTTGAGTTTGACTCCCTCGAACGACTCGTCGTACGACTTTAGCTCCTTGTCGATATCGACCGCCGCAAAGCATGCCTTATCCCTATAGTCAACCTCCGAGCCCGCCGACACCCATAGCGCAAGCATGGAGTCCCCGATCACCCCGGAGACGAACCCGCCGTGTCGCTTCACCGGCCGAAACATCGTCTCGTAGTACCGGTTCATGAACTTCCCCAGCTCGTGGGGATCCATGATCTCGGACAGCGTGGTGTATTCCGCCGCGTCCGAAAACAGGCAGATCCCGTAGACGACCCGGCCGCCGGTCTGGATGTGCGCGATGTCCTTGGACAGCTGGTCGACGACGTCCTTGGGGAGGTAGTGCTCGAAGGCGCTTTTGATGTTCTGCTTTTCCTTGTTCGCGTCGAGATAGTTCCACACCACGGCTCCGAAAAAGGCGGCAGGGGCCTGGAAAAAGAGGGGGACGGCGACGGGGAGCCATTCGTTACGGGTCTCGAACCGGTACCGCGCCGCAAGGACGTACAGAACGCAGAGCCCCATGACGCTTGCCGCGGCGGCCCCGATCTGGAACCGGCGGGAGAGAACGCCCATGAGGACCCCCCACCCGAGAAGGACGAGGATGTGGGCGGGCAGGCCGATCGGCTTCACGGGGGCATCCTCCAGGAGGTTCGCGAACGCGGTGGCGGAAATCTCCACCCCGGCGATGAACGTGCCGTTGGCCTTCGAAAAGACCGTGTAGAAGCTGTCCTTGCGCTCCGCCAGCAGGACCTCCGAGAGCCCCACGAAGACGGCCTTGCCGTTCAAGTCCACCCGTTTGTTCCCCAGCATCCCGTCCCGGATCGCAAGCGCCTGGTAATACGGGATCGTGGTGACCGTGCCCGGGGGGCCGTAGAAGTTGATGTACCGGTTCCTCGGGCCCCCGTACATCCGGATCAGGGATTCGAGAACCCTGCGCTTCTGCGCACTCCCCGACAACGTCTGTGCACTGTCCAGTTCTCTCCGCATCCGATCCGCCAGCGCCGGGTCGCCTTCGAAGATCCCCCGGATCTTTCGGATCAGCCCCTTGACGCCCAGGGACTTCATCGCCGCATCGCGATCCGGCGGAAGCTTCCCCGCCTGATCCGGACTCGCCCGTTCCAGCAGACGGACGAACTCCTGGTATGCGTCCATCCCGAAGAGCTGGAGCATCACGACCGGCATGGAGGGGGAGTCCCCCGCCCCGGGATCGAACGTGAAATACCGGTTCACCTTGAACGGGATGCGGGGCAGAGTGAATGGCGCGGTGGCCGCCGCGGATTGCGTGAAGAGCTCGATCGGCGGCACCACGCGCACGATGTTGTGACTCGCTTCCGCGGACCCGTCCCCGCCGGCAACGGGAACCTCTTTTTCTTTCAGCGGCTCGGTCAGGACCACATTGCCGGCCCTTCCCATCGCCCGGGCGAAGAGGATGTCATCCCGCGGGATGCGCGGCTCGATGAAATGCACGTCGAAGGAGACGACCCTGGCCCCTTCCCGGGCCAGCGTGTCCGTCAGCCGCGCATGGAGGGAACGGGGCCACTTGTCGGGGTTGTCCGGCAGGTCGAGACGTTCGGACGATTCCCGGTCGATGCTGATCACGACTACATCGGAGGGGGGCTGCCTTGCACCCCGGAGCTTGAACAACAGCCCCAGACCCACGTTTTCCTCGATCTCAAGGACGATACGGAAGGGGCTTGCGACCAGACCGAAAACCCCGACGAGAAAGCCCAGCAGTATGGCTTTCGATAAGGAGGACATCAGGGGAAACTACCCCGCACCTGTTATATTCCACCTCATCCTTAAGCACCATTGGTATTCCGGGACGCAATCTGCCAAGTAAAAACAAACCACTTTGCATGAACGGGAAAGAAGGCAGGGCCGTTTCCGGCCCAGCCTTCCGTTCAAATTCCATCAGCCGTATAAGATAGAATTTGACCCTTGCTCAGAAAATCCGATAATCGCTATCTGTAACAGCCAATCCCAAAAACCGTACAGTAATAAGACGGATTCGCGTAGATGATCGCCCCGTCACGCGGTCCGGCCAGAATCTGGAAGACCTGGCTCTTGTCCGGCTGTCCGTTTGGCAGGCCCGGGGCGATATAAAGGTCCACTGAGCTTGTTGTAGTGGTGCAGTCCAGGGGATCTGTGCCCGGAGTGCAGCTTTTGACAGTAATCGCTTCCCCGCAGCTGTTAAACGTCACCTGAATGCGGTTGTCAAATGTCACAACTTCATAGGGAACTATTTCATTACACGCTTCAACACCCGTAAAGCTATCAACATCTAACTTATAGATCTTGTTCCCAAACCCAAAAAAGGACGCAAAAGAAAAGGTATTAATATTTTGCGTGAAAAGTGCCGCGCCGGACCGGGGACCGAGTTTCTTGATTTTAATCCAGTTGCACCCCTTCAGATCCCCATCGCAGACAAAAGCACCGTTTGTGAGTTCGGTGTATCCGGTTCCGGTAAGGAATGGAAAAATCGCTTCACCGGTGCAAGAATTGTATCTAATGTCAAACGTAGGCCCGGATCCAGGAAGAGCACCAAATGACGGAGGATTAAATATTATCTCTGTTGGAACCTGAGTCGTCGAGCAGCAAATCGGCCCATCAACATCAGCGTATTGCGGCCCCGTTGCCGTCTTCAGTTGCATGACCTGAGGCCCGGCCCCCGCCTGGGTTAAAAAGACATTGATATCCACCTTGTTGCTTGGATTGAGTTTAAGGGCATCCCAGGTGATCACGTCGGTATTCGTATCCGTCAAGGAGAAACCGGTCGTGGGTTCGAATTGGCGGATCTTTACCGACCTATTGGTAGGCGAAAGTATCGAGATGATGCAGAATTTTGCAGCAGCGGGGATCGTCAGGTTGACTTGGGACAACGATTCGCTGAACAATGACGTTATTAGATACTTGAATTCGTAACCTGTGGCTGAAACAATCGGAAGAACCCCGTCAGGCGCCACACAAAAAGTGCCGGGTGTTTTTATTCCGGTAGAGCCGATGTAATAGGATTGGACGCCTAAACCATCGCAAGCAGACATCGCGGCTTTCGGTGAAAGCAGCGTAACGAATCCGAACAACAGAATGACCAGCAAACCGAAATAGTTTCTTCCCCCCATAATTCCCCCCTTAATGCGGTATTTGGGACTTTCCTGTAATCCAACTCCGGGATTTCCGTTTTCGTCCATCCCAAAAACCACCCCCTTCCCTCTCTGAAGAATTTGTCATCAAAGGAATCATGAAAGCTCACCTTTTCTGAAATCCGGTCCTCGGTCTTTCCAGGACCGACCGCTTGTCTCCACAGTCTTCCCCGTAACCCCCCCATCACCCGCGCACCGAAGGGTTTCCAAAAATAACCTGCCCTGGCAAATTTAGCTAATTTACAGGTTCCCGGACCTCGGTGAAGAAGCCGGTGTGCCCATCAAACACGTTGAGCCCATGCCGACAAATCGCACCGGGGAAACAAGAACCATCCCCCACCGATATAGCTTACGGTTAACGGTTAAATATTTATTGTGTATGGTTTACGGCGTGTCCAAAAAATACAATTACGTATATATATCAAACATTTACAATTAATTATAATCTAATGGAACATCTTATAACAAAATTATAAAATTCCTAAAACATGAACCCATGGAATCTACTCATACTATGTAAATCAATCCTGATCATTTCTGTCAAGAAAAAAAAAATGAAAAAAATAAAACACCAACGCCTCCAATAATGCTTTATTCGTTCTAAATTTTCATGACATTTTAAAATCAGGAACATTTCCTGAAAGAATAAAGGGCAGACCGGTTTTCTAAACTAATAGCAATGATTAATACCAGTAAAGGTATCAGTAGATAAGATTGGTGGCCTTGAAACCCGGAACTAGTAAAAAGGGGCCATCGGGCGATCCGATGGCCCCTTGCCTATCCTGGTGGAGCTGATCGGGATCGAACCGACGACCTCCTGAATGCCATTCAGGCGCTCTCCCAACTGAGCTACAGCCCCGCGATATGTAAAGAACCACCTT
>Ga0209341_10003910_pt1 | contig 13820 bp, 7 predicted proteins | sample RifCSP13_2_FD_184020 | JGI IMG/M metagenome (GOLD analysis project Ga0209341, IMG submission 184020) | Soil microbial communities from Rifle, Colorado - Rifle CSP2_sed 13_2 (SPAdes) (version 2) | ecosystem: Environmental > Terrestrial > Deep subsurface > Rock core/Sediment | place: Rifle...
TGCTGTGCGTGTGCGCGGTTCCGTATCCGAGTTTTTTGGCATGACCGAGGTCACCGCCAGCCAGATCTGGCTGTGCTCCAGCGGCAACAGCGTGACGCCGACCGCCCTTTCTCTGCCAGTGACCAGCCTGGACGACTTCGAACCCTTCGAGGGTATGCTGGTCACCTTCCCGCAGGCGCTGTACATCTCCGAGTACTTCAACTTCGACCGCTTCGGAGAGATCGTGCTGACCAGCTCACGCCAGTTCCAGCCGACGGCTGTGTTCGAACCCGGCTCGCCCGAAGGAGCCCAGCTTGCCCTGGATAACCGCCTCGGCCGCATCACCCTCGACGATGGGCGCTCGAATCAGAACCCGGATCCGGCCATTCACCCCAATGGAGGCGTTTTTGACCTGACGAATCTGTTCCGCGGTGGAGATACCGTCGAGAACGTGACCGGAGTCGTGGATTTCAGCTTTGGTCTGTACAGAATCCAGCCTACCCAGGGCGCAGATTACACCTCCGCCAACCCCCGCCCAGTATCGCACGAAGATGTAGGCGGGGAGCTGGAAGTGGCTGCCTTCAACGTGCTCAACTACTTCACCACCATTGACACGGGGGCCTTTATCTGCGGCCCGGCCGGAGACCAGGAATGCCGCGGCGCTGACACTTCCCTGGAGTTCACCCGCCAGCGGGATAAGATCATCGCCGCCCTGGTCGCTATAGACGCCGATGTTGTCGGCTTGATCGAGATCGAGAATCACCCCGGCGATGTGCCCACCGCCGACCTGGTGAGCGGACTGAACGCTGCTATGGGCGCCGGGACCTATGCGTACATCGCCACCGGCGCTATCGGCACTGACGCCATCCGGCAGGCCCTGATCTACAAGCCGGCTACAGTTTCGCCCATGGGAGCTTTCGCGATCCTCGATTCCACGGTGGACCCTCGCTTCCTCGACGACTTCAACCGCCCGGCGCTGGCGCAGACCTTCATGGATAACGCCACCGGCGGGGTCTTCACCTTGGCGGTCAATCACCTGAAGTCCAAGGGCTCGGATTGCAACGCGGTAGGCGATCCGGATACCGGTGACGGCTCGGGCAACTGCAACCTGACCCGCAAAGCGGCTGCCGAAGCGCTGGTGGACTGGCTGGTGTCTGACCCGACCGGCAGCGGCGATGCGGACTTCCTGATCATCGGCGATCTGAACTCCTATGACAAGGAAGATCCAATCGACATGCTGCTGGCTGGCGGCTACACCGACCTGGTCAATCTGTTCGGCAGCGAGTTCTCCTACTCGTTCGTGTTCGATGGGCAGTTGGGCTACCTGGATCACGCCCTGGCCAACCCGGCTGTGATGGACGAGGTCACCGGCGCGACGGTCTGGCACATCAACGCCGACGAGCCGGACCTGATCGATTACGACATGACTTTCAAGGGGCCCAACCAGGATGCGATCTATGCTCCCGACGCCTACCGCTCGTCCGACCACGACCCGGTCATCGTTGGCTTGAGCGTGTGCGACGAGATCCCACCCACGCTGGAGGTATCGGTCACGCCGGATACGCTCTGGTCGCCGAATCACAAGTATGTGACGGTTCAGGCCACAATGGTTGTGGCGGATAACTTCGATCCCAACCCGCTTGTGACGCTGGTCTCTGTGACTTCCAACGAGCCGGATAACGGCCTTGGAGATGGCGACACGCCCAATGACATCGTGATCGTGGATATCGATACCTTCCTCCTGCGCGCCGAGCGGGCGGGGAACGGAACCGGGCGCATCTATACCATCACCTACCAGGCGACCGACGCCTGCGGCAATGTCACTACTATGAGTGTCACGGTCAGCGTGCCACATGATAGCGAGTGACGAAGGAGACTGCTGATCTCTTTCTAAATCAACTGCTGCCAGTGTATGCCACCGCCCCAGGTTTTTCACCTGGGGCGGTGTGCTTCGGCAAGCTTTGTTATAATCATCCTGACCTCGACCCATGATCCCCCTACACCTGTATCTTTCCGGATTCCTTTCCTATCGCGACCCGGCTGAACTGGATTTCACCAGCTTCGATCTGGCCTGTATCTCCGGCGCCAATGGGGCGGGGAAATCCTCGTTGCTGGATGCCATCACCTGGTCTTTGTTCGGGCAGGCCCGCCGCCGGGATGAAGCGATGATCAACAATCACTGCGAGGCGGCAGAGGTGATATTCACCTTCGCGTACGAGGGCAATGTGTACCGGGTGCAGCGCGCTAACCGGCGCGGCAAGACCAGCGAGCTTCAGGTGTATATTTTGCAGGAACCCCGCCCCTCCCCGCTGATCTGGAATATGACCCCAGGCGGGCAAAACGCGGAGCTGAACTGGAAGCCCTTAAGCGAACGAACTCTGCGCGACACCCAGGAGCGCCTACAGCAAATCCTGCGCCTGGATTACGAAACTTTTGTCAACGCCTCGTTCTTCTTGCAGGGAAAAGCCGATCTGTTCACCCAACAGCGCCCGGGGGATCGCAAGCGCATCCTGAGCAGCATCCTCGGCCTGGAAATCTGGGAGACCTACCGCCAGCGCGCTCTCGAGCGGCGCAGAGGGATCGAAGCGGAGATCACTGCGCTGGAGGGGCGTTTGGCCGAGATCGAGGCGGAGTTGGCGGAAGAAGCAACCCGCAAGTCCCGGCTGGGGGAGCTCCAGGTTGAGCTGGAGCGCCTGACCCGGCTGCGCACTGCCCAGGAAGGTTCCGTGGAGAACATCCGCCAGCTCATTGCCGCGCTGGCAGAGCAGCGCAAACACGTGGAGACGCTGAGCCGCCAGCTCCAAATCAGCGCCCAGCAGTTGCAAGGGTTGGAAGAGAAGGCCAGCGCCCGCCAGCAAGAGCGAGAAGCCCATGCCGGCATCCTTGCCCGTGGCGGAGAGATTGAAAGCGCCTATCGGGCCTGGCAGCAAGCGCGCGCGGATACAGAATTTTGGGAGGAAATCGCCAGCAACTTCCGCGAGCACGAAAAGATGCGCCAGGAGCCATTGGACGAGATCAACGCTGCCCGGGCCCGGCTGCTCCAGGAGGTACAGACCCTGGAATCCCAACGCCAGGCAGTGCTGGCGCAGGCTGCCGAGATGGCGGAAATGCAAGCGCAACTGAACCACCTGGACACGGAGATCGCCGCCATCGAAGAGGGACTTTCCCGGCGGGAAGAGATGGATCGGGGAATCCAATCAGCCCGCCAGGACCAGGCCGAGAGGCGCGCCCAGAATCAGCGCTTGAAGTCCGAGATGGACGAGCTGAAAGAGCGCATTGACCAGCTCAGCCAGGTGGAAGGCGCGAATTGCCCTTTGTGCGGCCAGCCGCTCACGCCGGAAGACCGCCAGCGCCTGATCGATGAGCTGTCTGCCCAGGGAAGAGAGATGGGCGACCGCTTTCGCTCCAACCAGGCGCTGTTGCGCGAAAGCGAAAGCAACCTGGCGGAACTCGAATCTCGGATGGCTGCCTTTGCCCGCTTCGATAGCGAGCTGCGCGAGCAGACGCAAAGCCGCGCCCGGCTGGGAGCGCGCCTGTTCCAGATCGAGGAGATTCACGCCGCCTGGGAGAGGGAGAGCAAACCGCGCCTGGAAGAGATCACCGCCCAGTTAGCCAGTGAGACCTTTGCCCCTGAGGCGCGCGCCAGGTTGGCGGAAATTGATGCGCAGTTGAAGGCCACGGGCTACGACGCCGCAGCCCACGAAGCCGCTCGCCGCCTGGAAATCGCCGCTCGCTCGGCAGAAGCCGACCTGCGCCTCCTGGAACGGGCTCAAGCGGCTCTGGCACCTCTGGAGCGTGAAATCGAAGAGCTGCGCGCCCAGATCGACGCCCAGCGCCAAGCCCTGGCCGAACAGCAAGCGGACCACGACCAGGTGGCTGCCAGCCTGGCCGCCGCTGAAGCGCAAGCCCCAGACCAGCTCTCCGCCGAGCGCGAGCTGATTGCTCTCCAGGAACAGGAAAACCAGCTTCGCCTGGAAGTGGGCGCTGCCCGCCAAAAAGTCCTGATTTTGGATGATCTAAAAACCCGGCGCAAAACCCTGCACGCGCAGCGCCAGGAGCTCGCCGGCCAGGTGGGTCATTTCAAGCAATTGGAGCGCGCCTTCGGCAAAGATGGTGTGCCCGCCCTGTTGATTGAGCAGGCTCTGCCCCAGATTGAAGCCAAAGCCAACGAAATCCTCGACCGGTTGAGCGCCGGGGGCATGTCGGTGCGCTTTCAGACCCAAGCAGAGTACAAGGATAAGCGCCGCGAAGACCAGCGCGAAACCCTGGAAATCAAGATCAGCGACCAGGCTGGGATTCGCGATTATGAGATGTTCTCCGGCGGCGAGGCTTTTCGGGTCGATTTCGCCATCCGCCTGGCTCTCTCGGAAATACTTGCCCAGCGCGCCGGGGCGCGCCTGCAAATGCTGGTGATTGACGAGGGTTTCGGCAGCCAGGATGCCCTGGGCCGCCAACGCCTGGTCGAAGCCATCAATCTGGTGCGCCAGGATTTTGCCAAGATACTGGTCATCACCCACATAGACGAGCTCAAAGACTACTTTCCCACCCGCATCGAGGTGAGCAAAACCAGCCGCGGCAGCGCCCTCCAACTCGTATAAGTCCACCACCGGCAACCGGTGAGGGTCACCCCAGGGTGTTTACTCCGCGAGCGTATCCCCCAGGATGCGGCGCAGCGCGGCGATAGCGCGAAACTGCAAGCCTTTGACTGCGGTCACGGATTTTCCCATGATTTGAGCCGTTTCCTCCAGGGAACGGTCCTCAGAGAAGCGCAAAGCCAGGACGTGCTGCTGCTCTTCTGTTAATTGCTGGAAGGCGCGGCGGAGCTGCTCTTGTTCCCAACCCTGTTCGTAATGCTTTTCCAGCATCTCGCCGTTGCTTTGTTCGTATCCCTGGTCGAGCGGTTCAACCCGGCGGCGGTACAGGCCGCGCAAGTGATCGTTCACCAGGTTCGAGGCGGTGCCAAACAGCCAGCCGCGGAGATTTTGGCGCGGCCCGCGCCTGCGGTGTAGCGCATCCAGCAAGCGTAAAAATACTTCTGAAGCGATATCCTCGCCCACCTGGCTTTCTCCTAGCCGATAGCAAACATAGTGATATACCTGCGGGTAATACCGGTCGTGGATTTCTGCCAGGGTGGCGATATCGAACCGCGTGGCGCGGGCTAATGTCTCATCGGAATCCATTGGGCTCGGATTGGCGCGAATGACCTGCACATATTTTACGACCTCAACCGGTATTTGTCTAACCTGATAACTGAGGCTCCCTGGGAGGTAATTCACCACGGCGATTCCCAAAGAACCATAACTGATAACGGGAAAAATCCATCCGCGCGGGCGATCCCCCTTCCTCTCCTGGAACCTGTGGAGAAGAGGAAGGGGGCCAGTAGAAATGGTGAAATGGGATGAACCCGATTTGGAGATTACGGAGTCACGCTGATGGCATCTGCCTCGCGTTGCGTCCTGGCATCCCTGTACATGAGCAGCAAGCCAGTCTGAGACGGAGAGGCGGTATTGCCACCAGGGACGGCCTGGATCATCAGGCTGCTGCTTCCACCGGCTGGCACGCCGGTCGGAGGTATGCCTGATCCGATGTAGCGCGGCGTCCCTGCGGTATAGGTCATACCCGTGATGCCGTCAAAGCACAAACCGGTGAAGTAATTGTCGCAGCCAAAGACCGAGAAGTCGAACTGCGTATCGGGCGTCAGGCCGATGTCAGAGAGCAGGGCGGTCATGATCACGTTGCCCGAATTCAGGTCGGCGTCGTTGAAGAAGCGGACCACAAACGGACCGGCTGGCAAGGGGCCAGCGGCGACAACATTTTGACCCGTGGCGGCGAAGCCTCCGTTCTCCAGGTTGAAGATGGCGAAGTCGTCGGTGCCATCCCGGTTGGCGTCGATCAGGATGTCAAATTCAGCCGGATAGTTGGGATGCGCCCGCGTACCGAAGGTGTTGATGGAGAACTGGATGCCAAACACCCCAGGAGCGAGGCTCACCAGGCGGGCGCCAACCGATTTGAGGTCGATAACCGCGAAGTTATCGCCCGGACCTGGCAGAAACGGCGGGGGGAAGCGGCCGCTGGTGCCCAGAAGAGAGAAGACATCCACGCGCCCAGCTACGGCGCCTCCGGCATTGCTCAACGCCAGGCTGGCTGTTCCGCCGCTCAGAGTCACGTCCGTGGCCACCGGGGTAACTTCCGCTGCCCGGTGCGGTAAAATTTGCCAGGCCAGGTGGACGTTATCGGTGGCGTCGGCAATGGTCACGTAACCATCGAACTCGAATTCCTGAAGCCGGAAACCATCCCCGCCACGGCTGCCGCCGTTCAGGCTCCACATGGGCAGCTTGGTCACATCGACCTTCAGCATCACACCAAATTTGGCGCTGCCGTTCGCCGGTACCTTGACGCTCGCCGGGGCGCTGATTGTCACGGCGCCGCTGGCTGCATCGTCCGGATAGCGGAAGCTGGGCGTGATCGAATAGGTCCGCGCCGTGTTGCTGTAGTTGCGCACCTCTACTGTTTTGCGGAATGTCTGCGAGCCGGTCAGCGCCTGGTAACCGAAAGACAGGCTGGCGGTCAGATCATCGGCATCCCAGGCGGCGGTCATGCTATCCAGCGCCAGGTTGACGCGCACTTCCCCGCCGCCGATGCGGGTGATCGGCGCGCCGACCCCCGGACAGACAAGGGAGTTGAGACCGATATTCGCCTCAGCAGTGTTCATCAACTGCGACTTGACTTCAGCAGGCGTGCGGCCTGGATACTTGTCTACCATCAAGGCTGCTGAGCCGGCGAGGACCGGGGCCGAGGCGGATGTCCCGGCGAAGGGCGTCTCTCCCGTGCCGGTGCCCACCTGGGCTGAGAGGATATCCGTGCCGACACCGCCGATGTCGGGCTTGATGGCATTCAAGCTGTGGCTGGGGCCGCGAGACGAAAAAGCCGCCATGTTCAGAACGAGAGGCGCGGCGGTAGCCGGATCAATCGTAGCGGTCATACCCAGGGCAGAGGCTTTGAGGCTGTTGCCGTCAGCCAGCGTGATGCTATAGCCCGGGATCGAAGGCGTTCCGCCTCCGAAGGAGAACGTTGGCGGCAGGTCACAGGTGGGCTGCGAGACATTGTTGGCGACGATGGCGGCGATTGCGCCCGCAGTTGCGGCGTTGGAGACTTTCATGCTAATTGCGCAGAGGCCGCGATCCATTAGCAGAATTTGCCCAGCGTGCGATCCCGGCGCGTAAGGATTGGCGCCGGCAGCATCCGAGCAGCCGCGTCTTGTGTTCAGGTTGGTTGTGTCGTAAACCAGGGGGCCAGAAGTCAAGACCGGCATCGCAGACCAAGACTGCCAGATCGCGCCCTTGTCAGTAGTGACGCCAGTGGAGATCAGGTACAGCTTTGCATTCGGATGGAAGGTTGCCGCTACGCTGAGGACGCCAGGGGCGGTCGAAGGCGAACTTACGATATACGGGCGGTCGGCGGCGTTGCCAGCCGAAGTCACGACGATCACCCCGAGATTGACGGCATTCTGGCTGGCCTGGCTCAGATCATCTTGTATCTGGCCATAGGATGATCCTAACGACATGTTGATCACATCGACGGCGTCGGATATATCGCCATCCTGATTGGGGTCGAGGGCGAAATCCATGCCTTGGAGCAAAGCCAGGCCGCTGCAGGAAGTCGAGACCGAGCTGCAAACTTTGACGGCGACGATTTTAGCCTCTGGCGCGACGCCCTTATGAGTCCCGTCGGCGCTCTGGCCAGCCGTGATATCGGAGGTGTGCGTCCCGTGACCACCCGCGCAAGGCGCAGGGATGGTGCCCGGGCCGCAGTCAATCGGGTCGTCGTCAGGAGCGAGCGGACCCCCTGGCCAGACTTCCCCAACAAAGTCAAACCCCTCGATCACCTTCCCAGTGGGGAAGAGGCCATCGCGGGTGGTGTTTAGCGTATCGGTGATCACGGTGCCGTAGGCGGCCAGGTAGTCGGCCACGAGGCCGGAGCCGCCCAGGTTAAAATGGGTGTAGTCAATTCCCGAGTCGAGCACGGCTACCGTTACGCCCGTGCCATCAAAGCCAGCCGTCTCAGCGTCAACCGCGCCAATATGCTGGCGGACATCCTCCAAAGCGAGCTCGTAATTGATCACCGGGCGGATCGCGAGCACGTTTGGTAAGGCAGCGACAGCGGCAATCTGCGAGGCATCGATGGCGACCGCGACCGCGTTGTGCGCTTTGCTGACACGGCCCAGCTCACGACCGCCCAAAGCAAGGACCTGGTTCGCCAGATCATCCTGCTTTTGGGCCAGTTGGGCGAGATAGGCGCGCTGCTGGGCGGGGTTGAGCTGGCCTCCCTGCTGCTTGGCGTTACGACCATGCGCAACCGCCAGGGGAGCGTCGACTAACTGGACCCAGACTTCGATTTCACCGCTGACCTGTGACAGTAAGGGGGAGATTTCAACTGAGACCGGACCATCCGGCAACAACAAATCTGAAACATCGGGGGGTGGCTCTTCACCAGCGCTGGTGGGTAACGCAAACGACAGAGCAATGACGAAAGTAATGAACAAACGCAGTGCCTTACTCATGTTACCTCCATATATTTTTGAGAACAGGTTGGGTAGATAGATTCGCGAGGCCTCCTACGCGTTGCCTGCTCCGCTTTCTATCTGATCATATTGTTTTCTTCTTTATGTGGGAAAGAAATCGCCCCTGATTGGACCTCACCTCCTTTTTTAGATCGAGTCGACTTTCCTGCCGTCGGCTTAAAGGTGAACTGAAGAGAAACGACAAGCTATCTTTCTGCGCTCCAGGTTGAATGAACGATCTTTTAAGATAAATAAAACCGACTTGTGACCGGTTTTGCCACTGGCTTCCCACGCGCAAGCATCCTAAACAGGTTGAGCGACCAGCCCGTGGCGCGTGTATCCTCGCCTCCACTGTGCTTAGAATATAACAAATTCAGCATCTATTGTCAATAATATTTTTTCTATTCTTCCCCATTATGGAAGGCCAGCAAAGTCGCCCCAGGACTGGCAGGCACCCTTAGTTATCCTGAGCGGAATTATCGTAATCCTGGCGGTCGCCCTGGTCGGCACTCTGTTGTATATCAAGAACCAGCCCGCCGCGCCCCGCGGTGTGGCGCCGATCACCGAAATCGACCCATACGAGGCGGATTCGTCCTTGTGGGGCGTGAATTACCCGAATCAGTACACCACTTACCAGCTCACCGAGAGCAACAAAGCCCGGACGACCTTCGGCGGTTCTGAGCCATATTCTAAATTGGAAGACGACCCCCGCCTGGTCACCTTGTTCGCGGGCTACGGCTTCAGCAAAGACTGTAACGAAGAGCGCGGCCACGCCAACAGCCTGACTGACGTGCGCGGCACCCTGCGGGTCAACAAAACGGCGGTCGGCACGTGCTATTCTTGCAAGAGCGCGGATAACCCGCGCCTGTGGGCCGAGATAGGCATGGCGGAGTTTTATAAGACCCTGTTTATGGAATTGGGGAAGCAGATCAGCACCCCGAATACGAATTTTTTACCGCCGACAGCACCCATTATAAGGCTGGAGTCGCCTGCGCCGATTGTCATATGCCCTACACCCGCGATGGGGCGGCGAAATTCTCCACCCACAACGTGCAAAGCCCGCTGCTGAACGCCGAGGTCGCCTGCGGAGCCTGCCATACGGATGTGGGTTATGCCACATCACGGGTCGCCACCATCCAGAAGCAGGTGCGTGAGACCATGGACGACAGCCAGAAGGCTCTCATAACTGCGATCAAGTCCATCGAGGCGGCGGCTGCGGTCCCCGGCGTGAATGCCGGTCTGCTCGCCGAGGCCCGCGACCTGCACCGGGAAGCCCAACTGCGCTGGGATTTCATCGCCGCCGAGAACAGCATGGGCTTCCATAACCCGGAGGAGGCCTTGCGCATCCTTGCCAACGCCACCGATCTCGCTCGCCAGGCCCAGTTGAAAGCCATTCAGGCGGCTGGCACGCAGGAGGTGATCCAGACGAGCAGCCAGTAAATCGGGAGGCATTCATTGACCTGCAGATAGCCTATGCCCGCCGGTATTTGCGCTTAGCTGAATTTAGGCTTACAATATATGCCCCGCGGTTTGGTGTGCAAAAGACCTGGGGGGTTTCGATCATGTTACCGTACCAATTTACTGCGCTTTGAGGGTGATCGGCCATGACCAGGACAAGTGAACAGAAACAAACAGTCCAGGATAAGCTCGAGGATTTAAATGATCCCAGGCTGTTCATCAACCGCGAGCTGAGCATGCTTGAGTTCCAACGCCGCGTGCTCGAAGAAGCGTTGGATGAAACCAACCCCTTGCTGGAGCGGGTTAAATTTCTCGCCATCCTGGGCTCGAATCTGGACGAGTTCTTCATGGTGCGCGTATCGGGGCTCAAAAAACAGGTCGATGCCGGGGTAGTTAATCTGCCCCCAGATGGTATGACGCCCGCCGAGCAGATCGCCGCAATCCGCAAGACCACTTTGCAGATGATGGCGCAGGCCAGGGACTGCCTGCGCGATGACCTGCTGCCGCGGCTGAATCAGTCCGGCATTCACATCCTGGATTACGCCGAGCTGGACGAAAAACAAAAAGGCCATGTCAAAGGCTACTTCGACGAAGTGATCTTCCCGGTGCTCACCCCGCTTGCCTTTGATCCGGGCCACCCCTTTCCGCACATCTCTAATCTGAGCCTCAACCTGGCTGTCTTGATCCGGGACGAAAGAGGCCAGGAGTATTTCGCCCGCATCAAGGTGCCCGATACATTGCCGCGTTTAGTGCCGATCAAGCGCTCTTCGGGGGGAGTGCGTAAAGATGGAACCGTGCCATACCATCATTACTTCGTCTGGCTCGAACAGGCGATCTCTGCCAACCTGGATAAGCTCTTCCCGGGTATGGAGGTCCTCGAAGCCCACCCGTTCCGGGTCACCCGGGATGCCGACCTGGAAATCCAGGAGCTTGAAGCGTTTGACTTGCTTGAAACGATCGAGCAGAACGTGCGCCAGCGCCGTTTTGGCTCGGTGGTGCGCGTGACGGTCAACGATGAAATGCCAGCCCATATCCGCAATATCCTGCTCAAGAATCTCGAGCTGGAGCGCAACGATATCTATACGCTGCGCGGGCCTCTGGGCTTGAGCGGCTTGATGCAGCTTCACCAGATTGACCGCCATAACTTGAAGGATGCGCCATTCATCCCCGTGGTGCCCTATCCTTTGCAACCAGAGCAGTTGGATGGCAATATATTCGCCGCTATCCGGCGCGAAGATATCTTGCTTCACCACCCTTACCAGTCCTTCAGCCCGGTGGTTGAATTCCTTCAAACGGCTGCCCGAGACCCGCAGGTGCTGGCAATCAAGCAGACTCTCTACCGTGTCGGGCGCAACCCTCCCGTGGTGGAGGCCCTGCTGGAAGCGGTGGAGAACGGCAAGCAGGTGGCCGTGCTGGTGGAGCTCAAAGCTCGATTCGATGAAGAGAGCAACATAGGCTGGGCGAAAAAACTGGAAAGCGCCGGCGTGCACGTCATTTATGGCTTGCTCGGCCTGAAGACACACTCAAAAATTGTCCTGGTCGTGCGCAAAGAAGGCGAGGGGATCCGCCGCTATATTCACCTGGGCACCGGCAACTACAACGCGGTGACCGCCCAGCTATATGAAGATCTGGGTATGTTCACCGTGGATGAAGCCATCGGCGCGGACGTCTCTGATCTGTTCAACTATCTGACTGGCTACTCGAACAAGAAAGAATATCAAAAATTACTGGTGGCGCCGGTTAATCTGCGCAAGCGCATGGAAGAGCTGATTAAACGCGAGATTGAGCACCAGCAGCGCGAGGGCAATGGGCGCCTGATTTTCAAGATGAACTCGCTGGTGGATAAACGTATGATCCAGCAGCTCTACCGCGCCTCGCAGGCGGGGGTTAAGGTGGACTTATTGGTGCGGGGGATCTGCTGTTTGCGCCCGGGGCTGCCTGGCATCAGCGAGAATATCCAGGTGACCAGCATTGTCGGCCGCTTCCTGGAACACAGTCGAATTTACTATTTCCACAATGCCGGTCAGGAAGAAATGTATCTTGGCAGCGCCGATCTGATGCCCCGCAATATCAATTGGAGGGTAGAGGTCCTTTTCCCAGTGGGAGACCTGCGGCTGATACGCCACCTGCGGACTAAGGTGCTGGACACCTACCTGGCAGATAATGCCAAAGCCCGGCTAATGAAACCCGATGGCAGCTACGAGCAGGTCAAGCCGCAGCCCAAGGAAACGGCTGTCAATGGGCAGTCCTGGCTGATCGACTACCACCAGCTCGCCAAAAAAGGGAAGCGATGAGCCAAGGATTTTTAACTGGAGAGCAAAGAGAACAAATGGAACCGGGCCAGACCAAAATCGCCGAGCCCCGCGCCGGAGAGCCTGGCGCGAAAGCCCCTCAGCCGGGAGCTGAACCGCCGTCGGAGGGACCCTCCGCGGTCGATGCATTGCTGCTTTTTAGCGAGAACGCCAGGGAGATAGCGGCTCCGGGCGTTCTGCCTGATGATCCGCTGGCGGAAGCCGGGCGAAAAGTACTGGGCTATCATTTCGGACGGATGCTACTGCACGAAGAGGGCACCCGTCTGGGCGAAGATATCGAAGAACTGCACGACATGCGCGTCGCCACACGGCGAATGCGGGCTGCCATCGAGGTGTTCGCGGATGCCTTTGAGCCGAAAACAATAAGGCCCCATCTGAAGGGATTGCGCCAAACGGGCCGCGCTCTGGGACGAGTGCGCGATCTGGATGTATTCCTGGATAAAGCAGGCAATTATTTACGCGCCCAACCATCCGAGCTCGACCCGGGTTTGCAGCCTTTGCTGGACGCCTGGAGGCGGGAGCGAGAATCCAGCCAGAGGCGTTTGCTCGCCTACCTGGAGGGTGAGAAGTATCGCTCCTTCAAGCTGAAATTCCACGAGTTCGTTCAAACCCCCGGGGCGGGTGCCCGCCAGCCGGCAAAGAATGGCCCCGCGCCGCGCCTGGTGCGGGAAATCGCGCCTGCGCTGATCTACACGCGCCTGGCCTCCGTGCGCGCCTTTGACGCAATTCTGGAAAACGCTTCCATCGAGCAACTCCACGCATTGAGGATCGAGCTCAAAAAGCTGCGCTATACCGTTGAGTTCTTCAGAGAGGTATTAGGGAATACCGCCAGCGCGGTAATCAACGATATCAAGAAACTCCAGGATCACCTGGGTGATCTAAACGACGCCCAGGTGGCTACCGAGCTGCTCAAGGATTTTCTCACCCAGTGGGATGTACAGCAGACATCCCAGCCCCTGCTGGAGAGGCAAAGCCCGCAAGCGATAATGGCTTATCTGGCCTACCAGTATGAACAGCGCCATCACCTGATGCTCACCTTCCAGGACGCCTGGTCATTTTTGGTCCGCCCAGAATTTCGCCACAACCTTGCCCTGGCAGTTTCCACGCTCTAACCGCGGGAAGGACTTTATACAGCTACCCCAGCCCTTCAAGATGGCGGCCGCGGCATACTTTCCAGCAGCACCCGATCTACCCCTCTATCCACTTCCCAAGGGTATACGATGCGCGCGTCTGTGATAGCCGCGTAATAATCTGGGTGGGCGCTGCCAAACAGGTTGCGGTAGGGGTTGAAATGCAGCACGCAGGTATTGGGGAATCCGCCTGCCGTTGAAACCCGGGTTTTTACAGTCGTAATTGTGCGCCCCGACCCCCAGACATCGTCCACGACCAGCGCCCTGCGCCCGGTGAGCAGGCTGTCATCAGGAAATTGGATGAATTTTGGCCAGGCCAGCAGCTTGGCTCTCTCCATCTCCAACTGGGCTGGGAAATCCACCGCAGCGGTCAAAATATGG
>Ga0209341_10003915_pt1 | contig 13813 bp, 16 predicted proteins | sample RifCSP13_2_FD_184020 | JGI IMG/M metagenome (GOLD analysis project Ga0209341, IMG submission 184020) | Soil microbial communities from Rifle, Colorado - Rifle CSP2_sed 13_2 (SPAdes) (version 2) | ecosystem: Environmental > Terrestrial > Deep subsurface > Rock core/Sediment | place: Rifle...
ATCAGCATGCCGAGGCATTAGAGGAACTCCCGGCAGGGGTCCTCCATGAACTGATGGAGATTACCAGGATGTCCCAGGGGATACTGAGGCGGGTCTTTGCAGCCCAGGGGTTTAACATAGGGATGAACCTCGGCAAGGCCGCCGGCGCCGGCATTGACGAACATCTGCATATCCACATCGTTCCCCGATGGGTTGGGGATTCAAACTATATGCCTGTCCTTGCGGATATCAAGGTAATCCCCCAGCACATCGGGGCGGCGTATGACCTACTCCTCCCCTTTTTCAGGGAGGCATCGAAAGGAGCAGAAAGATGATCCGTATGGTCTTTTCGCTTATCATTATCATTGCAGTCCTGATCCTTGCCATCGCCAATAAACAACAGGTACAGATCAATTACCTCTTTGGAGTCACATCCTTTCAGCCTTTGTACATTATCCTGGTAGGGACATTTGTTACCGGCGGCCTGGCCTTTACCATCATTCTATTGCCGGCATGGATCAAAGACAAGATGGAGATCAGAAAACTGCGGCGTTCACTGCAAAAAACAGAAGCATCACCTGAGACCTAAATGAAGGAAAAGGGGACAAACCAGGAACAGCTAACTCCCTTATTGCGACAGTACCAGAATATCAAGAGGGAACACAAAGATGCCATCCTCTTCTTCAGGATGGGCGATTTCTACGAGATGTTTTATGACGATGCCATAGCGGCATCAAAGATCCTTGAGATCGCCCTGACCACCCGGGATAAGCGGACCGATAATCCTGTCCCCATGTGCGGGATCCCTTACCATGCAATCAATTCCTACCTTCCGAAGCTGATCCGGGAAGGCCGCAAGGTGGCTATATGCGAGCAGGTGGAAGACCCGGCCCAGGCCAAGGGGATCGTCAGGCGTGAGGTGATCCGGGTCATCACCCCGGGAACTGTCCTTGATGGAAGCCTGCTCGAATCCAGGGAGAACAATTTCATCGCCGCGATATATCCGGACAGAGGGCCTGCAGGACTGGCCTTTGTAGACGTCTCCACCGGGGATTTCTTCATCACCGAAATGGAGATGTCCGGGATCAGAGACGAGATGGCGCGCATCGAACCCAGGGAGGTCTTGTTGCCGCAAGGCTCAGACACCCCTTCCCTCCTCAGCAGTACAGGCCACCGCCAGCCATTTATGAACCCATATCCCGCAGAAGTTTTTGAATATGAGAGTGCCGCCCGAATATTCTATGAGCATATTGAAAAGGATACGACCGAGTTATCCAAGATCAACCTGAAAGGCCCGGCCATCAATGCCGCAGGGGCGCTTCTCCACTATCTTTCTGAGACCCAGAAGACCTCTCTCCGGAATATCAATACCGTCAGGGTCTATCAGAGCACACACTATATGACCCTTGATGAAACAGTGCAGCGGACCCTTGAACTCATCAGGTCAAACCAGACCGGTCAGAGAAAGGGGACCCTCTTTCATCTCCTGGATAAAACCATCACCCCTATGGGCGGGAGGCTCCTGAAACTCTGGATCCTCCACCCGCTCATGGACCTTCAGGAGATCGTGAGACGGCAGGATGGGGTTGAAGATTTTCAAAGTAATCACACCCGCCGGTGGCGGTTGAGAGAACTCCTGCGTCCTGTCCAGGACATGGAACGGATCATCAGCCGGATCTCCCTGAAGGTCGCCAATGCACGGGATCTCACATCTCTTCATCAGTGCCTTGATATCCTCCCGGAGATCAAGACCATCCTTACAGAATACGCCGATCCGCTGATCCGGGAGACCCATGACAGGATAGACACCCTTGATAGCCTGAGGGGGCTGATTGGCAGGGCCATTGTGGAATCCCCTCCTCTAACGGTCACTGAAGGCGGGATGATCCGGGACGGGTACAGCAAGGACCTCGATGAACTCAGGGGGATCAGCCGCGAAGGAAAGGGGTGGATCGCCAGGCTTGAGGCGCAGGAGAGGAAGAGATCTGGCATAGACTCTTTAAAGATCCGGTACAACCGCGTGTTCGGCTATTACATCGAGATCACGAAGGCCAATCTCGGGAATGTCCCGCAGGATTACATCAGAAGACAGACCGTGGTGAACGCCGAGCGGTTCATCACCCCTGAGCTGAAGGATTACGAAGAGAAGGTCTTGGGTGCAGAGGAGCGGATCAAGGCCATGGAATACCAGCTCTTTGAAGAGATCAGGGAGATGGCGGCAGGAGAGGTCGAGAAGATTCAGAGAGGGGCAAAGGCGATCGCGCAGATAGACGTCTTATCCGCATTCGCCGAGGCCGCACATCTGTTCCACTACGTCAGACCTGTCATAGACGAAGGCCCACGGATCAGCATCCGGGACGGACGGCATCCTGTGGTGGAACAGATTGACCTTGGGGAGCGGTTCGTGCCCAACGATACAGATCTCGATTGCGACAGCAACCAGCTTATGATCCTCACAGGACCCAATATGGCTGGGAAATCCACCTACATGCGTCAGACGGCACTCATTGTGCTGATGGCCCAGATGGGGGGATTTGTCCCGGCAAAAGAGGCGACGATCGGGATCGTAGACCGCATATTCACACGCATCGGGGCCTCGGACAACCTGGCCGAGGGGCGCAGCACCTTTATGGTGGAGATGGAAGAGACGGCCTCGATCCTGCGCCATGCCACATCCCGGAGCCTGATCCTGCTCGATGAGATAGGCCGGGGGACAAGCACCTTTGACGGGATCAGCATAGCCTGGGCGTCTGCAGAATATATCCACAGACACACAAAGGCCAAGACCCTCTTTGCGACCCACTACCATGAGCTCACAGAGCTTGCGCTGACCAGCGACGGGATATTCAACGCCCATGTGGCTGTCCGGGAATGGAACGATGAGGTGATATTCCTGCGGAAGGTGATGCCGGGGATGGCGGATAAGAGCTATGGGATACAGGTGGCAAGGCTTGCGGGCCTGCCAATGGAGATCATCATCAGGGCCAGGGAGGTCCTTGCCAATCTCGAGAAGGAAGAGCTGGACGACAGAGGCATCCCTAAACTGGCGCATACCGGTGAAGATAATCCCCTCTTACCCCCCTTGATTAAAGGGGGGATGGGGAGATTGAAGGGATCTTACCAGACAGATCTGTTCGGCCAAAAGCATGACCCACATCCTGTAGTAGAGGAAATCAGAGAATTAGATCTCATGAACATGACTCCCATTCAGGCCCTCGCAAAGCTGGATGAATTGAAGATCAGGCTTAATAAACAAGAATAGATTTGTCTCGTTGCTAAGCTCCAGCTTATTAAGGGTCTTATAATAGAATTAACATTAAGCTATAATGCTGGCGCTTTTGTTCTCGTTAACAAGCTCTGCTTCCTAAAAGCTGGAGCTTTTAGGCATTGGCGTTCCCAAGCAGGAGCTTGGGAACGAGAGAAAAACAGCATCAAAAAATAGTTGACATAGTAAAAGACAATATATATGATCACCATTCTTTTAATGATAGTTAATTATAGGTAAATGCGTTATCTATCCATACAGGCTTTTCCCCTTATGATGCCTCTGCAATATACGGCAGCGCTAATCGCCTTTATGGGGATCAAAGAAGATATCGATACTTCGAGTCTAAATTATTTCAGTGTAATCTTTCCCCCGATAGCTATGACAGACGGCCCAATGCATGGGGTTTTTAATTGAGCTTCCTCTTAACCTTTATCATATTGTTTATCTTCTGGATACTCCTGTCGGGTGAGTTCACCTTTGTAATTCTGGCGTCAGCCGTCGTATCCTGTTTTTTTGTCGCACACATATCTCACGACCTTTTAATAGGAAAGGCTGATATCAGTCCCGGCATAGCGAGGATACTCAGATTCATCAAATACCTCCCCTGGCTCCTCTGGCAGATTGTACTCTCTAACATAGACCTGGTCTACCGGACACTTCACCCCGGTATGCCGATTGACCCGTGTGTTATTACCTTTGATACTGACCTGACCACAGATATGGGGATAACAACCCTTGCCAATTCCATTACACTAACACCAGGTACAATAACCATAGAGGCAAATGAGAAAGGTGCATTCATAGTCCATGCCATAGCGAAGGAACCTGCTGAAAGTCTCCTGGCGGGCGAGATGCAGGCCCGGGTAAAAGGAGTGGAGGGATAACAGGTGTTTAATATAGCAGCGATCATTATAGTTCTGGCGGCGTCCCTGGTTCTTTACAGGGGTATTAAAGGCCCCAGGGTCTATGACAGGGTTCTGGCTGTAAACGCGATCGGGACAAAAACGGTCGTGCTTATAGCGCTTATAGGATATATCTTTGAGCGTCCGCATTTTCTTGACATCGCCCTTGTATATGCGCTCATAAACTTTATCTCAACGATAGCCTTCCTGAAGTACCGCGAAACGGGGAGGCTGGATTAGGAAGATATAGGGGCAAGGGTCATGGGGAATGGCCATAACCCTTGCCCCATGACCCTTTGAAAGAGGAGCTATACCTTATGGATATCAGGACTATCATAACAGGAGTTTTTCTGGCAGCCGGCTGCTTTTTTATCGTTGTAGCCGCCATCGGGATTCTGCGGTTCCCTGATTTTTATTCGAGGATGCACCCTGCCGGCAAGACCGACACCCTTGGACAGACCCTGATATTAATGGGGCTGATGGTATATGAGGGATTTTCCCTGATAAGTGTTAAGCTCCTGTTCATTATTATTTTCGCGTTTATTGCCAACCCGACAGCGACCCATGCCCTTGCAAGGGCTGCATGGGTCGCTGGCCTGAGGCCATGGCAGAAGGGCGATGACAGGAGATGATCGTTTGTAAGAACTCCATATTTCTCCTTTCCATGGAAAATGAGAAGGGGATGCAAAGATGATTATTGACCTGATACTTCTCTTATTCCTTGTTGTAAGCGCCCTGGCGGCAGTTTTAATGAAGGATCTGCTGAGCACTACGGTTATCCTCGGGGCTTATAGCCTTATAATGGCTATAGTCTGGACGAGGCTTAATGCCGTCGATGTCGCATTTACAGAGGCGTCCGTTGGCGCCGGTATTACAACGATGCTGATAATAGCGGCCCTGAGCAGGACAAAAAGGATGGAAGAAGACCAGAGATCCGAGGGAATAGGCAGGAATTCAAGGAGATCAGAATTCAGGAATTTTCTGCTCTTTATCGTTGCGTTCGTTACCTGTGGCATACTGGTGTATGGAACAATGGATATGCCTGACTATGGGGATAAGAATGCGCCCGCACAGACCCATGTCGCACCGAGGTATATCGAAAAATCCTATGAGGAGGCAGGGGCGATTAATTTTGTTACCGCGATCCTTGCGAACTACAGGGGATATGACACCCTCGGAGAAACTACCGTTATATTCACCGCAGGGATATCTGTCATACTCCTGTTAAGGAGAAAGAGATGAAGGATAATATCATTGTAAGGACGATCTCCAGGATATTAATCCCCTTCATACAGATTTACTCACTCTACGTCTTAGCCCATGGCGACCTTGGTCCCGGTGGTGGCTTTCAAGGCGGCGTGATTATCGCCTCAAGTATCATCCTCTATGTGATGGTCTTTGGAATTGAGGAGGGGAGAAAGAGGGTCTCTGAGAAAACCTGCGACCTCCTGAATCCATCAGGGGTTTTGATCTATGCAGGCGTGGGGGTTGCGGCCCTCCTGGGAGGGGGGGTATATCTCGAATACGCTGCCCTTCCTATCGAGCCGGCACACCTGGCAAGCCATTTAGGCATCTATGGCATTGAGATAGGGGTGTTCATTACAGTGTCCGCTGTGATGATGACTATATTCTTTGAGACCGCAAGGCATGGAGATGATTGAGCTCATCCTCGGGAAATATAACTATTGGATTTATATCGCCTTGATGATGATAGGGTTCTATGCAACGATTGCAAAGGAGAACCTTATTAAAAAGATCATCGGGTTGAATATATTTCAGACGGCGGTCTTTCTTTTCTACATATCAATCGGAAAGGTAGACGGCGGAACCGCCCCGATATTGTGGGACAAGGCGGTTCTCTATGACAACCCCCTTCCACATTGCCTGATGCTCACGGGCATCGTCGTATCTGTGAGTACAACCGCCGTCGCCCTTGCCCTGATCATAAAAATCTACAAGGCATACGGAACCATAGAGGAAGATAAGATACTGGAAATGGGAGAAGAGGAAAAAACCCCAACACCCGGTTCCTGGCCCCAGGGCAGCAGATGAATATAGTAGCAAACCTTCCAGTCCTCGTCATTATAATACCTTTGATTTCAGCGCTCCTTATTCCACCCATTGGAAGGCTGAATAGAACATTTAGCTGGTACGTAGCCATATCTGCAACCTTCTTATCCTTTTTAATCTCTATTTCACTTTTAGATACAGTCATGGCAAATGGCAGGATCAGTTACAGGCTCGGGGCATGGGAACCTCCGTGGGGAATAGAGTATGTGGTTGATTATCTAAACAGTTTTGTACTGGTCGTTGTTTCCTTTATAGCGTTTATTATGACGGTATATTCAAAAAAGAGCGTAGAGAAGGAGATTGAGAGGAGTAAGATACCCTTCTTCTACTCTGTCTATGTGCTCCTGGTAACAGGACTTCTGGGGATGATCATAACCGGAGATATATTTAATCTATATGTGTTTATAGAGATATCCTCCCTTGCCGGCTATACCCTGGTGGCTATGGGAAAGAAGAGGGATGCACTCATCGCAAGCTATAATTACCTCATACTCGGCACCATAGCCGCTACATTTATCCTTCTTGGTATTGGCTACCTCTATATGGTAACCGGCAGCTTAAATATGGGGGACCTGAGAGAACGGCTGCCAATGCTTTATCACTCAAAGGTTGTGCTTACGGCGTTTGCATTCTTCACAGTAGGGCTGAGCCTGAAGCTTGCCCTTTTCCCGCTTCATATATGGCTGCCGAACGTATACACCCACGCCCCATCGGTGGTATCCGCAGTCATGGCAGCAACCTCCACGAAGGTAGGCGCCTATGTCCTGTTACGGATTCTGTTCAGCGTATTTACAGTAGAATTTGACCTGCATTCGGTGCCTATTACAAAGATACTCCTTCTGCTCTCTGTCCTTGCCATCATTGCAGGCTCTGTCCTTGCCATCGCACAGACCAACATAAAAAGGATGCTCGCATACTCCAGCGTCGGCCAGATCGGCTACATAGTCCTTGGGGCTGCACTTGCCAATCAACTCGCCATGACCGGGAGCCTTCTCCACATATTGAATCATGCCTTAATGATAGGTGCGCTCTTTATGGTTGTAGGCGCTATCGCCTATAAAACCGGCATCGAAGAGATATCAGGCCTGAAAGGGATGGGAAAAAAGATGCCCCTGACTATGGCGGCTTTCACCGTCGGATCCCTCTCAATGATTGGTATCCCCCTCACAGTCGGTTTCGTGAGCAAGTGGTATCTGGCGCTTGGCGCCCTGGAGGCAGGCATGTGGTATTTTATACCGGTAATACTGGTGAGTTCACTGCTTACGGCGATCTATTTCTGGAGGATTATAGAAAGTATATATTTCGGGAGTGCAGAAAGCGAGACGGGACATGCGGATTATGCCCTCGTACACAACCCCCATCCTGTTTTCGGCAACCGGGGTGACGCGCCACTGGGCATGCTAATCCCTACACTTTTACTGGCGAGTCTATGTATCGTCTTTGGCATCGCTGCCTTTATACCGGTGTCCATAGCAACACAGGCTGCGGTTATGCTTCTGGGGGCAAATTAGTGGATATCATTCAATCAGCAAAACCGCTTTATGCCATCGCCGCATCGTTGATTGCCATTGTACTGATAGGCATTTCTCACCGGCGGCCCAATCTCCGGGAAACCTGGACCATTCTGGCCTCACTTGTCAAATTTTCTATCGTTGCTTCTATGTTCCCGGTTATTTTTAGTGGAAAGGTCATCGAATACCCCATCCTGACGGTCCTTCCGGGACTCGATATAAAGTTCAGGGTGGACGCCCTCGGCATTCTCTTTGCCGGCACCGCATCTTTCCTGTGGATTGTGACGTCGTTCTATTCCATTGGATATATGCGGACTTTAAAGGAACATGCCCAGACCCGGTATTTTATCTTCTTTGCAGCAACGATGGCGGCCGTTGTCGGTGCAGCTTTTTCGGCAAACATGTTCACCCTTTTCCTGTTTTATGAAATGATTACCCTATGCACGTTCCCGCTGGTTGCCCATAAACAGACGCCGGAGGCCATTAGAGGGGCAAGGATCTATATCATCTATCTGCTCGGGTCATCGGTGGCATTTCAGTTGTTTGCTATATTCCTGACCTATTTTACCGCCGGCACCCTCGAGTTTTCCAGGCAGGGGATTCTCTCGGGGAAGGGGTCTGACGTTCTCCTGATCATCATATTCATCCTCTTCATTGCCGGCATAGCAAAGGCGGCTATCATACCGTTCCACAACTGGCTTCCTGCGGCAATGGTTGCACCGACACCTGTCAGCGCCTTGTTGCATGCCGTGGCTGTGGTCAAGGTAGGTGTTTTCACCGTCTTAAGAGTCATATTTTTCATCTTTGGAACAGACCTGCTGCATCACCTGAATTTAAGTACGATCATGGCTTATTTTGTCTCATTTACCATCATCGTCGCCTCTGTTATTGCTCTGACAAAGGACAATTTGAAGGCGAGACTCGCCTATTCCACGATCAGCCAGCTTTCATATATCATACTCGGTGCCATCCTCCTGACCCCGAGCAGCATGGTTGGCGGGATTGTCCATATTGCGAACCACGCCTTTTCCAAGATAACTCTCTTCTTCTGCGCCGGCTCTATTTACTGTGCTGCCCACAAGACTGAGGTCAGCCAGCTCTCCGGGATTGGCCGGAAGCTCCCCTGGACAATGACGGCATTTTTTATCGCCTCTCTCAGCATGATCGGAGTGCCGCCTGTCGCCGGATTTGTCAGCAAGTGGTATCTTGCGCTGGGGTCGCTGGAAGCCAGAGAGATACCAATACTGGTCGTTCTTCTTGCCAGCACTCTGCTGAACGCTGCGTATTTCTTGCCCATATCATACAAGGCGTTCTTCGAAGAGCCTGAGAAGGGTTATGCCGGTAACAGCCACAATGATGATACACATGGGCACAGTGACAGTCATGGACATGGTGATGCACCTCATGAAGAGATCAGAGAGATCCCGATGATAGCCATACCTCTGGTGATCACGGCCATCATTTCTACCTTGATCGGGATATACCCCGACTACATCTTAAGTCTTGCCAGGGATGTACTGAAATGATCAGAAAAGCGGTAAATTATTTGGGTGACCCAAAGAATATTCGCAGGCACAGGATAACCCTCTGGATTATTCTCGCGCTGGTCTTTATAGCAGACCTTCTCGTTCCCCGGGCCCATGTTGAACATCTTTGGGATAAGATTCCCGGGTGGAGCGCCTTTTATGGACTTGTATCCTGTGTCCTTATCATAGTAGTCTCCAAGTTTCTGGGTTATGCGTGGCTCATGAAGAAAGAGGATTACTATGACTGAGTGGCTTCATCCATCCATACTGTTCATCGGTGGCGCCATCCTGATCCCCTTTCTGAGGGGGAAGGCACAGAAGGGGTACCTCCTCCTGGTTGCTGCAGCAGCCATTCTTGTCACCTTCTCCATGTCTCATGGCACCTTCTGGACATCCAATTTTCTGGGACAGGAGATCATATTCGGCAGGGTGGACAGGCTCAGCCTTGTCTTTTCCTATGTCTTTACGATCATGGCTTTCATCGGGATTACCTATGCCCTCCACGTGGATGATACGCTTCAGCACATGGCTGCCTTCTTCTATGTGGGCAGTTCCCTGGGGGTGGTATTTGCGGGTGACTACCTGACCCTCTTTATCTTCTGGGAGATCATGGCCTTTGCCTCTGCCTACCTGGTCTTTGCCAGCCGCAAGAGGGAGGCGATTGAGGCCGGATCCCGCTATCTCATGTTTCACATACTGGGAGGGGTTTGTCTGATGGCAGGCATCCTCCTCCATTACGTGGATACTGGTTCATTCCTTGTTGGACCCATGGAGCAGAACGGAAGTCTGGCATTCTATCTCATACTGATCGGATTCCTTATCAATGCCGCTGTCCCTCCTCTCCATGCATGGCTCGTGGATTCCTATCCCGATGCAACCGTAACCGGCGCGGTCTTTATGTCCGCCTTTACTACCAAAACCGCCATATATGTGCTGGTCCGTATATTTCCAGGGACGGAGATCCTGATCTGGTTGGGAGTCATCATGGCCCTCTATGGAGTTGTCTATGCTGTTCTTGAGAATGATGTCCGCAGGCTTCTTTCCTACCACATTGTCAGTCAGGTTGGTTACATGGTGGCAGGCGTTGGTATGGGGACAGAGATGGCCCTTAACGGTTCCGTATCGCATGCCTTTGCGCATATACTCTACAAGGCCCTCCTGTTTATGGGAGCCGGAGCAGTCATTCACATGACAGGGAGACGAAAGCTTACAGAACTGGGTGGACTGTACAAGTACCTTCCTCTAACATTTGTTCTTTATATGGTAGGAGGGGTTGCCATATCTGGCTTCCCACTGTTCAGCGGTTTTGTGAGTAAGTCGATGGTTGTTTCAGCCGCAAACCACGGAGGCTGGCCGATAGTGGCGCTCCTCCTGACCATGGTGTCGGCGGGTACCTTCCTCTCTATTGGTCTTAAACTTCCATACTATGTGTTCTTTGGAAAGGACTCCGGGGTAACAGCTAAGGAACCGCCACTGAACATGCTTATTGGGATGGGACTGGCAGCATTCCTCTGCATCGCCATTGGTGTATCCCCAGACGCTCTCTATGGCGTGTTGCCGTACCCGGTACATTTTGAACCGTATACGGCGGATCATGTCACAGGGGCACTCGCCATCCTTATGTTCACGGCCCTTGGGTTCTTTTTACTTTTGAAACGACTAGACCCGGAACCGACCATCAGTGTAGATACGGACTGGTTCTATAGAAAAGGGGTCAGGGTCTTTTTCTGGTTTGTAGATAAACCGATGACGACATTCGGCAATCACATAGGAACGTTCTTTTTTCATTCCATTCCGAGCTATTTAATATGGTTTAGCAAAAACCCACTAGCGGCTTTGAAGATCGGTATGGAAAACGTCTTTATGCGGTTCTGTCGTCAACCACGCAGGAAACAGATCGAATACAGGATAGAGCGGGAAAAGGCCATCTATCCGGGCGATATTATAAAACCCTGGCCCATAGGTTCTACAGTTTTGTGGATAACTCTCGTTTTTATCGGCCACCTCCTGCTATATTACTTGTAAGTCGCCGGTCATGGATGATAATTTATAAATGGAAATTTCTGTTGAAATTTCAGGGGCAAGTTGATATTATTTCTACGTACGGTCCCATCGTCTAGAGGCCTAGGACGCCGCCCTCTCACGGCGGCAACACGGGTTCGAATCCCGTTGGGACTACCAATAGAAATCAATAAGTTAGGAAGTTGGGCAGGTTACTTACGTAATATTTACGTAATAGAAAATTAGGGTTTTATGGCCCTTCCCTTTGACCCCGAAATTATCTCCACTCACACAGAATATCTCAGGTTACTCAAAGCATACCAGGACGCTAAGGAAGCCTATCAGTTGGACGACTCAAAAGAGAATTGGGACAGGATGCAAGAGGCTGTGTTTGAGCTTAAAAAACATAATGACAAACGGGATAGGTAAGGCTTTTCAGTCTGGTAATGAGGTTTTTCTGGTCGCCGACGGGGTATTTCAGGTCGCTAATGAGGCATTTTAGGGGTTTCTTTCGCTTCTGGAAGGGTATCCTTCACCGGCAGTAGCTTTAACAGGCCCTTTGCGTGACGATCCATAGTTGTCAATTCCTGGTCTGTAAGTGTTGCATTGCGGTGACCCTCCCATAGGTTAGCAGGCGTGTTCTATCGGGTCACGGCCTTGAAAGTCAATGGCCGGAAGGCCCACAACTGTGAAGTTTTAACCGGCCTTCTTTGCCTGGAGCTTAATAACAAGTGTGCTATCCAGTGCATCTGCTATCTTTTTGAGGGTCTCTACTGTGGCCTTACTAAATGCCCCCCGCTCTAATCTTGAGATTGCACTTTGTTTAGTTCCTAACCGCTTTGCAAGTTCAGCCTGTGATATTTTCTTTCTCTCCCGCGCCTTGATCATACTCCCTAACAATTCAAATTCAGGTTCAAGGTCATCCCATGCCTTTTTAAACTCAGGGTCTTTCATCTGTTCTGCTTTATACTCATCTAAAGTAGTTCCCCTGGTATAACCTTTTGTTGTAGCCTTTTTCATAATTGCCCCCCTTCCCTGATTATAAAATCATTCATCCTCTTTTCAGCAAGTACAATATCCCTTACCGGTGTTTTCTCTGCCTTCTTAATAAATCCGTGCAGCAAAATAAACCGCTTACCGGTATAAGTGAAATATAAAACCCTTATGGCCCCCTGACTGTCCTTTATTCTCAGTTCTCTTATCTTCCCTCTTACCTGCCTGGTATATGGTTCTTTAAGCAGGACGCCGTATTCAACCAACATCTCAATTGATTTAACTACCTTTGCCCTTGCCGATTCTGACAGAGAATTTAAAAAGTCCTTTACCGGTTCTTTTCCGGCCATATCTCTGTAAAACTCAACCTTCCATATCATGTAACTTACTATAACATATAAGTTATGTAATCAGCAAATAAAAAAGCTCTGCTGAGCGTCCATGACTCGTTAGCGTAACAGTGATGAGATATTTGACGGCTTACAAAACGGACTCAAACAGCCTGTTATTGAGGTAGGGAAGGGGTAGGGCTGTCCGCCGGGGGATCACGAACACGGCCGCAATTCAGGCACTTGAGCATATAGAAAACAAGGCAGCCGTCCATCATGCGTTCAAAAATCATAAAGCCATGACATCGGGAACATTTCATGGGATGAAGCCCTGAAAAAATAGGGGACCGGTGGGAGAAGGTCACCGGCCCCCTGAAGTCTTGCTGCGGCCTGAATATGCCCGGAAGAGTCGGGGGCGGGACAGGCCGTTTACTGAGGTTCCCGCCTTTGTGTTCAATGATCGTGGTTTTCCATGTGCACCTAAGGATATGCGAATCATTGGTTTTCTGCTCCGGGTCGCCCCCCGGAAGTGATGCGGGACGCCTCCGACATCACAACTGTTTTTCCAATATCTCAATTTTGCCCGTTACCTCAAGTGACTGAGCATCACAGTAAGGAATTGTTATTATCGAATCAACCTTAACAGGTTTCCCCTTTATGCAGAAGGCCGCCTTCAACACTTTAACCCGTGTTGGCGCCATGATCGCCGGATCATTCTGCGGCAGTGGCGCTGATTTAAGAAATGCGAGTCTCTCGCGCTCAGTTTCCCATGATTTCATGATTGCCCCCTACGTGATAGACGTTGCCAAGGTGTATGCTGACAAATCAACGGTTATTGCTACGTCAACCGCCACTAATACCCGCACCTGGACTGTGCCGTTTTTGAATAGTGCGGGATCGCATGGGTTGACTTCAATCTGAAGGCCATTTCCCCACAACCCAAGAGTCACGCCGGACATTGGCCCTGACAGCATTGTAGCCGCTGGCATAGTTGTTGTTGCAAATGAAGGACAACCTGCAACCTTATCATCCTGCCATATGAAGCCGCCATTTCCAGAAGCCTTCTCCCTGCCTTCCAACAAGCCCCGGATGGTTGGAGTTGAGATATACTAATCAGTTCATAAGTAAAGCCTCATTGTAGTATAATAGGAGGCATGAGAGAAACTGATGGGAGAAAACTGAAGCATGATGTTTTGGAGGCGTTTAGGATACGGGCAGTGCAGCGCATAGAGGA
>Ga0209341_10003921_pt1 | contig 13804 bp, 12 predicted proteins | sample RifCSP13_2_FD_184020 | JGI IMG/M metagenome (GOLD analysis project Ga0209341, IMG submission 184020) | Soil microbial communities from Rifle, Colorado - Rifle CSP2_sed 13_2 (SPAdes) (version 2) | ecosystem: Environmental > Terrestrial > Deep subsurface > Rock core/Sediment | place: Rifle...
AGGCTGAACTGCCAGACGAAGTCTTCTTTGAGCAGCCCGCCCGTGGTGTCGGTGAGGCCGGCGGCCACGCGCCCGGCATAGGTCCTGCCCCCCGCCAGCGGCTGGTCGGGGCGGAAGACGAAGATGCTGGTGTTGAGCCATTCGCCTTTGCCGCTCACCGCCGGTTGGAGCGTCAGCGGGTTGGGCAAGGAGGCCTGATCGCGGAGCGAGGCGAGCGGGACGACCGGGCGGTTGAACATGACGGTGATGACCGAATTCACGTCCGCGCCGGAGGGGTCGGGCGCGGGGAGGACCTGCGTGACTTCGAGGAACCCGACCGTGTCGGCGTGGAACGAGACCGCGCTGGGAAGGTTCAGCCCGGCCTGGCTCCTGGCCCCCGCGCCGATGTTCACGGTATAGCGCGCGGCGCGTTCGAGCGCGGTTTCCGGCCTGAAGGTCACGGTGGAATCGTCGTCCCAGGTGAACGCGCCTGGCACTGCCGGCTCCATCGCAAAAGCCGATTGCACCGAGGCGCGATCCATCGGCGAATCGAAGTAGACGGTGATGAGGCCGTCGGTGGGCAGCTCGTCGCCGCGCGCCGGGGTGAAGTCAATGACGTTCGGCGCGATCGGCGGGAGCGGGGTCGGGGAGACCGCCGGCGTGGGCGAGACGGCGGGGACGGGGGTCAGCCCCGGGCCGAAGATGTTGCAGGCCAGCGAGGCGATCACCAGCAGGGTGAGGATCATCCAGGGCTTCGACGCATGTTTGGCGTTCATTACACAACTCCCGCGAGACAGAGGTATGGTTGATGCTACAACGTCACACAGTCATAGAATGTTCCGATTATACCTCTATCACTTGGCGCGATGGGGAAAGTTAGAGTGAGGGGGTCGGATTTAGCACGTGCGACGCACGTACTCGCCGCTCCCGTTAGCCCCGGCCAGCGCCGCGCCCGCATCCTGGGTTCCGTCGGCGGCAGGCAGGTGGCCTGGCTATCTAAACGACGCCGGGCAGGAGAGTTAACGCCGAGGGACTTAGAGACTTGTCTGGATAAGCGGCAGAGCGGGGAAACAGACCGGCCGCCGGGTGAGGGGGCGTAAGCGGTCAGACGGGTCAACGGTGGAGTTCAGTGGCACACGGAGCGAGCGCGTAGCGCGAGCGAAGCGTGTCCGCTGGAACGACTAGTTGGGTAGCAAAAAACTAACTGAACATGCAACCCCGCACTACTACCAGACATTTGACCCTAACGTTGTGCCGTTCTTTGGGCCCGTGCTGTATCCATCCTTATTGCTTCCGTTGCAAGCCACTCGTAATCATCCCAAAACTCATTTGCGCTGAACTCCTGGCGATAGTTTTTTACCAAAGGTTCGAGAATCGGCCAACTCCGACGGAGTGATGGCCCCCAGCTATCGAGAATGATTTTCTTTGATAGTAGGTTGTGGCGCACCATTTGGCCAACCACATCATATGTGTGGCAAACTACTTCAGCCGCTGCTTTTTCGTCGCCGCTCCACTTCTCCAAAGGTTTGCCAGTTAGTTTGAAGATTAATCGACGCGCCTCGCGCACTTTCTCGTCTTGGAGTCGGTCTACTGCTACGCTGTAGGCCTGTGCCTGAGTAGTTCGCTGCATTTCCCTTAATTGCCAAATGACGAAGGTCGCTGTAATTACAACTGCAATGTCTGCTAATGTGCTCCAATCAATCAACCGGATAGCGTTACTGATTGCCATTAAGTCCATGGCGATTTCCTGCTTTCTGATCAATTAGTGGCTATGGCTATCGCTGCCCAACGGCCACGCTCAACCGCACGCAGCGGGTAAAGGAAGGCTCGGTGGCAAACCCGCTACCCCGGCAGTTTTGGCGGCGCGTAGCCCGCTTCGGCCGCAACCCGTTGTTAGCCGGTGACCTGAATAGGACACGGGTAAATCAAGATAGCCCTTCCAATTTCCTATCAACCCGATAATAAAAATAGAGGCCATTACGCTCAATAGCTCGCTGTTTTTCACTCCCCTCTTTGTACGCATCGTAGACCAGCGCTGCTGCACTGATGCCTATTCCGAAACCGCCTGCTATTTCATCTGGCAGGCTGGTCAGTTGGGATAGAACCAAAGACAATGTGGCTCCGGGCGTCAATACCAACGGTCTGTCTACAGCTTTGCGTGCAAGTTGCCCCAAGAAGTTGTTTGATTTTATCTCATCCTCCAAATCAAGTATTGCTGGAGCAATCTCTTTGCGAAAGAGGAGTTCAGTCTCTTTCTCGAAGTCGTCATCCCACGGACTGGAAGCTACATCTGATGCAAATTCAATGACTGACTTTCGAAACCTTACGAGGTGCTTGTCAAGTTCTCCGCGTACCAGCAGAACGTCTCTTATACTCGCGCTATCAAAAACATGTAGACGCCGGAACATATCGCTGGCGAAAGCAATGTGGCGTGCCCTTTGTTGTGAGGTGCTGGAAGTAGGCGCATTGACCACTTTTTGTGCTAAAGAAACTAACTGGCCCGTGTCCTTATCAAACAACGGGTAGGTTGAGCTACTTGCAACTGCACTACAAATGCCTGCGACGAATTCTTTAGTCATTTCATTCTGCCGATGGCTTATTGAGGCGGCTTGCTGCGCTGAGAGTTGTTTGCCTGAAGCTTTCGCCACGCAATCAACCATAAACTGCATCACATCTGAGTTGTTGGTTTGCGTCGCGAACTGGTGAATTTCCAACATGCCTGAGCTTAGGGCCTCAACCACCTCCCTCATACCCGCAGTTTCGGCAAGATTATTGACGACTCGTCTGATTTCCTCCCAGGAACTGGCAAACTGCTTCAATAGCGCAGACTTAATTAGTCGACCTTGCGGGCTTTGGCTAAAGCGTGGGTCGCGCAGCTTGCGTAAGCCATCAACGATTTTCGCAGCGTCAGATGAGGATGCTACATATGGGGCGACCATCTCCAAAAACCGCAACTGTTCGGTTTCGGATAGATCGCCCAATCTTGTGGCAATCTGAAGTAATGCGGCTGATGGGCTGTAAATGGTTACCCTATCAGCATAGAGTAAGGCGGCCTTAATGAGTTTGATATCCTGACGCAGATTGGCATCTTTTGCGGGGTAAACACCGATAGTGATATGCAATTCATTGGGTGAAGATGTAGCGCGCATATGACTATCTGGGCAGTTGTCAATACCGGAACCGGCTAACGTCAGGCATTACCCACTCGTGCGGCTGAAGGCCGAGGCGCCTGCCAACCCGAACTGATGCGACAAATGACGACCAGTACCACAAGCGCATAGCTGCTTGCCTCCGTTCTCCTATCTACTCGTCCTTTGGATACTCTCTCCAATAGGCATGAACCCGTTTCAACTCTGTCACAAAAAACTCGATGTCATTGTGTCCGTGATGTATGCCCAGTCTCCGCGCAAGGTCGAAAAAGCCCTTGCCAGGGTAATTCATATCTTCCCGTACCACTACAACCGATAGCATGGGCCGTCCTTCGGCATGTTCGTGAAGATTGATGTCATCCGATATGCGCCCAATCTCGTTGCGGTCTGCTTGGCTTTCCATGTTTAGACCAGCGAGTGGGGCTATACTGCTGTAATTGACAGTTTGCTCTGCTTGTGCAACTGCCTTCAGGCGTTCGTAGATGCGTTGGTGGATTGGCATGGCCGTTACAAACTTACTACGCCCTGTATCGGCTTGTTAGGTCGGGAGAGTCTCTCAGATTCAAGCAGGGATACCAAATTCCCCGCAGGTTGGTCGGCCCTATGTTCTTCCTAACGTGATTCATTTCCAGCGTTTGGATGTCAACGTCTTCTACCACACCCTTAATCTCGTTCAGCGTGGACTCTAGATATTCGGATTTCAACAATTCTTTGGCGTCGTCCAGAGAAAAAGCAGTCACGCCAAAGCCAGTGCTTGGGCCAGTATAAAACCAAAAACGCCTGAGTAATGGGTTATTGAGTGCCATAGCCACGCTGGAACTGACCGATCTGTTGCCCCGTTGCTACATGCCATAGAATCAAGCTTCCATCGCGACTTCCTGAGGCTCACAGGATTTCGCCCGTCGTTCGGGCGGCAATCACCGGTCGTTCTATTCCTCCATCTTTGTTCCCAGGATCGTCTTGGCTGAAAAGTATCGCCACCAATTCAATTTTTCGAGCTCTTCGACCTTCTTTTGATAGGCTTCCATGTCAGGATATTCGAGCACACCCCAATCAAAGATCGCTTCATCGGCCCAACGCGAATTGCATAGGATGAGCCACTTGCCGCCTGCACGCTTATCAACTTCCTCCACTTTCGACCACAGATTACTCTGTTCCTCTTTGGAAAGCTGATACCAGGCTTCAGTAAAGCCTTGCCCCAGAACGAGCAAATAGATGGGTTTGGACATGCTGGTCTCCTTTTGAATGATGGAAATTCTGATTCGGCCACGAGCCGCCCAACTCTATCTTCAACCGTTAACGGTTGAACGACGCTTTGGACCACATGGTTTCTGCACCAGAGATAAACTGTCTTTGCAAAAACAGCCCCTGCCCATCAAACACACCGAACTGCGTTACGAAGTCAGTTGTGTAACACTTACCTGAACAACCTCACCCTCTTTCGACCCAGACATGTATACCCTATCCTCGACCCGATAGCGGCGAAGGCAGGTCTGACACTCGTGGGTGAAGTAGTTGTGCGAATCTTTCAGGTCTATCCTGACCAGGACGCAGAAGCCGCCGCACTGCTCGTCGGCGCAGATCGCCTCTTCGTTGGCGTTGGGGATAACCTTGAAGATGGCGGGCGCAGAGCGAGCCAGCCAGCGTTTATTGTACTCCCGCGCCAGAGCGAATTCCAGTGACATTTACGGGCTACGGGCTTGTCACCCTGAGCCTGCCGAAGGCTCAGAATGAGGGACGGGGACGGGGTAAACAAAACGACCGGCTGTGAACCAGCCGGCCGCTTCGTCCGTCCGATTATCGAACCGGGACGGGGACTTGCATTCTCTGCGCCGCGAAGCTCAGGATGCGCGCGATCAGTTGGCCGTAATCGTAGCCGGCGGCGCGCCCGGAGCGGGCGAAGCCGCGCAGCGGGTCGGCGGTATGCCATACCTAGGGGAACGTTTCAGGCAGTTGGGTGGCCACTACTCTATGCGCTCACAAACGAACCAAATATGACAGCTTTTGTGCATGCGGCCCAGTTCAAAACCAACGGGAATAGTTCTGATCACTTGCAGCCTGTTGGCAGGCAGAATGCGTTGCCAGTGGCTCACTGACTTAAACTCGAAGGGCATGTTCATCTCGGGGATGCCTTGCGCAATGGCATTGGCATAGAAGTCAATCAAGACCAGCGCCTCATACTGGGCCGCTGGCGGCATCCTGACAAACTCTTGGAGCAGGGGCTGCCCCGCCAGCGTTTCCGGCAAGCCGGGAAGATCGGTGGGCAGGTCGTAGGTGTCTTCCTTGATCACCACGCGTCGCGCCATCAGGGCCAGGTGCTGGAGGACGTGCGCCAGGTGGTCGGGATTCACATGGTGTAGCACGGCTTGCACGAGCGCGGTATCCATGCTGTCTTCAGGATAGGGGCGATCCGTCGGCGAAGTCATCTGGACGAAGGGGAGAGGCTTCGCTTCAGCGTAGCGATAATCCAAGACGTCGGTGGTGAAGACCTGGTAACCGCTGCGGGCCAGCCGGGCGGCCAGATAACCACTGCCGCAGCCATAGTCCAGCACCCGTGTCCCGGCGATCAGCGGGTGCAGTTGCCGGGCATCGGTTTCGGGTTTGATCCGAGTCTTGTAGTGGTGGTAAATCTGATTGAACCAGAATGCGTCATCCTGCTTCTTGAAGGTATGCTCCACAAGCCCCACGGCCACGGCGCTCAGTTTGGAGGGGTCCCTGGCCGGGGTCTGACTTTGAGCCAGCTTATCGAGAGCGGCATCCACCATGCCGTAGGCTTGTTCGATGGCATGGGGAAAGAACTCGCGGTAGCCGGCCTTGACGGAGGCGCGCACGAAATCAACCGCTGCACTATTCTGCAAGGCCTGGGCGACCGTTTGGAGCGTTGGAGTGGGGATCATAAATTGCCATTTACTGATGTTCATCGCACCTGGCCGCCCAACAGCGGGCATCAGGCGCGGGGCGGGTCTTACCCGATCCTGCGCGGGCAAGACTCCCTGGAAGTGTCAAGCCTCGCCTAAAGAGGGCCGGGGCGCGGCGTTAGCCTCGTCGCCCGCATGCCATTATTCGGCGGCGACTTCAATCTGCGGTGGCGATGCCCAGAATCAGCATAAGGGGCGAGCCGAGGCACAAGGGAATTGGTTTCCATCGGGGTATACATCGCTTCCCTGGCCCGCCAGGGCGGCGCCTCCGGTCGCCCAGGTGCACCGGATGCCGGCTACGGGCTTGACAACAGGCTGTGTAAGAACACGAAGTGCGGTTTTTGATCCACCGCTTGCAGCTTGTACCAAGGCGTTTCGAAGTCTGTTCCAAAAGTCCACAGTGAAATGCTCCACGTCTTTGTTGTTTTCGGTCTGGCCAGCGACTCAGACCACCGATCATCTAATTCCTTGATTTGCTCTCGTATTTTATCAACCTGGGCTGCGTCTCCATTTTGACTTGCTTCCTCCAGTTCGGCGCATAACGTTCGAAACGCTGCCGCTTCTACCGAGTTTCTGAGGCGTAGCGTTTCGGCGATAATTCCAGTGCTCTCCAGAGCTTTGGAATTGATATAGTTATACACCATGGGAAGATCAAGCGGCTTGCGGAGTGACCGGAACACCCTGCTGACTGAATCAGCATGTCGCTTCCTTACTTTCTCGAAGTAATCAAGGATATCACGTTGAAAATTCGGGAAGGGTTTGAGTGCACGAAACTCGCGGTTCCTGAGCAGGCCGACCCTGGTCGGATTGGGTGCATAATTCAGGCCCAGCGCAGCTGCGAGCCTGATGCAATACCAGGAGTAATAAGTGTGTCGCTCCGCGAAAGTGAGAGGCCTTTCATCTTTCCCCATCCAGCCAGGCGGGCTGAGGGAGGGATCACGACCTGCTCTCTCAATATCATATGCGGCCGAGGTTTCAAAGCGGCGGAAAGGATTCCTTCTTTCAAGAAACGGCCTGAAGTCCTCGACCACGCCCATTTCGATCATGTGATGGTGGAGGTCAGGCGTTTCGCGCATCGCCTTGCCGACAATGATTCCGCTGAACTGCTGTGCAACGTGCTGACAGGCAGAGTTTCTCAACAAAACATCATCGGGAACGATGATTTGGTCATAAATGACAAGGGACTCGACGAGGTGTGAAAGGCATTCCTCATACAGTTGTGCTCTCTTGCCTTCCTGCAGGAAGCAATACGCTCCTTGTAATGTATAGTTATCCAGCAAAATCGGCGTAGCCTTGCGTGAGGACATGAACAGTCTTCTCCGTGGGAGAGGGAACGGTTGTACTTTGATGGCTCAGCAATGTGACTCTCTGGCTCCTCTAAAGCATGAACCCGACCTCTCGCATTGTTCGTATGCGCCTAACGTGGCGCATCAGCCGCGCCGCGAGCGTAGCGAAGCGGCGTCGGTTGGATGCGCGTGTTAGCCGGAACTGTGCTGGTCCACAACCTTCCAAGCGTCTCGTGATAGTTCGAAGGTGTAGGCGACGAACGGGATCGGCGTGCCATCTGATGTCTGCCTGAATGAACTTGTCCTCTCGGACGTTTTCTGGAAACCCAGCCGCTCCAGGAAGCGGCAGGACGCGCTATTCGCCTCCGCTGTGCCCGTCACCACGCGGTGCGCCTGCCTGGAATCGAAGGCATGACCCAAAACGGCTCGGCATGCCTCGGTGGCATAGCCGTGGCCATGATATTCGGAATTGAAGATATAGCCGAGGTTGAACTCTCGCTGGTCGTCCGCTGGTTCATGCGTGAGGGCGACAAACCCGATGAAGCGACCCGTCGCCTTCAGACAGACGGCCAAGTAACTGTCTCCACTCGCGAACCATTCCGTAATTTTCTTGATTTCTTCTGGCGCGGTGGGCCAGGGTTGATCATAGGCTGCGAGCTCGGAAGATTCATACTGGGTGATCATCTCATGCAGAGCTTCCCAGTCGCTGATGTGGAAATTTCTGATGACCAGTCGTTCTGTTTCCAACCATGTCATCGTGATGTCTCCGAGCGGTAGCTGTGCGGCTGAAGGGCGTCGTCGTAGTGTGAGTTCTTAGTTCCGGCTAACTCTATTTTCAACCGTTAACGGTTGAACCGCCATTTGGACCCCGTGGTAATTGCTGCAAAAAATGCGCGGGTTTCTGACTCAATGACCACATGTGACGGTTTCTGCACCAGAGGTACACTCTGTCCTCGACCTGATAGCGGCGGGAGCAGGTCTGACACTCGTGGATGAAGCAGTAGTGCGAATCTTTCAGGTCTATCCCGACCAGGACGCAGAAGCCGCCGCACTGCTCGTCGGCGCAAATGGCCTCTTCGTCTGCGTTGGGGATGACCTTGTAGATCGCGGGCGCTGAGCGAGCCAGCCAGCGTTTATTGTACTCCTGCGCTAATTCGCCTGTCCAGGGGATTTCACCTGCAAGCGCGGCCTGGATCGCGTAATGCAAGGCCATCACCTCGACCTGCTGAACAAGTTTGCTGGCGTCAAGCATTGGCGTCCCCTTGAAGATTGACGGCGTATGGCACGGCCTTGGGGCCGCAGACCGGGCATTTCTGCCAGCGGTCATTGGCGAAACAGTCTTTGTACGGCTCTCACTGGCAACCCCGCGCTGGGCGGCCATGATTGCCACGACCACCAGGGCTCATTGCATCACGACATGAGGCGATGTCTTCTGCTCCGCGGGCAGACGCCTTTGCACCAGCGCCACAAGCGCCACTGTGACAAGCACAACTATTCCAAAGACGAGGTAAAGACCGCGTCCTCCCAGGCTTTCCAACAGCGGGCCGCCGACGAAACCACCCACCGCCGCGCCAAATCCAAAAACCGTCGCGCCGAACAGCCCCTGTGCAGTCGCCCCCATGCCTGCCGGAGCGTTTTCATCGGCATAGGCGACGCCCGCCACCCACATGGCAGCAAAGGTCGGGCCGTTAAGAAGTTGAACCAAGAGGACAAGGTTTGGAGCGCCAGAGGCCGCAAAGAACAGTAAGCGGACGCCTGTGATCACCATCGCCAGCATAAGCAGTCCATAGGGCTTGAGGCGCTGGAGGAGTCGATGGCCAAAAAAGAACACCGGAATTTCGGAGAGTGTTCCAATCGTGAGCGAGAGCCCCATCGTTGATTCATTCGCTCCCAACTCTTTCAGGTATGGGAAGAGATAGATGTTTGTACCGGCGACTGCCAGGCCGCCGGCAAAGGCCACCGTCAGGAACAGGCGCCAACGGCGATTCGTCAACAGCGCGCGAACACCACCCCCGGTCGAATCCCTTGCTCTCAATGGGCTGTAGACCAATTTTTGACTGACGATCAACGCCAGCAGCAACAGGACCGCACTTCCCCAGAACGCTAATTTCAAGCCGTAATCTTGGACGAGCACCCCCGCAATGGATGCCGCCAGCCCAAAGCCAATCGTCCCGCCAAGACGGACACGGCCATACATGTCTTTTTTATCTGCCAGCATGAACATGGTGGCGCTGTCCGCGAAGGGTAGAACTGGCGCAAAGAATGCATGTAATAGAATGACAATCAACAAGATTAGCGCGAATGTGTTGAATAAGGGAAATACAAATGTGGTGATGGCCGCGACCAGGAGGGCAAGACTCATAATGAGCCGGTGTCGCCGCGTCGCATCGGCAAGACTCGTCCACAGGGGTGCGCCGAACAGAGTGATGAGCGGGGTTACGCCAGCCAACAAGCCGATTTGCGTGCCTGTGAATCCCACGCTCTGATAATAGAGCACCATGAAGGGCGCCACAAACGCGCCACCTGCGAAAAGTAATATATAGAAGGTAAACGGCCAGATTCTTCTCACCTACTTCTCCATATGTGCAACGCTTACCTGAACCACCTCGCCCTCTTTCGAGCCGGACAGGTACACCCTGTCCTCGACCCGATAGCGGCGTAGGCAGGTCTGGCACTCGTGGGTGAAGTAGTAGTGCGAACCTTTCAGGTCTATCCCGACCAGGACGCAGAAGCCGCCGCACTGCCCGTCGGCGCAGATCGCCTCTTCGTCGGCGTTGGGGATGACCTTGAAGATGGCGGGCGCAGAGCGAGCCAGCCAGCGTTTATTGTACTCCCGCGCCAGAGCGAATTCCAGTGACATTGACGGGCTTGTCACCCTCAGCAAAGCGAAGAGCCTGCCCTGAGCGAAGTGAAGGGGTCTCGCGTTCAGGCCGAGATTCTTCGCCCCTTCGGGGCTCAGAATGAGGGACAGGAAAGGGTTAAACAAAACGACCGGCTGGTTCACAGCCGGCCGCTTCGTCCGTCTGATTAGCGAACCGAGACGGGGACTTGCATTCTCTGCGCCGCGAAGCTCAGGATGCGCGCGATCAGTTGGCCGTAATCGTAGCCGGCGGCGCGCCCGGAGCGGGCGAAGCCGCCCTCCATCGTGATGTCCGGGTTGGCGTTCACGTCCAGCACGTAAGGCACGCCGTTGCGCACGCGCATGTCAATCCGGCCATAATCGCGCAGGCCGATGGCTTTATACGTCTTGACGGCGGCTCTCTCGATGCGGCGCTTGAGGGCCGGGTCAATTTCCGCCGGGCAGCGCACCCCGGTGAGGCGGTAGGCCTCGGAGTCAGGATTCCATTTGGCGTCGAAACTGCACAACCGGTCGTGGTAATCCTGAAAGATCGAGTAATCAATCGCGCCAATGGGCAGGACGCTTAGATCGTCGTCGCCCCACACGCCGACGTTGTACTCGACGCCGTCAATGAAATCCTCGACGAGCGCCGGGCACTTCCACGTGTCCAGCACGTACTGGACGCGTTCCTTGAGCTGCTGGGGCGAGTCCACGACCGCCTCGCGCGTGATGCCAAAGGAGCAGTGCTCGTGGGCCGGCTTCACCAGCGCGGGGTAACGCCGCCAGCCGTTGAGCACCGCGCGGTCGTAGAGCCTGGAGACGGGCGTGGGGATTTTGTCCCGCAGCAGAAAGGCTTTCGTCTCTTCTTTGTTTTGCGAGAGCAAGAGCGCCCGCGCGTCGGCGCCGGTGTACGCGAAGCCCAACTCGTCGAGGACGCGGGTGACTGCCCCGTAATCGTTCGGGTCGTCGTCTAGACCTTCACACCAGTTGAAGACGACGTATTCGCGGGGGTCAAACGACTTGAGGGCGCCGGCGACATCGCGCTTATAGATGGTGGCCGGGGCAGCCTCGACGCCTACTGCGCCCAGGCTGTGCTGCATCCGGCGAACAGCCTCCTCCGACACCATCGTGTCGTCCGGCGTCCAGTTGGTGCTCAGGATGCTGTAAAGGATGACAACCTTGAAGGTACGACGTCTATCCTCCTCCACGGTTTGTTTAGTCAACAGAGCCATTATTTATTGCCTCCTCCAAAGGCTAACCAACGCTTTAGAACGGTTAGCCTAAATAGAGAGAAAGTTATCTCCTTCCCGCCAGATATGCTGGCCGTTATTTAAACTCGACATAGTCATATTAGCATAACTGTTTGTCAAGTCAATATGTCTAGTCTTAAAATTTACAGAAAGTTTCGAGAGGGATTGGGAGAGTTTGGAGATTGGGTGACGGGGTGATCGAGCAATTAGAGATTGGAGGTTGGAGGTTGGAGGCGGCGGATGAAGACGCAGAGGTCTTCGCCCCGATCGTAGAAGTCGGCGATTTGGGCGACTAACTCGCACCCCATCCGGAGGTAAAAATCCCGCGCGGGTTGATAGTCGGGGCGGCTGCTCGTCCAGATGACAATCAGCCAGCGCCCGATGGAACGCACGGCGTCCTCGACGGCGCGGAACAACGCGGCGGCCACGCCTTTGCCCTGCGCTTCCTGCGCCGTGCAAATCCAATACAAGTCCGCTGCGCCTTTCGAGAGAGACGTCGGCCCCCAGCACGCAAAGCCCGAGACTGCATCGCCGTCGCGATACGAGAGGAAGTTGTAACCGCTCTTCTGCGCGTCGCGCAGATAGCCGTCGAAAAGCTCGTCAACCGTGGCGACTTCTTCCTCGGTGAACACGCCGACGCTGCGCGCGCAGGCGAGGATGGCCGCGCGGTCGGAGGGGAGGGAGGGAGCAACGGAGGACTGAAAGGGCATGAAGTATGGTGTGTGAGAGGATGGGAGTGAAAACGCGCGGGAGCAAGGGGGTAAAGGGGCAAGGGTGAAGCTCTCTCTTGCTCCCCCGCGCCTCCGCCCCCGCGTTGCTCTCATGTCGCGGATACAAACCGTCCCGATGTCAACCCGTGCCGCGCAATCGCCGCTTCCAAAATCAGGTTCACCAGTTCGGTGTGACTGATGTTGATCGCCTCGGCCTCGATGACCAGGTCGCTGATCTTGGGGGCCAGGCCGGGCAGAGGATTGACTTCCAGGACGTAGGGCTTGTAATGGTCGTTCTCGTCGAGCCGGAAATCCACGCGGGCCACGTCGTAACACCCGATGACGCGGAAGACCGCCGCCGTCAGCCAGTTCAACTCCTGCACCTGCGGGCCGTCGAGCGGCGCGGGGCACAGGTAAGCCAGCTGATCGGCCAGGTCGGTCTTGAGGCGGTTAGAGTAGACGCCATCTGACTCGATGTACGGGGACAGGTCTACCTCCATCGGCGGAAGGAAGGTGAGGCCTCCCGCCTTCAGCGCCGCGAGGCCGGCCTCGGAGTAATCGCGCTGCCTGGAGCTGTAGAAGCGCGAGGGCAGGCGGCGCGCCACCACGCCCGGAATGTTGCCCACTAACCCGACCGTGACTTCGCGCCCGGCGATGAAGCGTTCCACGAGCGCCGTCTGCTGGTATTTGTTGATGATGTAGTCCAACTGCTCGCGCAGTTCCTGCTCGCTCCGCACGACGGATTGCGCGCTCACGCCCATGCCGGTCCCCTCGCGCGAGGGCTTCACGAAGAGCGGGAAGAGCATGTCGTCGTCGAGCGGCTCGTCGGGGCTTTCGAAGGTCTGCATGGGCGGCGTGGGCAGGTCGTGCCACATGAGCACGCGCTTGGTCATCGGCTTGTCGAGCGCGAGGGCGAGCGTAAGCACGCGCGAGCCGGTGTACGGGAGGCGCATCATCTCCAGCAGCGCGGGGACCTGCGCCTCGCGCCCGTCGCCGAAGTGCCCCTCGCAGATGTTGAAGCAGAGGTCGGGGCGGGTGTCGCGCAGTTTTTCGTACAACTCGGCGTTGCCCTCGTAGAAAAAACACTCGTGCCCGCCCAGGCGGATGGCGGCCTGCAGCGCCTCGACGGTCGTCTCCGAATCGAGGTCGGCCCAGTGGTCTTCGGCGAGGCCGGGGGGCCTGGGCGCGTTCTTCTTGAGGTTGGCGAGCAGAGCAACTTTGAGGCCAGACATGAGGACTCCGGGAGTTAGAGTGAGCGTATGGTGTGGCGCGTATTCCGTATCAACAGGGACAAACGGAACACGCAACACGCGCTACGGGACCGGTGCAGCAAGGTAGTTCGGATTGGGGACTCCCCGCTTTGAACGAGGCAGGTTGTAACGATCCAGCGCCGCATTAAAGACGGCCTGCAGCAGTTGGCAATGCGTCCAGCCTTCGGCGCGGGCGCACAGCGTCAGGTCGCTGATCGCGGTCAGGCCAGGCAAGGCGTTGATCTCGAGGATCATCGGCTGGAGGGCATGGTGGGCGTCCAAGCGGAAGTCCACGCGGGCCACGTCCAGACAGCCGCAGGCGCGGAAGGTCTCGACCGTCAGGCGGCGCACCTCGGCGGCGATGGGTTCAGGGACCGGGGCGGGGCACAGGTAATGATAATCGTCGGCCAGGTCAACCTTCAG
>Ga0209341_10003923_pt1 | contig 13798 bp, 31 predicted proteins | sample RifCSP13_2_FD_184020 | JGI IMG/M metagenome (GOLD analysis project Ga0209341, IMG submission 184020) | Soil microbial communities from Rifle, Colorado - Rifle CSP2_sed 13_2 (SPAdes) (version 2) | ecosystem: Environmental > Terrestrial > Deep subsurface > Rock core/Sediment | place: Rifle...
GGGGTCGGCAAGCTCGACATCGACGTGCGCGGGGCCCTCGGGAAAGAGATTCTGGGTAAGGGCAGCATGGCCGGGGTGAGTCCGCGCACGCTGTCGCAATTCGCCAACGCCAAGGGCGCCACCATCAATCCCGAGGCCTTCGAGCAATACCGGAAGGATGACTTCGCGCAGTGGTTTGACCAGTATGCGACCGCCAAGGCGAAAGGCCGCCCTTGGCTGTTGAAGAATCCCGATTTCCTCAAGGAAGCCGCGTGGAAGTACGCGGAGGAGCGGGGTGGCAGTATCGAGAATCTGAAGGAGATTCTGCCAGGCCCTGAAGCGATGAACAACTTTGCCCTGGGCTACCTGGGCACGCACGTCCAGGACTTGCTCAAGCCGGGGGGGTTTGCCGCCACGATGCGGGAGATGCGCCAGCAGGGCATCACCATGGACCCCAAGACCGAGGAGCGGGCGGCCCTCGAAACGCAGGGCCTCCTCCGGCAACTCCTGGTCGGCATGGACCCGCGCTACGCGACCAATGAAAACGCCTTGCAGCAAAAGGTCAACGAGATGATGGGCTTTGTCGGCGTGACGCCGGAGCAGTTCAAGACGGCTGCTGCGCCCGCGACGGTAGAAGACATCGAGGCCGCCGCGGTCGGTAAGCAAATCCCGACCAAGGCGCAACTCGGGAAACCAGGGCAGTGGCGCATCGTGCCGCCTGAAGAATTGCAGCGTCGGCGCGATGCCGCTGCGACCCCAGCGGAGAAGGCGGAGTTCGACAAGATGCTGGCCAGCGGGAAACCTGTCGAAGAGTTGCAGCCTGGCGGCGTGACCGAGACGGCACAGGCCCTTCAACAGGCCAAAGAGGCGCAGAAGGCTCGGGAGGCGGAGGCAGGGGCGACAGGCGTCAAGGTCGGCGGCGCCAGGGGTGCCGAGCGGGCCAAGGCGATTGAGACCGTGTCCGATCCCGTGAAGTTGAATCGCTATGTCGATCGCCAAGGCAACACGCCGGAGCCCCAGACTCAGGTCGAACTCGACGCCAAGATCAAGCGCGGGGAGTTGGGTCTGCTCAACACGACCCCGGACATCTACAAGGACTACACGATCCTCGGCCAGCAGGTCGCGGGCTATCAGGGTCTCGTGGATCGCCCAGGCGGCATTTTCGAGCATGGCTGGATGAGACGTATCGCCACCCGCATGGCGGCGGCCCCGTTCACGATCAATCTCTTTGGGTTTGACATCCTGACCGAACTGCCGCCTCTGACGACCTTGCGTGGCTTCGGGATGAGCGATCAGCACATTGAGGACATGAACAAACTTGTCTCGTTCAACCGCCTCGCGGTGGCGCATCTGCGGGCCCTTGGAGAGAAGGGCCAAGGCGTGTCCAGCAAGCTCTTTGTAGAAGGGGCCAAGGCGTTCCCGGGACCATTGGATGACAAGCAGAGCGCACAGGCCAAGATCAAGGCGTTACAGGCCATGATTGAGGGCCGCCTGAAGGCGTCGGCCACGTTTCAGGGCGAGACGAAACAGGGGATGGGGGCCGCACCGTCCGCGCCTGCGGGCCAGAAGATGATCCGTGTCAAGGGCCCGAACGGTCAAACGGGCTCAGTGCCCGAGGGCACGGTGCTCCCACCGGGCTGGACGAGGCAATAGATGGCACAGGCGCCCAGGGGCTTCGTCCCCGATGCTCCGGTTGGGTTCGTGCCGGATGCGCCAGCGCCAGCCGCAGTGCCCCAGAAGGGCATCTTTGGGCTGCCGCGCTCCGAGCAGGGCCTCGGTAGAATCATCAACTTTCTCGGGAACGACATCTTTTTCCTGGGGAACCCGCCACAGACGGCCGGAGACGTTGGCATGGTAGCGGGGCTCCTAGCGGTGCCGCTCGCCGGGCCAGCGTTGACGCGGATGGGGATGAGCACCGTCGCGCGAGGGTTCGCCAAGCTGCCGGGCTTCATGCAGCGGATCGCGCTCGGCGCCGTGGGGGACGAGCTGGCCAGCGATCTCACTGGTCGGCAGATTGGCCAGGGATTCCGCGAAGGCGCACAGGGCGCGGCCGTCGGTGAGGCTGTTGGTCTCGGGCTCCGCGGCGGGCTCAAGATGGCTGGCGGCATCGGCCGTGCGGCGGCAACAGTCGGCACCTATATCGGCAAGCAGGTCCCTGGCGTCAAGGGGGTGCTCACGGCCCGGGAGCGGGCGGCCAAGGTCGCGGAACGGGCGAAGCGGGTGGCCGATGCCAAGATCGAGCGGGAGTTCAAGGCGAAGGAAGCCGCCTTCGAGGCGTCCCAGAAGAAGCGGGAGACCGCACTCCAGAATCAATACGATGATCTCGTCTCCCAGTGGCAGAAGGAAAAGAACGCAGTCACGAAGCGGAACATGGAAGTCCAGATGTGGCATGTCGATCGTGAGATTCAGAATAACCTCGCGGCACGCGCTCGTGGCGTGGCGGGACAGATTGGCGAGGAGGTCGGCAAGATCGTGCCCCGTGAAATGAGGGGCCCGGAAGGGGCGCCGGTCCCGGTCATGCCTTTCCAGACGCCTGAAGAGATGAGCCGCGCGGTGATCTTCCGCAATCGCCCAGGGGGGACACGGTCCAATCTCGGCAAGCACCAGGAAGCTAAGCTCGCGGAGACTGAATCCGCGTTTGGTGATTTCACATTTGATCTTCCTATGCTGGCCAAGCCAGACCCCATCAAGGTGCGGGCGCGGGAACTGGCGGAGGCACTTCAGCGCAAAGCCCTCACCCTCGGGCCCTCCGATCCCCTACCGGATTATCTCGCCAGGGACCTTGACCAATTGGTCGGCATGAAAACCCGCTTTACCCCGCGGGAACTGATGGAAGAACTGGGCCGGATCGGTTCGCGCGGCTGGACGAAGACCTATTTGCGAGAGAGCACCAAGCCCGGCGTCGAGTGGCGGACTAGGGACGCTCAGGTGCGGGCCGCGGCGTCAGCGCAGGCGCGGGCGGCAGGGCTTGAGGGGCCGCTGAAGGAGATTCTGGCGGGCCGCAAGAGCTTCAGCGTGGGCAATGCCATGCTGGATCTCATGGCCAAGAAAGGCGTCTTTAAGCGGGGCGGCGAAGAAGTGCTCCCGAATCTTCGGACGCTTCAAGAGAGTTTCCGGGAGCACGCAGCGGATCTCCGGGCGCGGATGCTCCCGGACGAGTTCCAGGCGGTCAGAGATGCGCTCTTCAATGGCAAGGACATCACGCTCAGCCCTGGCCCGTATATGGGCAAGGGTGGACGCCTGATGCAGGCGACTCCGGAAATCCTTGACATTGCGCCGCCCCCGCCCGGCCAGCCGATGCCGCCCAAGCCCATTGTGCCGCCCCAAACGGGCCCGATCGCCATGCCCCCTCAGAGGCCCGCCGCGCCGAAGCCGTTGGCCCCGTCTCGGCCCTGGACCTACCCATTCTCGGTGAGCGAGTTGGGGCAGGTATACCTGGACATGACAATGGCGAACAACATGCGGATCGCCCCCGTGGAGCCCATGTCAGAAGAGAAGGGCAGGATCTTGGGCGCGATCAGCCAAGCCAGGAAACCGCCCGAGACCGCCCAAACGGTGGAGTTGCAGCCAGGGGCACCCTCGGCTGGGCCGTCCCTGCCGCCCCAGTAGCCTCCCGTCAACGGTATTGCATAGCATGTGCCTGTGTGCTATGCTTGCGAAGCAAGGAGCCCCCATGACCCCTGACGAACTCGCGGCGTTCCGCACCCTGGCCGCCCAGCTCCAGCAAGCCGGCCAGATGGCGGCCCTCGGCCTGACGGCCGCGCAAGCCGCCCTGGAGATGGCCAACCGCCTTTTGACCCATGCGATGGAGAAGTTGGGCGAGCCATCCAGTCCGCCCGCCCCATGAAATCGCCGTTGTCGTATTACCGTATTGGCCGCTTGGTCGAGCAAGCCTTGAAAGAGATGGGTTACGTTGACATCAGGGACATTGACGACTTGAGGGCCCAACTCGCGCGTTATCGTGAGGACCGCAGGCGCGTGCATGTCCCTGACGTGCCTCAGCCCCGTACTGTTCAAGCGCGCGCGGCATGGTGTCAATGGGCACGGCAACAGCGTGCTGCATTCAAGCGGGATCATCCCGAGTTCCCACATGAGTGACCCGCTCGTTACCCCGCTGACGATCCGCAAGTTTCCCGTGGCGCTGCGTGATCGGGTGCGGGTGGTCGCGGCGCATCGGCACGTCTCGATGGAAACCATTGTGAACGAAGCCGTCGCCCTCGGCCTGGTTGCGCTGGAAGCGCCCTTGCCGATCCTGCGGCGCCGGCCGGAGGTCCCATGAAAAAAGGTGTGAGTCCCGTTGATCCCATCCACGCCCGCCAGCACGCCCTGATGGGGGCATTGGAATATCACTGCCATCTCCTGCCGGCGCAGGGGGTAGGGGATCTCGTGACCCACGAGACGATCCTGCGGACGGCGCGGGTCTTCCTCGGGTTCCTGCTCACCGGCTCTCCTCCGCTTCCCCTCCCACCCTCGATCACAACGTATGAACTGACGGGGGTGATCCCGGCACCCGTCCCGTCAGCCGATGTGCCCGTGCCCCCACCCGCGCCCCCTCGGGTGCCCGCCGCTGCGCCCCAGCCCGGGACGATCAAATGCACGTTGTGCGAGCCGCCACAGATCGTGCTACGGGGCGAAGCCTTTGCCCGTCATGTCGAAGCGCATGAACGCGACACTGCCCAGGGGGCACCGACCCGCTGAATTGACGCAGTGCGATTTCAGGGTAAAAAATATATTGACAGCATGATGCTGCTGCTGTAGAGTCGGGGCATGGAGACAATGACCGTGCTCCCGACGCGCTCCTGCCCGCATTGCAAGGCCACATGGGTCACACGCACCCCGGCCCCGCTGCGCTGCCCTCGCTGCTCGCGGCGGCTTCCCACGCGCAAGGAGACCCCCCGATGACACTCCAAGAGGCGTATGCCCAACTCAAGGCCAAATGGTCAGGCAGTTTCTGCGTGACCGTGACCGTGTGGAACTACGACCATCGGCCGCACGATGCGCCCTATGGGGAGTACCACATCTGGGATGGGGCGCGGCGCAAGACGTATCAGGCGCCCACGCTCGAAGCGGTGATGGACTTGGCCCTCGCTCCCAGGGCCGATCTCGCAGCGGTCGAACAGCAGCTCACGGGGCTGGAAACGCAGCAGGCCCCATGACGGCCAAGGCAGATGCGCTGGCGGCCCTGGGCGAAGTGCGGCGGATGCTGGCCGCCCCGGGCGCGCTTGCGTCAGGGCTCGCCATGACCCAGGTCCGGGCGACCCTGGACTATGCCGTCACATGCGTGGAGCGGATCGAGGAACTCAAGCGGATGCGGCGCACGCCGAAGGAGAAGAAGCCGTGAGTGAGGCGCTGGCGAAACTGTTGACGTTGCAAGAAGCGATGGAGTTGGCCAAGGTTTTTGCCGACTCTGATCTCGTGCCGAAGGAGTATAAGGGCAAGCCCGCCAACTGCGTCATCGCCATCAAGATGGGGGAGGAGGTGGGGCTGAGCCCGTTCCAGGCCCTGCAATCCATCTGCGTCATCAATGGCAAGCCGAGCCTCTACGGAGACGCGGGGCTCGGGGTCGTGATGGCCTCCGGCGAGCTGGAGGACATGAAGGAAGAGGACGACGGAGAGACGGCGACCTGCACGATGAACCGGAAGGGCTACCCGAACCCCGTCACGCGATCGTTCTCGGCGGCCGATGCCGCCCGTATCCAGATGTACGAGACCGACAAGCAAGGGGCCGGGGTTTGGAAACCGCTGGCGAGTCGCGTGACGTGGCGGAACCACCCGAAGCGGATGCGCCAGTGGCGGGCGCGGTGGTGGACGATGCGGGACCTCTTCCCGGACAAGCTGAAGGGGCTCCGGGGGGCCGAAGAAATGGAGGAGGCCACCATCATCGACGTGACTCCGATGCCAGCAGGCCCTGAGCCATTCCCGGAACTGGAGCCACGGGAAATCGCACCTGAGACGATGACACCCGCAGCGTCGGCAGACGGAGTATCTGAGCGTCGCCCGGAGTCTGCCGAGTCGGGGCGCGCGACGGCGTCTCAGGGGCCAGAATCCATCCCGTCAACGGTAGCTGCACAGGAGGTGACCCCGGCCATGAGCGTGCCAGATCCGGCCTGCACCTTCGAGTTGAACGGCGTCCAGTACCAGACGAAGGGCATCACTAAGGACCAGCTCCTCACGCTGTTTGATCTAGGGCCGAAGGCGAACAAGCGCCAGGGCGATAAGCATTACGACAAGAAGATGCTGGAGGCCGAGTTCGGCCTCCTCACGAGGAAGGATCTGACGGCGGAGGCTGCGGAAAAGTACATCATCAGGCTGACGGAAGTCATCGGGGCCGAATGATGGCAGATGCGCTCCCCCGGGTCACGCAGATCCTCTCGGATCTCGGGTTTGTCCGTTATTTCGGCAACAACGAGCAGCCCATGGCGCTCGGCCGTGCGGTCCATAAGGCGATCCACTACGCCGAGAAAGGGACCCTCGACTGGGCGGCGCTCCACCCCGATCTCGAAGGCCCGATGGCTGCCTACCAGAAAGTGAAGATCGACAGGGGGCTCAGGGCGGGGGTGACGGAGATTGAGCTGGTGCATCCCACATGGCGTTATATCGGCCATCCGGATTGGATCGGCCCGCTCAACGGGTTGGAGGGTCTGGCCCTCATAGATTGGAAGGTGTCCGACGCACCCGACCTCAAAACAGCAAGACTGCAGCTGGCAGGGTACAAGATGCTCTGGGAGTCGAACCACCCTGACCGGCCCATTTCGGGGTGCTTCGTGGGACGGCTCGGCAAGGATGGCACCTATTCCTTTCCCGAGGTGTCCGATCCAGAGGCAGAACAGCAGTTCATGGCATGCGTGATTGTCTGGTGGGCGCTTCAGGAAAGGAACCGTGTATGACCACCGTGGAAGTCGAACAGGTCGAGCAGCAGGGAATGGTGTTGGTGTCCCAGGCCGAAGAGATTGCCGTGCGGGACGCCTCAACTTTCCAACAGGCGGGCCTCTTTTTGCGGAACATCGCGGGGTATATCCGCAAGGTAGGAGAGGTACTTGACCCCATCGTGGAGGCCGCCCATCGGGCACATAAGGTCGCCGTGGAGCAGCGGAAGAAGCTCTTGGAACCTGCCCAGACCGCCGAGCGCATCGTCAAAAGTGAGATGGCGACCTTCGAGCAGGCCGAGCGGGCGCGGGTGGCAAAGGAGCAGCGTGAGGCTGAGGTCGAGCGGCGACGCCTGGAGGATGAGGAGCGGTTGCGGAATGCCACGCGGCTCGAAGCGGCTGGCAAGATCGCCCAGGCCGAGGCCGCACTGGTCGCCCCCATCACGGTGCCGATGTTCACCCCGCCCGTCCAGGCTGTCACGAAGGCTGAGGGGGTATCCTTCCGTGAGGATTGGGGGTTCGAGATTGAGGACGCAGCCCTGATCCCCCGGGAATACCTGATCCCCGATGAGAAGAAGATCGGGGCCGTCGTGCGGGCACTCAAGACCGCGACGAACATCCCAGGCATCAAGATCATTTCCAAGCGGATCGCCTCGGTGCGGGCATGACCCACTGTAGTTACCGACGACGGGAGAGAATGGGCGCGTGACTATCTTCGTGGCCGGCCGCTTGCGGAATCCCCTGAACAGCTCGTGGGGTCACTGGGCCAAACACGCCCGGGCCTCCAAGGACTGGCGCACGCGGACGGCGCAGGAGGTGCTGGTCGAGTGCGTGATGCGCCGCCCACGGCAGACGTTCCTACCGACGGCACCGAAGCGCATCACGTTCACCGCGCATACCTGGAATCGGTGGGACGCTGACGAGGGAGTCAACGCGGCGTGCAAACCCCTGCGGGATGGGCTGGTGGATGCGCGGGTCATTCACTCCGATGCCGCCGACAGCGGGCATACTTTCGTCTTCAGGCAGGTCGTGGATCGCACCCGACGCGGTGTGGAGATCACCATTGAAGCGAAGGAGGGGCCATGAGCAATAGGAAGGCGCCATGATGATTACCGGGATGCCAGTACCCCGAGAGATGGACGCCCGTGGCCCCGCGGCGGCCCTGATGGCCCAGATGCAGACGGAAATCGCCGTGCTCCGGGCGGAACTGCGCCGCCTGCGGGAGTGGATCACGCACTTGGAAGGGCAGGCGGCGACCAAGCCATGAAACGATCCACCCCCATGAAGCGGACCCGGCTCCAGGCGGTGTCGAAGAAGACCCGCGTGATCCGCTGGCCAATCCTGCGCGCCCTACGGGCCTACGTCCTCGCGCGGGCTGGGTATGCGTGTCAATACTGCGGCGCAGAAACCCAGTTGGACCTTCACCATGTCGTCAAGCGGTCCGCAGGGGGCGGGGACACTGCCAACAATACCGTGGCCCTCTGCCGGTTGTGCCACGACCGGACAGACGCGGAGTACCGGGATGGCCGGTTGGTGATTGAGTCGTTGGGCTGGGAGTGCTTTCGGATGCGCCTCGTCTTTGCACAGAATAAGTGGGCGGCGAGGGCAAGCGGATGAGCGGCTCGTGGCGCGACTACGCCGCCCCAATCATTGCCGAGGTGATTCAGTGCTTCGGGCGCGAACGTATTGGCAAAGACGTGGACTTGGCCTATGTCAAGAAAGCCATCTCCGCGAGCTATCCTTTTGGGGAGCGAAAACACTGGCCCTACAAGGTGTGGTGTGACGAGGTGCGGCGGCAGTTGCGCTTGGCTGGGAAACCAGCAGACCCTCGCCAAGAGTCGCTATTCCCATGACACCTGCCACGCGCACATCCGATCTGGTCATCCGTCAAGGCGGCTGGTCGTCCTTCGAGGACTGGCGTGCTGAGGCGCCCCGGATCAAGCGGATTGCTCATGGGTTCCAGTGGGCGGTGGCAAAGTGGATTCTCTGGGGCGAACACCGCTATGGCGAGCGGTACGCCCAAGCCGTCCATGAGACGGGGTTGGCGGAACAGACGGTGCTCAATATCCTGAGCGTGGCGCGGGCGTTTCCCGATGCCCGTCAACGGGAGAATCTGAGTTTCGCCCACCACGCCACCGTGGCGGCGCTCCAACCGGCTGAGCAGGATCGGCTGCTGGACAAGGCCGAGAAAGAGACCCTGAGCGTCACGGCGCTTCGTAGGGAGGTCGCGGCGCGGCGTCCTCGGGCACATGCACCGAAGCGCATCGGTCACGATCTAGATGAGGGATGGGAGCCGCCCCATCTGATTCTTGGGTCCATAGTTCATATCGGAGAGGAAGGGCTATGCAAAATCAGTCACATCGGCAAGGGGGCGACGATTACCATGACGGCGGTGCGACTGTGACCCTGACGTCCGAGGCACCTGTTCGCGTTCGGCGCTGCCCTGTGTGCCACGAGCCATTGTTGCTTATCCAGCGCGACCCGCCATCGACTGCTGCTCAGACTGGGGCGTGGGTGCCCTACTGCCGGTTGTGCCAGATGGAGATCGTCCGATGACCCCGACGCCCGAGGCGCTGGCCGCCAAGGTGCTGATGACGTGTAATCATGCGGACCCGCTTGCGGCCAACCCCGGCAAGTGGGCGGTATGTGTTGACTGCGTGATCGGGCTTCTCATCGAGCAAGCGCGGGAGATCGAGCGGGCGACGTGGGAGGCGGCGCTAAACGAACTGCCAATGGGTAGCCTGTTCGAGCATCTGCGGGAAATATTCAGCGCCCGAGCTACAGCACAGAGAGGGGACGACTGATGGGTGTCAAGAAAGGGACAACGCTGCGTCGTGGGGCATGCCCCGTGTGCGGTCAGGATCGTCCGCTGAACAAAGAGGGGTTGCTGATGGGCCACGGCGGTTGTCCTGGTGAACACGAACGGCCAATCGCCGCGCAGAGAGGGAGCGATGGCTGATTCAGCGCCGCCGCACAACGTCTGGGGGCCGGAAGTGGCGCTCAATGGGTTGTGGATCTGTGTCCGATACGTCTACGGGATGAAGAGCGTTGCGCGAGAAGTCCGCAGCGACGAACACGGGCAGCCGATCTATTTCAAGACGGTACGGGCCGCCCTCGCCGCTGCGGAGGGAGGGCACGAATGAGGTGCGAGCACCTGAACCAAACGGACCGATTCTGTTCTGACTGCGGCGCTCGCTTACTCTGGCAATGCGTAGACTGCCGGAGTTGGCTGCACTTCTCGGTACAGGCCAGGTTTTGTCAGAATTGCGGGAAGTCGATGCCGGAGTGGCTTCGTGATTTCCGGGCACACCTTGCTGCCGCCGCGCAGGGAGGGAGCGATGGCTGAGACCCCGACGCCCGAGGCGGTGGAGGCCCGATCCGTTGTTATTTTGGGCTACTGTTCAACGCATCCAGGTATCCCGTTCATCGAGGACATGGCGGATCACACTGCCTTCTGCCCGCTGTGCGAGTATCTCGGAACTCGACGCATTCTCGACGAGCAGGCGCGGGAGATCGAGCGGCTCAAGGAGGAACATGTGAAACGTCTCAAGGCAGTTGTGGATGGCACAAGAGAGAAGGAAGTCAAGTTACTCCTAAACGAGGTCGTACGGCTGCGGAACTGGGTCAATGATCTTCAGTCCGGTCTCTACATCAACTGTGTCTACTGCGGATTCCGGTACGGTCCTGGCGAGAGCACACCTGCGACTTTGCCAGAGGCCGGAGAAACGCTCGCGGGAGCCGCGCTTCGTGAGCATGTGGAGAAATGCCCGGATCATCCCATGAGTCGCCTGAAGAGTGAGATCGATCAGGCGGTTCAGATTATCAATCTGCTGCTAGAGGATACCCGCAGTGTAGGGCCTGAAGAACCACGGGAGAGACGCATCCCAACTCAGATCCAGGTTGGAGAAATTCGAGAGGCTCGTAGTTTCTGCGCCCGCGCCGCCGCGCAGAGAGGGGCGGGATGATTTGCCCATTCTGCCACTGTGTCTGGTCTGGCACAGTAGAACAGATGACCGAGCGGGTGACGTGGGAGGCGGCGGCAAGGCGATGTGAAGAAGCCGCAAGCCAACCGCACGTCGCCTATGACACGTGCAAGGAATTGGCTCGCCAATTCCGCGCCCGCGCCGCTGCGCAGGGAGTGACGCCATGAGCGCCCTGGAATCCGCTCGGTACTACATGCTCGGCGTGCTCCTCTGCTTCGTCCAGTTCCTCGTCACGGTCCTCGCGGAGCGGGCGGGGGCGTGGGGCGAACTCGCGGCCTCGTGGCTCGTGCCCTGGCCCTTGCTCGGGGCGTGGCGGAGGGGGAGCTGATGCCTTGCGATTTCTCTACTCCTGGTATGGTGATCTGCCGCTCGCCCGTCCAGCCTGCGCTGATGTGGACGGATCGTATTGATCTCGGGCCTGGTCGGCGAGTGATGCGGTTTCACAGCACGATGCAACCGTTCGATTTTGTGTGGACCTGGTGTTGCCGCAAGAAGCGATGGGCGGCCTATTGTGACCGCCTCGGCGGTGGCTGGTATGATCCGCAATTCTATTGCGCTCCGGGCTACGGGTGCCGCGTCGAACGGGCGCTGAGGAGGCGATGATGCCCTGGTACTGGTGGCTGCTCATCGTGGTCGGGGCATTCAACGCGGGCATCGTGCTCGGCGGCTGGCTGGCCCGCACGAAGCATGATACGTGGGCCCCGCGCGGATGACGACCCAACAGCCCCTCTTTGTGCCGACACCAGCCGGGGAGACGCCTGCCTCTCGATGGGCACCGCCGAGCGCCAAGACTGAGACCTCTCGGCAGGCTGCCGCCGAGATCGCCACGCGCTTGAGTGCGATTCAGCAAGACATCCTGGCGCACCTCCAGCGGAGCGGCGAACATGGCGGCACCTGTGACGAGCTGGAGGAGGCGATGCGCCTCCGGCATCAGACTTGCGGACCCCGGCTGCGCGAACTAGCTCTCAGCGGCGCCATTGTGGACACTGGGATGCGGCGCAAGACCCGCTCGGGCCGGCGGGCCATCGTCTGGCTGGCGCGGGAGTGGGCCTAGCTGCGCTGTCTCGTGTGCCTTCTGACGAGTTGTCCAGTACGCAGAGCTTCGCGCAAGCCCCTGGCCAACTGGACATAGATATTGCTCCCGGCATGCTTGCACTCGAGGGCGTGCTTGACTTGGCAGAGGCGCAGTTCATCCCGGGCCCAGGCGAGCGCGATGTCAACGGCCTCGGGACTCGCCGTGATGGGGGAGCGGTATCGCTTCGCTTTTTCAAGCAGGGTGGGGCTCATGGGGACTCCTGGGCAGCCGGAAGGGCTGATTTTTGGTGGCTCTGCAAGTCCGTGAACTCATCGACAATCAAAGGGTTTATGCCTCTTGGAGACCAATATCGTGGACCAACTGCAGAACCACGATCCACCGTCGTATCGTCAAACAGGGTCGGGCGGGTCATAGGGCGGTTCCTGGGCGGCCCGGAGGGCCGACTTGACCGTGTACGCGGTATGCGCGCTGGGGTTCGGGCAGAGCGCGGCTCCTACGGCCTCCTCCTTGACCTCACACCGGAACCAGTCGGGCACATCCTGATCTCGTGGGGGTTTCGGTAGGTGCTTCGTTACCGCCTCCTGCACCGCCGCCCAGATCTCCCCCTCAAGATCGGCGTCATTGAGTGCCTCAATAAGGATCTCCCACCCGCGATCATTCAGGCCGGGATCGCCCCATATCTTGACTACGTAGATCCAATCCGGTGAAGCAATCATGACTGTATCCTTTCAGGGATGGCAGTCCAGCGAAGGGGGAAGGGAGAGGCCACGCGGCCCCCCTCCGCTGGTTCGGAACCCGGCGCCTGCCGGCACCATAGCTCTGGCCGCGCAGCGAGCAGCATCGTTCCTGCAATACCGTCGGCGGGAGTCACCAGCTCCAGCCTAACCCCACGACCAACAGCACCCACAGGATCAGCAGCATAGCCAAGGCTTGAAGAAGTCTCAGTCCTGTCGGTCGGCGCCAACACCACAAAAACAAAACGGCCCACCCCAGGAACAACGCGCCCAGCGCACGGAGCAGGATCATCGTTTTGCCATCTTCGCGTGTTGCTTGCAATACAAACGCTTGGGCCCATGGCCGCGCTTTCGAGCGCACTGGTTATAATGCCAGCCGCTGAAGTCGCGGACACTTTCGATGCACAGTGTAGGATCCTCGGCGATCCCCGAGGGGTTTCCTCCCCATCTGTCGTAGATGCGGGGTTTGTCTGCCATGGCTCAGACCCCCTCGAGGGCCCGGAGGATGGCGCGGGCCGCTTCAAAATGCCGCATGGCGGCAGAACTCGCGCCCAGCCGCTCGGGATGGGCCTTGTAAGCATCGAAGAACACCTGGAGCACCTCCCGCATGGCTGGGGCCTGGGAGATCAGACGGGCGTTGGCCTTCCGTTCCTCGCTATAGATGCCGTCCTGGGAAGCCATGACTACCTTGGCAACCACGCCGCTCGGAGGCGCTCCGTAGACATTCTGCGTGTCCACGACGTCTAGGGTTGGACGCCATCCATTACTGAGCGTCCACGGTCCCGGTGTGTGCTGGCTCATGGCTGGGGCTCCGTGGCCGCAAGGATGGCGCGGGCCTGTGTCATCGCTCTATCAATCTCTCGATCTGTTTCCCACCCTGCCCATACGATTGAATGGGCGCCGACTAACTCCGCGAGTGCTTTTCGCATGGCCTCAGCCTGGGCGTGGAGGGGGCAGAGCCGCACAGCAACTAGCGTCGTGCATGTGGTGCTTCCGCAGTGACAATCGTCGCAGTAAGGGCGCTCGCCCGGCCCTTTATGCTGGCTCATGGCGTCTCCTTCTTGGTAAGGGTGTAGCCGTACATCGTGGCCCCGGACAGGTCGGCCCCGGACAGGTTGGCCCCGGACAGGTTGGCCCCGGACAGGTCGGCCCCGGACAGGCTGGCCCTGGACAGGTCGGCCCCGGACAGGTTGGCCCCGG
>Ga0209341_10003924_pt1 | contig 13798 bp, 8 predicted proteins | sample RifCSP13_2_FD_184020 | JGI IMG/M metagenome (GOLD analysis project Ga0209341, IMG submission 184020) | Soil microbial communities from Rifle, Colorado - Rifle CSP2_sed 13_2 (SPAdes) (version 2) | ecosystem: Environmental > Terrestrial > Deep subsurface > Rock core/Sediment | place: Rifle...
CCGAGCGCGCCAGTTGCCCGCAACGGCCGCGGCCTCCGGGCGGGCCGCCTGGTCAACCGCCGGCGACGACGATGTCCTGCTCGATCGAGTACTCGGCGCCGCCCGTGTCGGCGAAGACAACGCGGAGCCGCCAGGTCCCGGGCGGCAGCGGCACGAGCGTGCCCGACGCTTCCTGAGGGATCTCGAACGTCAGGTCATAGACCACGTCGGTGGCCGCGGCCAGGACCGTCGGCGCCCCGGGCGGTGTCGGGGCCCATACGCTGTCCACGGCTGTCCCGGGCGGGACGGCCGTGAATACCGGTAGCGCGAACTTCAGCGAAGTGTCGAGCGCGATCGCCTGAGCCGGACGCAGGGTCACCCGCAGGCTGAGGCTGGAAACGGCCGATCCGTCTGCCGTCGTGGTCGCCTGGAGGTCGCTGACGGTGAGCTGGATCGTCGAGGATCGGTCGGCGATCTCGGCGGCGTGCTGCGAGTCCTCGATCTGAGACGCGATGCGGCCCGCCTCGGAACCCAGGAGATTGGCGCCGAACGCGAGCCCGCCGAAGAGCACGGGTCCGAGCAACGAACCCGCGACGGCCGCGCTGCCCATGCGCGTCCGCGCCAAGAGCCCGTAGCCCGCCAGCGACGCCAGGGCGACCGCGCCGCCGGCGACGAAGGCGAAGGGCAGCGCCGCGACGTAGTACTCCGGCCGGCTCCCGGTGGTGAAGCCCATGAACGCGGCGGCCGCGAGCTCCGTGAAGCCGCCCACGACGAGACCCGCCGAGATCGCGATGACCAAGGCAACTCGCCGATCCGGTCGCGACCATGCCGGGCCCGAGAAAGAGACGATGATGCCCCAGAGGCCCGCGAGCACGATAGCGCCCTGGAGCAGGGGGGTGCGACGGCTTGCAGGAGGCGGAGCAGGGCGACCGCGCCCATCGAGCTGGCCCCAGCCCTCCAAGCGTCGCTCCGCTGGCGCGCATCGTACTACTCGCGCCCGCGCGCCTCGGTGCCGCCTGTCACGGTCGCGCAAGCCCCTGACATCCCTCCCCGCGCGCGACGCCAGTGAGATCCGCGCCTCCGCCGTGCTCCGCGAAGGATAAGGATCCCATCGGGGTGCTCGGTGAACGCGACCCGCTCGCCGGCGTCGCTCGGGTATGGGCCCAACTGGGAACTCTGCGTGGTCCATCAGCGAGCTGAGCGGGGGGCGCCGCGCAACGCCTGATAACTCCCCGCTCTACGCTCGCTCTTCCACGCTCGTCGCCACAACGCTCAGCCCGAGATGCCTCCGGAGCAGAAGGCCGTGGGTTCGAGTCCCGCCGGGCGCGCCACCGGCTGACTCGCGCCCCCGGAGTCGCGCCCATGACCTCCCCGGTCGCACCAGCCGAGGGCGAGGTGTACGATGCGCCGACTCGACCCTCCTGGCGCTCCGAGCGGTCGAGCGGTACGGAGGCGGCGGATGGGCGTCAAGGCTGGGCAGAAGGGCCAGCGGTCCGCTCATCAGGCCACGGCGGCGCAGCCTCGCCCGGTCGTCGCGGCGCTGCTCGTTTGGGTCCTCGCCGCCTGCATCGCCGGGACACCCACCGCTTCGCCCGCGGCCACACCGGAGCCCTCGCCGACATCGGCCCTCTCGCCGACGCCATCGTCCAGGCCGTCGCCGACGCCCTCCCCGACCCCGATCCCTCAGGCCAAGCCTCCCGGGCCCGGGATCGACTGGCTTCGCCAGTTCGGGACCTCACACTTCGACACCGCCGACGCCGTCGCGGCTGACGGCTCCGGCGCGTATGTGGTGGTGAACTCCAGATACGGCGCCGGAAGCATCGATGCGTTCGTGCGCAAGCACGATCCCGACGGCGCCGAGCTCTGGTCGCACCAGATCGGGGCCTCAGAGTACGTCTACGCCAGCGCCGTCGCGGCCGACGCCTCCGGCGTGTACGTGGCCGGACGTACCAGCGGCTCGTTGCCCGGCCAGACGAGCGGCGGGGGGGCGTTCGTCCGCAAGTACGACCCCGAGGGCACCGAGCTGTGGACCCACCAGTTCGGGGGCTCGGCGGGCTATGCCTCCGCCGTCACGGTCGTCGCCTCGGGCGTGTACGTTGCCGGATGGACCGGGGGGACGTTGTCGGGCCAGACCAGCGCGGGCGGGCATGATGCGTTTCTCCGCAAGTACAACCCTGACGGCACCGAGCTGTGGACGCGCCAGTTCGGGAGCTCCGACGGCGACCATGCCAGGGACCTCGCGGCCGATGCCTCCGGCGTGTACGTCCTCGGCTCCACCTTTAGCGCCGGCACGGACGACGAATACAGAGATGCGTTCGTGCGCAAGTACGATCCCGGCGGCGCCGAGCTCTGGACACATCAGTTCGATACCCCAGATGAGGCTACGGCCGTCGCGGCCGACGGCTCGGGCGTGTACGTCGCCGGATCGATCGCGGGCGTCCTGCCTGGCCAGGCGAGCGCCGGCGGGACCGATGCCGCTGTCCGCAAGTACGACCCAGCTGGCAGGTGGCTCTGGACGCGCCAGTTCGGGAGCCCGGAACACGACTTCGCCTGGGCCGTCGCGGCCGACGCCTCGGGCGTGTATCTCGCCGGATGGACCGAGGGCATCTTGCCCGGCCAGACGAGCGCCGGCGGCTACCGTGATGCGTTCGTCCGCAAGTACGATCCAAATGGTAGCGAGCTCTGGACAGACCAGATCGGGAGCTCGGAAAACGTCGATGCCCTGGCCCTCGCAGGTGGCGCCTCGGGCGTGTACGTCGCCGGATACACGAGCGGCACCTTGCCCGGCCAGACGAGCGCCGGCGACGGCGACGCATTCCTCGTGAAGTACGACTTGTAGGGCAGGGAGCCATCAGGGCCGCGAGCGGTGGCCTATCAGCGGAGGCGTCAGATCGGGGACCGCCTGATAACTCCGCGCCTCACGCTCGCGGTCCCGCGCTCGCCGCCACAGCGCTCAGCCTGGGATGCCTCCGGAGCAGAAGGCCGTGGGTTCGAGTCCCGCCGGGCGCGCCACTTCAGCGCGCCACGGGCCGCGGAGGCCGCGTAAGATGCAGGCCGCGTGGCGGAGGGGACCGCCTACGCATCCACGCAGCGCAACTATCGCTGTCAACGCGCGGCGGCTCAGGAGGGCTCGAGTATGAGCGGGCCACACGAGAGGCGTCCCCGCTTCGATCGACTCCTGCCCACTGTGGCAGCAGGCACCCTCATCCTCGCTGCCGCCTGTACCGTCGCGACCCCGCCCGAAGCCACGCCATTCCCGACCTCCTCGCCGGTCGTTACCGCGCCACCATCGACACCTTCGCCCACGTCGGTCGTGCTGCCCGGTGACTCGTGGGCGCTCGTCGAAGGCTGGCCTCCGCCGGGCGCCTTCGTCAACGCGGTAGCGGCGGGCGGTCCTGGCTGGGTGGCGGTCGGAGCGGCCGACGAAGCTGCCACGGCCTGGATCTCGGCGGACGGACGCTCCTGGACGCCGAGCGTTCCCGTCTCGGACGTGGACCCCGATACCGGGGACATCCTCGAGTTCCAACGTGTTGCGTGGGACGGCGCGTTCCTCTATGCCACCGCCAAGATCATCCGTCTCACCCGGGGCGAGTCACATCCCAACGCGTCGGTGTGGCGATCGAAGGACGGAGCGAAGTGGGAAGTCGTCGGATCGGGCGACCTGTTCGATCTCGGACCGTGCCTGGAAGGATGCCCCAGTCTGGAGGCGGTGGCGGCGGGGATCGCCGGGATCGGCCTCTTGGGGAACGTGGTGACCGACGAGCCGGGCGGGTCGCTCTTCTGGTGGTTCAGCCGCGACGGCGCCGAGTGGCAGCGCTTGCCCCAGTCGAGCTTCAGCGCGCGTGATGGGGCGAGCGTGTTCGTCGCCGATGTCGCGGCTGGTGGGCCTGGTTTCGTGGCCGCCGGGGAGGTCTGCGATCCAGCGTGTCGCGGGACCACGTGGGCGTCACAGGACGGACGCACGTGGACCGAAGGCGGCGCTCTGCCGCACGGTGAGGATGCGCACCCCGGTCAGGTCGTCGCAGACGCGAACGGCTTCGTCGTGCTTGGCGGTACCAGGCTCACCGACGAAAGCGGACAGGTAGCGTGCAAGGTGGTGGCGTGGTCGTCAGCTGACCTCACAGGGTGGTCGGAGACGACGATCGACGGATGCGACGTCAGACTGGCGGAAAGCGGCGGCCTGCTTCTCCTTGTCGGTTTCGCCGAAGGTCGGTCCGCCGTGTGGACTTCCAGCGATGGCGCGACATGGGAACGACGACCGCCCGCGGAACTGGCGGAGTTCGCCGAGTGTGGGTTTGGTGACCTCGCCGGCGGGCCACTGGGCGCCATCCTCGTCGGCGATCGCGAATGTCCCTCCGCCTGGATCACACCCGGCGGATAGGCTCGAGGGTCGCTCTAGCATCCACTGCTTTCCGGGTCATCGACGGCCGCACCTCCGTCCTGCCGGCCGCGCCCGGGGTCAGGCCTTAGGCTCCGAGTGGCCCGATGACTCCCCGTCCATCGCTCGGCCCCGCACCCTCGCTGCCACAACGCTCGCGCTGAAATGCCTCCGAAGCAGAAGGCCGTGGGTTCGAGTCCCGCCGGGCTCGCCAGCTCCCTCCACAGGAACCCGTCGGTGCCTATGGCCCTGCCGCTGCAGTATCGATCGGCCATCATCGAACCAGCAGCTCCTCGGCGAGTTCGCCGGCCGTGGCCGGGTCGTAGGTCTCGGGACTCCACGTGTAGAGCAACGTGGTCAGCAGGGCGAAGTGCCCATCCGTCCCGCGCCAAAGCGCCTCGCCGGCGAGATTGCCCATATAGGTCGAGATCACCGTGGCCAGATCCGCGGCACGACCCGACAAGGGCCGTCGCTCGTTGGCGAAGCCGATCGCATCGTTGTCCCACAGGCCCACCCTGTGGCCCACCAGCGTCGCGTACGCCTGTGCGCCGGTCACGGTGACGATCGGCGAGAACACGCCGCCATTGCCGGTCCAGAACACGAGCACATCGTCGGGAAGCTTTTCCCTCATCAGCCCCAAGTACGTCTCACCCGCCGGGCCGGTGCGCAGATTGACGGACGGAACCCCTCCGTACGGCGGCATCGTGATGGCAACCTTGATCTCCGGGTCCAGGGAACGCAGATAGGCATAGAGCTCGGCAAACACGGTCGCGTGGTCCGCCGCGACGACGGGGGGATCGTCGATGGGCATGTCGTCCCAGTCCAGGGAGAAGCTGCGGACCCCGAGGTCGTACTGGCTCTTCAGATAGGCCTTGATGTCGGCGATCGGCGCGACGCTAAGCCAGTCGCGGTAGCCGACGAGCGAGATCAGCTCGACGTAGTGCGAGTCGCAGTAGGCGATCAGCTCCGCCCCCGGCTGGCTGTGATCGGGAGTCGCGTTCGGGTGGGCGAGGAAGTTCAGCTTGTAGCGGACGCCGAAGCGCAGCCGCTCCAACTGCTTCTCGCGATCCGCGGCCGACGGCCGCTGCTCGGTGTCCAGGATCACCCCCCTGCGCTCGAAGGTCGGGTGGTCCTCGACCTCGGCCAGCCGGACGTAGGTTGTGCCGCCATCGTCCGCCATCAGCTGACCGAGGGAGAGCATGCCGTAGAACGCCCCGGCCTCGTCTCCGGCGTCGATCTCCACAACAGGGCCATGGTCTCCCTGCGAGATCTCGAGGCGATACCCCTGTGGCGGCAGGTCGGTCGCATCAAGGGCGATCGTCAGGTGGGAGTGCGGGCGATCGCACACGGGCTCGAAACCCACGGCCACGCCTGCCTCCGTGGCGACCTCGCGCAGCCTGTCACGGAGGTTCCCGAGCGGGCACGACAGGCAGACCAGCTCGGCCATCGCCACCATCTCGCCGTATCGCACCGTCTTGGGCGTCGGGACGATCTCGGGGAGCTCCGTCCCACCGTACGTCCCTGGCGTGCCGGCCGACGGGCCGCCCGGACACTCAGCATCCGGACTCGTGGCGGGAAGCCCGCTCGTCGCCGGGGTCGGGCTCGCGATCGAGCTGCCACAAGCCGCCACCATCGCCGCGGCGACCGTCACGGCGAGGGCGAGCGACGCAGCTCGCACGCGAACCGGTGAGGCCGTCATCGCCCGCCACCGTTCGCAGCGCACAGCATCAACTCGCCGGCCGATCTCGCGCCGCACGTGCCATCGCGACGGAGACGCTCGCGGCCAGCAACGTCGCCGCGACGAGCAGCGAGAGACCCACCTCCACGCTGTCGCGGCTGAGTGGAGCCCGGTACTCCCACGCGCCGCTCTGCCAGATACGGACGCTGGCGACGAGGAGCCCGCCGCTGGCCACGGCCACGACGGCCGCGCCCCAGGCCCGGCGAAACACGGTCGCGCCCGCTCCAACGGGTCCCGCTAACGCGATCAAGAAGTAGGGCCAGTACCCGACCACGGACCCGCCGCCGTAGAACGTCGAATCCGACAGGTCCGAGAAGCCGAGCCCAGCTCCCGCGAGGCCCAGGCCGACGCCCAACAGCACCACCAGCCAGCGACCTCCCGCCAGCATGACCGCGGCGGCTGACGCATTCATGGCCCTTACCCTCGCTGCGACAACGCTCGGCCTGGAATCCCTCTGGAACAGAAGGCCGTGGGTTCGAGTCCCGCCGGGCGCGCCAACGTGACGACAAGGGGAGTCACTGGCACTCCCAGCGCACCTCGCCGGTCAGCGAACGCGGCAGGTCCGCAGGCCATGGGCCGTACCCCTGCGCCACCGAATCGACAGCGGGCAGGTCGTCGAACGCGGCACGTCCGCTCAGGTTTCTCGCGGCGATGTCGGCCAGCACCGCCGCGCCCTCCCAGCCAGGGAAGTGCCCCCGCTCGCGCTCATAGAGCCGGACGTAGATGCCGACGGCCTCGCCGACGTGACTCTGCCCGGAAGGCAGCACGACCCCAAATGACGCAAGCCAACCGTCGAGCCTCCCCACCCCCATCCCAGCCCAGATGGTTTCGAGAGTGCCGTCGGCTGAGAAGTCGCAGCGTCCGCGTGGGGATCCTTGTTCCCAATCGACGTCGGTCACCGCCAGTTCGATGGTCGCCTCGACCGGCGGCGGCGGAGCCGCCTCGCAGGCCCAACTGACCTCCCCAGACAGGGTCGCCGGCCAGCCCTCGGGCCACGGACCGAGACCTTGGGCCACCGTATCCACCGCCGGGATGGCGTCGAAGGCGGCGCGTCCGTCTCGGTTGTGCGGAGCGATCTCGCTGAGCACTGCCGTACCTTCCCAGGCAGGCCCGTACTCTCTCCCGGGGAGGGGTTCGTAGTTCCGGATCGAGATACCGACGGCCTGGCCGACGTGGCGCTGTCCGAACGGCAGATCGATCCAGGCCGCCACCCGCGCCCCCTGGAGGCGGCCCGATAAGTAGCCCACGGCTCGCACCGACCCGTCGGTGGCGAACTCGCAGCGTCCCACTCCGGGTCCCGGCACCCAGTCGGCGCTGCTGACCGCCAGCGCGACTGTCGCGTCAGCGGGCTGGGGCGGCTCAGTGTACGTGGCGCTTGGCGTACTCCACGACCCGCAGGCCCAGGTGAGGTCCCCCGAGAGCGCCGATGGCCAGTCCTGCGACGACGTCGCGTACTCGACGAGCACCGCGTTCTTGAAGGCCACATGCCCGCTCGCTCGCCATTCTCCAGGTCGGCGGTCTGGTCGCGAGCGGTCCATTCGGGCCCCCGATCGGCGACCCCGGCCTCCCGGTATTCGAGTGTGACGGACACCAGGTCGGATCCGGTCCGGGTGACGCGCCCGAGCACGGTCCCGCGCCCCACCGCGCCGAGCGCGGCCCAGACCTCCTGGACCTCCACGGAGTCGCGACCTGACGTGCAACTCGCGGAGGCGCTCTCCTCAGTCGTGAATGACGGCTGGCCTTCCAGCCTCAGGGTGGCGGTCCCCCTGGCCTGCAGCGTGACCGGGGCCCGGTAGTCCAGCCCGAGAACGGGAGTGAGCACGACGCCGCCCAGGTAGCCCAGGCCGAGCAGGCCGGCCGTGGCGAGCGTCAGCAGCCCAGCGCTCCTACCTCGGCCTCCCGGCCACACCAGCGCCACCAGGCCCACGAGCGCGGCGAGCCCGATGATGAGCGCGGCTAGGACGAAGTAGAGGACACTCGCGAGACCGGCCAGATCAGGCAGGGATGCCTGGTACGCCGTCAGGTAGCCGAAGAATGCGCCGATGGCGAGCGGGATGGCAGCCACGAGCAGGTTGCGCCCCAGGCGCGGAAGATCGCGGCCGGTCTGCCGAGCCGCGCCGCTATCGGTCATCTGCGCCGGCGCAGTGTAGCGCTGCCGGAGCGGTCCGAGACATACGGGCGGACCACGGCTCCATCGACCTTCGGGGGTCCGATCACCCCTGGTCATCGAAGCCGACGACCGACGTGCTGCCAGCCGGCCGGCGAACGGCGCCAGGCGCCGTCGCAACGCCTGATAACTCCGGGCCCTACGCTCGCCTATCCACGATGGCTGCCACAACGCTTGTTCCGAAGTGCCTCCGGAGCAGAAGGCCGTGGGTTCGAGTCCCGCCGGGCGCGCCAACACCACGATCTCGGCAAACGCCAGCACGGCCGTGGCGTCTAGCCTCCTCGGTCAACGACGACGCAGCCGTGCCCCTGGCCTCGATCAGGGAGCCTGCATCTGCTCCAGGGTCGGGCAGGGGTCGATCCCGTAGGTCGTGCATTCGGTGGCGGTGAACGTCCGGCTCAACGACGCCCGGACCGTGTCCGCCAGCTCCGCCGGATCGACGGTCATGATGAGCATGCCGGCGCCGGTGAGGGCCACCGCGAGGTGGCGGTCGTCGATGAAGGCGAGGCCCTGGACCTGGGACCCGCCGAAATCCATCTGCGCCTTGAGCTCGCCGGTCTTCGCATCCCACACGCGCAAGAGCCCGTCGGACGCACCTGTCGCCATCAGCGACCCGTTGGGGCTCAGGGCCATCGACTTGGGCGACCCAGTGTGGGCGTGCTCGATCGTCTTCGTTATCGCGAGCGTCCCCGCGTCGAGCCAGTAGAGGGATCCGTCGCCGCCCGCGTTGAGGCCACCGATGGCGAGGATCGTCGACTCGTCCGGCGTGAAGCCGATGAATCCCAGCGTGTCCACCCCGAACGAGACGGCCGGATCGAGCTTGCTCGTCGTCACGATCGTCCACGTCTCGGTCGACAGCCTCTCGACGACGCCAGTGTCGAAGGACACGACGAGACCCTTCGAGTCCGGCGTGAAGATGAGCTGCCAGGCGCCTGGGTAGGAATCCAGGCTGGTATCGGTCGGGCTCGTGTAGAGCAGATGGCCGTCACGGGCGTCCCAGACGGCGACGTACGAACCGGCATAGCCGCCGCGCAGGTCGACGGCTGCGATCATCGTGCCGTCGGGTGACCACTGGAGGTTCCAGGCCGAGAACGGGAACGGTGTCTCGGGGAAGGTGTGACAGCCCGGTTGTTGATCGCCCGGGGTCGGCAGCAGCGCGTCGTACCAGCACAGGTCCTGGAGCTCGACGACCGGCGCGCCGGTGCGCAGGTCAGCCACCGCCAGCGGCCCGTACAGCTCCGGACTCTTCGCCTCCTGGCTGACGAACGATGCGCCATCGGGCGAGATAGCCAGTTCTTGTGCGTACCACCCGGCCCATGAGGCGAGGACTGTCCGGGCCTGGACATCGATGACCCGGACGCGTGCGTTACCGGTGTCCGGCGAATCGCCGCAGTCCTCTTGAAACGCGGCCAGGCCATGGCGGACGACGAGACTCCCGCCGGCGATGAATCCACCGCACGTCTGCACCTGGCCGAGGTCGCCCCTGGGCCCGATGTCGAGGAGCAGGGCCCTGGGCGAGAGCGCGTCCGCAACGAGGACCGTCCGCCCATCGGCCGCGACCGATGGGCGGCCGATGCCAACGGTCGGCCACGTGGACAGCACCTTTCCCTGGCTCGGGTCCCACACACGAAGAGTTCCGTCGCGAGAGGTCTGGTACCACGCCTTGCCGGTCGGGTCGAACGCCGCTGGGCCGCTCTCGCCACCCAGGCCCGGCAGCTTGGCGATGGGCGCCGCCTGTGGGCCACGGGCGATCTCGTAGACAAGCGTCGGGCGGTCCCCGTAGAGAAGCACCGTCCCGTCGTGATCGAGTTGTCGCGCATAGGCGTACTGAGCCACGTTCGGGTCGAACGGGAGCTCGAAGACGCTCTCCCCGGTCTCCACGTTGACCACCACCGATATGGACGCGCCGGCCTCGGACACCTCCTCGAAAGCGGCGAACTCGCCGTCCCCGCTCAGGGTGCCGCCGCCCTCCCACTGCGCCCGATCCGAGAGAGGCGTCGATGCACCCGTGGCCAGGTCGACCGCCTTGACCGTGAGCAGCCCGTCGGGCGTGACCCAGTGGCATCCGGTTCGTCCGTCGGGACCCGGCAACGGGGTCCAGACAAGCAGGCGGCTCGGGGAGACGCCGGTCACCTCCCCGCCACAGGGACCCAGGTCGATCCGCCGCAGCCGCTTGCCGGTGCGAGCGTCGAAGACGATCGCCCCCAGTTCGACCCCGGGCGGCGCGACGTCGGCCGAGGTGATGGGGGCTCCCCAGTACAGGCCGGCGATCACCTCCGAGCCATCGACCGAGAACCACGATGGTCCGATGAAGCCGTCCCCGCTGGCAGGGCTCGCGTCTTTCGTCGGGTAGGACCACAACACCGTCCCGGTCCTCGCGTCGGCGACCTCGAGGTGCTTGGTGGGGTAGCCGCCACCTCCGGCTGCCACGAGGAGCCGACCCGTGGGGTCGATCTGCGTCCACAGCTCGCCCAGCTGGGAGTCTGGCCAGCTGTAGCGGCCGATGATCGGATCGGCGGCCAGCACCTGGTGGAGCACGGTGGTCGACTGGTAGGTCGGCGTGTCGACGACGCCCATCGCCTCGACGGCCAGGAGCTTGGCCAGGCTCGGGTCCTGGTCGCGGGCCGCCAGGGCCGAGGCGATCAGTTCCCGGGAACGGGCGTTGCGCGCCTCCAGCTCGGCGACCTGGCGCTGCTGGTCTGCGAGCTGGCGCTGATCCTTCGCGTTGCTCGCCTCGTCCGCGGCACGCTGTCCCTGGACCGCTGCCAACCCGGCGGCCCCCACGGCCACGAGCAGCAGGACCGCCGCACCGGCGAGCAGGGCCCGCAAGATGCGGTTCATGCGCCGCTGCCGCTCGACCTCGCGTTCCGATACCCGGCGGCTCTCGTCGAGGAAGGCCCGCTCGGAGGCGTTGAGCTCGACCTGGTGCTCGCTAGCCCACTCGAGCGCAGCGGCCAGGCGGGCGCCCCGGTAGAGGTCGCCCGATTCGCGCCCGCGCTGCTGCCAGTCGCGCACCGCGCCGATGAGGTGGAGCCGCACCTGGCGGCCGGCCGCATCGTCGGCCAGCCACCCCTGGAGGCGCGGCCACTCACGCAACAGCGCCTCGTGGGCGACCTCGACGTGGCCGTCACCGGTGGTCAGGAGTCGGGCCGCCGTGAGGGTGCCGAGGACCTCACCGAGGACGGGATCGGCTTCGACATCGAGCTCCTCCAGGCTCACCCGCCGGCGCACGAGCTCGGTGCCTTCAGCGGGTCCGGCCAGGCGCAGCAGGAGCGCCCGGGCGACGGCCTGGCGGTGCGGATCGAGCTCGGCGTAGGTGGCTTCCGCGAGCCGAGCGATGGCGCCCTGGAGGCCCCCGCTGGCGCGGTAGGCGGCCAGGGTCAGGCGGCCCGCGTCGCGCGCCCCCCAGAGCTCAAGCAGGCACGTCTCGAGGAGCGGCAGGACGCCCGGCTCGCTGCCGGCATCGGCCACGAGGGCCTCGGTGAGCGCGGGCTCGACGCGCAGACCGACGCGTTGCGCGGGATGCTCGATCACCGCCGCGAGCTCGGCGCTCGACAGCGGACCGACGAGGACCTGGTCGGAGCCCAGCAGCCGGGCCAGCGCGGGGTAGGCCGCGCAGCGGCCGTAGTGATCGGCCCGCAGGGCCACGATCACCTTCAGGCCGCCACGCTCGCCGGTGAGCAGCTCGATGAAGGCGCTCCGCTCGGCAGCATCGCGTGTGGTGTTGAAGACCTCCTCGAACTGATCGACCACCACCACCAGCCGCTGACCAGCAGCGAGGCTGCCCAGCGCGCCGTCGAGGGCGGCTGCGGCATCGTCGGTCGGCAGGGTCGCCTGCGGCAGCGCGCGGGCGAGGGCGCGCAGGAGCTCAGATACGGGGTGTTCGCCTGGTCGCAGCATCGCCTGGGGCCAGCTGTCGCTGCCGGGGAGGACCCCACCGGCGAGGGCCGGCAGCAGGCCCGCCCGGAGGGCCGACGACTTGCCGCTGCCGGAGTCGCCGACGAGGCCCAGGAAGGAGCCCCCGACGAAGCGGGCGATGAGCTCGGCGATGAGCCGCTCGCGACCGAAGTAGTAGTCCGCGTCGGCGGCCTCGAACTCGGCCAGGCCCTTGTAAGGGCAGACCGTCCGCGACATTGCGTCCGCGCCGTCCTCCTCCGCGGCGTCGGCCCCGTAGAGGCGGTCCCGTTCACGGGCCAGCTCGAGATCGGCCACGTCACCGATGAGGGCGGCCTCCGCATCGCGCAGCCCGCGACGTCCGGCGGCGGTTCGATCCGCCGACGTTCCGAGGCGACCGGCCGCCGCCGTGCGCGCCCAATGGCTGGCCACCCGGTGGACCGCGGCCGGCACCCCGCCAGACTCGGCGAGCAGGTCGCCGATGGGAGCTTCGTCTGTGGCGTGACCGGCGTAGAGGGCGACGATGGTTCGCACCGCCTCGGCGTCGATCGGTCCGAGCGTTCGGCGCTGCTCGGGCGGAGCCAGCCGCTCGGCGACCGCGATGAGCTGGGGCGGGGCCTCGCGGCGATGAGTGACCAGGAACATCGCGGGTCGGCCGGTGAGGGCGCCCGCCTGCTCGACGACGGAGCCGACCGCATCGGCTGCTGCGGCGTCGAGGTCGTCGACGATGGTGAGGACGGGGCGGCTGGTCGCGGCGTCTGCCTGCGCGGTGGCGAGGCCATCCGCGAGACGGGCGGCCGCAAGGTAGGCGACGGCCGCGCCACCGTCGTGGGCGACGGTCGCGAGCTCGCCGGCCAACCGGGTCTTGCCGATGCCCGGCGGCCCCGACAGGACCACGGTCCGGCCATGGCCATGGCTCGCCCGACGCCAGTGCCAGCCTAGGAAGCGCAACTCCCGGTCGCGGCCCGCGATCGGGACGATCGGATCGAGCTCCGGCGACAGCGCCGGCACCGCGCCACGAGGGCCGCCGACGCCGATCTCGGTGCCTGAGCCATCGTCGCCACGGGCCGCCACCTTGACCGCGGGGATCGGCTCGTCGTAGCCCTTGAAGGTGGCCGGTTCGGCGGGCCGGTACTCGAGCCCGTCCACCTGGCCGGCCAGGTGGATGAGGCTCTGGCTGGCGAGGACCTCACCGGCTGCGGCGACGGCGCACAGGCGAGAGGCCAGGTTGAGCGCCGCACCGCGGTAGCCGTCGCCCACCGGGACGGCCTCGCCGGCATCGAGGCCGATCCCGACCCCAAGGGGCAGCTCGGGATCCGTGCGCGTCTCGTCCGCGAACGCTGACTGCAGCTCGATGGCGCAGCGGAGCGCCTGGCGTGGCGACTCGAAGACGGCGAGGACCTCGTCGCCCCGCAGCTCGACGAGCTCTCCGCCCCATGCTTCGATGCCCTCGGCGGCGACCTGCGCGAACCGTCCCGTCAATCGAGAGGCGGCCTCGTCACCGTGCTGGGCGGTGAAGCGCGTGTAGCCGCGGATGTCCGCGATCAGGAACGTCCTGATCCCGGCGGTGCGCACACCGCGCTCGCTCGAGGAGTCCATACCCACCCCCAGCGCGTGGGGACGCGCTGGCCTTTCGATTCAG
>Ga0209341_10003927_pt1 | contig 13797 bp, 10 predicted proteins | sample RifCSP13_2_FD_184020 | JGI IMG/M metagenome (GOLD analysis project Ga0209341, IMG submission 184020) | Soil microbial communities from Rifle, Colorado - Rifle CSP2_sed 13_2 (SPAdes) (version 2) | ecosystem: Environmental > Terrestrial > Deep subsurface > Rock core/Sediment | place: Rifle...
CGCGTAAAGGATTTTCCGGATGCGTTTCACGGTCACCCTCCTTTCTATCGCTTCGCCGATTCCGACGATTACTTCTTATGCCGCTTTCTTCTCTACCCGCGGCAGCTTCGCCGCGTCCACCTTGTAAAGCCTGCACACGTTGTCGCAGACGATTTTGCGCTGGACTTCCGGCGGCAGATGGCCGAGGTCGCGCTCGATGATTTTAAGCGAGTTGGGCCAGGTCGAATTCGGGTGCGGGAAATCGTTGGACCACATCACTGTGTCTTGCCCCCAGTATTTGAGATTTTCGCCGCAGACATGATCGTTGAAGAAGCAGGAATAGACCTGATCTTTGACGAAGCTGCTCGGATTGCGCGTGATCGGCGGCGGGTTCTCTTTCTTGAAGCGATTGTAATAGTAATCCCACTGCTGGAATATCCAGGGCATCCAGCCGACTTCGTTTTCCACCGAGACGATCTTGAGCTTGGGATGCCTTTCGAGCACGCCGTAAAAGATCAGCTCGAAGAGCCCGTTGGCGATGTCCATTAACTTTAGATTAACACTGCCGCGGTAGCGCTCGACCCCTTGGCGGCTCTTGTCTTTGTTGTAGCTGTGGCCGGTCAAAATATGCAGGCTCACCGGCGAGTCGAGTTCCTCGCAGGCGGCCCAAAATTTATTGTAATGGCTCGATTTGAACGGCAGGTCCGGGTGGGGCGCCTGCCAGATGAGCGCGCCCTTCAGGCCGGCCTTGCGGCAGCGTTCCAGCTCCTTGATGCCGTTGTCGATATTGTAGACAGGAACGGCGGGAATGCCGATGAGCCGATTGGGGTCGGCGCTGCAATAATCGATCAGCCAGTCGTTGTAGACGCGGAAGCACGCTTCCTGGAGCGCCGCATCGTCGAGAGCGAACAAATCCAGCATCAGGGTTGGATAGAGCACCTCGGCGCTGAGTCCGTCGGTTTCCATCTCTTTCATGCGCGCACGGGGGTCCCAGCCGCCGGCGTGCTGCTGGAAACCTTCGCCCACCTGGTGCGGCGGAAACAGCGGCGCGGCTTCGCGGAATTTTTCCGGCACGCCTTTTTTCCAAAGATCCACCGGCTCCATGACATGGGAATCAGACGAAACAATCGGCACATTCGGTATGGCCATAGACGGTCCTCCTAATTCGTTTTGTTGATTGGGTGATTACCTGTACCAGCACATTAAAGATTGTCGCGGCGCGTGTCAATTGAACCCATTGGCCAGCCGGTTCTTCGCTTTGATTTAGAGCTGAGGCAAAAGAGTTAGGAAATAAAAGCCAGGTTAAGGATCAACGATCGCCGATCGCGGACCGTCTCGGAGATAGGCAAGTAATGGCGATTCAGGCAGTGCGCCAGGCAACGATCCGAAGTAACACATCTCAGGCCTGATGCCCGAGCCGCAGGACCCCCGAGCCGACCCCTGAGCCGGGTTACGGGATTGCGGAAATATGATACATATGCGGTAATGAAGCTCCGCGGGCTTACGCCCGTGGTATCTTTAATTTCTTCGGCGGAATCCGCCGAAGCAGCGACCCTCCTTCGCTCTTCGCCCTGTGTCCTAAAGCCTCCGGGCGACGGGTCAAGCTACGGAGGGTCCGTCCGACGCATTCATCCTCGGGCTCACGCCCGGGGTTTTCTGCGTAGGCGGATAAAAAAGAGGGGTCTTAGACAGTCACGGATTTGTCGGTTGTTCGGCAGTCCAGTGGGCTTTCGCCGTGGTTGACCTGTTTGCAGCCGCCGAGTTGGAGGATGTGGACATAGTGTTATCGTTTTTTCTATAACTGTGAGGACACCGCCTTAGGACAGGGATCGACACTTGCCCCCGGTTGGGCTATGAAGCCATTAAATCAGCGGCGAGTAGGCCGGGTCGGAGTAATCTCTCGCGCCGCAAGGTTGTCTGGCGGCGCGTAATACTCTTCCTATAGACGTAATGCCTAAGCAAGGAGGCCCGATGCGTATCATAGACACACACTTTCACTGGTACCCGCGCTCGGTGTTCGAGATGCTGTGCAAGCGTAGCGGCTACCCGCGCGCGGTCCCCACGAGTAGGGGTGGATACCTCGTATCTCCGTACGAGGGCGTGTCGCGCTCCGATACCTGGGCCGACTGGTTCGACCTCGATGCAATGCTCGAGCACATGGACAATGCCGCGGCCAAGATCGGCTGCGACTTCGGGGTGGTGTGCACCACCGGCCCCGGTGGGGCGTTCTTCTCCGAGACGGACGCCGCGCACGGGCTAGCCGCCGCGCAGATGTGGAATGACGAGATGGCGGCCGCGGTTGGCCGCTATCCGGGCAAGGTCTGGGCAAGCGGGGTCGTGCCGCTGCAGGACCCGAAGAGGGCCGTGGAGGAGCTCGAACGCGCGATGAAAATGGGTCTCGTAGGGGTCAATGTTCCGGGAAGCATCGGGCCGCGCGGGGAAACCCGCATTGACGACCCGAGCCTGGATCCCTTCTACAACCGAGCGGAAAAGCTCGGGGCGATGTTGTTCCTGCACCCGACCGACGTGGTCTTCCCCAAGATCTGCGGCGGCAAGGACGGCGCACTCTACAACAGTCTCGGTAAGATCATCGACTTGAGCCTCGCGATTTACCGCCTCGTGGTCTCCGGCATCATGGAGCGCCACCCGGAGCTGAAGGTTTACGTCTCGCACGCCGGCGGCGCGCTTCCCTACCAGTCGGGCCGCATGGACAAGAACTCGAACGCCGCGAATCTTCCGCGCGCGCCGAGCGAGTACATCAAGCGTATGTACAGCGATACCGTGCAGCCACATGCCCTGGGGATGAAATTCACAATCGACTACTACGGCGTCGACCACGTGATGTACGGCGACGACTATCCCTGCTGGAACCCGGCGGCGGCGCTCGAGGTATTTGGGGAGATCGGGCTGTCGAAAGAAGACCAGCAGAAAATCCTGTCCGACAATGCGCGGCTCGTCCTTAACCTCAAAGACCCGGTGCCAATGAAGCAGGCCGCGATCGCCTGAGAGCCGACCTTCTTTCAGTCCAATGAAAAAGGGCGGGGCCCTTGCGAGCCCCGCCGTTGAGATTGCGTCGTGTGCAGGAGGGATATTAACCCCGCTGCGCAAAGCGCGCGTAGACGGTCTTACCGTGTCGAGTCGTAGACCCTCGCCGCCCTCGATGGCGATGCCGCTCTTCTTGCCGCGCGGCACGCTTACCTTCACCATGCCCGAGGCGCTGCGCTCGAAGTCCGAAGCGGTGAAGTGAATGCGATAGACGCGTCCGTAGCGTTCAATGCCCGCCGGCAAAACAGCAGCAATCGAACCGGCGAGCATATTCTTCGCTTTGATTCGGAGTTGAGGTAGAAGAGTAAGCGAATAAAAGCCCGGCCCCCAGATCACGGTCGCAGACCATGTCGAATTTAGGCAATTAAGGCAAGTCAGGCACCAGCCACTCAGATCCCGATCCAGGATCGTGGAAACGCTTTAGGATGGCGAGAGTAGGGAAGGGCGACCAATAAGGATCAATAAGGTTTGCCTAATCCTGGTCTGTATGTGAGATCGGAACGCCGTATGCGGGAGAACCGCGAGTAGGGCTTAATGAGGGGGAAAAGGACGGCGTCCTATGGAGGTGCCTGAACGGGCACGAACCTGGAAAACACGAATACCTCGAAATTTCGACCTAAAGGAGAATGACGACCTTGGTCTCCACTTTACCCAATCTAGCACCGAGCGCTGAGCTCCAATTGATGGAAGCCGGAGGAGCGTTGGCGGGAGAGAGCCGAAGTTAGCGGCGGTAGCGGGGGAACACTGACTTGCAGCGCTGTTTTCCGAGTGTTGTTAACCTGACCAGCTCTATTCTGATAGGGTCTATTTCAACGCAATGTTGACCGTCCGTTGCAAAAGTCCACAAAGCGCTGCGAATTTCGTATCTAGAATAACCTAAATCGCCGCCGAGCGTCTAAGCGTTTTCCCAAGCATGTTCTCCGTCCAGCTTGAACGTCTCGCAAAGCTTTTGAAAAATTGCTTCCGCTGCATCACGCTCCGTCATTTGTAACTTCCCTCGCCAATCTCGTCCTTTGTCGAGCTCAGATGTTTTTCCCCAGCGCTCATTTGGCGTGTTCAGCCGCTACGGTAACTCCGCCAACAGCCGACCGGCGCCGGTGACTGGCTGGCGGATGCGCATTTGTTTTTGCACGTACCAGACGCGGGCGGCCACCGGGTGGACGACGGGGACTTCGAGGTCTTCTTCCACCGGCACGACGTCGACGACGCGCCAGGCGCCGGATCCGAGCAGGTAAATCCCCTGGGCCGCCGAATGTTTAAGCAAGGAGCGCTTCAAATGGGCATAGATTTCTTGCGGGGAAATGTTATCGGCTTCGTCGGGCGAGGTATCCATGCCTTCCATCCCCAGAACCTCGAAGCCTGCGTCGGTGAAATAGCGGGTGAAAATATCGTTGAGCTTGTTGTCGCGGAAGTAGGTGCAGCCGACGAAGCGATTGATTCCTAAAGCGCGTAAGGCCGCCGTCTGCGTCATCGCGGAAGTGAAAATTGGTATCTTATATTGATCTTCCCACTTCCTGACGATCTCTGCTTCGGCCTTGTAGCCACGCACCATAAAAGGCGGCGCGCCTTCCGGATGCATCAGGTCGACGCCGAGTCCTGCCAATTCGGCGACCCGTTGATGGTAACTTTCCAATGCTTCGAGATAGCCTCGCTGTGTGTGTTCTTTGATGCCCGCGTAAACCGAAATGACGCCCACGCCTTCGGGCAGCAGGCGGATGAATTCAACGAGCGAGCCCGATCCGTAGGTGGGCTTGACGACGCCGACGGTTCCTCGCCAATTCGCAGTGGCCATTGCGGTCCTCCTAGATTTTGGTTTTTCTGGATTTTGTGCGAAGCCGGGCTCGGAGATCGCACCGCAGAGGCGCGGAGGACGCAGAGTAAAGAGTTTTCGTTTACAAACTATTCCGAACTCCGCGATCTCTGTGTCTCCGTCGTGAATACTTCTTCACAGGAAACCCGGAAGCACCTAATTTGTTATTGCGGGCATCTCCGCCAACAGCCGTCCATACCCTGGAATCGGATGGCGTAAGCCGAGCCGCAGTTGCGTCTCCCAGCAGCGGGCCGGACCGGCGTGGACGAGCGGCAAGCCGAGCTCTTTTTCCAAGCGATCGATGATTGCCACGGTCTTCCATGCCGAGCCAAGCATGTAAATGCCTTCGGCACCTTTATGCTTTGCGGCGATGTTTTTCATGAACTGGAAAATCTGCTCCGGCGGAACGCTGGGGACGTCGGCGAATGGGGCATTGATTCCCTCCATCACCAGGACTTCGAAGCCCGCCTCGGTGAAATAGCGGGCGAAGACCGCGTTCATCTTTTCCGGGAAATAACTCGCGCCGGCAAATTTCTTGATACCGAGCGTGCGCAGCGCATGCACGTGATTCTGTCCCGAGGTGAACATTTGCACGCCGTACTTTTTCTCCCAACTGGCGATCAGTTCCTGTTCGCGCCGGCACCCGAGTAACATAAAGGGCGGCGCGCCGCTGGGGCGAACCAGGTTGGCACCCATTTTGGCCAACTCCGCCGACTTCGCTTCGTATCCGGGCATCGAGGCGCCGAACTCGTCTTCAGTTCCGCGCGTAAAATTCATGGTCAGCGAAACGAACTTGATCTTCGCCGGGATCAACGCTTCGAGGTCCAACTCTTGCCCGGCTTCGGGACGATTGGTGGGACGGACGGTGCCGACGAGATATTCTTTTTGTGCTTCCGCCATAACTGATCCTCCATTAAGACAATGGTTCTTCCGGCGCGCCCCCGGATCGTGCGAGATCTTCTACCCTTATCTTTTCAACGTTCAGTTTCTCCGCCGATTTCGTCATACGCTCCATCACTTCATCGAAGCTTAACGGCGCGGCGTCCTTGGGGCGGAAGCGAATCGGGTTGATGCGCGCGACCACGAAACTCTTCAAATAGGGACTGGTGAGCCCCTTGGCCTTCAAGGCTTCGACCTTTTCTACGACGGTCTTGTCCAGGTCCATCAAAGTCTTCGCGCGCTTGCGGCGAATCTCCAGCGCCGAGTGAAGCGGCTTTTTTATAAATTGATCAGAGCGCCGTAGAATTGGGTGATACGCGCCGCCGCTGAACCGGCCGTTTTCAAGATAGCAGAGGCCGAGGGTAATCAGCGCGGCTTCTTCGAACTCCAGGGCGTAAGTCTCTTCGGTCGCGTCGTCGAGGGTCGCAAGCTCCTGATACATCTTGATCACTTCCAGCGCGCGCTCCCGCAGGTTGTGGGCCTTCTCGGTATTCAGCGCGAGAATTTGATAGGCGGTGGAGGTTTCAGGGACGACGATGGCGACAATGCTCTTGGCACCGAGAGTCTTCATCGCTGACAAACGGTGGTTGCCGTTGGGCGTCCAATAGCGAGTTTCACCGTCTTTGCTCTCCTTGCGCACGGCGATGATCGGATCGAGGAAGCGGCCGAGCTTGGCGATGACCCCTTCGAGCTTGCGCACGTGGGCGTCGGAAAGGTTTCGCTGGTACGGCGTCGGTTCGACCTGATCGATGGGCAGCGCGGCCATGACGAGCCATTTGCCGCCGTAAGGCTCGCGATATGAAGTGAGAACTTTACCGCCGTCCCTTTCTACGGCGCTTTGCAGTTCTTCAACCGCATTTGGCAGCGAAGCCGTTGCCAGTTCCTTCGCTGCAAGTCCAACGGATTGTCCGGCGAGTTTGCGCCGTTTGCGCGGCGCCCCGGGTTTTTTCTTTGATTTCTTCTCCGGCATGGACTTTTGGCTTGCGGTCTCTGGTTAACACACTCGACGTTATTGTTCCAGGCGGCGGATGTTGGGCAAGGCGATCGCCACGAAGGCGGCCATGGCCGCGACCATCAGGCCGCCGAAGCCGACCGCGACCGGCGCTCCGGCAAATTCCGCGATGGCCCCTGCGATCATACCGCCGACGGGCATGAGATCCCAGGTCAAACCGAAAATGCCCATGACACGCCCGCGCAACTGATCCGGTAAGTTTACTTGCAGGATCGTATTGATTGTCGTCATGTACAATTGACTGGAAACGCCGAGAAAAAAGGCGAGTGCCAGCGAAAGCGGATAGGATCTTGAAAAGGCAAAGACCATGATGAGGAGACCGAACGTGACCGCGCCGCCGATCGCTTGGAGGCCTTTGCCCCGGACATGGGAAAAATAAGCGGCCGCCAGCACGCCGCAGAGCGCGCCCGCGCCGCCGGTGCTTTGAAGAAAGCCGAAGCCCTGGGAACCCACGTCGAGGACATTGCGCGCGAATACCGGCATGAGGATCAAGTAGGACATGCCGAAAACGCTGTTGAAAAAAGTCATGCCGATGAAGGTGTAGTAGATTTCGTTGGCGCGGATGAAGCGCAGGCCGTCGATCATGTGTTGCACCAGGCCCGCCGCAGCTGGCGCCGTGGAGCGGTGTTCGATCCGGATGGGGAGCCAGAGGCCGACGGCGCTGATCGACGCAACGAAACAAAAGTAATAGGTCGGACCGATGCCCATGAGATAGATTGCCACGCCAGCCACGGCTGGGCCCACGAGCCGGTTGAGTTGCCAGATCGTGCCGCCCACGGCGACGGCGTTAGGAATATCATCTTTGGGCACCATCTGCGGCAACAAGGCCATGCGGCTCGGCCGGTCGAAGGCGCGCACACATCCCGATACGAATGCCAGCGTCATGACATGCCACTGGGCGATCGATTCGGTCACGACCAAAGTCCCGATGATAAGGAAATTGAGCGCGGAAGCCAACTGCGACAAGATCATGATGCGGCGCCGGTCGGCGCGGTCGGCGATGACACCGCCGAGGAGACTCAAAAGAATCGTCGGAGCAGCGAAGGTAAGACCGGTCAGGCCGAGGAGCAGGGGAGAGTTGGTGATCTCGAGGACCAGCCAGCTCTGCGCGACCCCCTCCATGTTTTGCGCCAAGACCGAAGCGAGTTGGCCGAACCAGTAGAGGCGATAGTTGCGATGGCGCAGCGCGCTCAGCGCCTGGAGCAGACGCTGGCTGCCTGGAACGGTCGCGGCGGTGGATTGTGACATGGTGATCTTGGGTCGATTCGAAGCGAAGTCTTGCCATTGTTCATGAATCTACCGATTCTGTCAAAGAAAACCGGCAAGACTTTTCGCCAACCGGATGCTACCGTTGATGACGATCGGACATCTCCGTTGGAGGGTGATGCGACATGGCTCAATATGATTATGATCTGTTTACGATCGGGGCGGGCTCGGGCGGTGTGCGCGCCAGCCGAATGTCGGCGTTCTTCGGCGCCAAAGTAGCGGTGGCGGAGGAACGCTATCTCGGCGGGACTTGCGTCAACGCCGGTTGCATTCCAAAAAAACTTTTGGTCTATGCGGCACATTTCAGTGAAGACTTCAGCGACGCCGCTGGATACGGCTGGACGGTAGGGGAGAGGAGTGTCAATTGGCGCAAGCTGATCGCGAACAAGGACAGGGAGATCAGCCGGCTCAACGGCGTCTACCGAGGAATTCTCTCCGACAACGGTGTGGAAATTATCGAGGGGCACGCCGAGATCGTCGATCCGCACACTGTAACGGTTGACGGCAGGCGCCACACGGCAAAATATATATTGGTCGCCGTCGGCAGTTGGCCGGTGGTGCCGAAGATTCCCGGCGCCGAGCATGCGATCACCTCCAACGAAGCTTTTCATCTCGACTCGTTGCCCAAAAAGGTTATCATCGTCGGTGGCGGCTACATCGGCGCCGAATTCGCCGGCATCTTGTACGGTCTAGGATCCCATACCACACAACTCTATCGCGGCGAGCTGTTCCTGCGCGGCTTCGATGACGACATTCGCCGCACGCTCGCCGAAGAAATGCGTAAGCGCGGCATCGAGCTGCGCTTCAACCGCGACATCGAGCGGATCGACAAAGCCGGTGCCATTCTCAAAGCGACGCTCAACGATGGCGAGACTATCGACGCGAACCAGATTCTTTACGCCACCGGCCGGGCGCCTTTGACCCGCAACCTCGGCCTGGAGCGGGCCGGCGTACAATTGAAAGACCATGGCGCGGTCGCCGTCGACGAGTATTGCAAATCGAGCGTGGACAACATCTACGCCATCGGCGATTGCACGGACCGGCTCATGCTCACACCGGTCGCGATCGCCGAAGGCATGGCGGTAGCGAACACGCTGTTCAATAACAAGCCGACAAAGCCCGGGTACCTCAACGTACCCACCGCGGTGTTTAGCACGCCCAATTGCGGGACTGTCGGGCTCACGCACACGCTCACCGGCCGGGATGAGCGGACGATGATGAAGCTCGTCGTCGATGCCGCCACCGACCGGGTGCTCGGCTGCCATATGGTCGGACCTGACGCCGGCGAGATTATCCAAGGGCTCGCCGTAGCGCTCAATTGCGGGGCCACTAAGGCGCAATTCGATGCTACCATCGGTATTCACCCCACCGCGGCGGAAGAGTTCGTCACAATGCGCGCCAAGGTTGCATAGTCTCCCAACACCCGAAACCTCTGTGTATCCCCACGGGCAAGCCCGTGACACCATCCAGTACGCCCGTGGGGCGGAATCCGTAGCGAGAGTCCCCGACCAAGGCGGGGCTCGAGTCGAAAGGTCGCGATTCGGCCCTGGTCCAGCTTACTCATGCCGTATTCTGTCATGGCTGCCTGATGCCCCCCGATTGCAGCATCGTAAATTCAGGCACTTTCCCCGTGGCACAGGGGTTGCTTTTATAGTCCCGTGAGAAACCGCCGATTTGTTTCGGAGAGGAGACAAATATGGATCGAGAGCGATTCCGCGAGCAGCTTTTTGTTGTAATGGAAGGGAAGGACCACTGGGCCTGGCCGGCGTTTACCGCGGGATTGGTGCCGAAAAACCAGCTTCATCATCATTTCGAACAGGAATATGCGACCTACGTCCGCGATTTTCCGATTATGGTCGGCAGAGCCTACGTGCGCTGTCCGATACCGGCGGTGCGCAGAAGTTTGGCGGAAAATCTTTATGAGGAGGAAACCGGTGGTTTGATTGCTGGCGGACCGCACCCGGAACTTTTTCTTGAATATCCGTGTCCCTTCGGTATGGATCTAAATCGCTTTGAAAACATTCAGCTATTGCCGGCGGCAAAAAAATATCGGAGTTTTCTCGATGAAGCCACGGAGCATTATGGCTGGGAGATCGGCGCGGCGATCGTGACCATTTTTGTAGAAGGCACCAAAGATGAACGCGCGGTCTTGAATTCCGCCGTTACCGAAACAACCCTGCCTCCGTTGGAAGAGCATCCTTTGGTGAAACACTATGGAATAGCCATCAAACACTTGGCCCTCACCAAAGCTCACCGCCAGGTCGAAGGCCGGCATCGGTTGGCGGCCTGGACGGCGATTCTCGACCATGTCGCTCCCACTCGGCGTGGACCCGTAATCAGGGCGATGACGGAGGCGGTCGAACAATGGCTCGCATATCGTGACGCCGTGGCCGAGGTCTGCGGTATTCGGCGTACGGACGGCGAATACGGCGCCGGCGTCGCCGCGTAAGCGTTTCACCATAGCGCCCCCGTTCCCAAAGGCATGGGAGCGTCCGTGACGCGGCCTCCGTATTTGTGTCAACATTTCGACCCCAGTTGCGTCTAAGTAAACAAGGAGGTCGATATGAATATGAATACTAAAATATCATCACTGCTGATAGGCGTGGCTGTCTCCGCTGGTTTGTTAATATGCGATGCGGCTTCGGCGAATTCCTATGACCGGCGGTTCTATAGCGGCAGAGCCCGCTCCGAAATTCGCGGGGATGTGCGGGAACTCCGCGGCGACCGCGCTGAGCTGAGAAAGGATTGGAGAGAATTCTATAGAGACCGAGCGGAATTGAGACGCGACCTGCGAAACGGCGCGCCGCGGGCTGAAATCGCGCAAGATAGAGCCGAAATTCGACAGGATTTAAGAGAGATGTTCCAGGATCGCCGAGAGATCAGAAGTGACCGCAGAGAATTTTCCCGCGATCTATATAGGGACGGCTGGTATCGTGACGCTGACGGAGATTGGCACCGTCGTCCGTTTTATCGCTGGGGGTGGCGAGACGGCTACGATTATGGATCATGGTGGCCCGCTTATCGACGGTGAACATCTCAGCCTTTCATTCGGCAACACTCTAGCCAAGTAAAGTTTCATCTGCCCAGGCGCGCGTTCAGCGCGCCTGGATTTTTTTGCGCCGAGCGCCGAAAACTTGACTTAGGTTTATATGCCGGCTTATAAACCAGTCAATTCGCTCGTTGCGCAATTCTCATGGCCATACCTGAACGGTACAATACGGGTTACAACATCGGAGTTGGAGGAGCCGTGGTGCGAGATGGGCGGCTGCTTCTAGTTCGCCGGGCGTCGCGCCACGGCCGTGGCAACTGGGCAGCTTCCCGGTGGTTTCATCGAACCGGTTGAGACCATCGAGCAGGCAGTGGTCCGTGAGGTGCAAGAAGAGGCTGGGGTTACCGCGGAAGTCGAGGCGGTGCTGGGTTTGCGCAGCCGCTACGACCCGGAGTCGGGAAACGGGGTTTACGTTGTGCTGTTGCTGCGGCCTATCAGTGGAGAGCCGGCGGCGGATGGGCGCGAGGTCGATCACGCAGGCTATTTTACGTTGGAGCAAATTCGACAATTGAATCCGTTGCCGCCGGTTAATTGGGAAATTGCGCAACGGGTTCTTTCGCCGGATCGCCGTTTGCTCTTTCCGAAACCGCTTGCGAATCTCAGCGGCGCGAAATTCACTTTTTTCGTCGGCTAGAAGCTCTGTCGTTTACCCATCTATCTTTCGGCGGACGGGAGAACCGTTACCTTTATCGATAACGGTCGGTCGGCGATGAACGAAGCGTCTTTTTCTTTTACCGCAACGGGGATTTCCGACTCGACGACCGCTTGGGCCGCCAACTCTTTCTTGAATTGCTCAAACTTGTCGTAAGGCACTGAGAACCACAAGATTTCAAGCGGGGAGTTGTTGCCACGGGAGGAGCCTTCCGCTTCCCTGCGCCCTTCGCCGGATTTCGACGCCGCGCCCCCAGCCTGCTTTTGCAACGAATCTTGGCTGCCGGCGGGCGTAGCCTGATCGGTTCTTTGCGACGGGAGGCGCCTTACCACCAGTTCATAGTCAGGGATGGGTTCCGACAACAAGGACAAGCGATCCGCCGGGAAGGGTGCCGGCCGAACTCCAGGTTGCCGCAGCGCCTCGACAGAGGAGCCTAGCCCACGCCCGCTGAGGTCGCCCCGGAAACTGGAGCCTTCCTGCGCAGTCGTCACCCCCTGGGCAGGTATCGGTGCGCTTTTGAATTTCTCTTGCCTTGACTCCAAGCGACTTTCCACCATTCCCGCCTTGGACGCTGTGGCCGCAGGTGCGCTGGGCGCCTTTGCCGTCGCCGGCTCAGTGGAAACCGCTTTCGCCTCATTCGGAAGTGGGCTGTTAATCGGAGCCGCAGGGGGCTTAACGGTCTCGGACTTGGTTGATCCTTGCTGAACCGATAACACCAGTTCTGGCGTGATGGGCGTCGGCGGCGAGTTGCTAATATCTTCTTTTTGATAGAGGTAAACGGACAAAATCCCGATGAGGACAAGCGCAGCGGCTTGGAGCGGCATCTTTAAGCGAATGGGCGGAAACAAGCGCTCCAAGATACTGGGCCGGTGGGCAGCCTCCCGCACATCGGCCATAACGCGGGTGACTAACCCGACGGGAGGCTCGATGACGCCCAGGTTAGAGACGAGCCGGCGGCATTCAGCGAGCCCGGCGAGTTCCTCACTGCATCGTGGGCAACCGGCGAGGTGCTCTCGCACGTTTCTCAAATTATCGCCGTCGAGAGTTCGGTCCAAGAATTCTGACAACTGCACATCGGTCTCTTCGCAGTTCATGATGCTTTCCTTTTTAGACAATACTGGGGAGCCAGAAGTTCCTTTAGAGCCCGACGCGCGCGGTGCAACCGGGATTTTACGGTTCCAACGGGAATTTCGAGCATTTGAGCAACCTCTTCATAGGGGGCATCCTGGAGATCGCGCAGAATAATTATCGCCGCGTCGTCCTTATGGAGACTGTTGAGGGCGCTTTGCACACGTTGTTGGGCTTCCCTTTTTTGGGCTGTCTTTTCGGGGTCAGCGAAAGCGTCGCCATCCCCGATCAACTCCGTGCCGTCCAACGGCACGTGGCGCTGCTGAGCCAGTTGCAAGCTCTTGCGGCGGGTACTCGCGTGGTTGAATGCGATGCGATAGAGCCATGTGGAAAAATTCGCGTCGCCGCGGAATTGATGAATAGATTTAAAAGCGGAGAGAAACACCTCTTGAGCTACCTCCGCAGCCTCTTCATAGTCTCCCAAGAGACGATAAATGAGATTAAACGTCGCCTTTTGGTGCCGCCTCACCAGGACTTCGAAGGAATCAGCGTCACCCCGTTGGACTCGCTTGACGCATTCCGCATCGCCTATACCCTCAACAAACATCAACTCAGACTATATTAGACAATCGCCCTAGATAAAAGTTCCCACAGGTCTAAGCCTTTCGTTGAGGATTCGGAGGGCATCCAGGAAACTTTACTACCCTTAGACCGGAATTTTCCAGAGGTGGCTAAACTCGGTCGCCACGACTCGTTCGTAAGGCACCGGTCCAGACAATAAGCGGATGTCTTGGGCGAAGTTGTTCATGTTGACGACGGCCTCTGCAGAAATGGTCGGGTCGTAGTAGGGCAGATCGCGACGGATCAATTCGGCGATCAATTCCGCTTCCGACGGCGGAAAGCGCTTTTTGCCGACGACGGTGGCAAGATTGATGTCTTCTTTTAAAGCCTTGTGTGCTTTCATGACCGCGCGGATT
>Ga0209341_10003931_pt1 | contig 13788 bp, 10 predicted proteins | sample RifCSP13_2_FD_184020 | JGI IMG/M metagenome (GOLD analysis project Ga0209341, IMG submission 184020) | Soil microbial communities from Rifle, Colorado - Rifle CSP2_sed 13_2 (SPAdes) (version 2) | ecosystem: Environmental > Terrestrial > Deep subsurface > Rock core/Sediment | place: Rifle...
GTCCCGTGTCACGGATCCGGTTGCGCGCGAGGAACGCCTCCAGCCTGGCCGGGTCCACGAGCCGGTACCCGCGGTCTTGGAGCGCCCGCGCGACGGCCGGCATGATCACCCGCACGCTCTGGACGCGGCCGCTGACGTTCTCGAACGGCAGCAGGGCCACCGTCGAGGGCTCCTCCGCCCCCGCGAAGGAGACGGCGGACAACACCACCGCGGCCAGGAGCGCCACACCCCCGAGTGAGCCCGCGCCCGGCACCCCGCGACCACCCGTCCGCATCATCGGAACAGGGTCGCGAGGGCCGCCCGGACCGTCTTTTGCGTCGCCTCGCTCATGGTGTCCCCACCGAATCCGAACAGCCGGCCAACGATGCCCACGCCGCCTCCGCTGCGGGTGGCCGACCACACGATGGCCCCGGTCTGCGCGTCAACCGCCCTCAGGGTGATGGTCACGTCGGGGAACGTCCCCCCTCCCACGTTGATCCGGTCGTAGACGTCCAGCGAGCCCAGGAAGAACGCCTGCACGCCCAGGGTCGCCCCCAGCTTCTTGAAGTCCTCGGCCGAGATTGCCGTCACCGACTGGATGTTGGCCTGGTTCAGCGCCCGATTGACCTGCCCGGGTTCGACCACGTCCACGACGCCGGCCGCGAGCAGCTCGGCGATGACCGCCTTCCGGACCCGCTCCCCGGCCAGTTGGTCCTGGGTGAGATTCTCCAGCGGCAGCACGGCGACCTTCTTCACAATGCTGAAGTCGTAGGTCGGGTGCACGAAGTACGGCGGGGCGGCGCAGCCCGCCAGGACAGCCAGCAGGGTCAGCGCGGCCCGAGTGAGAATGGTCCTCATGTCGCCCCACCTAAAACCGCACGCTCGCAGTCACGTTAAAGGTTTGAACGTCCTGCACTGTACTATCCGTTTGGCTTCGCGAGAATGAGTAATTTGTACTAATGTCGAGCGCCTGGTTCACGCTCCAGCGTCCGTTCAGGCTGATCGCGTCGGCGCTCGACTTGGCGTCGCCGAGGTGACCGCTGCTCGTGACGTAGCTCGCGTAGAAGGACGTCTTCGACGTGGGAACCCAGTCCAGCTTGTACTGTTGGGCCAAGCTGTTGCCGTCGGGCATGGCCACGAAGTCGAAGCGCGTCGTGAAGTTGACGAGCCTGGAGAGGGTATACACCGTTCCGCCGCCAACGGAGTGGGTCACCGTCGTCGCGTCCGACCCGGCCGGCGGCGGCGTCGTTTCCCGGATCTGCATCGCGTAGCTTCCCACCACGCTCGCCCAGGGGGTCATCTGGCCCGCCATCTTGAACGCCACGTCCTGTCCGACGACGCTCTGGTGGGTGGTGAAGTTGTCGGCCTTGGTGAGGGCGAACGTGGAGTCCAGGTTCAGCCCCGGGAAGACCTTGGCGGCCGCAGTGAGGTTGCCTGTGTCGGTGCGGTCCTGCAGCGCGCTGCCGAGCCGGTTCTCGTTTCGGGCCATGGCCAGGGTCGTGCTCAGTGTCTGCAGCGGGATCCAGCCCACGCTCAGGCTGTAGGAGGTCTGTGTCGTGCCGAGAGCGCCAGGCTGGTTGCTCTCGCTGAAGGCGTACTGGGCCGTGCCGGTCGTCGTCACCAGCCGGTGGGGGCGGACCGTCAGGCTGGCGGTGTGGGTGCCGCTCGTGGCCTCGATGGCTTCTGGCTCCTGCACGCTGGTGCTCATGGTCCCGTTGTAGGCCGCGGTCAGCCACTTCACCGGCGTGTAGGTCAGTCCCACCCCCGCAGTGCCTCCGCGGGTGGTCCGGGAGCGCTCGCTCCCGGCAATGACCGCCGTCGTGACGGGCGCGGCGATTCCCGTCGCCTTGACCAGGGCGCCGAAGGTGTTCTGGCTCACCAACGCCTTGAAGAAGCGCGCGCTCGTCGCGGGGATGATGACCGTGAACCGGCTCCGCACCGGATCCCACGCCTGGGACGCGACCGCGACCTCGGTCCAGGGCCCTGGGTTCTGGTTGTCGGAATGGAAGACCCGGAACGCCACGAAGGAGGCCAGGTTGGGAGGCAGGACGAACGGGGGCTCCGGGGCCAGCGTGATCTCGATCTCCGCGACCTGTTCCGGCGCCGCCAGCCCGAAGCCAACCGCCGACTGGAGCAGCAGGGGGATATTGGCCGTGCCGCTCAGCAACGCCGGGGTGTCTGTCAGCGGGAAGTCCGAGGAATCCCCCGGGCTCGGGTCGGGATCCGCGCGCAGGCCCCGCGCCAGCGCACGGCTCAGCCGCGCGGTTCCGGGGGCGAAGAACTCGTCCACCGTCCGGGTATAGTTCAGGGACAGGTCGGCCTGCACCGCCAGCCGGTCGTCGAAGAACCTTCCGGAGTATCCCGCGGAGCCCGTGTGGCTGTCCTGGGTCTCCATTTGCTGTTCTCGGTGATCCTCGTGGACACGCCGCCCGAACATGTAGCTGAGCCTGAGATCCCGCAGCGAGTAATTGCTCAGGAGCTGGTACCGGGTGTCCACTTCGTCGCGCGGCGCGGGCAGGCGGTCGTTGACCGAGGTCGTCCTGTCCAGCAGCAGGCCGATCGACGGCAGCTGTTCCGGGCTGTAGAAGAAGCGGAGAAACCCGTTCCGCTCGCTGAGCTTCACGTTCTCCCCTTGGCCCTGCTCGGTGAACAGCTCTCGCAGCCGGAGGCCGGCGTTGAGGGAGTACGGCGCCGCGGCGAGGGTGACATCCAGGGCGGGCTCGAGCAGGAGCGCCGAGCTTTCCGTGCTGGTCTCCACGCCGCCGGCAGAGAGCTTGTTCGTGCCGTCAAGCCGTTCTCCCCGGAACGTGAGGCGGTACCCGAGGGTGTCGGAGATGCGCTTGTTCCAGTTGAGGTCCAGGGTCTCCCGGAGGTTCCGGAAATCCGCGCGCGCGCCGTCCGAGGAGTTGCTCTCGACACCACTGTAGGACGTGCTCAACAGCCCGTGGATCTCTTGGGCCCCCGCGGGGCAAGCGTATGCCCAGAGGAGCACGACCGCGGCTCCCAGAGCCCGCCGCGCTGTCCGTGCCCCCCTCGTGGTGTCGCCCGTCACCCTCTGCCCTCCCAGGGATCTTCGCGTGCTCCGGCGTCATCGCGAGTAGTTGATCGTGTAGGTCTCCGCGCCATGACAGGACGGGGAGCAGGTGCCCCCGTTCTGGCTCTCCGTGTAGTTGTTCAGGCCGGGGTTCCGGCCGGTCACGATCAGATGCGGCTTCGTCGTCGACCCATGGGAGTCGTGGCACGCGTAGCAGGGATACCGTCTTTCGCCGACGTGGAAGGCGTGGCCCTTGTCCCAGCGCGGCGGGTTGAACCGGCTGTAGCCCTTTTCCGTCGTGCTCGCGTTGGCGTTGGCGTAGGTGTTGTAACGGTGACAGTCAAAGCACAGCTCGGTCGAGAACATCGTTCTTCGGGCGCTGCTCGCGGTGGCGCTCTTCTTGAGAATGTAGCGGTACTGGGACCCGTGGGGACCGCGAGCGTTCGCGTTGTCGCTCCTGTGGCAGTCCGTGCAGTACATCTGGGCGCTGCCGACCCAGCCGTTGACGAAGGCGTTGACATTGATGTTCGTGTTCTTCCCCACGGCCTCGACGGGGTGGTAGGAGGGGTTGTTGCTGTTGAACCGGACGGCGAGGTCCGTCTGCCCTGACGGTCGCGTGGTCCACGACGAGTGGCACTTGAAGCACAGCTGGTACTCGGTGATCGGGGGCGTGGGGTCCGAGGCCGACCGGTAGGTGTAGGTGGGGACGCTCCCGGCCGCGCCGTTGAACACGGCGATCCGCCCGACGCCGGCCAGGCGGTTCGAGGCGCCGGGGGCGACAGGCGGCGACCCGTCGGCCCGGGCCGCGTGGGGATTGTGGCAGTCCACGCACTCGGAGTGCCGATTGTTGGTCGGGCCGGTGCCGTAGGCGCTGCTGTTGCCGTCCTCGGCGGCGGCGTGCTTGCCCGCGGTCCCTACCGGGTGCTTGTACGCGCTGTTGAAGTCGGCCTTGATGTTCTTGGCGGCCGGCGAGCCGTCGTGGCACACGTGGCACAGTTTCTCTTCGCTGGAAACGACCAGGCTGGGGATCAGGCCCGTGCCGTCCCTGTTGTACCCGTGCACGTCGTGGCAGTTGACGCACTTGCCCCAGTCCCCGGACGGGCGCGCGCGGGGCGCCGCCGGATCCACCGTCGAGTCGAAACCGGGCCATGCCATGTTGGTCCGGGTCGCGTGGCTCGAGGCGTCGTAGGTCGCCGGCCCCTGGTAGATGACGTTCGCGGAGTTACCGCTGTGACAGCCCGACGTGTAGCAGAGCCCGTTCGTGTTGGGGGCGAAGAGGGCGAACGGGTTCGGGGACGCGCCGTCGTGGCTGACATGGCACTGGCCGCAGTCCCCCCGGGCCCAGTCGGGCGTGCGGAAAACCCCGGTCGTCGGATCCGCGTGCCGCGTCTGCGTGTAGACACCGCCCTTGGCGAGGATCCAGGCCGGCCCGGCGAGCAGCACCGCGCCCAGCAGGCCCACGGCGACCGGCAGCAGGACGCGCGATCTCACGGGACGACCGCGATCGCGTAGGGGCGCTTGCCGACCTGGATGGTGGCCCGGACCCGGCGCGAGAACTTGTCGATGACGGTGACCGTGTCCGAGCCCCGGTTCACGACGTAGAGCTTCTCGCGTTCGGGATCCAGCTCGAGGTAGACCGGCTCGTCGTCGACAGGGATGGAGTCCAGCTGGGCATTCACCGCCGCGTCGAACAGGGACACGCGCCGGTCCCGCGTCTGGGCGACGAAGAAACGGCTGAAGCTGCCGTCTCCCTCGGGCAGCACGGCCGCCGAGACGCCAGCCGTTACCGTCCTCACCGTCCGCAGACTGCTCAGCGAGACGATGGAGACGCGGGGGGAAGCAAGGTGGGGGACGAAGGCCTGGCTCCCGGTGGGGTCCACCGCCAGGTTCGAGGGCTGGAAGTCGACAGGGATCTCGGCGGCCACCGCATTGCGAACGGTGTCGATCAGGGAAAGGGTGTTGGATCCGCTGTTCGCCACCAGGAGCCCGGCGCGTGACGGGATGAGGGCGAGGGCCTCCGGCCGCAGGCCGACGGCCACGGTCCGGATCGTCTGGAAGCTCTGCGCGTCGATCACCGATACGCTGTTCAGCGCGGTATTCGTCACGTAGAGCGTGCGGCGGTCGGGCGTGATCACGACCTGGGATGGGCTCGCGCCCAGCTCCAGATTGGTGCTGTGCATGACCCGGTTGGTGTTGATGTCGATGATGCTGAGGGTGTTCGAGCCGGAGTTGACGACGAATGCCCTCGACGTGTCGCGGGCGACGGTGATCCCGCGCGGCCGCCGGCCGACCGCCACGACAGAGACGACCCGGTCAAGGGAGCGATCGATGACCGAGACGGTGTCGGATGCCTCGTTGGTCACGTAGGCGAGCACGCGCCGCAGCTCGTGCCCCCGGCCCTCGAAGGCGAAGGCCGGGCGGAAGAACGCCTCGCGCTCGACGGTGCGCCCCACGTCCCAGGTGGCGAAGAGCGCCGTCGCGTCGCCATGCCTGATCTCGAAGTCCGCGGCCAGCACGAAGCCATCGGACGGGGCGGACAGGTCGAGCCACTTGCCCTCCTGGCGGACCCGGGCCTTCCTGACGGACAGGGAGAGATGCTTGTAGCGGCCCTCGGGAAGGAAGCTCTCCGCGAGGAGGATCTGGCGCTCGACCACCTCCAGGGAGTTGATCCGGATCGGGGACACCGCCACCGGGAATCGTGCGTCTCCTTCCAGGACCGCCTCGATCGAGGCAAGCTCGAACGTCACCTCGAGTGGGGCGGCCGCCGGTCCGTTCAGGTAGAGGACCAGCCTGCCCTCGCCGGGGCGGGGCCCGCCCCGCGGCTCTGCCGGGCCGGCGACATTGCAGGCCACGAGCCCGAGCAGCGCCCAGACGACCCCGGCGATCCGAAGCGCGCGACGGGTCATTGGTAGTGACACTGCTGGCACGTATGCCTCAGCAGCGTCCCGTCCTCGGCGACCGGCGTCGCGTCGTCGTCGAAGATCAGCCCCTTGCGATTGGTGGAGCCGTGCGCCTTGTGGCACGAGCCGCAGAATACCTGGTTGTCGCTCGCGTTGGCGTTGCCTGGAATGACGCCGCTCGGCGACACGACAGGGACCCGGGAGGCCAACCCGGAGAACCAGCGGGTCGCGTCCACGTGCCTGTTGGTCACGCCCTGGGCCATGGTGACATCGCGGGTGGGATGCCGGAGCCAGGGCGTGGTTCCCGTGTCGCCGCTCGGCGAGCCACCCATGTTGCCGGCGCCTGCGGGTCCGTGGTAGTCCCGGTGGCAGCCGCTGCACCACTCGGAGAGCCCGAAGTCGGTTGTGCCCACCACGCTCTGCCGATAGAGGGCGTTGCCCGCGGCGTAGTGGGCGCCCATCGGCGCGGCCGCGAGCTGCTGCACCGCGGCTGTGCCCGTGTAGATCGTGCCCGTGACGTAGGTGACGTACTTGCCGGTGGCCGTCCCCGGGTTCGGCACGAGATTGCGGTAGTAGGCGTTGCCGTGGGTGCTGTGGCAGTGCCGGCACGCGAGACCCGGATTCGTCCAGCGGCCTCCCGGCGGGGCCGCGTTCGAGCCCACGGTGTGTCCGGTCCCCTCGACCGCCGGCCCGTCACCGAGGACGTTCAGCTGCCCCGCCGCCCTCACGTGCCCGCCGGTATGGGCGCCGCGCACGTCCGGGACGTCCGTGCGCCCGTCGTGGCATGCCAGGCAGAGCTGCGCCTGACCGGTCTTCAGCAAGTAAGGGAAGGGCCCCCCGGGGGCCAGGAACGGGTCGGGGCCCGAGGCGCCGCTCAGCAGGTGGGTCTCGCTGTAGTGCATGACGTGACAGTCCGAGCACGCGAGAGAGCCGGAGGTGTGGAAGTCTCCAGCCTGAAGCAGAGGCACGACGAGGAAGATGCAGGCCACCGCGACGACAAGGCCCGAGAGGTACCTCACGACCACCGATGTTACCCTCCTGTCGTGACCCGGCTGGCATATCTGGACAGGCGCGATCAGGCTCGACACGGGCTCGCGGCGGTCGCTGGCGGGTTCCGCGCTATGGAGCGCGGGCGCACGTCCCGCGCCCTGGACAACTTGTTTCGCTTGTCGCTAGGCCCTCCTCTCCCCTAGTTCCCCTGGCCGTGACACTGGCCGCAGAGGTTCCGCATCCCTGTCGTCAGGTCCGGCGTCTGCGCCGCGGCGTACCCGCCTTCCTCGGTGACCGAGCCGGCGAAGCGCGAGAGCAGAATGAGCCCGAACGGGTTCTGGTTGCCGTGCGCCTTGTGGCAGGTGATGCAGGTCGGCGTGAGATTGGCGGGCGCGCCGGGCCACGGTACCCCCTGGGTTCCCCAGTCACCCGATGGGCTCAACACCTTCACGCGGCGGAGCCCACTGCCGAACTGGGCGAGGCTGGAGTGCCCGCCGCCCACGGCCCCGATGTTCGCGTCGGCCGTCGGATGGCGAAGCCACCCGATCCCGCCGGCACCCCCCATGTTCGAGTCGCCCTGGGCGCCGTGGAAGTCGGTGTGGCAGCCGCGGCAAAACTGCCCCATCGCCGACTTCCTCGGGTCGGGCTCGTTGAAGTCCACGTTGTCCACGCTGTAGTTGGTGGCGATGTCCCCGAGCGTCCACGAGCGGAGGAACACCGCCTTGTTCGTGTCGTTCGTCCCCTTCGCGTAGCTGACCTGGGCCGTGTGGTTGACGAGGTTGCGGAAGTACACGCTGCCGTGGGGCTCGTGGCAGTTGTTGCACTCGAGCCTGATGGCCACAGACCCTCCCGGCGCTACGGCGCGGACCCCGAGAGTGTGGCCCTTCCACATCTCGTACGGCCCCGCGCCCGTGGTCAGCCCGCCCGCCTGTCTCACGTGCGTGCCCGTGTTCGCCCCCATGACATCGGGGGCGAAGGTCTGGCCGTCGTGGCAGGTCAAGCAGAGCTGGCTCTCCTTGTTCCGCAGCAGGTAGTCGCGGGGCCCGCCGCCCGGGAGCGGCGGGGTCGGGGGGTTGCCGCTGTCGTAGGCGTGCTGCTGGCTGTAGTGCATGGTGTGGCAGTCCGAGCAGACGAGGGTCGCACCGTAATGATACTCGCCGGCGCGCGCGACTCCGGCGCCGGCGGACCAGAAGAGCGAGACCAGGCCGATGACGACCAGGTGGCGTCTCATCGTCTTTCTGGCTCCCGCGCTGCCGGGGCTGGCTGGCGCCAGCCCCGGCTCGCTGGTACGGGACACCGGGAGCGATGCCCCTGGGTGAGGACCGTCAGCCGTCCTTACGGGAGGGCGCCGTCACTGCCCTGGCCGTGGCACTGGCCGCAGAGGTTCCGCATGCCCTGGTTCAGGCTGGGAGTCTGAGCGGCTCCGTAGCCGCCCTCGTCGGTGACGCTGGCGGCATTCCTTGCCAGGAAGATCAGGCCGAATGGATTCTGGTTGCCGTGCGCCTTGTGGCAGGTGATGCAGCCGGGCGACGGGTTGGTGTAGGCGCCGGCCGGGCCGCCCGTGCTGTCCCAGACCTTGACCTTGGTGGTGTTCCCGGTGTTGAACCTCGCGAGGTTCGAGTGGCCCCCGTAGCCCTGGCCGCCGGCGGCGCCGATGGTGACGGCCGCCGTGGGGTGACGGAGGAAGCCGTCCAGGGCTGCTGGCGTGGCGCCGATCGGCGCGTCGCCCGCGCCGCCATGGAAGTTGGCATGGCACGCGGCGCAGAAGCTGCCGAGCTTGTTGCTGGTCTGGCGGGAGGAGGCGCCGATCACGCCGTCGGTCCGGTTGAAGAAGATATTCGCCCGGTCGTACAAGGGGTTGAATTCGGCCGCGGTGCGGCTGCCGATGGTCCCCGAGCCAACGTCGGTGACCCACACGTCCTTGGTGGGGTCATTGGCGGCGCCCTTCACATAGGTCGGCCGGAAGTTGCTCGCGGTCCCACCCATGGAATACGCGCCGAGGTTGCGGTACGACGTGGCCGGCCCGTGCTGGGCGTGGCAGCTGGTGCACTCGAGCCCCCCGGCGGCGTTGTACCAGGTCGGCGACAGGCCGACCGCGGCCGGATCGAAGCCCGGCGGATTGGCGGTCGAGTCGAGGGTGTGGCCCTTCCACGTGTCGTAGGGAGCGCCGACCAGGTCGTCGTTCAGTGCGCCGGCCTGGCGCCCCTGGGAGGGCGATGCGTTGATGTTGGCTGCGAGCACGTCGGGCGCGAAGCTCTGCCCGTCGTGGCAGGCGAGGCAGAGCGTGTTCGGTGCGGCCCTGAGCAGGAAGTTGAACGGGCCGCCGGTGCCGAGCCAGGCGCCTCCCGGCTTCGGGGGGCCGCCCGGGGACATGGCATTTCCCTGAAAATCGTGCTGTTGGCTGTAGTGCATCGTGTGGCAGTCCATGCAGACCAGGGTGCCACCCGAGTGGTACTCGCCGGCCGCCGCCACGCCGGCCCAGAGGGCCACGGCCGCAACGGCTGCCAGCATGACCAGTGTGCGTCTCATCGGTCTCTCCTTTCGTGTTGTCTGTGTGTGCCACTGCTCGACCGTTCGGCACCTCGTGCGAACGGGCAACGGAGATGGGCCGTCGCGGGTCATGGCTTGCCTCTCAGCAGTTCGCCGAGGGAGCGCTGGAGCTCGTCCCGCGTCGCGGGAGGGACCGGGCGGGGGGCGGGTGGCGCCCGGCGGCCGGCGATCGCCCGCTCGTCCAGGATCTGGAGCCGGCTCCCCATCCGCTCCACCACGTAGATGCGGCGCTCGCCGTCGCTGGCGACGTCGGTGGGGAAACTCATCGCGCCGGGGGCGAAGCCGAGGCCGCCGAAGCGGTCGAGAAACGCGCCCTCCGGAGTGAATACGCTCACGACCTGCCGGATGGTGTCGACCACGATGATCCGCCCGTCGGCGTCCACCGCCAGCCCTGCCGGGAGCGAGAAGTTCTGGGGGCCGAGGGAATGCTCGCCCCAGCCGCGGAGAAACCGGCCCTCGCGGCTGAAGACCTGCACCGGCATCTCCCGGGCGTCGGCCACGTAGATCTGGCCCTTGCGATCGACCGCGAGCGCCTGGACCGTGCGGAACCGTCCGTCACCGGCCCGCTCGTTTCCGAACTGGAGCTTCAGGCGCTGGTCGGCGTCGTACACAAGGATCTGGCCGCTCGTCGAATCGGCGATGTAGACATTGCCCTCGACGTCCGCGGTGAGGGCGATGGGCACCGCCTTCCCCTCCACCCCGTGGAAGGGGAAGTCGTGCAGGTACTCGCCGCGATAGCTGAATACCTTGAGCTTTCTGCCGATCCCGGCCAGCACGTAGATCCGCCCGCGCCCATCCACGACGGCCTTGATGGGCTCCTTGAACTCGCCGTTGTAGCCGAAGGCGAAGAGCGGCAGGCCGTCGCGGTCATACACGGCGACCAGGTCGTTCATCGTGTCGGCCACGTAGACCTCTCCGCGCGCCTGGTCGAAGAAGACGCCGCGGGGGGCCTTGAGGTAGGTGCCCTCGACCTGGCGGTAGACCAGGCGGAAGGGCTGGAGCCGGACCGGCCCGGCGGCGGTGCCGTTGTCCGCGGAGGCAGTGACCGGCGACTGGGCGGCCGGGATCGGAGCGCTGGGCCCCGCGCCCAGCGTGAGCCACGCCAGGCCCGCAACCGCCGCCGCCGTCGCGGCGCGCGTGGCAGCCCCGGGGGCGCTCACCGCGGCTCCTCCTTCTCGCCCGCGTCCCCGCAGGCCACGACGCTCAGCAGCCTCAGCCGGTCCTGGGACGGGTTCATGATCGAATACGGAGTCGAGGTGTCCACGTTCAGCGATTCCTCGGGCAGGAGCTCCCAGCGGGCGTCGCCGACCTGGAACAGCGCTTGGCCTTCGAGCACGAGGTGCCAGGCGGACCGGCCCCAGAGCGCCGGTTCAACCAGCGAGCTGCCTCCGGCGACCTCGACCACCATGACCTCCATGTCGCCGCTGCGGTAGTGCACGCTTACCTTCCCCCCCGGGTACTCGATCGACCTGAGCATCTGCGCGGCTCCGTCTCCGGTTACAGGCCATGTCTGGTGGGAGCCAAGCCCACCCTCTAATAAGGCAAGAGCGGTGCCCGAAGACAGGGGCGGGAGCTAAGAAGAAGCTTTGTGAATCAGGTACTTGAATCCAGGCGAGAGGGCTGGAAAGGGGAAGGTTTGCCGACACCTTTTCAATCTGAAGTAGTGATTTACCAACTAGCTGAAAACGCGGGGAAAAACTTAGATTGCGAAAATCGTCACAAGCATTTCAGAATGCAATACTATTCAGCCGCCGATCAGGGCTTCGTCGTCCCCCTGGCCGTCCTTCTTCAGCTTGCGCCACAGAGTCACCACTGACAGCCCGAGGATGTCCGCCGCTTTCGTCCGGTTGCCCCCGCAGGCGTCGAGGACCTCCCGGATGTAGTCGGCCTCGATCTCCCGCAGGGTGCGCAGCGGATTGGCGGCCGCCGGCAGCGGCTTTGGAGCCGCCTGCCTCAGATATGCCGGCAGATGGGCGAGGCGGATCGGCTTGCCCGGCTCGGCGAAGATGACGGCCCGCTCTACGGCGTTGCGCAGCTCGCGCACGTTGCCGGGCCAGTCGTAGCGCGTGAAGGTGTCCAGGACGTCGGGCGAGAAGTCGAACACGGGCTTCTTCTGCTCACGCGCGTAGGTCGCCAGGAAGTGGCGCCCGAGCGGAACGATGTCCTCGCTACGCTCGCTGAGCGGCGGCACGACCAGGTGCACGACGTTCAGGCGCCAGTAGAGGTCCTCGCGGAAGCGCCCGGTCTTCGTCTCCTCCTCGAGATCCTTGTTGGTCGCCGCGACGATCCGGACGTTGACGGCGATCGCCTCCTCGGATCCCACCCGCCAGATCTGGCGCTCCTCGAGCGCGCGGAGGATTTTCACCTGCATGTCGGCCGGCATCTCGCCGATCTCGTCCAGGAAGAGCGTGCCCCCGTGGGCGAGCTCGAAGCTCCCGCGGCGGCTGTAGACCGCGCCGGTGAACGCCCCGCGCCGGTGGCCGAAGAGCTCGGACTCGATGAGGTTGGCAGGGATGGCCGCGCAGTTCACGGTGACGAAGGGCCGGTCCTTCCGCAGGCTCGAGGCATGGATGAAGCGGGCCAGGACCTCCTTGCCCGTCCCGCTCTTTCCGGTGATGAGCACGCCGCTGTCGGCGCCGGCCACCGTCCGCGCGCTCTCGAAGAGCTGCCGCATCGCCGCGCTGTTGCCGAGGACGAGCTGATCCTGGACGACCTGCTGGATCTCCGACCTCAGGTACCGGTTCTCCTCCACGAGCCGCTTCTGCTCGAGCGCCCTGGCCACCACGTGGCGGAGCTGCTCCGGGTTGAAGGGCTTGACGAGATAGTCCACCGCCCCGGCCTTCATGGCGCCGACCGCCGCCTCGATGGAAGCGTAGCCGGTCATCATGATCACTGCGATCTCGGGGAACGACTCCCTGATCCGGGCGAGCAGATCCATGCCGTCGGCCTCGTGCAGCCGCACGTCGCAGATCACCACCTCGGGCATGGTCTGCTCCAGCTTGGACCAGGCCTGCGCCGGGTCCGAGGCCACGTCGACCGCGTACCCCAGCCGCTCCAGCGCCCGCCGGACGGAATCCGCGATGTTCAGCTCGTCGTCAACGACGAGGATCCGCCCGAGCGCGGGCTCTCTCATCCCGCCACCTCCGCGATCGGCACGATGACCCGCACCGTCGTTCCCGTCCGCCCGCCCGGCTCCGCGTCCTCCAGGGTCCGGCTCTCCACCTCGATGCGGCCCCCGTGCTCGTTCACGATGCCGTGGCTGATGGACAGGCCGAGTCCGGTGCCGTCGGCCTTGGTCGTGAAGAAGGGATCGAAGATCCGCGTCCGGTGCGCGGCCGGGATCCCGGCGCCGTCGTCCTCGACCTCGAGCCGGAGCCAGTCCTCGTCCCGCCGCGCCCGGATCACCACGCGGCCCCCCTGGCCGATCGCCTGGGCGGCATTCACCAGGAGATTGGTCAGCACCTGCACCACCCGGGCGGGATCCCAGGCGATCTTCGGCAGACCGGGCGCGAGATCACACTGCACGAAGACGTTTCTCCGGCCGAGCTCGTGGGCCGACGACGACAGCGCCTGCTCGACCACCGTGTCCACCCCGGTCGGCACCCGCTCCACCTGCCGCACGCGGGCGAACGCCCGCAGGTCCTCGATGATCCGCCGGCAGCGCCCGGCATCGGCATCGATCGTCTTCAGCTCGTTGTAGAGCGGCGCGCCCTCGTCCATCTCCTCCATCATGAGGTTGGCGTTCATCACAATGCTCGTTAGCGGATTGTTCAGCTCGTGGGCGACGCCCGCGGCGAGGAGCCCGAGGGAGGCCAGCTTCTCCGACTGCACCAGCGCCTGCTCCTTCTGCCGCAGCTCCTCCGTCCGCTGGCGCACCCGTTGCTCGAGGGTCCGGTTGTTGTCCTCCAGCTGCGCCCGATGCTCCCGAAGCTCGCGGACCATCGCATTGAAGGCCGACGCCAGCTCGCCGATCTCCCCATTCCGCGTGACGCTCGCCTGGTAGCTCCAGTCCCCCGCCATCACCCGCCGGACCCCGAGGAGCAGATCGTACAGGGGGCGGGCGATCCGCCCGGCGATGATCATGGCTGTGGCCGCCCCGGTGAGCACGATGGCGCAGGTCAGCGTCACCGTCAGGACCCACGCGCGCCGGATGACTGAATCGGCCTCCCCCTGGAGCTCGCCCGCGCGCACGTGGATCGCCTTCAGCATGGGCTCCGTCACTTCCCGGACATCGGCGAGGGTCCTGCGCACCGCCTCCACCCCCGCAGCACCGCCGTCGCCCCTGTTCTCGAAGACCCGTCGGCCCTCGCGCTTGAACTGTTCGATCACCGGCTT
>Ga0209341_10003932_pt1 | contig 13785 bp, 10 predicted proteins | sample RifCSP13_2_FD_184020 | JGI IMG/M metagenome (GOLD analysis project Ga0209341, IMG submission 184020) | Soil microbial communities from Rifle, Colorado - Rifle CSP2_sed 13_2 (SPAdes) (version 2) | ecosystem: Environmental > Terrestrial > Deep subsurface > Rock core/Sediment | place: Rifle...
CGGCCCGGGGTCGCTCCCGCCGGGCAGCCCCCAGGGGCGCACAGCCGGTACACGTCGTCGCACGCCGCCCCGTCGGGCTTGGTGGTCCGGGCCAAGAGGGTCGCGAGCTGGGCCCAGGTCGAGGGGTCCGGGGCCGGGGCGGCCGGATCGGCGCGAGGCACGACGAGCAGCCCGGGACCCGCGGCGGCCCAGCGCTCGAAGGCCGCAAGCGCCGTCGGGTCGGCGAAGTTCCAGTCTTCGAGCCTGACCCGCGGCTCGCGCGCGAAGGCGAGGCCGAGCACCAGCGGCGTGACGCGCAGGTTCTGATAGCGGTTGGCGTGGACGACCACGGTGAGACCGCCCGGGTGGCGCGCCAGCTCGTCGCGCACCAGCCGCTCGGTGTCCCGCACGCCGTAGCCGGAGGGCCAGCCGAGCACGTACTGGAAACGGTCGGCCGCAGGGATCGCCGCCCGCGCCGGATCGGTCCAGAGCGCCCGGTCGAGGCGCAGCGCGGGAAGGAGCACCAGCACCGCGGCCGCGGCGGTGAGCCACGGGCGTCGCCGTTCCCGCGCGGCCTCGGGCGTCCAGGCGAGAAGCCGCGTCACCAGCCAGTCGAGGGCTCCCGCGGCGAGCACCAGCAGCGGGACCGCGGCCGGCAGCAGGTAGCGCGGCATCCGCCACGAGAGCACGCTGGAGAACGCGACGAGCGGGTAGACCGCGAGCAGGGCCAGCAGCAGAGTCTTGCGATCGCGGCGGGCGATGGCGAGTGCCGCGCCCAGAAGGCCCAGGAGCACGAGCGGGGGAGTGCACCACGTCCACAGCCAGCCAAAGCCCTCGGCCAGGCTCGACGCGAGCCGGCCGGCGAAGGCCCCGCCGCCCCCGGTGAAGAGCTCGGCCATGTGCTGGGCATTCTCGGTGGCGACGAACTTGCGGAAGGCCCACGCCGCGGGCGGCAGGCCGCAGGCGTAGGCGAGCGCCAGCGCGCCGAGGCGCGCGCGCACGGGGCCGAGCAGCAGGACGACGAGGGCGGGGATCGGCAGGGCCAGCACGCCGAGCGCCTTCACGAGAACCGCCAGCGCGAAGGCCAGGCCCGCGAGCACCGCGAAGCGCCGCTGGCCCGACTCCGCGACCCGGATGCTGAAGAGCAGCGTGAGGGCGGTGAACGCCGAGAGGCCGGCCTCGGTGAGCGCCATGCGGTCGTGGAAGAGCGTGAAGGGGCAGAGCACGTAGAAGAGCCCGGCCAGCAGGGCCGCACGCGAGCCGAGCAGGCGTCGCGCAATCTCCATCGTCGCCACGAGCGTCACGGCGCCGAGCGCCACGCTCACGAGCCGGTTCGCGTAGAGCAGGTCCTCGGCCCACGGGCTCACGAGCGCGCCGAGCCAGATCGTGAGGGCGCGTCCCCACTTCCAGGTGGCGTCCCAGCTCTTCTCGCCCTGCGCGATCAGGAGCGCCCAGCGCACGTGCAGCGTCTCGTCGAGGAAGATCGGCAGCAGGCCGAGCCCGCGGAGCCGCGTGAGGAGATGCAGGGCGAGGAGCGGGACGAAGCGCAAGCGGCCCGATGTTAGCACTCGCACTCGCGGCGACTCGGCGGGTTGTCTCGGGCGCAGGCTCCGGGGGATACTTCCCGTGCATGCCGGGACAAAGGTGAGCCAGCCGAGCAAGGCCCAGAGCCTCACCAGCCTCGTCTTCTACGGGGCGGTCCTGCTGATCGCGTACCTCGCGTTTCAGATCGTGCGCCCATTCCTGGGCGAGATCGGGTGGGCCGTGGTGCTCGCGATCTGTCTCGCACCGGCCCAGGCGCGCCTGGCGAAGCGCTTCGGAGCCATGCGAACCGCCGCCCTGCTGACGCTCCTGGTGGTGTTCGTGTTGATCGTGCCGGCGCTCGTCGCGATCGGGATGCTGGTGAGCGAGGGCCCGCAGGTCGTGGCCTACGTCGAGGCTCAGCTGCGCAATCGCGGCGGGCCGATGGGGCTCTTCACCGTGGCCTGGGAGTGGCTGCACACGCGCGTGCCGCTCCTGCCGTCCGAGGAGGAGGTCATCGAGAAGCTCTCGAGCAGCCTCGGAGGCCTGGCGAGCGCGGCGGCGAGCCGCGCCGGCTCCATCGTGAGCCGGGCCGTCTCCTTCGTCTTCGGCCTCGTGATCACGCTCGGCATCCTGTTCTTCCTGTTGAAGGACGCGCCCGAGATGACCCGTGCGGCCCGTCGGCTGCTGCCCTTCGGCCGCGAGCAGAACGACCGGCTGCTGTCGCTCACACGCGACATCGTCTCGGCGAGCGTCACCTCGATGCTCGCGGTCGCCGTGATCCAGGGTGTGCTCGGGGGGCTCACGTTTCTGCTGCTGGGCGTGGACGGGGCGGCCCTCTGGGGCGGCCTGATCGCGGTGCTCAGCACGCTGCCAGCCGTGGGCGCCGCGCTGGTGTGGGCGCCCGCGGCGATCTGGCTCGCCGTCTCCGGCTCGCTGGTGAAGGGCATCGTGCTCGCGCTCGTCGGCGTGCTGGTGCTCGGCAACGTCGACAACGTGGTGCGCCCGCTGCTGCTCTCGGGCTCGGCGCGCATGAGCACGCTGGTGCTCATCATCAGCCTGCTCGGCGGCGTGAGTGCCTTCGGCTTCATCGGGATCGTGCTGGGGCCGGTCGTCGCGGCCGTGCTCACGGCGCTCGTCGAGAGCTACGTGCCCGAGGACGAGCCCGACGCGAAGCTCGAGGCCGCCTCGCCCCCGCCCACTGTCGGCGCAGCGGAGCCACAGGCCGGCGGTGGCAGCCCGGCCGCTGCGGCTGCCGCGCCCGCGAGCGACCCGAGCGCCACGGGAACGTCGAAGCCGCCGACGGCCTGACCCAGGCCCCCGGACCGCAGGCCCTCAGATCCGGACGAGATCGGCGATGCGCACCGGCTTGCCCGCGTCCATGCTCTTGCGCGCGGCGATTCCCGTGAGGCACGACATCGCACCGGCGCGCGATCCCGGCAGCCGCATGTGCTCCGGCAGCGTGATGCCGCGGAACACCAGGTCGCGCAGCACGTCGTCGCCGCCGCCGTGGCCGCCCTCGGCCCTCGGGATCACGATCTCCTGCCGCTCGCCGAAGTTCTTGATCACGTGCATCTCGGTCTCGGGCGCGGCCCACGGCTGGCGCTCGAAGTCGCGCACCTCGAGCCGGCCCTCGGTCCCGTTGAAGGCGAGGCGGTAGCCCTCGATCGGCATGAAGGTGTTGACCGAGTAGCTCATCTGCACGCCGTTCGAGTACTTGACGACGGCGTTCATCGTGTCGGGGATGTCCACGTCCTCCTTGAACACGCAGCCGTCGCGCAGGTAGCCGTCGGCCTTCTCGCAGTCCACGTAGAGCGAGACGAGCCGCGGGCTCTTCGTGATGTCCCAGTGGTAGCGGCACTCGGCCTTGTGCGGGCACGGCCGGCAGTGGCTGTGGCGGAAGGGCCCCTGCTTGCCGTACTGCTGCAGGCTGCCGAACGCGGAGACCTCGACCGGGTCGGCGTCGAGCCACCAGTTGACGAGATCGAAGTGATGGGTGGACTTGTGGACCCAGAGCGAGCCGCCCTGCGAGCGCAGGCGGTGCCAGCGGCGGAAGTAGTCGGCTCCGTGGCTGGTGTCGAGGTACCAGGAGAAGTCGACGGACGTGACGCGGCCGATGGCGCCCGACTGCAGCAGCTCCTTGATCTTCTGGTGCTTCGGCGCGTAGCGGTAGTTGAAGGTCACGCCGATCTTGCGGCCGGTGCGCTTCTCGGCGTCGAGCACCGACTGGCACTGCGTCTCGTCCACGACCATCGGCTTCTCGGTGAGCACGTCCACGCCGCGCTCGAGGGCCTTGACGATACAGCCCTCGTGCGTCGTGTCGACGGTCGTGACCATCAGCAGCTCGGGCTTCGCCTGCTCGAGCATCGCGTCGAGGCTCGTGAAGGTGGGGCAGGCGGCGCCGATCGCCTTCCTGGCGTACTCCACGCGCAGCGGGTTCACGTCGCACAGGCCGACGAACTCGAGCACGTCGGCGTAGCGCTCGACCAGCGGTCGGCCCCACATGCCGATGCCGCGAACGCCGGTGCCGACGATCGCGTAGCGGCGGCGTTTCGCCGCCGCGCGCGCCACCCCGGGCGCGAGCGTTGCCACCGCCGCCACGCCGCTCGCGGCCGCCACGAAGTCCCTGCGCGAGACGCCTGCTGCGTTGCTCATGAGTCCTCCAGTGAGCGGCTCGCGCCGCCCGGATGATCGCGGCCGATGGCCGTGCCGTTCTGGATTCTGCGCGGCGGCGGGTGAGTCCGTCAACGGCTCGACTACAATCGCGCGTCCGACCGATCCCGGCTCCTGGAGGCGCCCTGGCGACCGACACCGACGTCCCGGGCGCGCCGCTTGACCCGCGCCCGCCGCGCCTCGTGCGCGCGATCTCCCGCTTCGACCTGACGGCGGGCGTCGTGAACGCTGTCGTCGGCGCGGGCATCTTCGGGGCGCCGGCGGCCGCCGCGGCTCTCGCCGGGGCGTGGAGTCCGCTCGCCGCCCTGTTCGCGGCGCTCGGGATCCTCACGGTCGTGCTGTGCTTCGCCGAGGTCGGCAGCCGCTTCGACGAATCCGGCGGACCCTACCTCTACACGCGCGAGGCCTTCGGCCGGCACGTGGGCTTCGCCGTCGGCTGGCTGCACGTGTGGACGCGGCTGCTCACGGCGGCCGCGATCCTGAACGTGTTCGTCGACTACCTCGTCCCGCTCGTGCCACAGGCCGGGACGCCCGCCGGGCGCGCGTTGACGATGGCGACGGTGGTGCTGCTCGTGACCGCGATCAACGTGCGCGGCATCCGCCTCGCGGCCTGGACCGTGGACGGCTTCACGGTCGCCAAGCTCGTCCCGCTGCTGCTGCTGCTGGTCGTCGGCCTGCCGCGTGTGAGCAGCCAGGTGCTCGCGACACAGGCCGTGGCCGAGGTGCTTTGGACCGACGCGGTGCTGCTGATGGTCTTCCTCTACGGCGGCTTCGAGTCCGCGGTGATCGCCGCCTCGGAGACGCGCGACCCGCGTCGCCACACCGCGTTCGCGCTGCTCTCGGCGCTCGGCGTCGTCACCGCGACGTACTGCCTGGTCCAGCTGGTGGTGCTGGGCGTAGTGCCGAACGCCGCGGGCACGGGCACTCCCGTGGCGGCGGCGCTCGAGGCGGTGGCCGGGCCGCTCGGCGCCCTGCTCGGCAGCCTGGCGGCGCTCGTCTCGGGCTACGGCTGGTTCACGGGCTTCGCGATGATGACGCCCCGCATCCTGTTCGCGATGGGGGAGCGGGGGGAGCTGCCGGCTGCCTTCGCCCGCGTCCACGAGTCCTTCCGCACGCCGCACGTCGCCGTGGCTGCGAACTCCGCCGTGGCCCTCGCGCTCGCATTCCACGGCTCGTTCGCGGACGCCGCCAGCCTGTCGGTGGTGACGCGGCTCGGGATCTTCGCGCTCACCTGCGCGTCGCTGCCGATGCTGAGACGGCTGCGCCCAGCGGAGCCCCCGGCGTTCCGGGTGCCGGGCGGCCCCGCCGTGGCCGCTGCCGGCATCCTCTTCTGTGCCTGGCTCCTGGCCACACGCAGCTACGCCCAGATCTGGCTGCTGCTGCTGATCTTGGCCGCCGGCCTGCTGGTGCGGGCCTTGGTGGCCCGGTCGGGCGCGAGGCTCACGGGGGGAGGGACGCCGCCGCGCTGATGCGGGCCCTCACGCCTCCTCGGGTCCCGAGCAGGCGGCGCGAGCCGCTCGAAACTACCAGATGCTGCGCTTGCGGCCGCGGATGTTCCGGCGGCTTCCCTTGGGCTTCGAGAACCCCCCGGGTCGGCCGCCCGCTGCGGGACGCCCAAAGCCTCCGCCGCCGCCCGGCCGTCCGCCGCCCGAGCGCTCGGCCGTCGCCTCGTTCACACGCAGGTTGCGGCCGCCGAGCTCGACACCGTCGAGCTTCTGGATCGCCTGCGCCGCCGACTCGCCGCTCGCGTAGGTGACGAAGGCGAATCCGCGGGGGCGACCGCTGTCGCGATCGAGCGGAACGAACACATCGGAGATCTCTCCGAGCGGCGCGAACAGCGCCTCCAGCTCCTCACGCGTGGTGTCGAAGCTCAGGTTACCGACGAAGACCTTGCTCACTGTGGATCCGCCTCCTCGGCCGGATTTTGCTGCGGGGTGACCGCGCCGCCCGCGACGAGAGTCGCGAGGCTCTGTCTGGTGCCCCGTTCGAGGAGACCCACCTTCTTAGCCCGCGCGGCTCATACAGGGTAGCACGTTTGTCCTTGACATCCCTTTCTCGGCTGAGACAACGTCGCAATATCACGAAAGGGCCGTGCGCAGCGTCCATGAACTGAGGACGGAAAAGAACTCCCAGGTGAGAGCCCAGCGGATCGAGGACTATCGCAAGCTGTGCCGCGAGCGTGGGCTCGCCCTCACGCCGCAGCGCCGCGCCATCCTCGAGGCCGTCCTTGATTCCGACGCGCACCCCCAGGCCGACGAGGTCTACGCAGCTCTCGCCCGCAGACGGCTACGAGTCTCGCGGGCGACGGTGTTCCGGACGCTCGAGGGACTCGCGCGTCTCGGGATCATCACGAAGGCCTGCCACCCGGGCAGCTCGGTGCGCTACGACAGCCGCACCGACCTGCACCATCACCTGATCTGCACCGCGTGCGACCGGGTAATCGACTTCTCGGACAAGCACCTCGACTCGGTGCCGGTGCCCGACACGCGCCGGCTCGGGTTCGTGGTGTCGGACCTCCAGGTCCAGCTGCGCGGGACCTGTCGGGAATGCCGTACACAGGAGGACAAGACATGAAGCGCATCCTGCTTGGATTCGTCGCCGCCGCGGCCCTCGTGGGCGCGGCGGCCATGGCCGCCGATGCGACGGCTCCGCCGCTCGGCCTGCCCCCGGTACCCATCCCTGCGGACAACCCGCAGACGCCGGAGAAGATCGCGCTCGGGAAGAAGCTCTTCGAGGACAAGCGCTTCAGCTCGACCGGCCAGGTGGCCTGCGCGACCTGCCACGATGCCCAGAAGGCGTTCACCGACAGCCCTCTGACGACCTCGGAGGGCATCAAGAAGGGCGGCAAGCCGCTCACCGGCACGCGCAACGCGCCCACCGTCGTGAACGCGGCCTACTTCGTCAGCCAGTTCTGGGACGGCCGGTCGCCGAGCCTCGAGGACCAGTCGCAGCACCCCTTCGTGAATCCGGTCGAGATGGGCCTCAAGGACCATCGGCCGATCCTCAAGATCGTCAGGAGCGATCCCGCCTACGCGAAGGCCTTCGAGCAGGTCTTCGGCAAGAAGGGCGCCGCGATCACGATGAAGGAGGTGGAGCAGGCGATCGCCGCCTTCGAGCGCACGCACGTCGCGGGCGACTCGCCTTTCGACCGCTACTACTTCAAGGGTGACGCGAAAGCGCTCACGGACCAGCAGAAGCGCGGCTTCGATCTCTTCGTCAACAAGGGCCGCTGCGTCTCCTGCCACGTGGTCGAGCAGAACACGGCGCTGTTCACCGACAACCGCTTCCACAACATCGGCGTGGGCATCAACGGCATCCAGAACGACGTGCCCGCGCTCGCCGGCGAGTTCCTGAAGGCGAAGGTGACGCTCGCCGAGGTCGACGTGAAGATCCTCGGCGACAAGCGCACCTCCGAGCTCGGGCGCTTCGCGATCTCCCGCGACTTCGAGGGGCTGGGCGCGTTCAAGACCTCGACGCTGCGCAACGTGGCGGTGACACCGCCCTACATGCACGACGGCAGCTTGAAGACGCTGCGCGACGTGGTGGTCCACTACAACAACGGCGGGGTGACGAAGGAGGGCGACCCCGTGAACGACTTCCTGAGCGGCGGCATCCGCCCGCTGAACCTGACCGAGGCGGAGATCGACGACCTGGTCGCGTTCATGGAGGCGCTCACCAGCCCCCAGTTCGCCAGTCTGCCGAGCGGCGCCCGCACGGAGGTGAAGCCATGAATCCGATCGTTCCCAGCCGTCGCGACTTCCTGAAGGGCGCGGCCGCGGCCGCGGCCGCCGGCGTCGTTCCCATGAGCGTCGTGAAGCTCGCTTTCGCCGACCCCGCGCTCGACTTCACCTTCGGCTACATCTCGGACGCCCACATCCAGCACATCTCGGGCACCAAGTTCGTGCGCAACTGGGACCGCGGCCTGATCCGCGCGGTGGCCGAGACGAACCTGCTCAACCCGAAGCCGGACTTCGTGGTGTTCGGGGGCGACCTCGGCCAGCTCGGCATGAAGGAAGAGCTCGACCACGGGGCCGAGATCATGTCGAAGCTCCGCCACAAGACCTACTACGTGATGGGCGAGCACGACTACTACCTCGACCTCGGCGAGTACTGGTCGAAGCTGTTCGGGCCCCAGTGGCACAGCTTCGACCACAAGGGCGTGCATTTCATCGTGCTCAACAGCATCCTCACCTTCGACGACTGGACCTTCAACCGCTGGCCATCCGCCGAGCAACGCATGCTGGAGATGGCCGGCCTCGACAACCCGAACGGCTCGCCGTTCATGGTGGGCGAGAAGCAGCGCGCCTGGCTCAAGGCCGACCTCGACAAGGTCGCGAAGACGACGCCGGTCGTGGTCTTCTCGCACTCGCCGCTGCAGAAGCTCTACAAGGGCTGGAACTTCTGGACCGACGATGCCGACGAGGTGCAGGCGCTGCTGCGGCCGTTCGACAAGGTGAACGTGATCTACGGACACGTCCACCAGATCCAGTACAACCAGGTCGGCAACATCGCCTTCAACGCCGTGATGGCGACCGCGTGGCCGTGGCCCTACCCGCAGACCTACGCTCATGCCGAGCACGCGATGCCGGTGCTCACGGTGCCGATGAACCGGGCCGACCCCTTCCACGAGCGCGACGCCACGGGCTGGCAGTTCATCGACGTCCACACCGGCCGCGTGGCGCTCAACTACAACCTCTACAACAACACCGCCCGCACCGTGGCCTTCAACCCCGCGAGCGGGAGACCCGAGGACAAGTTGTTCCAGGATCCCGCGAAGCGCATCCCGCCGCAGGAGCACTACTGAGGAGGCATGGCCATGAAGAGAAAGATCGCGGTCGCTGCCGCGGCCGCCGCCGTCGTGGCCGTGGCCTTCGGCATCACGGTCCGGGCGGACGAATTCACCAAGAAGGACCAGGAGCGCTGGGAGAAGGAGTACCAGAGCGTCGTGCAGAAGGGGCGCCAGCTGTTCACGAGCGGGGCGCTCGGAACGAACGGCGTCGCCTGCGCCCAGTGCCACCCGAACGGCGCCAACACCCACCCGGAGACGTACCCGAAGTTCCAGAAGCAGCTCGGCCGCGTGATCGCGCTGCGCGAGATGATCAACTGGTGCCTGCAGCAGCCGCTAGAGGGCAAGCCGCTCGCTCTCGACGCCCCGGACATGATCGCGCTCGAGTCCTACATCCTCCACGAGCGCCGCGGGGTGAAGCTGGAACCCGGCAAGCATTAACGCCCCGGGGGGCGAGGGGGGGCGGGATGCCCCCCCTCTCGCTCAGTCCAGGCCGTCTTGCTGTTGTCCGTTGTCCGTTTCCGTTGTCCGTTGCGGCCTTCGGGGTCAGGTCTTGAACTGGCGCATGCATCAATTCAAGATCTGACCCCCTCGTCCGTCCAGGAGAGTTGAGATGCTCGCGCTCGGTCGCCTGGCGCTGGTCCTGCTCGTCGGTATCCTCGCCACCCTCCCGCTAGCGGCCGCGGACCAGCCGCCGCGGGTCCTCTCCTGGGGCGACCAGGGCGACGGCAGCTACCGCAACCCGATCCTGAAGGCCGACTACTCCGACCCTGACGTGATCCGGGTGGGCGACGACTTCTACCTCGTCGCCTCCGACTTCCACTTCATCGGGATGCAGGTGCTTCACTCGCGCGATCTCGTGAACTGGGAGGTCGTCGGCCAGGTGTTCTCCCGCCTGGGCATGCACCCGAAGTACGACGAGATGAACGCCTACGCCGAGGGCACCTGGGCGCCCACGATCCGGCATCACGACGGCCGCTTCTACGTCTATGTCTGCACGCCCTACGACGGCCTCTTCATGTGGCACGCGAGCGACCCGCGCGGCCCCTGGTCGGAGGCCGTGACCGTGAGAGCCGTGTCGGGCTGGGAAGACCCGGCTCCCTTCTGGGACGACGACGGGCGCGCCTACCTGGTCCACAGCGTCCTGGGCGCCGGGCCGCTCGTCCTGCATCGGATGAGCCCGGACGGGCGGGCGCTGCTGGACGACGGCACCGTCATCTACCGCGGGCCGGTGGCCGAGGGCCCCAAGCTCTTCAAGCGCCGCGGCTACTACTACATCTCGCTCCCCGAGGGCGGGGTCGAGCGGGGCGGCCAGACCGTGCTGCGGGCCCGCGAGCTCCATGGGCCCTGGGAGCGGCGCGTGGTGCTGGCCGACGGCAGTCCACACCAGGGCGGGCTCGTCGAGCTTCCGAACGGCGAAGCTTGGTTCATCGGCTTCCAGTCGACCGGGCACCTCGGCCGCGTCTGCCACCTGCTCCCCGCGCGATGGGGCGACGACGACTGGCCGGTGTTCGGCGACGGCGGCCGGGCGGTCGAGCGCTGGAAGAAGCCCGGCCTCCCGCCCCAGCCCGTCTCGCGTCCCCGCGCGAGCGACGAGTTCGAAAGCCCCGCGCTCTCGCCCCAGTGGCAGTGGAACCACAACCCCGTGCCCGAGGCGTGGTCGCTCACGGCGCGGCCCGGCTGGCTGCGGCTCGGCGCGCGGCCGGCGTCCGACCCGTCGCGCGCGAAGAACACGCTGACGCAGAAGCTGTGGGGCGACGCCGGTGTCGTCGACGCTCGTCTCGACGTGAGCGCGATGACGAACGGCCAGCGCGCGGGCCTGACGTTCATCAGCGGGAGCACGTTCGGCTGGGTGGGTGTGCGGATGGTCGGCGGCAAGCGACTGGTCCGCTGGGAAGAGGGCGAGGGCCCGGCGCTCGCGGGAGACGAACTCTGGCTGCGCGGCCGCTACCAGGGCGACACCGCTCGCCTCGAGTACAGCCTGGACGGACGGACCTACCTGGACACCGGCGTCGCGTTTCCGCTCCGCTTCGGCCACTGGAAGGGCGCGCGCTTCGGAATCTTCTCGTACGGTCGTGACGGCCACGTCGACGTCGACTACCTCCGCTACCGTTACGGCGATCCGGAGTAATCCGGGCTCGCCCGGATCACAGGTCCGCGACCATCACCGCGCGAGCGCTCACGAACGCACGGCCGTGCGCCACGTCGCCCTCGATCCTGACGCGCCGCTCGGCCTCCGCGGGCGAGAGCGCCTTGAAGAAGATGCGCCAGGCCGTGTCGGCCGAGAGCGACACTCGCGTCGACGCCGAGCCGTCCGTTTCGGAGGCGAGGCCGAGCCGCCAGCCAGCGGCCTCGCGCGATAGAGTCCACTCGCCGCCCCCCGAGCCGTCGATCACGAACTGCAGGCGGGCGCCCACGCTCGCGGCGACGCCGCGGTAGGCGTGGGGCAGCGCCCGCATCGAAATATCGAGGACGGGACGCAGCCATTGCGGGGCGACGAGGCCGGCCCGGCCGGTCGCCTCCCGGATCTGCTGCTGGTGGTGCCAACGCTCGGTGTACTCGCGGCCCGTGTCCATCCAGTTCAACGAGACGTCCTCTCCGGCCCACGCCACCGGGAAAAGCGCGAGCCCCTGCGGGTCGAGGCTCTCCACGAACGCCGCGACCTCCGGACCGCTCACGGCCAGGAGCCGCGTGAGGAGCCGCGGGCTCAGGCGTCGGGCGACCTCGACCCACCCAGCGTTCTGCTGGTCGAGGTAGGCCGTGAGCTCGCGCTCGCCGGAGATGGCGGCGGCGGGGGCGGGAGGCGGGTGTCTGTCGCGGTGAAACGACAGCTTGCGGAGGTCGCCGTCCAGTAGATGCGCGGCCACGTCGCGGACGCGCCAGGCCCCGGCCAGCGTGGGGCGATCCCAGTCGGCGGCCTCGAGCGAGCCGAGCAGCCCGACGAGCTCGTCGGAGAGCCCGCGGAAGAGGGGCGCGGTCAGCGTGGGGGCGAGCGGCAGCATCACCGGGGCATCCTACGCCAGGATGCCCTCCGGCCAGTCGCTTCGGTGTCGGTGGCTAGAAGCGGGTCGTGAGGCCGACCTGGACGAGGCGCGGCGGGCCCGGGATCATTCCGCGCGAGCGATCCACGAGGTAGAGCTCGTCGAACAGGTTCTTGGCCGTCGCGTAGAGCGTGACGCGGCGCAGGTCGTAGCTCAGGACGAGGTTGCAGATGGTGTAGGCCGGGACGAGCCCGCGCTGGCCGTCGGCCGAGGCCGCGACGCTGTTGAGGTCGTCGGCGTACTGCTCGCCGACGTGGACCGTCTCGAGCTGGGCCACGAAGCCGCCCGGATGCCGGTAGCCCACGCCGAGCGTGACGAGCGTCTCGGGCGCGTAGGGGAGGCGGTTGCCGCTCACGCTCACGCCGCCCTGGCCCGGCACGCCGCTGTAGCGGCTGCCCTCGAAGCGCGCGACCGGCAGCCAGGTGTAGGCGCCGCGCACGAAGACGTTGTGGCGCGAGCCGGTGAGCGCGGCGCTGTCGAGCCGCGCCCCGACCTCGAGGCCCTCGTGGAGCGTCTCGCCGCCGTTCGTGAGCGTGGCGCCGACGCCGCCCGCGAGCGAGGCGGCCACGACCTGGTTCTCGTAGTCGTTCAGGAACACGGTCGTGTCGAGCCGCAGGCCGCGCAGCGGCAGCGCGCGCACGCCGAGCTCGTAGTTCCAGCTCCTCTCCGCATCGAGCTCCACGACCCCGCCCGCCTGCGAGATCACGTCCTCGGTGCGCGGCGGCGCGAAGCCGCGGTGCACGCCGCCGAAGAGGTTGAGCGCCGCGCTCGGGGCCCAGGTCAGGCCGACGCCGGGCACCCACTGCGTGAGCGAGGTCTCGCCGCTCGCGCCCGCGCCTGCGTTCGCCAGGCGGTTGGTGCGCGCATAGTCGATCGCCTCGAGCCGCACGCCGGCGCTGAGCGTGAAGTTGCCGAGCAGCAGGCGGTCCTGGACGAAGGCCGAGAACGCCTGGTTCTCGCGCCGGTTGTCCTCGACGAGCCGCCCGTCGCGCGCCGTGGGCGTGTCGCCGTTCTTCTGCAGCCGCTCCTGGACCTCGAAGTGAGCCCGCACGCCGATCTCGGCTTCGCTCGAGAGGCCGAAGAGCGGCAGCGACGTGCGCAGCCGCGGCTCGATCCCGAAGTGGTCGAAGTCGCGCAGCCGCCCCTCGTCGCCGCAGCTGGTGAGCAGGTTCGCCATGCCGCCGCACGCGGGGTCGGCGCTGTCGTTGGGCCGCTGTCCGGAGTTGCTCGACTGGCGCCACCAGTCGCGGCTGAAGCGCGAGCCGTAGAGCTGGGTGGTGAGGACGCTCGCGCCGCCGATGAGCCAGGTGTGGCGGGCGGAGGCGCCGAGCCGCCAGCCATCGAAGGCGTCGTTCTCGAACGGGTTCTGGCGCGGGTCCTCGTCCCACTCCGCGAGCCTGAGGCCCGAGTAGGTCACCTGCGAGTCCTCGCCGTAGTAGTTGCCCTTGAGCGTGAGCGTCTGGCTCGCGCCGAGCGTGATCACCGTCTTCAGGTTGAGATCGTCGACGCGGGTGTGGACGTTCTGGCGCGCGCCGTCGCCCTGCTTGTGCATGTACTCGGCGAGCGCCGCCGTGCGTCCCCAGGTCCCGCCCGCGGTGCCCTGCGCGTTCAGGTAGTCGCGGTTGCCGGCGGCGAGGCGGAGGTTCGCGCTCGGGCGCTCGGGCGGCGCGGGCGTCAGGTAGTTGACGACGCCGCCCACGGTGACCGGCCCGTACGCGATCTGACCCGAGCCCTTCACGACCTCGATCGCCTCGAAGCGCTCGATCGGGGGATGGTAGTAGGTCG